>Ga0209987_10002525_pt1 | contig 10105 bp, 10 predicted proteins | sample N074metaG_FD_182134 | JGI IMG/M metagenome (GOLD analysis project Ga0209987, IMG submission 182134) | Deep subsurface microbial communities from Kermadec Trench to uncover new lineages of life (NeLLi) - N074 metaG (SPAdes) (version 2) | ecosystem: Environmental > Aquatic > Marine > Ocean trench... | reverse complement strand
TCGTGCCACGCGCCTCCAGCTACTTTGAGAGCTTGTCTCGATTGAACCAGCAGTTCATTGACGATGGTCTTGAGCCGATCCGCATCACGGAATCAGACCCACGGCTCGAAATTGAGGACATTCTCGAAATGCTGGATGCTGGTCTGTTGCCGATGACCGTTGCCGATGACACACGACTTAAGCTTTGGTCCAAGATTTTCACAAACATGACAGTGCACGACGACATTGTGTTTCGTGAGAATGCCTCGATCGCACTCGCCATTCGAAAAGACAGCCCGAAGCTCAAGCAACTATTGGACGAATTTGTGCGTGAGAATCGTGTGGGTACGCTTATTACCAATATCCTCCTCAAGAAATACGGCCAATACACGGGTTGGGTTCGCGAGGCCCTGGAGCGGGACCCAATGCGCCGCTTCGAGCAGTTAGTGGGGCTATTCCGGACTTACGGCGCCCAATACGATATCGATTGGCTCATGCTGGCGAGTTTCGCGTTCCAGGAGTCAGGATTTGATCAGGATGCTCGCAGTCCGGTGCGATCGGCGTCATGCAGATCATGCCAAGCACGGCAGCAGATCGTGCTGTAGGCATTTCCAACATCGAGGATCTGGAAAATAATGTGCACGCAGGCACCAAGTATCTGTCCGTGCTTCGAGGGCATTATTTTTCCGACGAAGGCCTCGACGAAACCGAGCGCTTGCTATTCACAATGGCTGGCTACAACGCCGGACCGAATCGGATAAATCGATTGCGGCGCGTCGCGGCAACGCGCGGACTGGATCCCAATGTGTGGTTCAATAATGTCGAACTGGTCGTCGCTGCGCAGGTTGGCATGGAACCGGTCATTTACGTCAGCAATATTTATCGCTATTACATTGTGTACAAACGAGTCCAGGGATCTATGCAAAACAAAGAGTCGCTTATCTCGACCAAAGCCGAAAATTGAGGTTATAAATGCAAAATCCGGAATCGACGGGTATTTGCTATGAGATAACGGATCTCTTAATTCTCGGAGATCGTGTTAAATTTGGTGGCGTGATACCTTTCATTGTGGTCGTCATAGCGATAATCATTACCGAAACACTCCTCAGCAAGATTTATGCGATGTTAAACGATGAACCAATCACCCATTGATGAACTGATAGCGGGCCAACTACCGGGACACGCCCTGCAACAGGGTTTTTACCGGAGTGCCGAGATTTTCGAGAAGGAAATACAACGCATATTCCTCAAATCCTGGCTCTATGTTGGCCACCACAGCCAGGTGCCCGAGATCGGCGACTTTTTAGTATTTCATATCGCCGGCGAGTCCATCATTATCGTTCGAAGCGCTGACGATCAGATTAATGCACTCATCAACGTATGCCGTCATCGTGGCTCGCGAGTGTGCCTCGAAGAGCAGGGCAACGCTGCAAGGTTTGTGTGCCCCTACCACGCCTGGACTTACGATTTAGAGGGCAATCTCAAGGGTGCTCCTCAGGTCATGGATAAAATCGACATCGGCAAGTACTCACTGCGACGTGTCAAGTTGGAGAATTTTCACGGCATGTTATTCATCAATTTTGATGACAACGCCGAATTTGAGCCGATTGCAACGGATCTTGATACGCCCTTAGCCCCATACGATATCGCGAACACGAAAGTCGCCCATCGGCAGAACTACCCGATCAAATCGAACTGGAAACTTGCGGTCGAGAATTTTTGCGAGTGTTATCACTGCATTCCCGCGCACCGCGAGTTCGCTGTCGGTCACGGTAGAGCCCGGCCGGTAGAGAAGGTCACCGAACTCAGGGAAGAGGTCATCGGTCGGGCAGTAGCCTGTGGTTTGACCAGCGATAGGCTCGATGTTACCTGGGACACGTCACAACCCATTGGCTTGGACCGGGATTTCGACCGATATCCGTTGCTTAAAGGTCAGGTGACTGGGAGTCGTGACGGAAAACCTGTTGCTCCGCTGCTCGGAACCATTAAGGACTACGATGGGGGCGCAACCGATTTGCAGATCGGGCCGGTTAGCTACGGGTTGCTGTATTGCGATCATGTTGTTCTTTATCGATTTACGCCGACCGCAATCGATACGACGGACTGCGAGATTACCTGGCTTGTGCGAGACTCGGCGGTTGAGGGTGAACACTACAAACTGGATGACCTGATCTGGTTGTGGGATGTCACGACGATCGCGGACAAGCGAATCATTCAGGATAATCAGTACGGTGTGAATTCGCGTTTTTTTGTACCGGGACCATTCACACCGATGGAGATCTGCACGCAGCGGTTCACTGAGTGGTACCTGGACATTATTAGCGAGTGATCAGCGCTGGTTCAAAGCAAGCGATGTTTGGCTGCGTTGGTCTATCAATCATCGCGTATGCGGGTTTCCTCGGCATGCCCATGATCGTTGGCATGTTGGTCGACCAGTTGGGGTTCACGGCACCGCAAGCAGGCTACATCGCGTCGGCTGAGCTATCCGGTATTTTTGTCGCCTCGATCATTACGTCTGCGTTCGTCAACAAGGTAAACCGGCGATGGATCATGGTAACGGGCCTTGTCTTCTGTATTGTCGGCAACATCGGGTCGTACGCGATTCAGGACTTCGTGCCATTGCTGGTTGCGAGGTTCGCGACGGGCGTCTCGGCGGGTAGCGTTTACGCGACAGCTGTTGCGATTCTCGCCGGGTCGAATGAAACGGCGCGTAACTTTACGTATCTGATTTTTTCGATCGCGTTTGCCAACGCGGTGATCCTGTATACGTTCCCGATTCTCGGGGGGCACGTTGGCATTGCAGGTGTGTACGTGCTGCTCGCGTCCCTCGCGGCCATTGGTTTTTTCCTGGTCCGATTGGTTCCGAAGTTCTACGAGGAGCGCGCAGCCAAACCGTCCACCGAGGATTCCGAACCCCGATTGCATTATCCGATTTCCCTGTCCTACGTCTGCCTTGCAGCCGTGTTTAGCTTTTATTTTATGACGGGCGGCTACTGGGCGTACATGGAACGCATCGGCGTCGATCTTGGCAACACGCCCGAGTTCGTCGGCAAGTACATCGCGATTGGCACATTGTTCAGTCTGCTCGGTTGCACTCTCGCGTACTGGCTCAGTCGGCGAGTTGGTCAATCGAAGCCTTTATTGTTGTCGCTAATTTGTGTTTCGATCTGCCTGTTGCTGTTTGGCGCAAACATATCGACGATTTTCTTTATTGTTTCGACGGCCGTCATTTTCCTGTTCTGGAACGCGATTGATATTTATCAGCTTGGTACGTTGGCCAATCTCGACCATACCGGACGGTTTTGTGCGCTCACGCCGGCGAGCCAGGGACTCGGCATGGCAGCCGGCCCGGCCGTCGCAGCCTATCTGCTGGGCCGCGGATATGGATACTCGATCGTGCCCTATCTTGGAGCCCTGGCGTCCTTTGTCGCATTCTTGCTGTATGTGTACGTCTACGCGAGCCTGCGTAAAATAGACCCCGTCGTTGCGGACCAGGGATAAGAGCTTTGCTGATTAAACGACTGATTTTATTGATTTTTCTGGCCCCTTCGATTGCTTTTGGCTGGGGAGAAGACGGACATCGCGTCGTCTGCCAGATCGCGTTCGAAGAACTGACGACAGCCGCAAGATCCGAAGTGAATCGGCTGTTAGCGCTCGACCCGGGCTTTGACAGCTTTGCCGACTCTTGTCTGTTTGCCGACAGCCCCGAGCGAATTCGTTTTCTCGACCATTTCATGAATCTGCCGAGGTCGACTCGCGTAATCACGACGGCCGAATGCCCCCTGGCCGAATCCTGTGTGATTTCAGCCATTCATAATGACTTTCTCGTTTTGCAAAATGCCGCGGCCAGTGACGCCGAGAAGTTACTGGCATTGAAGTTGCTGGGACACTGGGTTGGTGATGTTCACCAACCTCTGCATGTCTCGTTTCAGGATGACAGGGGCGGCAATAGTAATAATATCGATGTCGACGACCATCGTGTCAATCTCCACGGCGTGTGGGATTACCAGATTATTGCGAGGAACCTCGGTGACGACTTTTTAAGAATTGCCGAGGACCTTCGTGATTCGATCACTGAGAAACAACGCATTGAGTGGCAACACGATTCGCCAATCGAATGGGTCGATGAGTCGTATCAGATAACCATCTCACCGTCGGTAAATTATTGTGTGCAAAAGCAGGGGGCATGCTGGTACACGAACGACAACATGATGCTGGACAAAGGTGAGCCGTGGCGCGATATCGAGATCACGGATGATTACCTCAAAATGCACAGTGCAACGGTCTCGCTGCGCCTTCAGCAGGCCGCCATCAGACTGGCGGAGCTGCTTAACGAGGCATTTCAGCGATAGACTCTATTCGTAACGCAGTGCATCGATCGGGTCGAGACTGGCTGCACGTTGCGCGGGCCACATTCCGAACACGAGACCGACCGTGGCACTGAACGTGAATGCCGTTACAACGGATGCAGAAGTGATCTGCGTCTGCCAACCCGCAAACTCCGCGGCGAAATAGGAAGCGCCTACCCCCAGTGCCAGTCCAAGTCCGCCACCAAGCAGACATAGCATCATTGCTTCGACGAGGAACTGCAGCATGATGTTGCCTTTGGTCGCGCCCATCGCCTTACGAATTCCAATCTCACGGGTCCGCTCAGTAACCGTGACGAGCATGATGTTCATTATGCCGATGCCTCCAACGACGAGACTGACGCCGGCAATGCTCGCAAGCAGGTAGGTGAAGACCTCGGTCGCTTCTTGCCGTGAGTCGAGGAACTGTTTGCGGTTCATAATTGAAAAATCGTTGTCGGCACCCGGCAAAATGCCGTGCTCACGCCGCAGGATGCGCTCGATGTCGACCATGGCCAGCTCAATTGCCACACCGTCACGGACCTTGGCGCTGATATTTTCGACCAGTTTATTACCGGCTACGCGAAACTGGGCAGTGCTTAACGGTATCCAGATGTCATCGTCCGGATTTCGCCAACCGCCGGAACCTTTCGCCTTCAGCACACCGATGACGTCAAATGAAATTGAGCGGATTTGAATCTTGCGGCCGACGATGCTGGTCGCGTCGGTTTCGAACATTCCGGGTACTTCACTGCCAAGCACGGCCACACGACGTCGCGCAGCATTATCCGATTCATTAAACATTCGCCCGATGGCAATCTCAAACAAGTGAACCTCGTCATAATTCGGCGTGGTTCCCAGAATGGTCGAAACCAGGTTGCGGTTGCCATACTCGACCTGTTGTCGTGCATCGATTTCCGGTACGACGCCATCAAGATATTCTGAAACCGCAAGCGCATGAGCATCATCGGTTGTCAACGAGTCCTGGTCGCGAGCGACACCACGATTAAACCGATGCGACGATCTTATCGACAAAATATCGCCGCCGAGCGCCGCCATTTGTGCATCGATGGCCGCTTGCGCGCCGGTGCCAAGCGCTACCATCGTAATGACGGCGGCCACACCAATGATTATGCCAAGCATCGTTAGCGAGGCGCGAAACAGGTTGCCGCGTATCGACAGCAACGCGATCAGCAGTGTCTCGCCGATCAGCATTAATTGGACCCCAGGCCTGGCACGGTACCGACCCGACGATTGATCCAGTTCCGCAGCTGTTCCTGGGTTTCAACGAGATGCGCGCTCGGCAGAATCAGCACGCGGTCGTTTTCGTCGAGCCCGGAGATGATCTCGACCTTGTCGAGGTCAGTGAGGCCCGCGCGGACGTTCGCGATCCTCGTCTCGCCGTCGCCCTCATCAATGACGACCCAGAATTCGCCACCGAATCGATAATCGGTGTCCGCCTCGCCCTGGTTGTTACGGCCGCGTCGCTGGTGGTCACCTCGCCGGCGGCCGCTGTCGTCTTTCGCTGGCGTACGCATGGGTTTGCCGCCGCCCGCCAGTTCCCGCCGCAAGTCATCCTCGCTCATTCCGAGGATCCCGGCGGTCGTGATAACGTCCCGGTCGGTACGCAACGCCATGAGGGGCACCGCCAGCACGTTCTGACGCTCAGCAACCAAGACCTCGACCTCGGCGTTCATGCCCGGCATCAGCATGTCTTCGGAATTACTGATTGAAAGGAGCACGGCGAACATCGTCACGTTTTGCTCGACTACGGCCTGCGGTTCGATTTTCACAACTTCGCCGGCGAAGGGCTGGTTTGGGTAAGCGGCAACCGTGACCTTGGCCTGCATGCCGGCACGCACCTTGCCGATGTCCGTCTCATCGATCAGTGCGCGAATCTGCACGGCACTCAGGTCGGCTATCGACATCAGCAGTGTACCGCCCGCAAAGTCCTGCGTCGGTGACGAGATAACCTGGCCCTTCTCGACGGGCTTCATGATGACCGTGCCGGTCACGGGCGCACGGATTTCCGTGTCATCGACGGCGATGCGCGCATTCTCGACGTCCACTTCGGTGGACACGACCTGCGCCTCGGCATTCGCGAGTTCGAGTGCGGCCTGCTCGTGGTCAATCTCGGTGAAAGTGCCGTTTTTGACGAGGCGTTCGGCGCGTTCCATCTGTGAGACTGATATCTGCTGGCGTGACTGTGCGGCCTTGAGCGCCGCTTCTGCCTGCGCCAGGCGATTGCGCACTGTGCGCGGGTCGATGTGCACGAGAAGTGCGCCTTCTTCAACGTAGTCGCCCGTCTCGACGAACAATTCGAGTATTTCGCCGGAGGCCTTCGACTTCACTTCGACAGTCGCGAGTGGTTCGACGACGCCGGACGAACCCACGGATACGCTGATCGACGTCCGTTCGACGCTCGCCGAGTCATAAATTAGCGCCGTACTCTGCTCCTCGGCACAGGCGGCCAGGATCACGACAGCCAGTAATGCAGTTTTTCTCACCCCAGTTCTCACGATGGTCCGTCGCTCGTGATCAGCCCATCGCTTAGGAGGATCACGCGCCGGGCGTGGTCGGCAACGTGTTGTTCGTGGGTCACGACAATGATCGTGTTGCCGGCTTCGTGCAGGCTGTCGAATAAACTCATGATCTCGGCTCCCGTTGACGAATCCAGGTTACCTGTAGGTTCGTCTGCCAGCAGGATACTTGGTTCCGTCACCAGCGCCCTGGCAACTGCGACGCGCTGCCGCTGCCCGCCGGACATCTCCGATGGCCGGTGCAGCATGCGATCCGCGAGACCCACGGTCTCCAGTGCGTGGCGTGCCCGCGCATGGCGTTGCTTGCGTTTGACGCCGGCATAAATCAGCGGCACTTCGACGTTGTGCAGTGCCGACATTCGCGCCAGCAAGTTGAAGGTCTGGAAAACGAAGCCGATATCGCGATTGCGCGTACGCGCCAGTTGGCGGTCGTTCATGGCCGACACGAGCTGCCCGTTGAGCCAGTAGTTACCTGCAGTCGGCGTATCCAGGCATCCGATGACGTTCATCATTGTTGACTTGCCCGAGCCGGACGGCCCCATGACGGCCGCGTAAGCGTTACGTTCGATGGTCATCGAAACGCCGTTCAGGGCATAAATCGTTTCCCCACCCATGTGATAAGCGCGTTCGATGTTCTCGAAACGGATGATTGCCTGCGTTTGGCTGTCCAGGACCGCGCTCATCCTATTGATTATAGAGACTTTGGCTACAGAGGCGTTTTGTTTCTACTGGTCGGTTGCGCGGTGCACCCGACAATGGACGAACTCGAGACCCAGACATTTATTACCGGTGACTGGTCCGCTGTCGAAGCGCGCGAACCAGCTAACGCGAGACGAGCACTTCAATCTGGCAGTCATTGCCCGGCTGGATACGTCGCTTATTGCGACGAAAGCTTCGCCGACACGCGGTGCTCCTGCTTGAGACAGGATTCATTGAGTGTGGTTTTAACTGAGCGCTAGCTGCCTGGTTTGTCCATTGTAAAAGCGGCCAATTTTGGGAGGGCCTTCTCCCCTCAAGGGGGATAATAAGGCCCGACTTTCCGGGCAAGCGCCTGTCGCTGACGAAACAGGGCAAGGTTCGCTATGAGCTGAAAACCCCGTCTGACCCGATTCCATAGCAAAGAACAAGGTATCGAACGCCAGCCATCGAATATGATGGGGGTGCTACTGTGATGGTTAAGATCTTTATTCAAAAACGATATTTAATACAAAATAAACAATATTAAATACAGAATGAGTCGAAAATTGTACAACATAAGTATTTGAATAATAAAATAAATAGGACAGAAATGGCGGAATGCTCAACAAGCCCTAAACTGTCAGTTGCGCCCATGATGGATTGGACCGATCGCCATTGCCGCTTCCTGATGCGGCTGCTGAGCCCCAGCGCGCAGCTGTACACGGAAATGGTGACTGCAGCGGCGATAGTGCATGGCGATAATGCCAGCCTGTTGCGTTTCCACGAGTCGGAGCACCCGATCGCATTGCAACTCGGCGGTAGTGATGTTGACTGGATGACAAAGGCCGCTGTTTCGGCGGCTGTCGTTGGCTATGACGAGATCAACATCAACGTCGGTTGCCCGAGCGATCGTGTTCAAAGTGGGCAATTCGGCGCTTGCCTGATGGCGAGCCCGGAGGTTGTGGCAGCCTGTTTCGCATCGATGCGGGACGCCGTCGATGTTCCGGTGACCGTCAAAATGCGGATTGGCATCGATGATAAAGACAATTATGAATTCCTGACCGGTTTCGTAGAGCCGTTGATTGACGCAGGTTGTCGCAAATTTATTGTGCATGCCCGCATAGCGATACTCGATGGACTCAGTCCAAAAGACAATCGCACGGTACCGCCATTGAATTATGAGCGCGTCTATCAACTAAAACGCGACTATCCCGAACTTGAAATCATTCTAAACGGTGGCGTAAGAGCTCTCGATCAGGTCGACGAAATTCTTATGCAGGTCGACGGTGTCATGATTGGCCGGCAGGCATACCACCATCCGTACTTCCTGGCCGAACTCGAGCGGCATGTGCATCCGGATTATTCGCTTCTGAATCGTCGCGACATCGTTGAACAGATGATTCCCTACATAGAGCAGCAACTCGACCAAGGGGAGAAACTCAATAGAATTACACGGCATATGCTCGGGCTATTCGCCGGGCAACCCGGCGCCCGGGCGTGGCGCCGGTATCTGTCGGAAAACTCGTATTTCGATGGTGCGGCAGTCGATGTTGTACTCGCCGCGCTGGATGCAATGCCGATGGCGGCGTAGGTCGTCCACAGCTACAATGCAGTTCCATTCCACATTTACAGAGCGAACTAACATCCATGAGCGCGAAAACAGCCAACAAGGGAAACCATCCAACAATGGCCGACAAGGCCGACATTCATGAGCTCTATGAAGAGTCGGTACAGAATGTTGAGAACGAGGTCGAATTCCTGAAGACCACGTTCACCGAGTTGACCGGACGAACGGCGTACCTGTTCCGCGAGGATTTTTGCGGCACGGCCAGCCTCGCGTGTGAATGGGTCAAACAAGGCAAGGAATTTTCGGCGATCGGCGTCGATTACGATCCATCGGTACTGGAATGGGGACGCAAGAATCGTGTTGGACGTCTGGCGACGGAAGACCAGGCTCGAGTTAGCCTGATTGAGTCAGACGTACAAACCGTCGAAACGCCGAAGGTCGATATCCTGGCGGCCTTCAACTTCAGCTACTGGATATTTGAAGAACGCGCGCAAATGCTCAATTACATGCGCCGCTGTTACGTCGTGCTCAATGACGATGGTGTGCTGTTCATGGATATGTTCGGTGGCCCGGAGTCATTCGAAGAGACCAAGGAAAAAACCAAGTACAAGGGTTTCTCCTACATCTGGGAACAGGCCGAGTTCCATCCGATCACCAATCACATGCAGTGCTACATCCACTTCAAGTTCAAAGACGGTTCGAAGCTGAAACGGGCATTCAGCTACGCCTGGCGGCTATGGACCGCACCTGAGATTCGTGACCTGCTACTGGAAGCAGGCTTTGCCACTGTGACAGTCTATTGGGAGGGTGAGGACGAAGACGGCGAAGGCGACGGCATATTCACTCCGAACGATAAAGGTGAGGCAGATCTTGCTTGGATAGCGTATATTGTCGCGGAGAAATAGCCTTAAATTTTAACTAGTTGCAGACGTTATATGGCAAAGGACCTTGAAGTTGCGATATTGTTTGCCGACGTCGTCGGCAGTACGCAGTTA
>Ga0209987_10002520_pt1 | contig 10115 bp, 8 predicted proteins | sample N074metaG_FD_182134 | JGI IMG/M metagenome (GOLD analysis project Ga0209987, IMG submission 182134) | Deep subsurface microbial communities from Kermadec Trench to uncover new lineages of life (NeLLi) - N074 metaG (SPAdes) (version 2) | ecosystem: Environmental > Aquatic > Marine > Ocean trench... | reverse complement strand
TAGGCAAGTGTTGGCCGCAGAAACGATCCGCCGCGCGTTTGTCCTTGCACGTCCGCTCAGACCCGCCGGATGAATTCGGCGGGTCGTACGAGAGCGAGTGTCGGCCCGCAGGGCCGTACGGAGCGCGCAGTCATTGTGCGTCCGCTCAGACCCGCCGGATGAATTCGGCGGGTCGTACGAGAGCGAGTGTCGGCCCGCAGGGCCGTACGGAGCGCTCAAAAAAGAAAACAAGACGCTCCCACCGAGCGCCCTGTTCCCCGCTTCCATGCGAATGTCATCCGTCCGTGGACGAACCGTCTATGACGCTTCGGCCCGCGGGTGTGCGTCGTTGTAGGCGTCGCGCATCCGTTGGCTCGTCAGGTGCGTGTACACCTGGGTCGTCGAGAGTGACTGGTGCCCCAGCAGTTCCTGTACGGACCGCAGGTCTGCGCCGTTGTCCAGCAGGTGGGTGGCGAAACTGTGACGGAGCGTGTGGGGGCTGATGTCGGGGTCAAGACCGGCCTGGTTGAGGTACTTGCTGACCTTGCGGCGGACTGATCGCGTCGACAGCCGGCCGCCGTGCTTGTTGATGAACAGCGGTGCCTGCGGGTCGGGGCCCTGTCCGTTGCCATTGGTCATCGTGTCGAGCATCCCGCCGTAGTGCCGCAACGCGGCCAACGCGTGTGAGCCGAGCGGGACGATCCGCTCGCGGCGGCCCTTGCCGCGGACGATCAGGGTCGCGCCGGTGTCGTCGATGTCACCGCGGTTGATGCCCACCAGTTCGCTGACGCGGATGCCGGTGGAATAGAGGGTCTCGAGGATCGCGCGGTCACGCGCGCCCAGGAGGTTCGAATGGTCCGGGGCCGACAGGAGCTTTTCGACCTGGGTCACGTCGATGGCCTTTGGCAGCCGCTTCGACTGCTTCGGCGTGCGGATCAGGAGCATCGGGTTGGTGGCGATGAGGGACCGCTTCTCCAGCCAGCGGTGAAACGACCGCAGCGTGGCGATCTTCCGCGCCATCGTCGCTGGCGAGTAATTCTGGTGGCTGAGGTTTTCAAGGAACTTGCGGATGCCCTCAACGTCCATCTTGAGGATCGCCTCGGTGATCGTCGCGGGGGCAAGCGTTGCCACGACGTCGGCCTTTGGCGCCCCACCGTTGCCGGCCAGCTGGGCGAATCGCGCGAACGCCTGCGTTTCCTGCTCGTGGTTCGCGCTGATGTTCAGCTCGTCGGTGAGGAACTCGGCATATTGCCGGAGGTCCACGCCGTAGCATCGCGACGTGTAGGGGCTGAAATGCCGCTCATCGAGCAGATAGCTCATGAACCCTGCAATGACGGGGAGTTGGACTTTGGAGGCTTCTCTCATGACTTACCCTTGGCTTGACCCGCGGCGAAGGTGATCCCTCGTCCGTGCGTGTGAACCTGATTCGTGCTGGTGATGGTCAACTACGGTCCTCGGCTTGTGTGCCGACGACCACTGTGGCCGTCAGCGCTAGGGTGCGTCCTCTACCGGCGAGAGCCTTGACCGCTCGAAATTCAGCAGGTCATGGATCAGCCAGAAGCTGACAAACTGCGTGTACAGCTCGATGTCCATCAGGTACACCTCGGTGCCGAAGGGGCTGTCGGGCTCGGTTCGCCCGGTGGCATACTTTCGCAATAACCCAAGTGTCGCGTGGTTCCTTGCATCAAAGACGCCGGCGGCCTGCGCGGTGGCATGCAACGTCCCGGCGGTTCCATTGGCGGCGGTGCCGGCGGTCGGCGACCGGGTGAGCGCCTGTGTGTTCAGCGATTGGCCGCCGCGACCGGACTTGCGTGTGAAGACCTGGACCGCCATCCCGAGCGTCGGTGGGGGATAGGGATCAAATGCGGTAACCGTGCCGACGACGATCGCGTCGACTTGCAGGGTTTCCATCAGGAGCATCGCCTCGGTCGGCGTCCCCACCGCCACGATCTGGATGGCCCGCATGGCATGGACCACGCGGTTGACCGCGACGGTGTCGATGCCCCGCACCTGTTCGAGTTGCTGGGTGAACGCGTCGGCGATCCGGTACGAATCCACCGTGGACACGCCCGATTCGTTTGTGAACGGGACCACCGCCCACAAACGCTTGTGTTCCACGGGGCTCGACAGCCCCGTGGGTTTCGTGAGCCGCCCCCGGTTGGTACACCCGCTCGGCGGTGTGAACCCGAAGAGAACGACCGACAGACCCAACAGCGCAGCAAACCGCGCTGTACCTGGTGACATCAGCTGTGCACTTGTCATGGCGTCCCTGCCCAAACTGGCGAGCTCCGCTCGCCGTGGTGGCCGCGTCCGGCGGCCGAAGAGGCGGTCAGCCTGCTAAGGCTGGCCCGCCGGTACGTCATATTGTCCGGGCGTGACCGTCATGATCGGCACCGGTTGATATCTAAGTGATTCCATAGCGCGGTTTGTCGAAACGGACCAGATGTTGTCAACCCCCGTACGGTCGGAGACGAAGAACACTCGCCCGTCGCCACCCCAGACGGGCTGGTAGTTCGCGTAGCGGCCGTTGGTCAGGTTCGTGCGGCCGGAGCCGTCGATGCTGATAAGCCAGACATCGGATTGCGTGATCGATTCGTTGTCACCCTCGTCCGGCTGGACGACGGTCACGAAGATGATGCGACTACCGTCGGGGGACCACGACGGGTTGATCACGGCCGCGTTGCCGGCCGAGACGATCTCGGTGGGGTGGACGGCGTCGCCGTTGATGTAGTCGACTGTCCAGATACTGAAGAACCGGCTGCCACGCTGCCGGGCCCGCTGGAAGAGGATCTTGCTCCGGGCGACGTCGGGGCACCATTGCGGAAAGAGCCCATAGTCGAGGAAACGGCGGACACCGGGGTTGTCGGTGTCCACCACCCACATTTCCCAGCGGCCGGACCGCGAGCCGAGCTTGCAATAGATCAGGTTCCGGCCGTCGGGCGACCACGACGGGTGAAGCTCGTGCTCCGGCTCGTCGGTCACTTTCATGGGCTGGCCGCCGTCGGTGGACATGACGTAGATGTCCCAGTTGCCCGCGCGGTTGGACGCAAAGGCGATCTTCCGGCCCGATGGGTGCAACGACGGCATGATGTCATCGCTCGGGTCGGTCGTCAGTTGTGTCAGCGTCCGACCGGGGACCGGCGTGAAGTAGATGTCCGAGGTCGTGCTGTGCTGCGTCGAGGCGAACACGAGGCGCGAGCCGTCGCGGCTGATATCCGGGTCCGAGCACGCGCCCTCGGTCGCGAACGTGATCTGGGCCACGTTGCTGCTGCCGTCCCAGGGTCCGGCGGCGGTCTCCTGCCAGTCGGTCTGCAGTTCGCCGTAAAGGCTCACCAGTGCGCTGGGCGAGGTGGCTGTCGGGTTGCTCCCGGAGAGTGTCATCGGCTTGAGCTGTGCCGAGAAATCCGGTGCCGTCATTGGCTGCACGCCCGAGGTGCGAGCCCGGTTCGAATCCGGTCCTGGACGCCGGCTGATGCCCGCCGTGCAGCCGACCAGCGCGATCATCGCGACGCTGGTGAGCGCAATTCTCGGCGAAAGGTTGGCGTTCACAGGCATGCCTCCAGATCCCTTGCGGCCATGCGACACCCACGGCGGCTCGTTTCGCTCGGCTCCGCCGACTCCACGCTTCGCTTGCGACTGATGGGAGGGATCCAACCCTTCCCGGTGGGGTGACCGGTAAGATCAAAGGCTCTTATCGGACGAATCGCGAGCATGGCATGAGTCCACGGGGCGGCTGTGAGCGGCTTGACAGGTGCGTTATCGGCATCGTTTTGGACCGTCGTAAGGCGACTTTCAAGAAGTGCGGCAGAGAAGCAGTGGACCCTCCTTCTTCAGCTACACTGTGCCGTTTCCCTTCAGGTCGTGTAGCTCAGTCGGTAGAGCAACCGCCTTTTAAGCGGTAGGTCCTGGGTTCGAGTCCCAGCGCGACCATCCCGGAGCGCACATATTGCGCTCCGAAGAGTGTTCACTCATGCTGGTTCTCCACGTCAACTGGGCTGGTGACGGGTTGCGGCTCTGGGCCGAGTCGCTGTCGGTCTATCACGCCACCACCACGATCGAGGCGGACACGCACCCGTTCGCCGTGGACGCGGCCGAGTTAAGCCGCAGGCTGCTCGACGCCGACCTGCTCGACGAGGCGTCGCTGGGGGCCTGCGAACCGATCCGCCTGATGTTGCCGTGCAATGTCGATGCACCGTGTCCCAGCGATCGTCTGTCCATCGCGGCCGGCGAGGTCGACTCGGGCGTCGCCGTCGAGCTGAGGACGGTCGAGGTCCCGGCGGTGGCGCTCGATAACGTCCACGCACTGGCCGCCGTTCTTCGCCTGGAGGACCGCGGGCCGACCGACGACATTGCCTTCGGGCACTCGCTGCCGTGGTGGATCGCCCTGGCCCGTTTCGTGCTCGAGCTGCTCGAGGACCAGCGGTTCATCCCGACGCTGATCCACGCCGCCGGCGACGAAGACGGTCTGCGCGCGGCGTGGCGGCCATGGCTCCTGGACGAGTCGGCCCGCGACCGAATGGCGGCACTGATGGCGGCGATGCCGCCCGTGGTTCGCGCGACACAGGAAGCAGGACAGACTGCCGAGCCGTGGCGGATCCTCTGTGAGGCGGTGGAGACCCTCAGTGACGCCACCGTCCGTTTCTCGCTGATCGAGGGCAACTTCATTGCGGCGATCGACGGCCGCGACGCTTCGATCGACCCATCGGTTGCCTGGCTCGGCGGCCTGCTCGAACGTGGCGCACGCGTACCGGTCGCAGGGTCCGGTGGTGACCTTGCCGTGCTCGACATGTTGCGTCAGGTGCGGTCGTGGCTGGTGCGGCTCGAGGACGGCGATCGCGCCCGACCCTTCCGGCTTGGATTCCGGCTCTGTGAACCGGGTGCCGGACCCCACGACGATCCCGACACATGGTGGCTCGATTTCCACCTGCTGCTGGAGGGCGAGCCACCGGCGACCGTCGGCCTCGACCGGGTATGGGCGGCGTCGCCCGCGGCACAGGTCGTCGACGGTCATCAAATCGACCGGCCACACGAGCTGGTGCTTGCGGAACTCGGCCGCGCGAGCCGCGTCTACGAGCGGATCGAATCCGCGTTGAGCGAAGCGCATCCGGTCGGCATCGCGTTGTCGACCGAGCAGGCGGCGCAGTTTCTGCGCGAGGACCGTGAGGTCCTCGAGGAATCGGGTTTCGACGTCGTGGTCCCAGAGTGGTGGGGCAAACGGTCCAGTCGGCTCGGCGTCCGTATTCAGATCGACACACCGGACGATCCGGCGGCCGGAGGCGGCACGGACGCCGGTTCGGCGCGTCTCGGGCTGGACAGCCTGGTGCGATTCCGGTGGCAACTGGCCGTCGGTGACCAGCCGTTGACCGCCGAAGAGCTTCGCCAGATCGCCGAGTCATCGGCACCGCTGATCCGTGTCGCCGACCGGTGGGTTGAGAAGGCCGAGGCGTTGGCGCACGCCGCCGGCGTTGTCGCCGACAGGGAGACAGGCGAGGTCACGTTACGCGACGCCATCCGCCTGGCCCAGGGGGTCCAGGTGCCGGGTGTCACGGACACGGGCCTGCCCGTCCTGGGTCTGGATGCCCAGGGCTGGGTCGGTCGGGTGCTGGGACTGGGTCCGAAGCAACACCCGCAGCGGCCGGACACGATCGAACAGCCGTCGACGTTCGTGGGCACACTGCGGCCCTACCAGAAGACGGGGCTGGGATGGATGGACTTCCTCGAGCAGTTCGGTTTCGGCGCCTGCCTCGCCGACGACATGGGGCTCGGCAAGACCATTCAGCTCATCGCCCTGCTGCTGCACGAACGCGAGCGGGACGGCATGATCCCCGACACGACGCTGCTGGTCGTCCCGACGTCGCTGATTCGCAACTGGGCGCGCGAGATCCAGCGATTTGGACCGTCGCTGACACACCACGTGCACCACGGGCCGCAACGGCTCACCGGCGAGGCGTTCATCGAGACCGCCGCCCGCCACGACGTCGTCATCACGACCTACGCCATCGTCGCTCGGGACCGCGAGACGATCGGAAGCCGGTCGTGGTGGCGGGTCGTGCTCGATGAGGCGCAGTTCATCAAGAACCCCCCGACGCAACAGGCGAGAGCCATTCGCAACCTGCGCGCCGAACGACGCGTGGCCCTGACCGGCACGCCCGTCGAGAATCGCCTCACCGAACTGTGGTCGATCATGGAGTTCTGTAACCCGGGCCACCTCGGCCCGGCCGGGGACTTCCGGCGCCGCTGCGCCGTGCCCATCGAGCGTCACCGCGACGCCGAAAAGGCCGAGTCGCTGCGCAAGCTCGTGCACCCGTTCATCCTGCGGCGGCTCAAGACGGACCCCACGGTGATCGCCGACCTGCCGGCGTGCACCGAGACCAAGGAGTACGCGACGCTCACACCCCGGCAGGCCGGGCTGTACCAGGCGGTGGTCGAGGACCTCTTGTCGAGTGTCGACGAGGTCGCGGGGATGCAACGCCGCGGACGCGTGCTGGCGACCTTGACCCGGCTCAAGCAGATCTGCAACCATCCCGCGCAGCTGCCCGATGCGACGCTCGCGGCGTTACAGGGTCTGGCGGGGCTCAGCCCCGAGGCGGCGCCGGCCGACGAGGTGCAGCCGCTGTCGGCGCGCTCCGGCAAATGCAAGCGACTCATGGAGATGCTCGATGAGATCCTCGCCGCGGGCGACAGCGCACTTGTCTTTACGCAATACCGGCGGATGGGCCACCTGTTGTCCGCGATGATCCGCCAGGACCTCGACACCGACGCGCAGTTCATGCACGGGGGCACATCGCCGCCACGTCGGCAGGAGATGGTCGACCGCTTCCAGGAGCGTGACGGCTCGATGCCGATCTTTATCCTGTCGCTGAAGACCGGCGGCATCGGTCTCAACCTCACCGCGGCCAACCACGTCTTCCACTTCGACCGGTGGTGGAACCCCGCCGTCGAGAACCAGGCGACCGATCGTGCCTACCGGATCGGGCAGACGCGCCCCGTGCAGGTACACAAGTTCGTCTGCGTCGGGACGCTCGAGGAACGCATCGATCAGATGATCGAGCGGAAGACCGCGCTCGCCGACAACGTGATCTCCTCCGGTGAGCAGTGGCTGACCGAGCTTGACACGGAGCGGCTCGAGGAGATCCTGCACCTGCGGGCCGACGCGTTGGAGGCCGATGCATGACCGGTGGTACGAGGCGGTCATTCGAGTTTCGGCCCATGACGCCGCGTCGGGTACGCAACGGCCTGAAACTGCGGGCCGGCGATGTCGAGACGCCGAGGACCTGGGTTGCCGGGCGGTGGCTCGAACTGCTGGAGCAGGTGATACCCACGGCCGCCCGGGTGATGGGGCTGGAGTACGCGCGAAACGGGCAGATCATCTCGTTGCAGATGTCCTCCGGCGGCGTCGTCGGGCGCGTGCAGGGCAGCATGGCCAACCCCTACGAGGTCCGCTGGCGGATTCCGGAATTCACGGACCAGCAGTGGCGGGGGGTCTTCGACGCCATGGCCGGCGAGGCGTTCTACGCCGCCAAGCTGCTCGCACGCGAGGTACCGCAGCCGCTGGAGGCGATGATGAATCCGTTGGGCCTGCGGCTGGTGCCCGACATCGGTGAAGTCGAGGTCGAATGCACTTGCCGGCGCGGTGTGGCGTGCAAGCATGCGGCGGCGGTGGCATACCTGGTCGCGGAGCGTCTCGGTGACGACCCGTTGGTCGCCTTCGACCTGCGTGGCATGCCGAGCAACCGCGTCGTCGACCGGCTTGGCACGGCTCGCACCCGCCATGGGACGACCGACGCAGTCGCCCACTCCGAACCGATTCCGCCACAGGCGGTCCAGGCGACTCGACCTCTGCACGAGTGCCTCGATTCGTTCTGGCGGCCGGGGCCGGAGCTCACGCAGTTGCAGCGGATGCCGCCGCCGCACCATGCGTCGCATGCGTTGTTGCGTCGGCTGGGGCCGTCGCCGCTGCCCGGAAAGTTCCCGCTCGTCGGTCTACTGGCCAGCGTTTATGACACGGTTGCCGAGTATGCCGTCAAGCTCCGCGACCACGCCGAGCGGCTCGATGAGCGCAACAGTTCATGATCGAGATTCTCCACGGCGACAATCTCCCCATCCTGCGGACGATGGCGGATGCGTCGTTCGATCTGATCTACATCGATCCGCCATTCAACACCGGCAAACCGCGGACGCACACCACGCTGCAAACGGTGCGTGACGATGGCGGCGACCGCCGTGGATTCGGGGGCCGCACCTACCGCACGGTCGAGCTCGGCACACAGACGTACGACGATGCCTTCGAAGACTACCCGGCCTTCCTCGGCCCCCGATTGGAGGAGGCCCACCGGTTGTTGGGGGCCGATGGGTCGCTGTTCGTGCACGTTGACCCGCGCGAGTCGCACTACTGCAAGGTTCAACTCGACGGCATCTTCGGCCGCCCGTCGTTCATGAACGAGATCATCTGGGCCTACGACTACGGCGGGCGATCGCGGAGCCGCTGGCCGGCCAAGCACGACACGATCCTGTGGTACGCGAAAGACCCCGGCAATTACACCTTCAACTACGACGAGATGGACCGGATCCCGTACATGGCGCCGGGACTGGTCACGCCGGAAAAGGCCGCTCGCGGCAAGACGCCGACCGACGTGTGGTGGATGACGATCGTGCCCACGCAGGGCCGTGAGCGGACGGGCTACCCGACCCAGAAGCCGCTGCGTCTGGTCGAGCGGATCGTGAAGATCCACTCGCGTCCCGGCGACCGGCTGCTGGATTTCTTCGCCGGCAGCGGCACGTTGGGCGAGGCGGCCGCTGCCAACGGCCGCAACGCGGTTCTTATCGACAACAACCCTGAAGCAATCGCCGTCATGCAACGGCGGTTGGAAAAAAGAGCTCTGAGCTGATTTCGAAGCGAAATCAGCTCAGAGCTCTAGCCGATCTGACCCCTGGGAAGAGAGGGTCGGATGGTCTCACCTGCGGGAAGCGTGCGTTTGTATGACGGTCTGGCTGAACTGGCCGGCGTGTCGTCACGCGCGATCGCACGGAAACCGGTCGCCGAGGTCGCGCCGGCCCCGGCGTTGCGGCAACGCGAACCGGATCGCGTGGAGCTGTCGGCGGCCGCTTGCAAAGACGGGCAGTGCGACGAGGACCAGAAGGAAATCCAGGAGCTTCGCAGCCAGGATCGCCAGGTTCGGGCTCACGAGCAGGCGCACAAGAGCACGGGTGGCGCAGCAGCTGGACCGGTCTCGTACACGTACACCACCGGTCCGGACGGCAAGCGTTATGCCGTTGCGGGCGAGGTACCGATCGATGTCTCGCCGGTCGAGGGCGACCCCGATGCGACGATCCTGAAGATGCAACGTGTCCGCGCTGCGGCGCTCGCACCCGCGGAGCCGTCGTCCGCGGACCGGCAGGTCGCGGCCAAGGCGCAGCAGATCGCACGGCAGGCACAGGCCGAGAAGCAGCAGGAGCCGGGCGGGCAGATCGATACCTATGCGTAGGGATCAGGCCGCGCGGCGGAGCCCGGTACTCGTCGGTTCCGAGTAGCCCAGCTGCTGCAACAGGTAGCCTGCCACCGCGTCGAACCGGAATGCGGCCTCACCGTCAAAGCGATGACGCCAATCACCGGCCGTGCACGACGCGAAATTCACACGTTGCACGCAATCGCCCACGGTGTCGGGTGATGCATCGATCCGCAGGAATTCCAGGAGCCCCTCGATCGCGGCGGCCGGATCGCTCTTCAGCGTCTCGTACCGCAATTCGAGGTAACGGTCGTCGTTGCCCTGGGCGGCCTCGCGGACATGCTCGATGAAGCTGACCCAGTGGGTCGCGAATGACTCGACATACTCATCGAAGGAAAAGGGGACAGACCCCTTTTTCGGCTGCCGAAAAAGGGGTCTGTCCCCTTTTCCTTCCGGCGGCAGGGCGTCCCACGCAGCGACCGCGGCGTCGCGGCCGTCGCGGATGACGTGGACAACCCGTCCCGGCCCGTTGCCCCGGAGCCTGCCGAGCAGGCGCTCCACCAGGGTCCGGCCGGATTCCCGGCAGCCCACGACGGAATACGAAACGGCGTACAGGGGCCTGGTGGTGCCGAGCATGTGGCGCCCATCGGTCCGATAGCCATGGCGATGAAGGCAAGGTCCGGATTATCT
>Ga0209987_10002519_pt1 | contig 10116 bp, 9 predicted proteins | sample N074metaG_FD_182134 | JGI IMG/M metagenome (GOLD analysis project Ga0209987, IMG submission 182134) | Deep subsurface microbial communities from Kermadec Trench to uncover new lineages of life (NeLLi) - N074 metaG (SPAdes) (version 2) | ecosystem: Environmental > Aquatic > Marine > Ocean trench... | reverse complement strand
AATCGGGACTTCAAGCCGGTTCGTCTCACGCCACCGTTGGGCTGAATGGTCCGCTTCTGGCAGAGGCTGATGAACTCCCGCACGTCCTTGCACACGCCACAATAGGTGTGGATGTTCGGTAGATAGCAGCCGACCTCCATCCGCTCGGGTAGTGTGAAGAAAGCACCTCCTGTATCTCCTGTATCTGAAGAGATCGTTTCAGATGCCGTAGTGGCCGTTGCCGAGAACGACGTGCCTGCTGGGTACTACCACCTCCGGACCGCAGTGGAGTTCTACATCAAGGGTATCCTCCAGATCGACATCAGCACCAAAGTCGACGGGACGGAACTGTGCGACCAGTACAACGAGCGGCTTGACGCTCGCTTGAAGGCAGGCTTCCCGAGCATGTCGACGATCTACCAAGGCCTCAGCGAAGGACTGCATACGAGGAGCAAGGATGCCGCCAAGTTCAACTCGCTGATGGGGCAACTGCTCGACCACCTCAAAGCCAAGCAGATGTTCGAGGCCTATCCGGCATCCATGGAGTAGGCAACCTCAGCGCTCTGTCGTGCGCTCTACGGTAATGGTCAACCTACCCTAACGTTGGGTACTGCCTGGGATGGATTCGTACGAGAGACAACAAGCCTCGCAGGTATCACCGCTGATCTGTGCTCATCTGGTACGGGAGATGCGATTCCGCGGCTTGCCCGTCCGCTAGTCCGCTTGATCGTGTTGAACTCGGGGAGGAAGTCGATCTGCGTGAGAACGTCAAACAGTGGGTCGATCGATTGAAGTCGCGAAAGTCGATCATGGACACCATGATGCCGCCGAACCCGTGACCCAAATTAATTGCCCCACAACTGGGACCCCAAAAACGCACCACTGAGAAACAAGAGCTATAGCTGGCGGAAACACACCAACAACGGCGCCGAGAGAACCTGAACTACGCCGAACACCGCCGCTAACCCTTTGAATTCTCAAGGAGAATCAAAGGGCTGTGTGGGGTCCGCAATTTGCGAGAGGACTGTATGGCGGAGCGGACGGGACTCGAACCCGCGACCCCCGGCGTGACAGGCCGGTATTCTAACCAACTGAACTACCGCTCCGAACTCTCGAGAAGACTGGTGGGTGTTACAGGGGTCGAACCTGTGACCTACGGCTTGTAAGGCCGTCGCTCTCCCAACTGAGCTAAACACCCCCGCAGGGAGCGCCATGTTACTGAAAGCGCCGGGGGTGTCAATGAATCCGCGGGGGCGCGGCTAGTGGGTCTTGTGGAGGCGTGCGTGGCCCTTGGAATCTGGTTCCGCCTTGTTCAACTGGACGCCGAACACTGTCGGGGTGTCGGATCCAGTTCGTACCTTCGACGCCTCGGCTTGGGCCGCCGCCGGCTCAGGCGCGAGGCATACTTCGTCTAGAATCCGCTTGGCGTCGCCAGCCTGAACCTCGTCCATCTCGGGGAACACCTGCTGGAGCTCAGCGAGCGCCTGCGCGGTCCGATCCACACATTCCTCGGCGCCCGCTACGCTGGCCGTGCAAAAGAGCAGCACCGTGACCATGACTTGCACCGGTTTAGTCCACATCCGAAACGCGTCAACCTTGAACCCGTACCGCGAGCACGTCGCATCCGGCACCGTGCAGCACGGCATCGGAATGGTGCCCAATCCAGGCTCCAGTCCGTAGTAGAAAAACGCCGGTTCCAGAACGTGAACGATGGATATCGGCTTATCTCCCGCAAACTTACGGACCTTCTCGACGATGTAGTTCGACTCCGTGGCAACGTCGACCGCCACCAGCACCTTTTGGTACGGCATCCCGGTCTCCTGCTCTGTCTCGGTCATTTGCCTTCGTAAAACGATACTACGTGACGAGCCGTGGCTAGAAACCGTAGGCCGCGCGGACGTTGGCGCCGAGCAGTCCGGCGCGCGATTCAGTTTCCAGTCCGTCCACCAGTTGGTCGAGGCGCGCCAGGTAATCGGGCGTGTGGTCGGCGTGGGGATAGTCGCTGGCCCAGAAGAACCGGTCCGGTCCCAACAGTCGCATCATCGTGCCGATGGTGCGCTCATCCGGATCACAGGAGATGTAGCAGTTCGTTCTGAACCAGGCGCTGGGTTTTTTGGCCGTCCGCGCAGCGGTACCGATGATGGTGTCTTCGTACACGGCATCCAGCCGATCGAGCCAGTAACCGATCCATCCACCGCCCGATTCGAGAATGACCAGCTTCAGCTTCGGAAAGCGATCGAAGGTCCCGCAGTCGAAGAAAGTCGTGAAGGCATGTCGGACCCCATCGGAAGCGGTAACCGAAGCGAGCAGGGGCGAGCGGACGGGATCCGTGAAGCGGCCGGAGCGCAGCGCCACGGGCTCGAAGCTGGGATGCAATGCAATCGGCACCCCGAGCGACTCGGCCACCGCGTACAACGGATCGTGCGCCGGATGGCCATGGGCTTTGCGATCCAACGTGAAGGGTACGATGAACGCACCGTGACAGCCGTCGTCGACCGCCCGTTCCAGTTCCTTGGCCGCTGCATCGGGATCGCCCAGCGATAAATGAGCGATGGGGATCAGGCGCCCGCCGCTGTCCCGACAAAAGTCTGCAATCCAACGATTGTACGCCCGGGTGTAGGCCTGGGAGAGTTCCACGTCATCCAATTCTGCTTCCCAGAGGATGCCGATGGTCGGATACAGCACCGCCGCCTCCAGTCCCTCGGCGTCAAGCATGCGAATCCGCTCGTCCGCATCCATCGCACCGAAGGGGATATTCGCCAGATAGGTCTTCTCCGGACTCGGACGGAAATCAGCCTTCTCGGTCTTGCCCATCATACCCAGCGTTGCGGGAAACCCATTGGCAGACAGGACCGACGGTTGGCCGCCAATGCTCAGGCGTTCGAGCTGATTTTCGTCTCTCTCGATGCGCAGCGCGCGGTCCCGATACTTCGCTTCGAGGTAGTTCTCCCATAAATCCGGCGGTTCGAGGATGTGACCGTCCGCGTCGACCGCGCCGGCGTGTCGGGTCCGATAGATGCCTTCCGGCAATGGAGCCTCAGCCATGGATTACACCTCCGTGGAAAAAAAAGGGTCTGGTATTCAATGCGCCGCCCGGGGTCAGGAGATACGAACCGTCAGGACGTCGCAAGGCGATCCGTGCAACACCCCGGTAGCGGTAGATCCCAACAGAAGCCCCAGGCCGTGCCGGCCGTGGGAGCCCATGACAATCAGATCCGCGCCCTGCTCTTCCGCAACCTCGCGGATTTCATGTGCCGGGCTGCCACGCCCGACCAGCGCCCGATCTCCGGGCACCCCGGCCCGCTCCGCATGCCGCGCGAGCGCGGCCTCCGCCTGGTCTACGGCTTCGCGCTCGATCTGAACGACATCCGCGCCCATCGCGCCGACATCGAAGCCCCCATAGATCTGGGTGATCGGTTTGACGACGGTGATCAACGACAGTTCCGCATCGTTCTGAGCCGCCGATTCGATCGCCTGCTTGATCACCTCATCCGCTTCATCGGTCAAATCGATCGCCACCAGAATCTTGCGATACGCCATGAGACCATCCTCTTTACTGGTACGTGAACCATGGGTGCTTTCATGCCCAGAAACAACTCATCTACGGGTTTCTCTCCAGATAATCACGCGTTTCGCGCACCGCGACCCCGGTCAGCAGCAGCAGCCCGATGAGATTGGGCACCGCCATTAATCCATTCATGACATCCGAGAACAGCCAGACAAAATCCAGTTTCTGCAACGCTCCAAAATAAGCGGCCGCAACGAACAGCATCCGGTACGGGGTGATCGCCCGTTCGCCGAACAGATACTCAACACTGCGCTCCCCGTAATAACACCAGCCCAGCATGGTGGAGAAAGCAAACATCACTAGCGCGACGGCGACCAATCCCGAGCCGACCCCATTGGAGAACGTCGATTCAAAAGCCATCTGGGTCAGGGCCGCACCGTTGACCCCCGAGGTCCAGACGCCCGTCGCGATGATCGCGATGCCGGTGAACGTGCACACCACCAACGTGTCGATGAAGGTCTGGGTCATCGACACCAATGCCTGCCGAACGGGTTCGCGCGTCTGCGCGGCCGCCGCGGCAATCCCGGCCGAACCCAAGCCCGATTCGTTGCTGAAGATTCCGCGGGCAACGCCATAGCGCATCGCCTGGGCGATCGCGGCGCCAACGAAACCACCCGTGGCCGAACTGCCGCTGAAGGCGTCGGAGAATACGCGCGCAAACGCCGCGGGCACCGCATCGATATTGGCGACCCAGATCACGCCGCACGCCGCCAGGTAGAGGATGATCATGACCGGCACGAATACGCCCGTTACCCTGCCGATCCAGCGGATTCCGCCGATTACGACGATCCCAAGCGCCGCGGCGATGATTGCGCCCGTCATCCACGGAGTGGCACCAAAGGCCCCATGCACAGCCTCAGCGACGGCGTTGGACTGAACCATGTTGCCAATTCCGAACGCGGCGATCGCCGTGAACAGAGCGAACAGCCAGCCCAGCAAACCACCCAGGCGTTTATTCCGGATGCCCCGGGACAGGTAGTACATCGGGCCGCCAGCCTGCTCGCCCTTGTGATCGGTGATCCGGTACTTTACCGACAGCAATGCTTCGCAGTACTTGGTCGCCATGCCCACGAGGCCTGTGATCCACATCCAGAACAGTGCGCCAGGACCCCCCAGCGCGATGGCTGTGGCGACACCCACGATGTTGCCGGTTCCAACGGTTGCGGCGAGTGCGGTCATCAATGCCTGATAGTGGGAGATGTCCCCTTCCGAGGTGGTTTCCTTGCGCACGATCAGGGCGTCGTACAGGGCTCGGCCAAGCCGGCGAAACTGAATGCCGCGCAAGCGGATCGACAAGTACAGACCCGTCAGCAACAGCAATGGGATGAGAAACGCCGGACCCCAGATGAAGTCCGATGCGGACCCTAGAATTTCGATCACGAGCCGACCCGCCTGTTTTGTTCGCCAACAGGATGCAACGAACGCACCTCAATGCAAAGCGTTGGGCTAGACTCGCCGAATGCGGAGCACCCTTTTTTATCCGTTGCGGGGACCCGGTCCATGGGTCATCGGCGGTTTTGCGCTGCTGATCTGGGTGCTGCTGTCGATGGTGAGCCTGATTGGCGCGCATGAACCATTTGCCGGGTTCATGGCCGCGTTTTTCTTAGCGCCCGCGATATTCCTGCTGTGCGCGGTGTTGGTCAACTACGCCCTGGTGATTCTGCGGCACACGGCGCGCGGCCACCCGGAACCACCCACCGTCGATCTCCCGGATCTGAATCCTGTCCGGCAGGGGCACGTCCTGATGGTCGTGCTGGTCGCGGCCGTCGTGACGGGCATCGTACTCAGTTCGCTCACTGAATCCGTCTCCGCGGCGTTGTTTGTCGGCAGCGCCATCGTACTCGGCTCGTCGATCGTCACGCTAACGGCGTTGAACGACAGCATCCTCGCTGGATTGAATCCAGGCCAACATGCCCGGCTGTTGCGCGGACTCGGTGTCGAATCCCTTGGTCTGCTGGTGGTGGGTTTGAGCTGGTTCCTGCTTGCTGCGGCGCTCACGGAAAACCAGCCGAACCTGCCTGCCCTGCTCGGCGCCGCATACCTGTTCGTGCTCACCCACAATCTGGCGGGCCGGTTGCTGTTCCGTCATCGGCTGGATCTCGACCTGGAGACCGAGCTCAGCCCCGAGCAGACCAATGCCGCCCATTGGGCCGCGAAGGGCAAAGCGTTTCGCGCGATGCTGATGGACCTGCATCGACTCTGCATGACGGACCGAGTGAGCGAGGCGTACGCGCAACTGGCGACCTATCTCGATGCCGACGAAGGCCTGGACGAAGCATCGGTGTACCTCGCACTGAAAGACTTTCACGATCCACGATTGCGGCTGGAGCACAGTTTCCACTACATCAGCCGCCTGGTCCGTAATCGGGACCGCCGCCGTGCATGGCAAGTGTTGCGCGATGCGGTGTTGGAGGACGCCAACTTCCGGCCGGCGTCTGATGAGATATTGATCTCAGTGCTCGATGAAGCGCTCCCGGATCACGCCCAACAGGTCGAGTGTCTGCTGGCGGATTTCAATCAGCGTTTTCCCGACAGCCATCTCGCCGCCAACGCGCTGTTTCGCCTGGCGAGAGTCAGGATCGACCATCTCGGCGGCCGCACCGAAGGGCTGGCCCTGCTCGACCGGATTGCGACCGAGCACCCGGAGTTCGCCGGGCAGCAGCGTTTCCGCGACTATCGTAGTCGACAGGACAACGCCGCACCGTAATCGAGTAGAGTGCGCGGTTTATCCGTGGAGACCGCCATGACCCGTCCTGACCTCGCCATTCGCAACGCGCGCATCGTGGACGGCACCGGTGCGCCCGCCCGCACCGGCGATATCGCCGTGTCAGACGGTAAGATCGTTGCGGTGGGTAGTGTCGACGGCACCGCAACGTGCGAGATCGATGCCGCCGGCCAGGTCGTGGCACCCGGGTTCATCGACATCCACACCCACTTCGATCCTCAGCTGTGCTGGGATGGGCTGGCGACGCCTTCTCTGGAGCACGGCGTAACCACCGTGGTCATCGGCAATTGCTCGCTCAGCCTTGCACCCGTTCATCCGGGGAAGCACCACAAACTGGTGAGCATGTTTCAGGTCATCGAAGACATCAAAAAGCGCACGTTCGATGCGGCGGTACCGTTCTCCTGGGAGAGCTTCCCGGAGTATCTCGATCACATTCGCTCCGGGTTGGGCATCAATGTCGCGGCACTGATCGGCCACTCGGCATTGCGCTACTACGTAATGGACGCGGCGAGTCAGGAGCGCGAAGCCACCGATGACGAAATCCAGCAGATGTGCGACCTGGTGGAGGAGGCAATGGCCGCCGGGGCGCTCGGCATCTCGTCATCATATGTGGACATCGACGAGAACATGAATCCGGTACCCAGCCGCTACGCGAATCTGCGCGAGAAGATCGCGCTGTGCAAGGCGATGGCGAAGAGTGGTCGCGGCATCTACCAGGTCGTGCCGTACTTCCCGGAGATGGAACAGCAGCTGGCAAACATCCGCGAGCTTGGCGAGATCAGCCGCGCGGCGAACATTCCCTGCTCGCTGCAGCCGGTACTCTCTTCGCCAACCTCGCCGAACGCCGACGAAGTGATCCAGGCATTGGAGGCCGAACGGCAAAACGGCGGGCGCGTTTACGGCCAGGTCATGCCGCGCTGTTTCGACCTGAACATGCGCCTGTCAGAGACCAGCATGTTGCTGTACGCCCTGCCCAGCTGGAAGGCCATCATGGATAGCCCCCTCGACGAGCGACGAACCAAGTTCGCGGATCCCGCGCTTCGTGACGGACTGGTCAGGGAGATGAGCGAGGCACGGGGCATGAGCGGTGCATTGCCGTTTCTTAGCGTTGGCCACGTGGTCAGCAAAGCCAACGAGCAGTACCAGGGGCGCCACCTTGCCGAAATTGCCGAGACCGAAGGCAAGCAGATTGGTGAAGTCATTCTCGACCTGTCGAATGCGGACAACCTGGAAACCGAGTTCCAACTAAAGGGCGTGATCAACGCCGACAAAGCCGCAGTGGCCAAGCTGATCAATCACCCCATGTGTCACTTCGGGGCATCCGACGCCGGGGCCCACATCACCCAGTTCTGCGGCACCGGCGATACTACGCACCTGCTCGAACACTACGTCAGGGAAACCGGGCAAATGTCGCTTGAACGCGCAGTTCATCGTATGACCGGCGAAGTCGCGAAGGATTGGGGAATTGCGGATCGCGGGACCTTGGAGCCCGGCAAGGCGGCGGATCTGGTGCTGTTTGATCCGGATCGCGTCAGCGTCGGCGACGAAGAGTTCGTTGACGACTTTCCCGGCGAAGCGCGCCGTTACGTGCGCCGCGCCGAGGGCTACGCCGCGGTAATCGTCAATGGCGAAATCGTGCTCGAGGACGGTCAGTACACCGACGCCCGTCCCGGCCAGATTGTCTAGGAGAGCAATATGATTGATGCAAAGTTTCGGGCCGCGAGTCCGGAGGACGTCGGCCTCGACCCGGAGAAGATCAACGAGTTGTTGGCGCGCACAGCGCAGGAAGTAGAATCTGGCCTGCTGCCAAGCTGCCAGATGGCCATTGCACGCGAAGGTCGTATCGCCGCGTTCGCCACCTTCGGCGACGCAACCGATGAGAGCCTGTTTCACATATTCTCCTGTACCAAGGCGATCACCTCCGCCGCAGCCTGGTTGCTCATTCAGGATGGGCTGCTGGACGTGACTGAACCGGTCGTCGACGTGGTGCCCGAGTTCACCGGCCATGGAAAGGACGCGATTACGGTCGAACAGTTGTTCTGCCACACCGCGGGCTTTCCCCACGCACCCTTACGCCCGGTCGATTGGACAGACCGCGAGCTGCGCCTGCAGCGGTATCGTGATTGGACCTTGAATTGGGAACCCGGCACCCGCTACGAGTACCACCCCACCTCCAGCATGTACGTGATCGCGGAACTGATCGAACGCCGCGCGGGCGCAAGCTTCGCGGACTTCGTTCGCGACCGGGTATTGGCGCCGCTGGAGTTGTCTGACCTGTGGCTGGGCTGTCCTGCCGAACAGCACCACCGAATCCGGCCCGTCACCCATGTCGGCGAAGCCCTCACCAGCGACGACTACGCCGAGATGGGCCTGCCCGAGCCGCCGGTGAGCGAAGTGACCGAAGAAGCCCTGAGTTCCTTCAACGACCCGGCGATTCGAGCGGTGCCGGTACCGGGCGGCGGCGCGGTCACCAACGCCGCAGAACTTGCCTTGTTTTACCAGGGGCTGTTACACGGAGGGGCCTTGGGTGGGCCTCGCGTCTGGACCGATGAGACCCTGGAATTCGCGCGAATCGTTCGAAACGAATTTCCGGACTATCTGGGAACCCCCGCGAACCGGGCCCTCGGCGTATCCATTGCCGGGGACGAACTGCGCAATCGGCGGGGTTTCGGTCACACCAACTCGCCTCTGGCATTCGGCCATGGCGGCGCGGGCGGACAGATTGGGTGGGCGGACCCGGCGACCGGCATCTCGTTCAGCTACACGACCAACGGCCACGATCGCAACCCGATCCGCAACGGTCGGCGGATTATCAGCATCTCCAACCGCGCAGCGGTGTGTGCCGCGTAGTCTCGAGAGAGCGCGAATGGTCCCTCACGACGGCTAAGCCGCCGCACGACAAGTATCCGTGGCGCCCACCCGGCCGATCAGCGCACGGACGGAGTCAGAAAGGCCGAACCAGCAACAAAACCAGCAAGCTTCTGGCGGCCGACCTGCAAACGGGACCGGTCCATCCCGGCTGAGGTCGTCGCGTCGCGGTGACACCAGCACAAGCACGTGGTCGCCTTTGCGGTTGCCGGTTCGGCCGATTTCGCGCCACGCCGGTAGGACATCCAACAACCCCGAAACGTCGCGGCTACCGGCGCGCAGATGCACCGCCCAGTAATCGTAGTCGGCCTCGAGCAAACGACGACGTTGGGGCGACAATCGCTCAAGTTGGCGTGCGACGAGCAGGTCGTCGAACCGATAGGAACTGCCGCTCAAATACGCAATCCGTACATCGTTGCTCAACACCTTCCCGTCGGTCCCGGCTTCCTGCCTGACAAGATCGGCGGCGTCCAGGAGATAGTTTTTCGAGTGCTGCAGCAAGCACCAGGCGTCGACAATCAAGTACGCGACCAGTACTCCCGCCACCCATCGATACGGCCTCAGACGACCCGACTGAGCGGCCATGCGGCGAACGTGAGCAACAGCGAAGGGCGCGAGCGCCAATACGATGAATGCCGGCAGCATGAGAAACCGGGTCTGCATCAGTGGCCGAACGACCAGAAACACACACAACATGACGACCATGAGGGCGATCGTCCAAACAGCTAATCGTAGCGCGTCAGGATCCAGTGCCTTGAACGACTCACGTCGGAATCCGAACAAACCAATCAACAGCACCGGCCAACTGATTGCAGCGGTAAAGTGCGCCGCCACGACCGCGATGATTCCAGCGATCAATCCGATCACGGCGTAATCGTGAAACTCGGCGTGCAAGACTCTGCTCGAGAATGCATCCCGCATGTCAGCGAATCGGGCGGGAACCGTATCGAGCAGGCGCAACGGTTCGCGCAATGAT
>Ga0209987_10002518_pt1 | contig 10119 bp, 4 predicted proteins | sample N074metaG_FD_182134 | JGI IMG/M metagenome (GOLD analysis project Ga0209987, IMG submission 182134) | Deep subsurface microbial communities from Kermadec Trench to uncover new lineages of life (NeLLi) - N074 metaG (SPAdes) (version 2) | ecosystem: Environmental > Aquatic > Marine > Ocean trench... | reverse complement strand
ATGGAGAGAAAATCAAAAAATATCAACTCAGAAACGCTTTATTAGTAAAAAAATTGTCCAAGATATCGTGAATGGTAATGTCATTGGATTAATAGGAATTTTATTTGTACTTTCTATCAGTTTTGTTCCAGCATTTGCATTAGAGGAATTAGAGAGAGCTTCAATAAGTAATCCAAAATTAGTGAATGGATTTGGCTTACCAATTGGAAACAATGTTAACGTAGATCAACAAATTCAAATTTCAGCAGATATCACAAATAATCAAGATAAATCTCAAAAATTTTTCTATCTTGTTCAAATAAAAGATAAATCAGATTTTGTTGTTTCATTTGGGTGGATTAGTGGAGAAATACCCCCACATCAAAAATTTAATCCATCGTTATCATGGATTCCAGATAACCTGGGTGAATTTACTGCAGAAATTTTTCTATGGGAAGCTCTGATAAATCACAAAGCTTTGACTGAATATACCACATTACAAATTAACGTCAGCTAGAATTTCAACATAGCAATTTAGTTTACAAATATGGCAATTATTTAAAAAATTCTAATAATTTGTTCCTAAATTGATTAAAAATGAAAGAAATTGAAAAATTACAAAATATTTGAGATCATAGGTTTGCTTAATAGTGAAAAAAATTCAACAAGTTCTCGCTAATAGAACCTAAAAGCTAGTGGAATTATGACAATAGGATATTGTGTAAAGTGCCGAGATAAACGTGAAATTCAAGGCGCTGGACCATACACCATGAAAAATGGTAAACCTGCAATCAAGGGCACTTGCCCAACTTGTAGTACTGCCATTTTCAGAATAGGTAAAGGCTAAACTTTTCAATAAAGAAGTTTAGTACTGCCATTCATCACTAAGGCCATTCCATAGTGAGCGCATTGGGGATGGATCTTTTTCTATTTCTTGAATTATTCTATTTTTTAATACAAAAGCGAAATTTTCCAAAGCATCAACTCCGCCATCAGTATAAAGTTCATGGCCAATCTCAGTGATTCTTTTATGTTTTTCAGGTACGTCTGTAGAATCTGGATTTTGTAGACAAAACGTCATCAAATCTATTAATTCTTCTTCTAGCATCATATCCATTAATTTAATGGGCTTCACATGCCTATTGAATCCTTTTTTAATTGATGTTTTACAAAAATTAACGGAGTTAACTGGGTTAACATTGGTTTGCACGCCAAGATATGTTAACCGATTATTGGCCACGCATAAGATGTAATCCTGTATAGATTATTCAAATCTTGACTTTGCAAATCCCAATTCAATGAAATAATTTTGTATAGGATTATGTAGATTAAGGAACTTTCTTTATTTTCTCACAATCGGTAGTTGCAGTGTCTGTGCCTTTTCCACCATCTGCTGTATCTGTTCCAACACCGCATGATAGTACATCATCTCCTTTGTCTCCTTTCAATTTGTCATTTCCATCTTGTCCAAAAATTTCATCATTTCCACTTCCACCTCGTATTTCATCATTTCCATTTCCTCCATAGATAACGTCATCTCCTTTGTCTCCTTTCAATTTGTCATTTCCCGCTCCACCAATTACACAATCATTTCCATTCTTTGCTTGGATGTCATTACCAGCATCAGATGCTAAAATTAGATCATCTCCGTTTGTTCCCTTAATTTTACTTCCATCAAGATGACCATCTCTATTGTCAATTACATTATAATTTCCACTAGCAATTAATTCATCAATAGTCATATCATTACAAAATAGATTAGGAACTAATGAAAAAGATGTTTGAGAAGTAGCAATACCATAATTTGCAGTTACAGTATATTCACCAAATGAACTAAACAGATTTGAAGTAGGAACTATTTGCTCTAAAAACAAACCAGTTTCATCGGGTAGAATTTCACCAATTGTTACAATATAGTTGTCTTGGTTTTGAATATGATATGAAATTGGAATTTGTGTAGAATCATCTGTAGAAATTATTTGTTGATCACTATTATCAGATCCAACATTGAAAGTTAATGAAATATTTGGATGTAAAACAATTGGATCATCAATCGATTTCCAGAAAAATATACTTGTTTTATAGTCACCAATCTCAGTTGGAATCCAAGATAAAGCAGGACTAAATGTTTGACCAGGAGACATAGAACCTGTAATCCAAGCTAATGAAATTGTAGCATCAGTGTCATCTTGAATACGAACCAAATATGCAAAGGGTTGTTCACTATTTTGATTATTTATCAAAGTAGAACTAAACTGTACTTGTTGGTCTACAGAAATAGTTTCAAGAAGATTACCAAATGCATCGACTATTTTGACATCAGATGCATCAAAATTCCAAACTGTATTAACTGGACTTGGTAAGGCATCACCTGTAAGATAAATTATGTCATCATGAGAATACACTGTTTTGTCAGTTTCAATCGAAATAGTAGTATCTGGAATTATTATGTCATTAATTATAGTGGTAGCAGTAAGATCTAATTCATCAGAAGTTGTGTAAGGAGCAGGCAGTGTATTATCCTCATATTCTACAGTTATAGTATCATCTTCAGAAACTCTCAAAAGATTACCTGATGAATCAATTTGTTCATCTGTAAAGTTTACAACACCTTCAAAGATTCCGGTTGCATCATTAGTTTCAGTTAAAACAATATCAACACCTCCAGCATCAGAGTCAGACCACACATCAACATTGAAGCTATCAACTGCTTCAGGATTCAAGTTCATGTCTGAATCAATTACTCTAATAGTTCCCTCACCATTTACTGAATAATCACCATTAACCCAGAAAATATCACCAATATTCCATCTAATTAAAGAAGATTTTACCACAATATCATCGTCTGAGAATTCAAAAGTTACTGAAATTCCATCTTCACGATCATTTGCAATGAATCCATCTGTTGGTCCAGAACCAGATGTAATGGGGTTAGTATCAATTGTACCATCTCCATCGGCATCATGTTCAAATCCAGTAAGAATTACCCAACCAGTGAAGATACCAGTATTTGTTCCAGTTTCAACTAGTTCATATGCGTTAAGAGAAAATTCTCCAGTTGAAATTCTAATATTAGTATCCAAATTACCAATAGATTCAACAATATTAGAATCAAGATTATACTCATTAGCATGAATAGTTATGTAGACTTTATCAGTCCATGAATACAAGTCTTTATCAAAAATTATTCTTGTATCATCAGGTGGAATATCTCCTTGTATTGATGTGAATTCTACAATAGGAATATCATCTGCCACAGTATATGGATCAGGTAATGTATGATCATTATATCTTGCAGCAACAGTATCACCTGTTGAAACTCGTAAAATGCCATCAATTGTAGAAGATATACCTACATCTGTAAAGATTACAGTACCCTCAAAGATTCCTGTTGCCTCATTAGTCTCAGTTACAGAAAGAATAATTCCTCCTGCATCATAATTAGACCACACATCAATATTAAAAGAATCAACTGCTTCAGGATTCAAGTTCATGTCTGAATCAATTACTCTAACAATACCTGTACCACTTGAGGGGTAGATTGTCTCAAGCCACTGAACTTCCCCTATGTTCCATCGGATTAGTGCTGAACCGACTACAGTTTCATCTTCTGAAAATTCAAAGGTCACTGTAAGTCCATCTTCATTTGAAGATTCTAGAAAACCATCTGTTGGACCACCGAAATCTGCAGATGTGAAAGGATTTGTATCATCTCCAGTAGAACATGCATCTGAACCACTACCAGTTAAAGGATCACCGTCTGCATCATGACAAAATCCAGTGAGAATTATTTCACCTGTGAAAATTCCTGTGTCAGTTCCAGTTTCTACGAGTTCATAGTTGTCAAGATCGAATCCTCTAGTTGAGACTTTTATTGGGTCATGATGTGTTTCTCCTATACTATCAATCAAGTCACTATCAAAATTATGATCAGGTGCGACTATAGTAATGTAAACTTTGTCAGTCCAAGTGTACACTTTTTGGTCAAGCTCTACTGTTGCGCCAAAGTTTGATGTAAAGATTGTAATATTAACATCAGTTTTTTGCTCACCAACATAGTTTCCTAATGATGGACCCCAATCAGAATACTCTAAAGTTATTTCCTCACCTCTTTCAAGGTTATCTTTACCTAGAACTTGAGGAATCTCGATAACAATCTGGAAGATTCCAGTACTGTCACCTGTTTCTCTAAAGTCTGTTGGTTCTGGGTCGAATGCTCCTACGTGAATTGCAGCACCAAGGTCACCCATGGTAGTTGTTGCTGCATCAGAATCCCACTCAATTAAGTCCAAGTCATATGTCTCAGCACCATCGCTGTCCAGATCGAAGTCTGGCTCAATGAGAGTCAAGATCATATCAGAACCAATACGGTAAACTGATTTGTCAGATTGCAATACACCGTTTCTTAAGTCAAAGGTAGCAGAATCAGTGACAGTATTTGGATCACCTGAAGCATCAGCAGGATCAGTATATTCTACTTGAAGAATATCTCCCTGTAAGATACAGTATTGGTTACTATTTGTTGCATCATCATTCTCAAATCTGTCTGTTACAGATGTATCTGAATCACCATCAGTACTTGTGTAAGTTTCTGTAATAGGACATGAACTGCTTGCAGGACCATCAGTGTATCTTATTGTGACATCAATTTCAAATATACCTGCATCTGGTGCAATTTCATAAATTGGTCCTAGTTGTCTTGGAGTGCCACTATGTTCAGTACCAACTTGGATTGTACCGTCAATTGGAGTTGGATTACCGGCATATGCAAGTACAACTAAATCTGTATCTCGAATTACAGAGATTTTAATTGGCCCTACATTTTCATCTGCATTGAATATTGCAATTTTATCTTCACCAGTTGGGCTAATGTCAAAGTCTGGATCATTTACTCTAATGTGGATAGTTAGATCTCCATCTGCTATGTGTTCTCCACCTTCTAGTCCACCATCACCACTCATACCTGTTGGATGTATTGGAAATAGTGCTCTACCATTAGGAATTTCACTAGTATCTGTATTATCAAAATCAGATGGCACACCAAATGGAATTGGATAAACGGTTCTATCAAGAGATACAGATCCAGTATTTGATCTAATACCGGTAGAATCCCCTACTTGGATGATTTCACCAGATGCATCCCTATAATCAACATAATTTACTTCAATATCAATACCAGAAATATTTTGAGTCTGAGATGAATTTGGAGGACAGTATGCTACAGGAATTTCAAAGTCACCAATGAAAGTACCCGATGCGACGTCAGTTTCTACCAGAGTAAATCCAGATGCACCTAAACCAGTGTTAGATGTAATATCTTCCAGATTAGTACCAGTACCATCACCTATAGAATCACAAGTGTTAGGAATAGGTGTAGTCCACAAATTATCATTAAATGTAATATCTAACAAACGCCCAAGATCTCCAAATGACAAGTCAGTAGGCAAGTTTGCTTTTCCTACTTGATCAAAGACATCATCATTTACATCATATACTACAGTGTAAATATCAATTAAATCCGAATCAGTATTCAAATCCAAATCTTCCAATGAAACACCCACTTCTTCTCCAATTTTGTAAGAATCTCGATCAAATGATACAACACCTGTGTGACTTGGGGCCTCTTCTTGGTCTGCAATTTGAGTTACAATACCATCTGCACCTAGATCGTCATAATTGATTCTTGGAGAGTCTTCATCTGTCAAGTCTTCAATTGCAATAAAAGTAGGATCTTCTGCAATTGTAGATAGGCCTTCATAGGTACTTAGATCAAGAATATTCAGTTGGTTGATCATGACATATTCCAAAGATCCTTCAAAAGTACTTGTATTATCACCGCTCTCTTCTAGTTCCAATCTAATGATTTGGTTAGCAATTCTTTCGTTAGATCCAATACCATCATTTAAGAATCCAAATGAGAAAAAGTCAGATGCGAGTGGCAAGACAGTTCCAGAAAAGATTTTTGGGAAAATTTCTACATTAAGATTAATTGCACAATCAGAGCAGAATTCAGGAATTACATTAAAAGTAAAAATTAGTTGAACTTGGGAATTACCATCCATTCCAAACATATCATCACCAGATTCATTGTCTAAAGCAATCAAACCCTGAAAATTAGAAACACCATCTGCAAGTTTTGCAACATGTGTACCATCAGTTATTTCAATATCAAAAGACAAAATGGTTCCAAATGTATAAGATTCATTAATCGAACGAATATCATAATTAAAGAAATTAAATCCACTAAATGAATCTGAAGGATTATTGATTGAATTGTACAAATCATCAAATGTCTCACCCATTATAAGAACTAATTTTGAATCATCTGTCAGGATAACAGTGTTATCAACTACAAGCATAGCTCTGTCACTGAATCTCTGAACCTCAAAAGTGGTAATTGGGATTCCAGAAAATTCAACACTACTCAAACTTGCAAGTGTGAAAGGGTTTCCAGTCTGTAATGTTGGAATTAAATCTACATTAGGATTATTAAAATCAAGGTCTTCATCTTCTCTGCTGTTTTTGTTTGCATCAGTATCTATAAGGACTACAGGAATTTCTTCTCCAGAGTTCCATTCATCATCGATTGGTTGAATGTCGATTTCCCCATACACAAATCTAACAACGATGCTTTTTGGAGTTTCGTTGTAATCTACGGTTGCAGAACTTCCTCTAGGAGCATCAGGATTAATGGCTAAGTTTGAAACATCAAATTTATCATAGTTTGTAAAAATTCCACTGTTAGGAAAATGTTCAACAAATGTTACGGGTTGATTTCCAGCATGAATAGAGCCCCCATCAGTGCTTACAGTTGATGCATCAATATTGATAGCACCATTAGTCTGAGAATCATCGTTGTCAACAATTCTAAGAATTTCAGTACCAGTACCTTTTGAATCCAAATCTATAAGCAAAATTCCATTATCTTCAAACATGAACTCATCAGTATTCATAACAGGGATTAGATTTACGGCACCATCAGTTCCATCTGCATCAGTATTACCATTTTCATCAAAGAGTTGGTAAAACGCGGTGTTGCTTGCAGAATTTGTTCCCCAAGACCAAGAGTCTTCGTCTGTAGGGTCAATGTTTAGTTGTATATCCATCATAGTGAGATGTACATGTGCACTTCTTGGAAAATAGGTTCTATCTAAAGACATTTCAGCGAATTGATCAACAGTATCAAAAGTTAATGTGGTTGATTGAGCACCACCACCTTTGTTATAGGTAATTACAACATCACCAGTTGGGTTTAGATCATAGAGTTGAATGAAAGGCCACATGTTATCTGCAAGATCAATTTGTCCATTTCCTGTTCCAGTATTTGGATTGGTGTTAATTGATTTGCTTTCTCTAACTACATGCATCAAAAGAGAATTGGTTCCGGTTATTGTAGAACAATCTGTTAAAATTCCCGGAGTATGAGTTACACCTGTAAGTTCGTTTGGAAAGTAAACACCTTTTATTTCTGTTAATGTAATTCCTGCAACTGTAGATGATGAAGCAATAGTACAACCAACACCAAAGTCAAGACCGCGACCAGAATTGGATGTTTGAGTTGCATCTGCTGCATTAGCTGATTGTAAATTTGCAAAGTATCCATACCAATTACCATCAACTGCTTGAACCATTCTCAGGTCCTTGCTTTGAACAGTAACGTCTGGTTCACCTTCACCCTCGTTTGTATCACTAATATCAGAATCAATTACAATTACTTCGATGACCATAGGGCCAGCCATGTAGTTGTTAAATTGAGAGTTTTCTGCGGAAACAAATAGGTTAGCGTTGGCTGCCAAAACTGATGGCATAAAAGAAAAACCTGCAAGCAATACAGACAATCCTAAAATAGAAAATATCAAAACTGATTTAGAATGAATTCTAGTCATAATCAATACGGATTCACACATTATGAAATTATTTAACCCTATTCTTCTGTAAGGTGGCAAATGTTACAATTTTAGACGGATAATCATAGTAAGATTCTTGGTTCACAGACCAAGTATCGTTTTGCGAATGTTGGCTAAAGCAAATTGACATTTACTGCTTATTGTTAAATTGTAAATTCTACCATTTTTCAAGAAGACAAACTTGGCTTAGGCGTATGAAGTAGAACAAAAAAATTGAGTTCTAGCATAAAGTCCATGCAAAAATATGGACTTTAATAGATAAAAACGATCATTCCCTTAATGTGTTCATTCTTGATCAAAGAAAAAACAAAAAAATCATTCTAGGATAAGATTAGTAAATTAGCACGAAAGACACAAGATAATATCAAAGCCTCAAAAATGATTCAAGACTACGTACCAGTGCGCATTCTCGGATCAAAGAGTGAGTTTGTGTGTAAGCAGGCTTTTCTTGAGTAGCTTACCTTACGACTGTGAAGTACATAAAATCTTGTCAACTTCTAACATAAATCCACACCAACTGTGGAGGAAATTGTTTTCCTATCCTCAAATGATCAGAAATTTATCTCTGATCAGAATTTATGTTTAATGAGTTAAGAAATGATTGAAATTTTAGCTATAGTTCATTTTGGTTTTTTTGGTGTTATGATTATCGTTATGAAAATACACGCAAAAATGAAGGATTCTAAGAAATGAAAACTGAATTAATTTTACTTTATGCCTGTGAAGTCCATAAAATCATGTCAAGTTCTAGCATAAAATCCAAGATACTTTATTCAAAATTTTAGTTGAATTTAGGCATTGAGATCAAAAAAGAGATTATCTTAGACGTTTATAGAGTTCTTTGAATTCAATTGAAATTGTACAGGACAAATTAAGCACGTGGGTAAGTTGATTCATAGATGTCTTACCATGTGCAAGTTGTCTTAACAATGTCAAAGCTTTTTGCGGGGAATTTTTTGTAAGATCACTTTTCCCAGACCATGTATTAAAAGCCTCTTCAACATCCATGCAAAAATTCAGAACAAATTCTTTCCAGTGTGGCATAGATTGTAATGCTTTTTCAGTTAGAAGTACTAATGATAATTCACGAAATTCAATTACTCTATCCACATATAGCATATCAAGAGCTTGTTGAATTTTTTCTGGTTTGTATTCTAATTTGTTCAGCATATACATTCCAGCGATACTCATGAAATATTATTCTCATAATCAAAGATAAACCCAATTGCAGGTTCGCTTAAAATTTGTTACAGTTTTTCAATCATAATTAACAAATGTAAAGAATTCAAAAAAAGAAAAAAGAGATTAGATCTTATTGGAATGGGTCAATAAATGGACAGTTAACAATGTGGTCACTATCCATTGGACGGGCAATACCAATGTCGATCAAACCAGCTTCTCTGTATGCGTTCATGTCATCAATGGTTTCTAGTAATTGTGCTTCATCAGGATTATCCCATCCTATCATGAAGATTCTCCACATTGGAGAATAATTCGCATCACCAGGAGCTGATGCTGCTATTCCGGGTTGGAATCCTAGTGGACCAGTACCCGTTATACCATTTTTGAACTGATACAAATCTACTGCTGCTGAATTTGCAATCAAACTTGCAGATGAAGGTGCACTAACAACACCCATCATTCCGGCAGGACCACTTGGAGTAGCATCTGTTACAATGTAATAGATTGTTCTACCGTCTGGTCCCCATCCGCGATGAGCAATGAAAGTTACAGTCATCTCTTCTGTATCGATATCAAGAACTTGTCCACCACCATATGGTGTTTCATCAGTCAAAGTTTTGTCTTCTTTGACCATCATCTGACCTTCAGGCCAAATGATTTGTGGCATATTCAAAACTACACTAACTTCTGTTAATGTAATTTCTTCATTCTCAGCTGCTTCCATAATCATTGCATCTGAATCAAGTACTCTTGATGTTTCACCATCATTCCATGTAACATGTACATGAGAAGTCAATGCACTATACACATCTGGTTGTGCTGGTGTACTTGTAAAGACTTCACCTTGGTATCCATGAACACCATTGCCATCAATGCCGTTGGTAAACATGTAGGTTTTTGAAAGTGCCTCATCTGGAGCATTTGCCAATAAAGGTGCAAGTTCTACTTGCCAACCTTGATTTTCTGTAATGATTTCTGCATGCATAGGATCACTAGAATCAGTGATGATAAAGTAAACATCACCTCCATCATAGTATCCTTGATGCATTGG
>Ga0209987_10002517_pt1 | contig 10123 bp, 6 predicted proteins | sample N074metaG_FD_182134 | JGI IMG/M metagenome (GOLD analysis project Ga0209987, IMG submission 182134) | Deep subsurface microbial communities from Kermadec Trench to uncover new lineages of life (NeLLi) - N074 metaG (SPAdes) (version 2) | ecosystem: Environmental > Aquatic > Marine > Ocean trench... | reverse complement strand
AAAAAACCGGCTGAAATTCTACTTTCAAGGGCGTCCGAGCCCGATGCCGCCGGGGATGTTACGGCGCCGCCGCCAGAAGTAGCTCTCATCCAGCCGGATCGAAACCTGCCGGATCGCAACCTGGTTGTCATGATTCAGAGTCATCTCAGGGATCGAGGGCTCAATGTCGGCCGGCTCGACGGCGTGATGGGCCCGCGCACTCGTACCGCGATTGTGACTTACCAACGCGACCATGGCCTGACGACCGATGGAATACCGAGCCAAGGCTTGCTCGATTCCCTCAGGAGCACGGCCGGCGCGCAGCGCAAGACTGCTACTGTCGGTGTCGCGCCGCCAGCACCCGAGGTAACCTCCGTGGCGATGCTCGGCGATCGGGCCAGAGGGGCGGTCACGGAAGAGCGAGTCGCACCAGGCGAGGCCAACGCGGGTTTTATGGTCGAACTCTCCGCGTTCGCGACGGCGGAAGTCACCATGCGCGAGAGGAAGCGGCTTCAGGTCGAACTTTCCGATCTGCTCGGAAATATCAAACTCACCGTTGAGCGCATCGATCTCGGTGAACGCGGTGTTCATTACCAAGTTCAGGCCAACAGTTTTCCAGATCGGCTCACCGCCAACTACATGTGCGCGCGGGTCCGGGCGAGGAAGGGTTTCTGCCAGGTGGTCACGCCATCCTCGATAGCTCGGGCGCTCAACGACGCGAAGACTACGAGTCCCGCCTTCACAAGCAGGCCGAGAAACTCGCTTCCAACGACACAAGAGAACGGGAAGTATTACGCGCACGCGGGCGTGCGGGCACAGAACTCGGGTGTCTTTGGAAAGGCGATCGAATTTTACACGAAGGCGATCGAGTCGGATGACCTTTCGCGGAAAGACTTGGCCCGTGTTTTTAATAATCGGGGCGCAGCCCATAAGAATTTGGAATTCTACGACCTCGCGATCGACGACTACAACACCGCCATCCGGCTTAAGAAAGACTACGCCCGTGCATACTACAATCGCGGCATCGCCTTGGGTAGCAAGGGCCTGTTGGACGATGCCATAAAAGATTACAGCACGTCCCTAAAGCTAAATCCGGACGATGCGGCCACCTACAATAACCGTGGCTTGGCATACGAGAGGGTTGGCCTTCACAAAAAGGCCATCTCCGATTTCTCGCGAGCGATTTCTTTGGCGCCAGACCTTAGTTATGCCTATTACAACCGTGGGCTAGCTTACGAGGTGGCGAACGAACGGCGGCGTGCGATAATGGACTTCAGGAAGTCATATTCCCTGAACCCCGCCAATAGCACCTACCAGGCCAAAATGAAGGATATCGGCCTGTTGCAGTGAAGATGTCGCGATCGCTGGGTGTGAAAATTCAATACACAAATACAGGTATTTACCGGATTCAGGTCCGCGCCGCGCCGCCGATGCTTGTGCCGCTTTGAGGCTACCGCCAAATGCGCCTATGAAGCTTTAATAGATTCTCGAATTCAAGGGGCACCACCGGGCAGGTTTTCAAACGATCTTCGATAATTCGTATCAATTTTGGCCGGTTAGCCGCGTAACTGTATTCTTTGAGAAACACGTTTCTGTTTCGCACCGCACGCTCTTTATAATTATCATAATTATTAAAGATCGTATCGATCTTCTCGTGGATTGGCTGTTCACCCAACAGTTCGATCAGACCTTCCCCGGCAGCGTTCGCCAATGGCGGCACATTCGTTCCCAAGACCGGTATCTCCATCGACAGGGCGTCGGTGAATTTGGCCGGCATTTGATATCTGGAGGTGATGCTGCTGCCGCTTTGAGGAAGACAAATCAGATCGGCCAAACACAGATGCCGTGGCAAGTCGTGGAAGGACTGCGGCGGAAGAAAATCGATCTGTGCGTTCTCGAAACGGCTCAGACGCTGCCGGAGCGCCGTGTTTGCGCCCGTGACACACAAACGGTATTTGGAATTTCTCAAGGCATGCAATGCCTTGGCGATGTCTTCAATGCCTTTGTGGACGTTAGGAGTTCCGATAAAAAGGATTATCCGATCGGTCCCGCCATATCCGAATTCCGCTCGTATGGCATCCCGGTCGAACCGGGCGGGATCGAACAAGGCCTCGTCTCTCATATGATGGATGATTTCGCCACCGTAGCGTTTCTGCAATTCGAGATTGGAAACGGTGATACTGTCGGCGCATCTGACCAGATCGTCGCAGTATCGGGTCCATTGCAGGCCCCAGGGGTGATAGAAGTCCCTGTCGGCTTCCGCCTTGTCGGCTGGGTCCGGTTGCGTCGGTGAACGGTCCGGGAAGAATCCAAGTTCATAATCGTCTATGTCAAGAATTAGCGGTCTGTTTCTTATCGTTTTGAGCAGTATACCGAGCGCATATGACGGCAGTCTCGGCTTCGATACGAGAATGACATCCCCATCGAGTTTGGCGGCAACTTTTTCTAGTTGGTTGAAATATGCCGGGAAGTCCGATCCAAGAAACCATTTGAGAGGAACCCGGCTTTCCTGCAGCGGTTTCCAGATTTCGTTGCCATGGGGTGGAAAGATCGAACCGACCAATTCGACGTCGAAATCGTTTCTCAGGGCATCGGCTAGAAGGTAGGCGCGGCCGAGCGGATTGTGGCTGACGTTCCATGCAATCACGGTCACTTTCAGCCGGCTTCCCCGGCGCCGGGGACCAGGCGCGGGAATTGCTGGCGGAACCGTCGTGATCCTGCCATCGGCTTCCGAGCCGCCAAGACCTTGCGGACCTAGGTTGGACATCTAACACCACCTCTACAGCGAAAGACCCGAATACCAACACCTGGTACCGAACTTCTGGATCGGCTTAGGCGGAGTAGACCGGGCGATCGCGGGCCGTGAACACAAGGTATCATCAGGGAGCGTCGCAGCCATCGGAAGGCGCGATCGTTACCGACTATTCCCGGCCCGCCAGGCTTCCGGGATCGCTCCAAATTCCTGGCCGGGGGCGCGACCGCCCCATCGGCGCAAACGGAAACGGTGATCGATATTTGCCGGGTCGGAAGCGACTGTTTCCGGGGTTTGATTCTCATTCGAGGGCTCATTATGGTATTTTCGTTAGTGACGAAGGGAAGTCAATTCGGGTTACCTGGCTTGGTCCGTTTCCGCGGCGATATATCAACGCCATGACATCCATGACCGTCTCTGGATATCATCTTGGAATTGATGTTTATTCGGCGCCAGCGCTGGAGCGGAGCGGACCGGCGCGCGGGCAACACACTGAAACTATCCATACATTTTGGAGGGTCCCATGAATAGCTACACCACCGCGGTTCTGACCGTCATCGCCGGTGCGCTGGTAGTGATAAGTATTCGTTTAGGAGCGCCGCAGCCGGTGCAGGCAGGTCTGCTGGATGGTGCCCCGACACTTGGAGAACTGCGCCGGTTGGGGGATATTTTGGATCCGGACGAAAGAAAACAGGCGCGGGAATTGCTGACCGACAAGATCCCCCTGGTCAGACTTCATGGCGGCTTCGTCAGTGTGAAATAGATTTAATAAAAGCGGCCGTTTGGCTTCGCTGGATACAGTCGAAATTGGACCGCCAGAAAACAACCTATTAGGGAATTTGGGCGCGAATCGGGAATCGCCGGCGTTCGAACGCCCGCGCCCGACGTCCGGGCCCGATGCCTGGCGGGCCGGGTCGAGGTCACCGATTCGAGAGGGCCTACCGCCCGGGGGGCAGCGCGTCATGCGCCCGTGAGGGAGGTGCTTCGGCCGGGCAATCCGGAATTGGGTTTTTGCGGCCGATTGTCGGCGTGGACCGCTCGATCCGGTCCCGGTCAAAGCCAAACTCCATCCGTCCTTCGTCGAAACCTTCGGCGCCAATCGAAAGTTTTTGGATATAGGCTGGGGAAAACTCTGAGCACGTTACAAGACACGGTGTTTCATACGAACTCAAAGACAGCGTCGGCGGCTGTCGCGCAACTCTCCAGAACCACGAAAATGTTCGAAGCGCCAACCTGTAATGTGCCGTGGATTACACTTACGAACGTTTGAGTGGTTATTCGTCCGTTGCGATACGTTACTGGTTGGTCTTGTGCCTTTTTAGGCGAATACAGCGGTAAATCTACCGCGTTCCGATGACGCCGATGCGGGCGGTTATTCGGTTCGGCCTGCGCGTCGGTTGCGAGTGGAATTTTGGCGGTTTCAATGGTGAAATCACCGCATTAAATTCTTCCTATTTCGCCCCCGACTGATACACTTGAACGTGGTCGAATGGGTGAGGCAAAAGTGTTGTGACAAAGCGATTTGGTATAGGAGAGCCAAATAACGGCCCTCCAGAAAATAATAAATCCGGCATCTTTTCCTCAGCGTTGCAGAATTTTCGCGGGGCGGCGGGTCTGGAGCGGCTGAAGCAGATTCGTCGCCAGCTTTTGACGCGCGTCCAGCGCCAAGGACAACAGCAAGAGACCCCTTCCGAAGAGGCCGATACTGAAATATTGGCAATTCGACGCTGCTTCGTGCCCGCGGCCCAAGACGGTGATTTGGGAAAACCCGCCCGCGCCGCGCCGGCTTCCAGTGATCGCGGCGACATCTTCGATGGCCGGGTCGAATGGTTGCAGGGACGCGACCTTCACGGATGGGCCGTCAATCTAAAACATCCGGACCAACCCGTCCCGGTCACCGTTCTTGTGGACGGAGTGCCGGTCGCGCGCGCCTTGGCCAACCACTTTCGGGACGACCTCAAGCACGACAGTATGGGCGATGGAAGCCAGGGTTTTGTCGCGCGGCTGCCTGCCAGGCTATTTGACGGCGCCGAGCATGCGATCGATATCGCCATCGACGGATCCGGCTGGCAGGTGTCGGGAGCGCCGATACCAACCCTATTCGATCGAAGATTCGCCGAACGGTATTCTGGTGCGATCACCGGGCTGCGCCGGGGAAATCTGGAAGGCTGGACCCATGACGCCGACGAGCCGGATTTTGCACCAGAGGTAGAATTATTGATCGATGGCAAGCCCGTTACCACCCAACCGGCCGAACAAGCTGATTTAATTGCGACTGGCCGCGACAGGAACGGACATACCTTTAGCATACCTCTGCTCCAGCGCTGGCAGAGCCAGTTCCCCTCCAGCGAAATCGGCATCCGGATTGTCGGCACGGATTTCGTGCTCAAGGTCGATACTTCGCACCTGAACATCGACAAAGTCGTGATCGAGCTCGATCCTCTTGCCGCTGGCCAGCTCACCGGTTGGGTGAAAGCGCCGGAGAGCCTGTCGTTGCTGGCCGACGTCGACCTGGATATTTGGGTGGACGAAACTTTCCTGCAGGCGGTTCGCTGCCGGCTCGAACAGGCGGAGCGCAAGAATGGCGGCAAAGACCTGAGGTGGCCGATCGCTTGCCATATCCCGGAATTCTTGGCGGCGGGAACGGTGCGGACGGTTCAAGTCCGTCTCGGCGGCAGCGCCGTACCGATCGGGTCGCCACAAGAGGTGTTTTTTCTTGCGCCGGGAGGGCTTGTAGAAAATTCCGACTTCGCACGCTGGTCGGGCCCGGAACTGCTGCATTGGACATTCAATCCAACGCTCGCCGACCATTGCCGCCCGGCTCGCCATGGGCCGGATTCGCCGGCGCACATTTCTCTGGCCGATGGCCCCAATCTTTTGCGGATTGACCTCGGGGCCATTGAATCCAATAGACGCAAACGCGGCGACGCCCCATTGGGCCTCCTGACTCAATGCATTGGACCGCTTCCCGTCAAGTATTGCCGGGGGCTGGAATTGACGATTTCGGCAAGGGCCGAAAAACCCTGCAAGCTCTTGGTTCGGATCTATCGTGACGGCGAGGAAACGGCGCGCGCCAGTGTCGAAGAGCGCGTCCTGATTTGGCCGGACTGGGCCCAACGCAGCCGTGTCGTCAATATTCCGGATGCCCGGTCTCTAACCTCGGATTCCACCGCGCCGTATTATTTATCATTGGAACTGGAGCAAGGACAGCCAAGTTGGATCGAGTTCTCGGGGGTGCACTTAACCCGGGCGGGTGCGGCAACGTCGCCCTCGATCGGGACCATTCTAGATGAAGAATTGGAGCATGGTGCGCTGGGGCAGAACGCCCTGCTGAACGGCAATTTCGAGAGTTGGTCGGACGGCCTGTCCTTCACGGTCGGACCTGGCACCGCACCGATTGCCGATGAATGGGAACTGCGGAACAAGAACAAGAGCGCGGTAACGGTCTATGCGGACCGGGCGTTGACCCGCGACCTGCGGCGCGGCGACGCGGGCGAGCTGCGCCATGCCTTGTCGATATCTAGTTTCATCGAGACCGATTACGTGCGGCTGGAAACAGAAATCCACACGGCCAACCTCGGACGTGGCTGCGACGCTTATCTGGAATTTTTCGCCAAGCGTTGCAACATGCCGGCGTACCAACAACTATCCACTGAACCAAATGCCCCCGAGGTCAACGAGATATTCGTACTAAGGCGTGTATATCGAGATGATCCGAAAGATTATCAAGATGAAAAGCTCTTTACGATAGCCTCGAATGTTCGTCCGTCACGGATCGGCAACCGCTTTTGCTTTCGGCTGAAAGACAGCGATATCAATCAGATCTGTGACCCTCCCAGATTCCGAGGGGACGATCCTCAAGCCGGCACGATCATACTTTGTTTCGAATTCCGTCATGTCATCGACTGGACCTTCACCGAGGTGCGGTTGTCGAGCACCGCCAAGCCGCAAACCTCCGGCGCACTCGGTTATGTCGGGTTGGAAGATCCAAATATCGTCGGTCAAATCGGCCGGTTGAAGATGATTGAGAATTGGAACTGCACGACAGCCTTGACGGTTTCGCGGGATACGGATGATGCCAATGGGGATGGCGATGGAATGCAGGCTATACCTGTGTTTGAACCTGCGGATTCCGCACCGTCTGTCGAGATCGTAATCTGCGTTCATAATGCGATTGACGATGTCATTCGATGCCTCGATTCCATCCGCCGACATACCACGCATCCTCACAGTATTGCGGTGATCGATGACGGCTCGAGGCCCGATGTCCGCCACCGCCTGGAGCATTACATTAGCGGAAGGCCGTGGATCCGCCTGATCGTCAATGAAAGCAACCTGGGTTACACCAGAACGGCCAATTTGGGATTGTCGCGGTCGTCGGCAGAATGGGTCGTACTTCTAAATAGCGACACTGTCGTCACGCCCGGTTGGCTGGAGGGCCTGTTCGAATGTGCCTACTCCGACCAAAGCATCAAGTTTGTCGGACCCATATCGAATGCCGCTTCCTGGCAGTCGATGCCGGAAATCAGCGACACCGCCGGGAAGTGGAAGGTCAACACTGTCCCCATGGGGGCGTCGGTCGACGAGATTGCCTATCTGGTGCGGGATAAATCGAATCGTGATTTTCCAAAGGTGCCATTGCTTAACGGATTTTGCATGCTGATGGAACGAGAGGCGCTCGAGACACTCGGGTTTTTCGACGAGCAGGCATTTCCTAAGGGCTTTGGCGAAGAGAACGATTTATGCGTTCGCGCTGCCGAAGCGGGTTTTAAGCTGGCCATTGCGGATCACGTCTACATTTACCATAGCAAGTCGGCCAGCTTCGGGCGCAAGCGACGCGACCGTCTGAGCCATGAAGGAAAACAAGCGCTCAAGCGCAAACATCCCGATGTCGACTGGGATGCTTTGCAGCGGGAGATGAAGGAAAGCAGCGTACTGGCGGCGCTGCGTCATGGCTTGCGCGAAACGATTGCCGCCAAATATCCGCTGCAGTGAGAGTTTGCAGATGCTTCTGAATAAAGCTCAGGCGTTGGGCGCCAAGTTAGCAGCGGAAAGACCCAGTGGGTCATCCGTTTTCTCGCTGCTTTTTGTCCTCCCCGTGAACGGAGTCAGCGGTGGCGCGAACTCGGTGATTCAGGAATCCATGGGGCTCAGCCGGCTCGGAATAGATGCCAACATTGCCACTGTCGGATCGCGGTACAACGAGTTTCTCGCGAACTATCCGGAGCTTCAGAATTCGAGAGTCAAGCTACTTGAATACAGTGATATCAATGCATTGATATCTCACATCTCGAATCATGACGTAGTCTGCGCAACGACAAACGCGTCGGTGTATGCCGTCAAGGAATGCATCGATAGGCTGCCTGATGAGGGGCGCCCACGAATTGCGTACTACGTGCAAGATTACGAACCTCTGTTCTATCCCGTCGATAGCAAGGAGTGGATAAGGGCGACCTCCTCTTACACCGCAATACCCGATGCCACGCTGTTTGCAAAATCGAAATGGATTCGAAACATCGTATACGAAAACTGTGGCGTTCAGGTTGCCGCGGTCAGTCCGAGCGTCGATCACGATATATTCTATCCCGACTTCGACCGGCGGCCCAGCCACCTGGCCGTTACGGCCATGCTTCGGCCCCGGACGCCGCGGCGGGCTCCGTTCCGAACCGCGCGGGTGATGGAGTATCTGTCGGAAATTTATGGAGACGCGATCGATCTCAAGGTCTTCGGCAGCGACGAGGAAGCCTTGAAAACCGCTGGCATCAGCCTTTCCCCGAAGATAGACCGGCTAGGTATTCAACGACGCTCGGAGGTGCCGCATATCCTGCGTACATCCGATCTGTTTCTGGATCTATCCGACTATCAGGCGTTCGGCCGGACCGCGCTGGAAAGTATGGCCTGCGGCTGCATACCCATTGTTCCCCTGTTGGGTGGCGCTCATGACTTTGCCATCCACGGCTACAATGCTTATCTCGTGGATACCCGGGCGGACGACTGTATTCTTGGCGCGGTCAACGAGTTTCTCGGATTGGGCGCCGACGCGCGCATGGCAATACGGATGAATGCGCTTGAAACAGCGGCACAATACACAGTTCGCAAGGCGGTTTTAAGTCAAGTACGACTTTTTCAGAGCCTGTTGAAGAGTGCGAACCAATAGGTTCATTGCAGGGAGCATCTACCGTTGGGATTTATCAGGAAGCTTTTATCTAGCGTTAGCTCGGTCGCTTTACTGCTGGCGAGTTCGCCTGGTGTCAGGGCGAGCGTGCCTCCCGGGAGCGACGAGCCCGCCAGGCACGGCGCCGGCATTGCCGCGGGCGATTCCGGTCTGGTGAAGGAGTTTATCGCGTCGACGAAGAAGCCCTATACCGAGCAATCCGTGGAATCGGGCATTCGCCGGCTGTTCGACAACATGGGATCCGACCGGCTGCGAGAGCTACCGGTATTGTCCCGCAACCTTCACGGTCTCGGATTGGGCCCGGAAAATGAGATCGCCGCGGTCGAGACTTTGCTCGCGATGGTCGATCAGTTGTCTGGATCCACGATTACCGACGAGCGAGCGGGCCAACTGTCGGGGCAGATTTTCGATCAATTCGTCGCCGCGGTGACGGTTACCAAAGCTGCGGCGGCGATGGCGGACGATGGGGCAAGGGGAGGCGGCGCTTCCTTGGAGCCCGACTCTCCCGGAACCGGAGCGCCAACAGGATTCGCCCGCGCCGTACGGCGCACGCAACTGGCACAGGCCGGAATCTTGTCACCCGAAAAAGTGTACCAGTTCCTTCCGGTGTTTGCGCCCGAGGAACTCGAGCAATTCGAACCCAGTGCGGGTGAGCAGATCTCCGCAAACTTGGGTGGCGGAAACCCATTCGAATCTTGATCGATGCGGCGTGCTGCGTGCGCGGGAACCTAAACAATGGTTAGTGAAACGATCAAAGTCGTTGGTGAAGTTGATGGTTTGAGTGCAGCGAGGAAGCCTTCCGAAGAAGGCCAAGAGTTTTATACGCCGAACCTTGGTCTAAATATACATGCCTATATTGCCGCCGAACAGAAGCAGGGCATCCATCACTTAGGCCGTTATGTTTGGGCAATTCCTGTCGTCTCTGACCGAGCGCGCATCTTAGACATTGGTTGAGGCGGTGGTTATGGAGCAAAAATGTTAGCGAACGCCACTCCAAATTCGGTCGTTGTGGGCGTTGATTATGACCAGCGGGCTGTAGAATATGCCCGCGATTATTTCGCCGCATCGAATCTGTCGAACGATGGTATTCTTCTGTTGTTCACACCTTGCGGTCATTCTAGGACGCGCTTCAACCCCGAATGGGAACATCACAAAATAAAATACAGCCACACGGTTCTCTATAAGTTACTCCGGCGGTTCTTTCAAAACGTTTTGCA
>Ga0209987_10002516_pt1 | contig 10125 bp, 9 predicted proteins | sample N074metaG_FD_182134 | JGI IMG/M metagenome (GOLD analysis project Ga0209987, IMG submission 182134) | Deep subsurface microbial communities from Kermadec Trench to uncover new lineages of life (NeLLi) - N074 metaG (SPAdes) (version 2) | ecosystem: Environmental > Aquatic > Marine > Ocean trench... | reverse complement strand
TATAGCCGACATCAAGTACAGCTGGGATTGGGACTGGATCGGTACTGAAACAGCTTTGGAAAAAGTACTCGCTCTGAGCCCGGCGAACCTGGATGCCCAACTATTGCGAGTAGAGCTCCACGTCGCTTTCGGTCAGCTTGGCAAGGCCGAGCAGCTGGCTCACGATATATTGGCGCGCGACCCGCTTAACGATCGGGCGCCCCGCGCACTGGTGAACATATTGCTCTTCGACAGCCGCTTTGTGGAAGCCGCTGAAATGGGTGAGCACATGGTGGAAGCTGACCCGAACATGCCTTTCATCCGCGCATGGCTGAGCACCATTTACCTGCATTTGGGCCAGTTGACGCTGGCATTGGAACACGCTCAGCTGGAAACGGTGTCGTTCGCCAGATATCTCGCGCTGGCGATTGCGCATCATGCCGCTGGCAATATTGAAGAGGCCGCAGTCGCACAGCAGCAGTTACTGGAATCCTACGGAGATCTTGCGGCTTATCAACAAGCCGAGTTGTTCGCGTACTGGGGTGAAAATGATAGTGCGCTTGACTGGCTGGAAATCGCCTACCGACAGCACGATCCCGGCATAGTTGATATAAAATCTGACATTGCGTTTGCCTCACTTCACGACCATCCGCGTTTCGTGGCTGTCCTGCAGAAAATGAACCTCGCGGACTAGATTCCGCGCCCATACGGCGGGCAGTTTATCGGCCTGGAGCGCTTTATCATTGGCTGTCGACTAACCTGGACCGCCTGGCTGCCGAATCTTATGAGTGCCGATCTTAACGAGCTGTTAAAAAGCAAAACAATCAACGGCTGGAGGCTTTTCTGGCTGATAACAGTGCCAATCTCCCTGGTCATGGTGCTGACCATGGCCCGCCTTGACCTCTCCACGGCAGAGGCGATCTCTTCGATGATCCAGCTTGCCGTACGCTGTGCCGTACCGTGGCTGTTTTTGGCCTTTGCCGCATCCTCATTGCAGGCAGTTTTTCCAGGGCCATTCGGTCGCTGGCTGTTACGCAATCGAAAATACATCGGACTTTGTTTCGCAGCGTCGATGGCATGGCAATTGTTATTCATCTTGTGGTTGGTCGGGATTCATACAGAATATTACGTCAGTGAAGTCTATGTCCTGAGCGATGTTGTCGAGGGTGTAGTCGGTTACGCATTGCTGATCGCGATGGTGCTGACTTCGTTCAAGTTTGGCCGAAGTCGCCTGACCCCCAGACAGTGGAAGCTGCTGCATAAAACAGGGATTTATTGGCTATGGATATATGCGTGGAGTGTTTATTGGTTCAACCTCTTCTACTATGACTATGATGCAGTTCTCCTTGACTACGTCTATTACTGGGGTGGCTTCGTTGCCTGGAGTTTGCGCATGCTCGCATGGGCCAGGAAACGCAGCCGACAATCCGATAGCGATGGCGCGCGCAATGCACTATTGATGGTGTCAGGAATCGCGGCGATAGTGGTGGGATTATCAGGCAGTAGCTTTGGCGCTGCATGGAGCCCACAAGTTTACGAGTATCTATTTGGATTCAGCATTATCGAGTCCCTTGACAGCTTTATGCCGTACTTCCCGCTCGTTCCGTTTTATCCGCTGTTCGTGATAGCGTTCGGCGCCTTCTTAATGGTGAAATCGAGGGGCTGATTCCAGACCATGCCGATCAAGGCAAACCTCAAATTCCTGGCCAATGTCGACGGACCTCTCGTTTACATTCCGTCCAAAGGTGGCGGCGACGAAACCGAGCACGTTGGTAACTTCGCCTCGCAAGAAGTAACCATCCACGATGGCCGGCACCACAGAATGGATGCCCGCCTGGACGTTGAAGGATTCATGCTGGTACGCCAAGAATCTGCAGTTGAAAACTTCTATGACGATGCACAGATTGATTCAACGTATCACGACGAAGTAAAAGAGTTGCTAAAGAAAGTCACCGGCGCCAAGCGTATTGAAATTTTCGACGATACGAGACGCTCGGCCTCTCTGAAACGTCAGGCCGATGAAGGCATTCGCGAGCCGGCATCCATAGTCCACAACGATTACACCGCTCGCTCCGGCATAAAACGACTCGTCGACTACTTTGCCGATGACCCGGGCGAGGCGAAGAAACTGCTGCAACGGCGTTTCGCCATCGTCAACGTATGGCGCTCCATTGCCGGACCAATTCTCAACCACGCGTTGGTTATTTGCGATGCGGCATCAGTAGCATCGGAAGACCTGGTTGCAGTCGAGCGTCGTGCCGAAGAACGCACGGGTGAACTGCAAGTGGCCCTGCACAATCCTGAACAAAAATGGTTCTACTTCCCCGAGATGCAAATGGACGAGGCATTGCTATTCAAGACCTTCGACTCGGAGACTGACGGACGTGCGCGCTTTACCATACATTCATCCTTCGACGACCCGCGCGCACCCAGAGATTCCCCACCCCGGGAAAGCATCGAGACCCGCTGCCTGCTCTTCTTCTGAATTCCGGGTGCCGGGTTTATTTTCGAAAGATATGCCTGGCTCCTTTTTCCCTCCGTGCGACGATCTCCCGCGCTCGCGCATCCAATATAATGCGATTCGGACTAAGTGGGGTGTGTGATGAGTATTGGAAAGAGAGTGGCTTCGGCCTTATTGGTTTTGGCGACCGTATTGACAGTCGGTGCGCAAAGCGGCTTTGCGCGGGAAAGCAGCGCCGATATCGGCGATTTCGTTTTTGCAGGTGACTCGATCGTGTTGCAATTGAAAAAGCACGAGGTTCATCCGCGCCTGTTCGTCGATTTCGGCGATGGTGAGCAACACGAGTTTATCGTTGATACCGGGGCATCCGTTAATGTCATTGACAGCAGCATCGCCGAGAGCCTCGGCTTCGAAGTTGTCGGTGAGACAGAGATTGGCGCACCGGGCGGGCCGCAGATCCCCGCCAAGATCGTCAAAGTCCCTTTAGCCCGCGTTGGTGATGCGACAATAAGAAATGCCGAGTTTGTAACCATGGATGTAAAGGGATTTAGTCGTGGAACGACACTCGGCGTCCTTGGTGTTGGCTTGTTTAGGGATTACCTGCTGACGTTTGACCGCGGGGCTGGACACATCGAATTGTCACACGACAATTTGTCAGCGAACGGGCCGGGCGTGTTGCCTTATGACGCAGCAAACGGACAAATTGAAATCGAAATAGACGTTGCCGGCACAACGGTCATGGCGCACATTGACACGGGCTCGATGGGAGAATTTATGTTGCCCGGCGAAATGATGGGGTCGTTATCGTTGCAGAAAACCCAGTCGGATGGCAAAGCCAGATTGGTAGGCGGAAATCGGGAGATCAAGTTTGCACAGCTTAACGGCAGTATTCAGTTTGCGGATTTTCAATTCGATAATCCAAGTATCGCCTTCATGACGCCATCGCCGGGAGCAGGCAACATTGGCAGCGGCATCCTTGCCGACTACGTCGTGTCCATCGATCAGAAAAATCAATTGATTGAATTCCGCGAATTAGCCAACACCAATATGGCCGCCAGTAACAAACCGCGAAGACTTGGTGTCAGGTTCGGCGGAGTGCCGGGTGGAAATGTCATGAAAGTAGCAAGCGTTGACCCGGGATCTCTCGGTGAGCAAGCCGGGTTTTTGGCTGGCGACGTAATGGTATCTCTCAACGGCAAACCGACTGAGGATTACGACATGTCAGAGCTTGGAACGCTCATCAGAGGCTCCGCTCCGCTAAGCATCAATATTGAGCGCGACGGAATATCGAAGACGATTGAAATTCCATAGTGAGTAAGTCCGCTTGCGAAAACTGAGTGAACTGGAGGGTGTCTCCCTGGGTACTGTTCACAAGTACCAGCCTTGCACTGCCTATCGAGTCCGGTGCGAGCTAAAGGGTTCACCCTCTTCTTACTGGCGGGCTTCCGCGGGAAGCGTGTACCCGTTGCTCGCCAGGCTGGAGAATGAAGGCCTCGTTGCAACGAAGGTGGATGAGAATGATGGTCGCGGGCGAAAGCTTTTGAGGGTTACTGCCCTGGGACGAAAATCACTCAAGGAGTGGATCATGGCTGGCGTAGACCAGGGACTTATTTCGTCAGTGACGGACCCAATTCGGTCGCGAGCCTTTTTTTTGAGCGTGCTTGGCAGGCAAAAGCAAATTGAGTTCCTGGACGAACTGATTTCTCGTATGGAGGACTATCTGTCGGAGACCCGAACTTACCTGGAAAGCAAATCGGAGACTGACGACCTCTATGAATACCTCGGCTCACTGGGTGCGACGAAGGTGACGGCGGCTCGCCTGGACTGGTTATACACCGTGCGCGAGCACATCAAGTAGAGGCTTGATCAATGGGGTCAATCTGCTCGGGCTTGGGGCCCGTATCCGGGTATAATGAACGCGTTCTCGCTGCGATCAATAACAAGAATGTCATTATTCGCTGAGTTAAAACGACGAAACGTCGTCCGTGTGACCATCGCATACGTGGTGGCCGCGTGGGTTATTGTCGAAATCGCCTCCCTGATACTCGAGATCTACGAATCGCCTGGCTCAATAATTCGAGTCATTGTTGCCTTGCTGGCGCTGGGCCTGCCATTCGCTATCGTCTTTGCCTGGGCGTTTGAGGTTACGCCCGAGGGAATAAAGCGTGAGTCTGAGATCGAGCGCGAGAGTTCTGTCACTCACATAACGGCCAGACGACTGGATTTTCTAACCATTGGCCTGGTCGTCCTGGCGATCGGTTTGTTTGCGGCTGATCGGTTTGGCACATCACCTCAATTGTCATCGACCGACAGTAATGCGGCAGGGGGAGTTGCCTGGGCGACCGAGAATGTTCTGAAAATCGCTCGCCTGCGAGATCTGGGTGACTTCGGCGCCGCCTTCGCGCTGGCATCCGAAGTGGCGCCGAATCTGGGCGCGGAAAGTACCGGCGACAAGTTTTGGGCGGACTTCTCGTGGTCGGCCGATATCGAATCGGACCCCTCGGGCGCCCGCGTTTATCGTCAAAACGTGGATGCCCCAGCTGACGAGTGGGAAGACCTGGGAACAACGCCTGCCGAAGGAATTCGATTTGCAGAAGGTGGCGGCTATCGACTTCGTTTCGAACTGGAGGGTTACAGGGCGGTCGAGGTACTGCAGACAGCTATTCCCCAACGCCATTTTTTTATATCAGAGCGCATCAAGCCAGTCAGGCTGGACCCGGTGGATGTACTGCCTGCCGAGATGGTTCGAGTCACGGGATTCACGGTGGACCTTGTAGACTATGACGACTTTTTCATGGACCGCTTCGAACTGACCCATCGGGCGTACCAGAAATTCGTGACGGCCGGAGGTTACGAAAACAAGGAATACTGGACCGAGCCTTTCACTCGGGATGGTGAAGCCATTCACTGGAAAGAGGCGGTTGCCGGGTTTGTTGACCGGACAGGACGACCCGGGCCGTCCACCTGGTCTGGCGGTGCATATCCATCCGGCAAAGGAAAGTTTCCGGTAGGCGGCGTGAGCTGGTACGAAGCCGCAGCATATGCCGAATTCGCAGGGAAGGAACTGCCAACGGAAACCCACTTCGATCAGGGGAGGCGATATTTCGGCTTTGACAGCTGGATCATTGCATCCCGCAGCAACTTTGGCGGAGAAGGTGCCAGAGAGGTCGGTGAAAACCGGGCGATGACGACGCTGGGAATATACGATCTCGTTGGCAACGTCCGTGAATGGGGCTGGAATAAATACGCGGGCGAGATGCGTGGGATGCATGGCGCTGCCTGGACCGACCCACCCTATGCTGCCGGAAATGTTCTCCCGAAATCACCCTGGGATCGGGATGAAACTAACGGCATTCGCTTAATTCGCACATTCGACTCCGACGAGAAACTCGCGAAGCTGCGCCAGCCGGGCACGTCTATGATGCTCCGTGATTTCGCCAAGGAAACACCTGCAAGCGACACGGAATTTGCGATTTACAAGAGAATGTATACCTACGATCCGCTGCCACTAAATGCCGGCATCGTAGCGACGGACGAATTTGAACACTGGACCCGCGAGCGCGTGGAATTCGACCTGCCGTACGGCGAACGAGGCGCAGCAATTCTCTACATACCTAACAATGCCGCCCCGCCCTACGAGGTGGTGTTGTACTGGCCTGGCGCGAGCGCTTTTTGGATGCAATCGATTGACGATGATTACTTGCGACCGTTTGATTTCATTATTCGCAGCGGCAGAGTTGTCGCGCAACCGATATTCAAGGGCACTTATGACCGTGACGACGAGGATTTCAGCGTTGTCGACGAAGATGCAATTTGGGGAAGCGACGGAGATACAGCGGGCAAACTGTACCTGGACTATCAGATCAAATGGGTGCAGGAAATGTCTCGAACAATCGACTATCTCGAGACCAGGGACGATATAGATACAGACAGACTGGGCTATAACGGATTCAGTTGGGGCGGAACAGCCGCATCCATTGCATTGGCTGTAGAGAGCAGGATCAATGCTGCAGTCCTGAATGTCGGTGGCCTGGACGACAAGTGGGGATACCAGCCCGAAGGAGACGCTTTCAATTTCGTCACCCGAGTCCGTACTCCCGTTTTAATGATTAACGGCGAATTCGATACTGTTTTCCCGCTTGAGACTTCGCAGAAACCGATGTTCGAGCTCCTCGGTACCGATCCGGCGCACAAAAAACTCTACGTTACATCCGCCGCACATTTCGTGCCGCGCGACGAACTCATTCGAGAGACATTGAGTTGGTATGACCGCTATTTGAGTGGATCTGAGGCTAATACCAATGATTGATCGCAGGGAGTTTATTTATGCAGCGGGCTCGGCAGCACTTGCTGCTACGATTCCGCTGGAAGTTCATGCGCTAAGCCGAGTGGCATTGCCGCGCCGCGCGATCCCCGGCAGCGATGAGACTCTCGCTATCGTTGGGTTGGGCAACGCCAAGGCCTTTCACGAAGGCGACATGAAAACCTCACGCGAGCTCATAAGCATATTCCTTGAGCACGGTGGCTCGTACATCGACACCGGTTGGGACGCTCGTAAGACGGTCGGCAAAATCATGCGCGAGAATGATGCGCAAGAGCCGCTTTTCCTCGGTACCTATCTAGAAGGAGAAGACCTGCCGTCGATGCGAGCCGAAATTCGCCGGCTTCTCGACGTTCAAGGCGGTGAATCGCTCGACCTGGTCCAGGTCATGGCGGTGGATGACTTTAGCCGGCGTCGCGACCAGTTCGCGGCGCTCAAAGAGGAGGGCCTGACGCGATACCTGGGTGTTGCTCGCTATGCGAAGAAATTCTACCCGCCAATGATGAAGCTCATGGAAGACGATGCGCTGGATTTTGTTCAGTTCAATTACTCGATGATGGAGCCCGAGGCCGCCAACGATATCCTGCCACTGGCACAGGAGACGGGCACCGCCGTGATCATCAACCGGCCGTTTATCAACGGCGAATATTTCGGCCTCGTGCGTGGCCAGCAACTTCCAGAATGGGCCGCCGAATTCGATTGCCACTCATGGGCACAATTCTCGCTCAAGTACATCCTGGCTCACCCGGCCGTCAACTGTGTGCTGACCGAAACGTCGAACCCGGAGCATGCAATCGACAATCTCGGCGGCGGCTTTGGGCGCCTGCCGGACAGCGATCAGCGACAGCGCATGGCAGCAGTCATTCGTGCGCTGATGTAGGCCGACAGTCACAATAGGATCAATCAGGGTCGAACCGAGGTTTTTCCGTAAACAACTTTTCGATCAGCAATTCTGATCACATACACGATGAGTTCCTGATCCGAGATCGTATACAAGATCCTGAATCTACCTTGGCGGATTCGGTAATGGTCGCGCCCGGATAGTTTACGTAAACTGTCCCCGGAATTTGAGGTCGCGCGATATGATAATGAGTATGTCAATAACCAACATGTCCCGATGTGTATCCTCCCTGATCCTGTGCTGCCTCTGCTCCGCCGCATTCGCAGACGAGTCACGGCCTTCACGCGCCCACTACCTCGCCAACGCCGGCACGGTAATCGAGCATGGCGACTCCAAGATCGCATTCGATCCGCTGTTTCGTAACGACTTTGGCACTTACGATCTCGTGCCAGCCGAAATAGAGGCGGCGTTTATGGCGGGAACCGCACCATGGGACGGCATCGATGCGGTGTTTATCAGCCATCATCACGAGGATCATTTCGATCCCGCATTAATTTTGGAACTGCTCAACACGCAAAAAGAAATAGAGCTATACGCCCCGGAACAGGCCACCGACGCTATCCGAGCGATGATCACTGATCCGAACGATTCCGTGTTGAACCGCGTACATGGCCTTGCCATCGATTACGGCGCGCCGTCGATTGAAATAGAACTGGGCACAATATTCATCGAGGCCATTGGCATTCCGCACGCGGGATGGCCGAGCCGCCATAAACAGGTCGATAACATCGTCTTCCGGGTAACACTGGACGACGAGGCGACCGTGATGCACTTCGGCGATGCGGATCCAAACGATTACCATTTCGCGAAGAACCCGGATCATTGGAAGAAGCGACACACACATTTCGCCATGCCGCCTTTTTGGTTTTATTTCTCAGACGAAGGTCGCCAAATCCTCGACGACCGAATCAATGCAACCCACACCATCGGCGTGCACGTGCCAGGAAAGATGCCCGACGACCCGGAGAGTCGTCCCGACGAACTTCAGGGAGTAGATCTGTTCAGGCGCCAGGGGGAAACGCGGAACATAACCGTTACTAACTGACCGGGTCGTGAGCAGAAAAAGGGTCCTTGGCACAGCACTAATTTGCTGCCTGAGGATCACGGCGGAAAAAGCGCAATGCAGTGCCCGCAAGATAAGAAAGAACGCCCGCAGCGATGCCGGTAACAACGGCTTCTGTGGCCGCCGAACCAAACATGCCTGGGTGCACGTAATAATCGACCACTGCCGTAACGGCACCCAGTACCGTCGAGATTAGCCAGCGTTTGCTCGTTTTGGTAACAATGAGTCCGACCGAAGCGATTGCGGCAGCAATGACGCCGGTCTGAGACGCTATCAACATGTGACTGACCGTCATCGCCAACAGGTTGCCCTGTACCATCGTCACCAGGCAGGCGACGGTCGATTCGGAAAAATATTCAATAAATGGGGCGGCTTTATTCTTCATATCGTCTCAGTAGACCCAGTGTCACCCTCTTTTATTTCACATCATCTGATTTTTAGAGGTACTGTGGGAGCGGCTTCCAGCCGCGATTGACCTGACACGGAGAAATGCCGATACTGCGCCGCCCTGCTACTCAAGGACGAGCACCCATGTTTCGAAATGTACGTTTTTACCAGCTGCAAAGTGACTGGCCCGATTCCGAAGAAACGCTGTCGCAAATCCTGGAAAGCAAAGCATTCGAACCCTGCGGCCCACTGACGGAACGCAGCAACGGCTGGATACGGGTCTATCCCGACGCGAGTGACATGCTCGCGCGTCGCCTCAACGGCGCAGATCTTTTGCGACTGCGCAGCCAGTCCCGCGTATTGCCGCCATCGGTGATAAACGAGGAGCTGGAAGCGCGCATCGAAGACTATCGAAAGCGCATGAAAGAAGATCCGAGCCCGCGAGAAAAACGTCGCATGAAAGCGGAGGCCCGTGACGAGTTGATGCCCAAGTCGCTGCTTAAGTCGGACAAGATCTGGGGCTATGTTGATTTGAAACAGAAGATCATCGGCGTCGATGCGCTGCAGCCCGCGAACGCAGAACGATTTGTGCGGCGCCTGCGGTCTGCGTTTGGTGACTTGAACTTGCGTACGTTGCAATACAAGCAGCCTGTTAATGAGTTGCTGACGAAGATATTTCTTGGTGGTGCACCCAGGCAGTTTGCCGTCGGTCGTGAGTGTCGTATGCACGATGAAGGCGAAGAAGGTTCAAACGTACGCTGGACCAATTTCGACCTGAGCGACAAGACGATTCGGAATCATGTCGCAGATGGCATGCGGCTGACGCATCTCGCCATCGAATACGACAACATCATGAGCTGCGTGCTTGATGAAAATGGTGTGATCAGTAAATTGCGGTTTATTGGGATGGATGATGATGTTGAAAATTACAATGACCCGCTGGCCAGGATGGATGCGGAGTTTGTGTTGGTTACGGGGACATTAAGGAAGCTGGTCGGGGATCTTGGGAAAGC
>Ga0209987_10002515_pt1 | contig 10130 bp, 9 predicted proteins | sample N074metaG_FD_182134 | JGI IMG/M metagenome (GOLD analysis project Ga0209987, IMG submission 182134) | Deep subsurface microbial communities from Kermadec Trench to uncover new lineages of life (NeLLi) - N074 metaG (SPAdes) (version 2) | ecosystem: Environmental > Aquatic > Marine > Ocean trench... | reverse complement strand
CCAGGGCCTGATGAACGTTAATGAAATTGCAGCGGCCAGCCCGCGCAATGAAAGCCTGCATTTCGGCGTGGCTGACTTTGCGGCATCAACCAAAGCGCGCACCACCCAAATCGGCGGCCCGAACCCGGACTATGTTGTCCTGACCCACCCCGACGAAGCCGGCAATCGCGACACCCATTGGGGCGATATGTGGCATTATGCCATCGTGCGTATTGTTGTTGCTGCTCGGTCTCACGGCTTGCGCCCCATTGACGGCCCCTTTGGTGACTTCTCTGATCCTGAAGGCTACCGCGCCCAGGCAAACCGCGCGGCGGTGTTGGGTTGTGAAGGTAAGTGGGCGATCCATCCATCACAGATTGACCTCGCCAACGACGTGTTCAGCCCGTCCGATGAAGACGTGGCCCAGGCCAAGGAAATCATTGTTGCCATGGAAGCGGCCCTCAAGGAAGGCAAGGGTGCTGTGTCCCTGAATGGCAAGCTCATTGATATTGCCTCGATCAAACAGGCCGAAGCAATGGTGACCATGTCTGAACGTTTGAAGGCTTAGGCTTTCTGGCCCGTGAGGTCGTAAGTTGCCAGCTGTTTGGCTGGATAAAACTCAACGAGCTCGATTGCGGTGCAGGTTGCTGGGATGGGGGACCATTCGGTACTGAGTGCCGGTACGCTACTCAAGACTCGTGCAGAATCTGCAGTGGAGATAAATTGAGCAAGCGTGCAATGAGGCACCCAGTTGTTGGGCAAGTACCAAAAGGCGCACTGCTCCTCAAAATCGGCCGTTAATTGGTGAAAGGTTTCTCTGAGTTGCATTAGCGGCTTGGTTCTGACAGGCGCAAGAAAAAGTGCGCCGTGGTCACCGGGAAATACCCCGACGCTAGAGAACACCAATTTGAAGGACGAAATCATGTTCGATATTTGCAGCAGCAATTCCGGAAGCTGATCAGGGCATTCTTCTTGGTATATGGCCAACGTAATATGTGGATACATGTTGTTCTGCAACATTGATTCATTGATGTCGTTTTCGGCTATCTGTCTCCAAATAGATTCGATTTTTGCTGATGCAACAGGATCAACGGCAAGAACAACGCCGTAATACTTCGAAGTGATGGTCTTACCCCGCTTCTTGTTCGGCTTCCATCAGGGCCTGGTCGATGGCGCGCAGCAGCATGTCTGTGTCCTGGGCGCCCATGATGGCGTATTTTTTGTCGATGACAAAACACGGTACGCCGGTGACGCCCATATTGCGGCCGATGGATTCTTCTTCGCGGATGTGGTCTTCGTCGGCATCACTGTTCAACAATCGCTCAACAACGGCACCATCCATGCCCGCCTCAATAGCTATTTCCAGCAACACGGCTTTGTCGCCGACATCGTCGCCTTTGATGAAATAGCGTTCAAACAATTTCTCGACGACTGCGTCCTGGACACCGGCCGTGTGGGCCCAATGGTTCAGACGGTGAGAGTCGATGGTATTGGGCAGACGCGATTGCCGTGTGAAGTCAAAGTCGATGCCATCTTCTTTGCCCGTCTTGGCGATATTGTCGAAAACCTGGCGGGCCTGTTCCTTGTTGCCGAACTTTTTGCTGACATGGTCCTTGCGGTCGACACCTTCGCGCGGTGTGTCCGGGTTCAATTGAAACGGGCGATACACCACCTCGATATTGACATCGGGGCGTTGGGCCAAGGCTGCATCCAGGCGCTTTTTACCAATATAGCACCACGGGCAGATCGTATCTGAGATTACATCAATTTGCATGGGTCCAGAATAGGCAGAAAAGCGCGCCAGTAAACTTAAAAAAGCTGGTCAATCGAGCAGCAATCCTTACATATAGGCCTGTTATAGCCACTAGATTGACACTTTGCCCTGATCGGGCGACAGTGTGTAATGAACTATTGAGCGGTTGAAGGACGCCCCCTTACGCTATGGAATCATTCTTGGAATTTGAAAAGCCGGTCGCCGAGCTGGAACGCAAGATCTCTGAACTACGGCAGATATCTGACAGCGGCGATGTCGACGTCGTCGACGAAATTGTTCGGCTGGAAAAAAAGCTCAATCAACTGCTGAAATCGACTTATAACGGCCTGTCTGCCTGGCAGCGCACCCTAGTTGCGCGCCATCCGCTGCGGCCACATTTCAATGACTATATTGACGGTATGATCACCGACTTTACGCCGTTGGCGGGGGATCGGGGCTTTTCGGAAGACTCCGCCATCATTGGCGGGCTTGGTCGGTTCCGCGGCCAGTCTGTCCTGGTCATTGGCAATGAAAAGGGGCGTGATACGCAAAGCCGTCTGGAACATAATTTCGGCATGGCCCGGCCTGAAGGCTATCGCAAGGCCATCCGCCTGATGAAACTGGCCGACCGGTTCAAGCTGCCGGTGATTACGCTGGTGGATACATCGGGTGCCTACCCAGGCATTGGCGCGGAAGAGCGCGGCCAGGCCGAGGCCATCGCCCGATCAACCCAGACTTGCCTGCAATTGGGTGTGCCGCTGATCGCCGTTATCGTGGGCGAAGGTGGCTCTGGCGGTGCCGTTGCGCTGGCCTCTGGCAACCGGGTGATTATGTTTGAACATGCCATCTATTCGGTGATTTCGCCCGAAGGCTGTGCATCGATTTTGTGGCGCACGTCTGATCACGCCGAAGACGCCGCCAACGCCCTGAAGCTGACAGCGCCTGACCTGAAAGAACTGGGCGTCATCGACCGGATCGTGGCCGAACCCTTGGGTGGCGCGCATCGCCAGCCAGACACTGCAATTGCCGCGCTTGGCGATGCCATTGCCGAGACGCTGGACGATTTGCGTAAACTGTCGCCCGACGAATTGCGCCGCGACCGTCGCGAAAAATTCCTGGCCATGGGCACGGCGGGTGTCGTGTGATGCACGCACCCATTCGAAATTTTGTTGCTGTTGCCGCGATTCGAAACTTTGTTGCGGTTGCAACGGTGGTTACCCTGTGGGGGTTGTCGCCAAATGTTCAGGCGCAAGAGACCGCAGCCCAAGGCGTGGCGAATATCGAGCAGATGTTCGATAGTTTTACTGTCTCACTGGTTGCCTCGACAATATGTGATCCACCGAAGGAGCGGACATTGTCCAATTTCCTGGGTAATCTGATGGTGGTGCAGGGCAGTATATTGAGTGCCTATCAACAGAAATACCCGGACCTGGATGAAACGGCCATCTTGAACATCATCGATAATCGGATCCACCGTCTGGGTGAGTCGATTCAGGACCAGATTGCGCGTGAAGGCTGCATGGATGCCTCTATTGTAGAGCTGTTGGACCTGTTCGAGATCAATTCCAGACCCGATCTATTTAAGCAATAGAGGTCGATGCCTAACCAGCCACAATGGCCCCATGACAATGTTTGAACTTTTTACCTGACCCACAAGGGCACTGCGCATTGCGTGCGACCTTGCCCCAGGTGCGGGGGTCGTTGGGGTTGCGGTCTTCTTCGGTCACCCTGGTCCGTATGGGCATCTGAATTTCTGTCTCAGGCGTAACGTCACCAAAGGCCGGGTCGCCGCGACCCAGTTGCATGTTTTGGGGTGGTGCCTGTTCTTCGCTTTCGTCAGGAATGCCTTCCGTGCCTACGGTTGCGTGGGCCAGAATATAGGTTATCTCGGCCCGCACCTCTTGCAGCATGACCTGGAACATCTCAAACGATTCAGCTTTGTATTCGTTGAGTGGATCGCGTTGGCCATAGGCGCGCAGGCCCACAGTCTGGCGTAGGTGGTCCAACTGCAACAGATGCTCTTTCCAGTGTTGGTCGATGACCTGGATCAGGAACATCTTTTCCAGGGCCCGCATCAGGTCGGGACCCATGGAAATAGCGCGTTCAGCCATCCGCCGATTGGCAAAGTCGATCAGGCGATCAGTGATATCCGTATCGTCGATGCCATCTTCTTCAACCCAGCTATCAAGATCAGGCTCGACCATAAAGATGCGCTGCATCTCGACCTTCAGACCGTCGGTGTCCCATTGATCTGGATAGGACTTGGGTGGAATATGCTGCGAGATTACTTTTTCGATCGTCTCTAGACGCATGTCGAGAATGACGTCAGAGACATCCGTCGACTCCATCATTTCGCGGCGCTGTTCATAGATCGCCTTGCGCTGGTCGTTCATGACATCGTCATATTTGAGGACGTTTTTACGCATATCGAAATTGCGCTGTTCGACCTTCATCTGGGCTTTCTCCAGCGCCTTGTTGATCCAGGGGTGGACAATGGCTTCGCCTTCTTCCAACCCCAGTTTGACCAACATCTTGTCCATGCGTTCGGACCCAAAGATGCGCATTAAGTCGTCTTCGAGCGACAGATAGAATTTAGAGGCACCGGCGTCGCCCTGACGACCGGCACGCCCACGCAGCTGATTGTCGATACGGCGGCTTTCATGCCGTTCTGTACCCATGACAAACAGACCGCCTGCGGCGATCACTTCGAGGCGCTCCGCGGCAATTTCGGCTTCGATCTGGGCGATTTTTTTAGCGCGCTTGGCGTCATCTTCAATTTTCGAGGCTTCGTCTTCAACCCGCATGTCCCGGTTGCCGCCCAGCTGAATATCGGTACCACGACCGGCCATATTGGTGGCAATGGTAACCGCACCCAGGCGCCCCGCCTGGGCAATGATGTGGGCTTCGTTTTCGTGATAACGCGCGTTCAGCACATTGTGGGGAATCTTACGCTTTTTCAGCAGGTCAGCCAGATACTCAGATTTCTCGATACTGACTGTACCCACCAGGGTTGGTTGGCCCTTTTCATGCGCCTCGGCGACCTGATCGATAATCGCGTTATATTTCTCGGGGGCGGTGCGATAGACCTCGTCATGTTCATCCAAGCGGGTCAGGGGCATATTTGTCGGGATTTCCGCCACCGCCAGGCCATAAATGTCCTGAAATTCTTCTTCTTCTGTGGTGGCGGTGCCGGTCATGCCTGCCAGTTTGGGATAAAGCCGGAAATAGTTTTGGAACGTAACACTGGCAAGTGTCTGGTTTTCGTTCTGAATGTCGACTTTCTCTTTGGCTTCCAATGCCTGATGCAGGCCTTCCGAATAACGGCGGCCTTCCATCATACGACCGGTGAATTCGTCGATGATGACGACTTTGTCGTCCTTGATAATATAGTCCCTATCGAGCTGGAACATCGTATGGGCGCGCAGGGCTTGGGTCACGTGGTGCACGACCGAGACGTTCTCTATTTCGTACAAATTGTCGCCAATCAGCAGCCCCGCATCGCGCAGCAGTTGTTCGATATGTTCGTTGCCTTCTTCTGTCAGGGCAACGGTCTTGCTTTTCTCATCGCGCTCATAGTCTTCGTCCGCCAATTTGGGAATGAAGGCGTCGATGGTTTTGTAGAGCTCTGAATTGTCTTCGGTCGGGCCCGAAATAATCAGCGGCGTGCGGGCTTCATCAATCAGAATCGAGTCAACTTCATCGACGATGGCAAAGTTGAACGGGCGCTGCACCATCTGTTCGACCGTGTGCGCCATATTGTCGCGCAGATAGTCAAAGCCATATTCGTTGTTGGTGCCATAGGTCACGTCGGCGGCATAGGCCTCGCGTTTTTCCTGTTCGTTCATACCATGGACGACACAGCCAACTGTCAGGCCCAGAAAGTTGTATATCTGTCCCATCCATTCAGAATCTCGGATGGCAAGATAGTCATTTACTGTGACAACATGCACGCCGCTGCCCTCGACGGCATTCAGATACACCGCCAGCGTGGCGACCAGGGTCTTGCCTTCACCGGTCTTCATTTCAGCTATTTGGCCGCCATGCAGGATCATCCCACCGATCAGCTGCACATCGAAATGGCGCTGACCGAGGCTGCGACGCGCACCTTCACGCACGACGGCGAAGGCTTCTTCCAGGATATCATCAAGGGTTTCGCCATTTTGCAGGCGGGCGCGAAATTCAAGGGCTTTGCCGTGTAATTCGTCGTCGCTCAGGGCCTCGACACTGCTTTCCAGCGCATTGATGGCTTCGACCCGATCAAAATAGGGACGCAAATGCCTGTCATTGGCAGAACCGAATAGGCGTTCGCCTAATTTACTGAAACCGAGCATGAATTTTTCCTAATGCCCGCGTCGCGGGGGATTGATGTCTGAGGACAGATAGGGTGCAAGTCCGTCCGTGTCAATGTGTCGCGTTTGAAGGGTGTATTCAATGTCGTTTTCGACTGGTTGGACGGCTGGATTACGGGGGTCTTTGCGTTCCCCATCAGATCATGTATCAATCACATAAATGCGGGTGCATGTAGTGACTAAACCCATAAAGGACAAAGCATTGGTCGATCTGAAGACATCACCTTTGGCCCCGGAAAGTTTTCCGGTGATGCCGCCGATTGCAGGGGTCCAGCTGGCCACTGCAGAGGCCGGTGTGCACTATACGGGCCGGACCGATGTCTTAATGGCTACATTTGACGCTGGTACGACCATTGCAGGGGTGTTCACAAAGTCGACCATGCCCGGTGCCCCGGTTATCTGGTGCAAGCAGGCCCTGGCAGACAGTCAAGGTCAGGTGCGGGCATTGGTTGTTAAGGCGGGCAATGCCAATGTATTTACGGCTGAAGACGGCATGAAGGCGTGTGAAGCCATTGCAGCTGTCGCCAGCGACATTGTTGGCTGCGATGCCAGCGACATCATGCTAAGCGCCACAGGCGTTATCGGCGAAAAGCTGCCGGTCGATAAAGTAACCGCTATCCTGCCTTCGATGACGCCGGTTGCCGATGGTTGGGCCGACGCTGCGCAAGCGATCTTGACCACGGACACATTCCCCAAAGGCGTAACCCGACAAGTACAGCTGGGTGATGCGACGGTGACGATTAACGGCATCGCCAAAGGCTCTGGCATGATTGAGCCAAACATGGCGACCATGCTGGCTTATGTGGTGACCGACGCGACACTGCCTGCCGATGTGCTGGATGCTTTGTTGCGCGAGACCATCGAACCATCGTTCAACGCCATTACCGTGGACAGCGATACTTCGACGTCAGACACCGTGCTGTTGATGGCGACGGGGAAAGCTGATCACGCTGCAATCACTGATGCGTCTGACCCGGCCTTGACCGAATTCAGGCAGGCGTTGCAGAAGGTCATGACAGACCTGGCGCACCAGATTGTGCGGGACGGGGAAGGGGCCACCAAATTCATCACCGTCTCGGTCACAGGGGCGACAAGTGATGCGGCCGCCAAAATCGTCGCTAAATCAATTGCCAATTCCCCCTTGGTCAAGACAGCCATTGCAGGAGAAGACGCAAACTGGGGCCGGGTCGTGATGGCCATCGGCAAATGTGGTGCTGAAGCTGACCCGATGAAGACGTTGATCAACTTTGGTGGCCAGCCAGTCACGGAAGCCGGCCGGGTTAGGGACGGCTATGACGAGGCGTTGCTCAATGAGCATCTAAAAGGCAGCGAGATTGATCTGTCTGTTGACCTGGGTGTTGGCAACGGTCAGGCCATCGTCTGGACCTGTGACCTGACACACGGCTATATCGAGATCAATGCGGACTACCGGTCGTGATCTGGCGGCCGTTCACACGTCAATCAGAACGCCTGACTTTTCGTCGCTTTAAGCGCGCGGATGCCAAGGCGTTGCCCGCCCTATTGGATGACTGGCAGGTCGCCAAATGGTTGTCTCGCACGCCTTTTCCCTATTCCCATCAGGATGGTCGGGACTGGATCAGGATTTCCCGCTCTGTTTTGCGCCGCCGCCGGGGTTATTCCCTTGCGATTATCGAAACTGACAGCAAACAGCTGATTGGCGGCCTGGGCCTGTCGACCGAGACCGGCGAGATTGGTTATTGGCTGGGGCGGGACCATTGGGGCAAAGGCTATGCCACCGAGACGGTGAACATGATTACCCAGCTGGGTCTGGTCGACTCTGACATGCCGAAATTGTGGGCTATGGTGATGCCCGGTAATGGAGCCTCCAAACGAGTGTTGGAAAAAGTCGGGTATCTTTCTCCTGGCACACGGCCCCATCGATTCCGAGGCGGCGAACAATCCGCCCATTATTACCACCTGCAACAATGGGAATGGCAGGCTGCGATATGACCCCTAAAATCGTGAAAACCGTTTTGGTCTCGGCCGTGGTGCTGATTGACGTTGACGGTCGGGTGCTGATCGCCCAGCGTCCCGAAGGCAAGTCGATGGCGGGCTTGTGGGAATTTCCTGGCGGTAAGGTCGAACCGGGTGAAACACCCGAGATCGCCCTGATCCGCGAGATGCATGAAGAACTGGGCATCGAAACCTGGGAAAGCTGCCTGGCACCGCTGACCTTTGCGTCCCACACCTATGAAGATTTTCACCTGTTGATGCCGCTATTTGCCTGCCGCAAATGGAAGGGCACCCCCCAAAGTCGCGAAGGCCAGGCGCTGAAATGGGTGCGAATCAATCAATTGCGCGATTATCCCATGCCGCCTGCCGATGAACCGCTGATCGCTATGTTACGAGACCTGCTTTAGTTTCCTGCTTCAGGGTCTTTCAGATCTTCGCCAAACATCTTGAGTGCGTCGCCCAGATTGACCGTGGCACTGCCTGGTTTTAAGGGCTGTTGCTGGCTTTCATGGGGTGACCAACCGGTCAGGAAGACAATATCAAAACTGGCCGGGATGCGCCCGTCCGGGCGGCCAAACAGGTCGTGGTAGGCCTCGGCTGTGGCCATCATGGTGCGGCGCGTCATGGGCGCGCGGTGGCGGCTCAACAGGGCATTGCTTTCGCCCATACCGCGCAAGTCCCGCATCAATGACAACGCGTCGCTATAGTCGACAGTGATGCGTTCTGTATCGGCCACCGACAAGGCGAAGCCCGCGCGCTGTAGCAGGTCGCCTGCCTCGCGGACATCGACAAAGGGCGAAACGCGGGGGCTGGCGCCGCCCATTTCCTGCATTTCGGCTTGCAAGAGTGCCTGTCGCAACTCTGTCAGCGTTTCGCCCCCAAACAAGGCGGCCATGAACAGCCCATCGGGCTTGAGGGCCCGGTTGACCTGGATCAGGGCGCCAGGAAGGTCGTTGACCCAATGCAGTGACAGCACCGACGTGATCAGGCTGAGGCTGTCATCTTTGAAGGGCAGGAATTCTTCATCGGCGATCACGGGGAACCCGGTTGACTGGCGCACCATGTTGCCAGAGATATCGGCGCTGATAATTGTTTCGATGCCGGGGTGTTTACCCAGCAGCGACGCCATGATGCCTGAATGACTGCCAATGTCAGCCGCTGTGTGAAAGCTGCGATTGACGTCATACAAACGGTCATCCAGGCGGCTTGCGACTTCCTGTTTCAGGAAATCAAAGTCCCCATAGCGGGCCGCCCGACGCTGTCGCCGGACGCGCAGCAAGTGTCGGTCAAAAATTTGGCTATCTGCGTTGTCGCTCATTTGGTCTATATGACAGAAGACGACTTCGCGGCCAAGAACCCTTCATGACAGATCAGATTTGACCCATTGAATATTGACCCATTGAATATTGACCCAGGCCACATTGAAAAACAGTCACGCCGTTGGTTCCCCAATGCCGTCCGCCAGCTTATGGATGCTATCTATCCGCCGCAATGCGCTGCCTGTCACCAGGTCGTTGCCCAACATGGCCAGCTTTGTGGTGATTGTTGGTCGCAAGCGCATTTCATCCAACCGCCTTATTGCGCGTGCTGCGGCATACCGTTCGAATTTGACCAGGGGGTAGACGCGATCTGTCTTGTTTGTCTGGCAAACAAGCCCATATATAAAACGGCCCGCGGCCATGATTTATGACGATATCGCCCGTACGCTGGTGCTGTCGTTCAAGCACGGTGACCGGCTGGACCCGGCAGCGTCCTACGCCCAGATGATGGTGCGTGCAGGTGGCAAACTGGTCGAGTCAGCGGACCTTATTGTCCCCGTGCCCCTGCACTGGACCCGCCTGTTCAAACGCCGCTACAACCAGTCGGCCATTCTTGCCCAACACATTGCAGTGCTGGCAAACAAGACGCATTTGCCCGACGGCTTGGTCCGCAACAAGCGCACCCGGCCCCAGGGATTTATGAAGCGGGCGGAGCGTTTGCGCAATGTTCGCAACGCCTTTAATGTGCATCCAAAACATGCCGATGCCATCAGGGGAAAAACCGTCCTAGTCATCGACGATGTGCTTACAACGGGC
>Ga0209987_10002513_pt1 | contig 10138 bp, 8 predicted proteins | sample N074metaG_FD_182134 | JGI IMG/M metagenome (GOLD analysis project Ga0209987, IMG submission 182134) | Deep subsurface microbial communities from Kermadec Trench to uncover new lineages of life (NeLLi) - N074 metaG (SPAdes) (version 2) | ecosystem: Environmental > Aquatic > Marine > Ocean trench... | reverse complement strand
GGATCCTGATACGGGTAATCGGATCGCCGCCGCAGATCCGCGACGGGACTGCTACGCGATTGCTTATTAGAAATTGAATCGCCCGCTGGGGCGGGCTCCTACAAAACAATTGATTGCTAATTCGGCAGTTGGGATTTGTAGCAAGGATTCGTAGGAGCTCGCCCCAGCGGGCGAATGAACACGCCCCAGCGGGCGAATGAACACGCCCCAGCGGGCGAATGATGATTTCAGTCTGCAACGCAGGAAGTTTCGATCGTTTCCATGGCCTTGACACGTTCGAGTTGTGCGGCCATGTCCGCCGAAATGTCACGGTAGATTAAATCGAATTCTGGCAGGGATCGCAGCGGTGCGAGCACTGTTGCGAAATCGGGGGCATGACGTCAATGTCGTTCCGCCATTCAGGATTTCAGGATGCGCGACCGCCGTGATGCTGGATCCTGATACGGGTAATCGGATCGCCGCCGCAGATCCGCGACGGGACTGCTACGCGATTGCTTATTAGAAATTGAATCGCCCGCTGGGGCGGGCTCCTACCGATGAATTGTAGGAGCCCGCCCCAGCGGGCGAATGAACACGCCCCAGCGGGCGAATGATGATTTCAGTCTGCAACGCAGGAAGTTTCGATCGTTTCCAAGGCCTTGACAGGTTTGAGTTGTGCGGCCATGTCCGCCGAATTGTCACGGTAGATTAAATCGAATTCTGGCAGGGACCGCAGCGGTGCGAGCACTGTTGCGAAATCGGGGGCATGACGTCAATGTGGTGCCGCCGTTCAGGATTTCAGGATGCGCGACCGCCGTGATGCTGGATCCGCAGACGGGCAGCCGCATCGCGGCCGGTGACCCGCGACGCGATTGTTACGCGATTGGCTATTGATCTTGTCGTGCGAAATAAAAGGCCGGGCATATGCCCGGCCTTTATTTTTTCAGAGATTATTAACAGACGTCGGCACGAGGGTCGAGCTTGCCGATTTTCTCGATCTCGATATCATAGTAATACTCACCTACCGCCTGATTGGTCGGTACGCAAATGATAAGTCTATGGCCGTCTGACTGGGTGTCGTTGTAAGATTCAGGTCCGTCTTTAAGCCAGATAGAATTCGCGTCTTTTCCAGTAATTGTTACATCCAAATCCTGAATGTTGAGACCCGGCCGAATTTCACTATTGCCTCTAGGAACGAGTTCGATTGCAAAGATTTCGCCGGGAACAACATGTACTAGTCCCTTAATCTTGATTCGCTTTTTGGCCCTTTTCGATGATCCGGTAAAACCATAGTCCAGTTTCACGCTGGTGCCGCCACTGGCATCGCATACGCTCGATATCGCGGTCAATGTCACGGGTGAAAGATCGAATTCCCGGGAAGCGCTGAATTGACCTTCTGTGGCGCAGCCCGATGTCATGATTGTGGCAAGGATTATCAGTGGTGTAATTCGCATGATCCCTCTCCAGAACCAAATGGTTCGGGTAGCGCCACGATTATGAGTTTGTTTTTAAAGGAATTGATGGCGCTACTATAAGCATAGCGGGTTTGGAGCGCATGTACAGTTTTTTTCCTATATGCGATCCAGAATTGCCCTGAATCGCGGATTTCCACGTAATGATGCCAGATGTGGCTCGGCCACCATTATCTGCATGGGATAGCCTTTTTCTGCGGCAAGCTCGAGCGCTGACAGGGCAGCTTCGGTATTGTCGCTTCGCAACCAGATCAGGCCGCTAATGTAGTGAACGTAGGGGTCGTCGGGCGCCTGACTAATTGCTCGATTGATATTCGTTCGTGCGACGCCGGATTTTCCGAGCATGGCGCTAATCCAGGCGAGGTCCATCTGACTATTTGGGTCATTCGGATTGACCTGGATCGCGCTGTCTGCCAGTTGTTCGGCCGTCTCGAATGCGTTTTGAGCTTCGTCGATTCTTCCAGCGCTCCAAAGCGCATCGCCGAGATTTGACAAGTTCAGGGTATCTTTCGGCGCGAGATCAACGGCTAGCCGATGGCTGTCTATTGCCTCGTCGTATTGACCGAGATAATAGTAAATCAGGCCGAGGTTGCTATACGTGTTCGACCACGGTTCGATTTCAATGGCCTTTTCCAAAGCTGGAACTGCGGATTCGAAGTCGCCGGCCAACATCTTGGCGGTGCCGAGATTCGAAAAGCCGAGCATATTTGTACTGTCAATCGCGACGGCCCGCTCATATTCCACGGTCGCCGCGGCGTAACGTCCGGAACGGAATAAGAATCTACCCAGTGAGTTATAGGCATGCCAATCACCGGGGTGCAGTCCGATTGTTTGCCGGAATCGCGACTCTGCTTCTTCAGATTTCTGTTGTCGCGCGTACGTCACGCCGAGGCCCGTTAGTGCGGCCACGCTAACGGGATTAATAACCAGGGCCTCGAGATACGCCGCCTCGGCCTCGGCCCAGCGTCCCGTTGTGTAATAAAGTTCGCCCATCGCCGTATGCACGACGTCGAGGTTCGCATTGAGTTGGAGTGCGCGTGCGCAAGACGAACGTGCCTTGCCGATGAATGCGGGGTCGTCGATAAATTGGTAGGCGTCGGCAAATAGCTCACATTTCCCGGCATGCGCGGCGGCATAGTCAGGATCGACCTTGAGTGCGGCGTCGAACCACGCAAGGGCTGCCTCGATCGAAGAAATAGTCTTGGGGCGGCGTGATTGTTCGACGCCTCGACGGTAAAGGACGTAGGCGTCGAGGCTCGGGTCATCCGCTGAAAAAATCGAAGCTGCCTGCGTTTCCGGCGGCAAGGTGACACGCACATTGGCGACCGTCAATTCGGTTATTTCGTCGCGAATGTCAAAGAAATCTTCGACTGCCCGATCGAAAGTGCGTGACAACACATGGAAACCTGTTTCCGAATCGATCAATTGCACAATGACGCGCATCTGATCGCCTGTGATTTGTACGCTGCCCTCTATGTATCGCGCAACCCGCAGCCGTTCACGAACCCTCTGCGAAGCCGTGTTCGCATCCAGCGTGAAGGCGTCGCCTCGCGATGACACGAGCAATCCCGGCACGCGCGCGAGGCGATTTATAACGTCATCGGCGAGTCCGTTCGCGAAAATTTGGGTTTCATCGCTGCCATCGACATTAAGTAGCGGCAGTACCGCAATCGTGTTATCGAGTATCGGTGGTAACACCGCTTCTTCGCGAACTTGTGCAGCATCCGGAATGTCGGCCACCGGCAATCCGATATTTCTGTCATAGATAAATACGAAGACCGCCGCGATTGCCAGGGCGCCAATGACAGACAGGTAGGTCCTGCTAAATTGGCGTCTCTTGGCGTCTTCGGGAGTTAGCTCGTGCAATATTGCACGACCGTCGCGAAACTCCAGGTACCAGGAGAGGGCGAGCGCAATCGGAAAACCGGCGATGACAATGACCGTGACGAAGGTGCCAACCCAGGGAGGCAGGAGAAGCTGTTCGAATACGATGTCCGCGATCTGAATGAGTAACCAGCCAACGATCAGGTATGCCAGTGCTGCCTTCAGGACGCCACGCTGTTTGAGATTTTCCAACAAGCCGAGTTCGCTGACGCCTGTACCGTATTGGGTGCCAGGAACAACGGTTGCAGTGTGTGCTGACTTGGGAACCGCCTCGACGATCAGTCGATAACCTCGCTTTGGCAAGGTCTGCAGGAATTTCGGATTGTCCGGGTGATCGTCGAGCGCGTGGCGGATTTCGCTAACTGCATGGCTCAGCGCCTCCGGGCTGCCATGGTCGGTGCCCCAGACTTCCTCGATAAGCGTTTCCCGGGTGACCAGCTTGCCGGGGCTAGAGGCCAGGCACAGCAGAACTTCTATTGCTTTCGGCGGCAAATGCTCAGATCCTGCGCGCCCGGTAACCAGCCCCTTGAGGGGGTCGACGAGCAGATCCCGCAGATAGAATCCTTGCAAGAGTTCAGAATTCACGGTGTCGCCTTCTTCCTACCTGTATCTCAAAGGATAGCACCGGAATTCGGCGAAAACGGGCTCCTGGGCCCTTATTCAGCGGGCTTTCGCCAGTCGAATACCCCAATCGAATAAGACTGATCCCGCCTAATTCTTTTGTTGCGAGATTGCGTGATCCGAGTCGATCGCTTTCAGTACTTCTCGCGTCAAATCCCAGTTGTTGAATCCCTGCTTGCCGTAATCCAGTCCTCTTCTGACGATTACGAGGTCGTGTGTCGGGACCACGATCACATATTGGCCGCGGTTACCGGCAGTTGAGTAGGCGCTTTTCGGTACATCCGTCCTGTCATCGGGCACCAGCCACCACTGGCCGCCATAGAAGTTGCCGCGGTCTTTGGTTGCCGGTGCAGGGGTGCGTACGAAGTCGATCCAGTCTTCAGAAATCAGCCGTTCGCCATCCCAGGTGCCGTTTTGCTGATACAGCATTCCAAATCGGGCCAGGTCTCTCGCGTTCGTATACACCTGGCTACTGAGGATGAAGTCGTGGAAACGGTCGGCGCTGATCAGCGTATTGCGCATGCCAATCTTGTCCAGCAGCGCGCGGCGCGGAAACTCCTGGTAGACCTTGTCGCTGCCGAGTGCCTGCTTCATCGCATAGACGGCGAGCAGGGTGTCGTAGTTTTCATAATCCCAGAATGTGCCCGGCTTGCGGATCAGACCACGGTTGCGCATGCCATGAATCGAGCTGGCGCCGGCCCAATAGGAAAGGCCGGAGCCGGTGGCGTATTCCTTTCCTGAACTGTCGACCGGATAAAGACCGCTCGACATGTTTAATGCGTTGCGTAGAGTAATCGCATTGCGCGGATCGTTTTGCGGGTTTTCAACCGCCGGTTCCCATTCGAATCCGAGTGGCGCATCAAGGTCCAGTCTGCCTTGATCGACGAGCATGCCGATCAGCGTACCCGCAATACTCTTCGCTGTGGACCAGGTACGCGTGCGCGTCGTCATATTGACGCCGTCGGCGTAGCGCTCATGAATGATGTCGCCTTTGTAAACGACCATCAGGCTCAGGGTGTCCTGTTCCGGTGTCTCCCGATCAAAAGCCCAGTCGGAGGCTGCCTGCAGCGCAGTTGCATCGATATTGCCGGGCAGCATTTTTTTCTCGACCCGGTCGCCGTTCGGCCAGGGTGCGGTTGCCGGGTCCATCGCAGGGTAGGGGAGATCAAGCGACGGCAATGAATCGATGTCGTCAAAGGTCTGATCGGGCGCCATGACGATGCAGCCAATGCCTTCCCTGAATGCAGCGCGAATCACAGGGCCTGACTTTGGTCCGCCGATCGCGACGGCTTTCCTGTCCCGGTCGATCACGTATTCGCCGCCGTCCGCAGTGCCAACAATTCCGGCATACCTTGAGGACGTCAGATATGCAAGCTCCTGCGCAAATACCTGTTCGAGTGTGCGATTGCCCGTAAAGAGCCCGTTGCACATGAGCACGGCCTGCACGCCGTTCCTGATCATGGTGCGATTGGCGGAGAAGTAGTCGTAGCTATCTTCCTGCTGTGCATAGGCCGAGCAAGACAGGACGAAGGTCAAGATGACCAGTGATATCGAGGAGCGTTTCATGGTGGAGCACCAGCGGGGCTTTTGTTGAGTACCGTCAATATATACGATGGGGGATCGTCGATCACTATTAATATTGGGGTGGTTTGCGACCGGCACGTCGCATCGCCAATTGCGGATGAAGTTATGTGTGGCGCCGGTCGTTATGACGCGTGCCGTACGATGTCAGGAAAACCTCTTAACTAACAGCAGAGAGAATGCACTATGGTCAGTCGTATCACCGTTCAAGCGCTATTGATGAGTATCCTCCTGATCGGCTGCGGGCAGTCGGATGCACCCGTTGAGGTAACGGTCGAAGTTGACCCCATGACGGCATTTGGCACCACGGCGAGTAACGTGTTTTTGTATTACGAGGATGTCGAGGCAGCGAAAACCTTCTACAAGGAAGTGATGGGTTTTCACATGGCTGCGGACTATGGCTTTGCCAAGATCATGCAAGTGGCACCAAAGTCGTTTATCACGCTCGTGGATCATACCGAAGGCATGCACTCGGCTGACGAGCCGAAAACGACCGCGATCGCACTCGTGACCGATCAACTGGATGAATGGTGGGACTACATTCAAACACAGGACATCGAAATGCGTTCGACCGAGTACAATCCGGTTCCGGGCAGGCCACACCATGGCTTCGTCGCGATGGATCCGGAAGGATATTTTCTGGAGTTCGAGCGTTTTCTGCCGCACGAAGAGAACCGGAGCTTCATGCCGGTGCTCGACGCTACCGCAACACTTTTTGCCCACCCTGAGTCGAACGTACCGGATGGCCTCGGATTCAAAGCAACCATTGTCTGGTTCTATTACAAGGATATGGAGGGCATCCAGCGATTCTATGAAGATGTCTTGGGATTCGACCTGATCGTCGACCAGGGCTGGACCAAAATATATCCGATCGGTCCCACTGCCTATTTCGGACTCGTGGATGAGCAACGCGGCATGCACAATTACACTGAGCAAAAGGCCGTAACGTTATCTTTGTTCACGAGCGACCTGGATGGGTGGTACGAGTACCTGAACAATCACGACGGTATTGAGATGCGTTCCGAGGAGATCTCCGACACAGACAAGTATCGCGCCTTTGTCGCTTATGATCCGGAAGGCTATTACCTCGAATGGGATGTGTTTAAGGATGTGCCGGACAACCAGGCAATCCTGAGTGCTGTCGACGCGCCATAGGACAGGCTAGAGGAGATTTGGAGACATACAAAATGAACCTAACTCCGATGGGAACAATTTCCACGTGACTAAAGGCACTGACGAAAAGAAACGTCAGCGGCGAACTATGGTGATCGTGATGGCTTACCCACTGGTTTTGCTGCTCATTGGTGTTGTCCTGAATCTGTTCGTGTTCGGGGTAAAGCCACCAATTGTGGCTTTGCCGTCCGCCGAGTGTCTTCGCGCGCTGGTCATTGCCGCTGTTCTGCTTGTCATCAACCATACGTGGATAATGACGTCCACTGAATTGACACGAGTTCGATTCAAGATGTACTCCACACCGGAGGAGTGGGAAGCAAGTGGTACTAGTCGGCACGACGCACCGGAGGAGGGCTTGCGTGAACTTGAACGACGTCACAACACACACCGCAATACAACTGAGAACACGATTTATTTTATCTTGTTGGTCCTGGTTTTTGTCCTGGTCTCGCCAACGACCGTCGCCGCGCAGGCATGGATTGTTGGATTTGCTGTCGCTCGGTTAGGCTACACCTACAGCTACCTCGCGGGCAAAGATGGCGCGCGAGGATTATTCATGAGTCTCAGCCTGTTGGCTATGTATGGAATCGCCAGTTATCTTGTGATGAGCCTGGTCGTTTGAACATCGCGGAGCATTTAACTCCGACATCATACAAGTGCGGATATCATTGCCAGGAAGGATTCCAGGTCCGTTATTCGTAATGGCAAGACCAAATTATTCTCATTCTCGTTGAACAAATCTCATAGCACGCTCATCAGTACACTTGAGAATCTCCTCAGTGGCGTCCATTCTTTGCCCAGGCGAAAAACCGGAGATAGGTCATGTCACTACAGGATTGGGGTGCAATAGGTGAACTGCTTGGCGGCGTCGCAATTATTGTGTCGCTGTTATACGTCGGCTTGCAGATTAAGCACGGTAATCGAGAAGCCAGGGCGTCTACGCTGCAGGCAACTTTAGACTCGGAGATGTCCTTGCAGGCCGAAGCGATGCGATACGCTGGGACTTGGGAGAAGATTGTTACCAGTGCTAATTTTACGGACGGAGAAGAGACGCGCAGGGCTATACTTCTTTACAACATGATGATGACGTTGTATCAAAATCGATATTACCAGTTTAAGACAGGGTACCTGGATTATCCACCGGTAACCGACGACGCAGTAACGTGGTCGATTTATGAGGTCTGGCGCGGCTCCGGGGGAGCAAAAAATCGCTCGCCAGAGTTTCTGAAGATTCTTGACAGACAATACGAGCGGGGCACTGTTCAATGACCGCTTTTCAGCCGAAAGCAGACGGCAACGTTTCAAGATTTATTCAGGCGCAGTTACGTTTTCCAGGATGGTTGATTCTCTTCTCAAGGGACGGAAAATTTTTCCTTGTAATGTACTAGACTGGAAATGCACTCTTAGGCTGAGTCGCCAAAACCGCTGCCTACTGGGCTATTAAGGAGTAACGCGCGCATGACAGCAACAGACGTGACCTATCCGAAAAAGAGCCGCGAATTGCATAATATGCTGATGGATTCCACTCGCTGGGACGGGTTCAATTTTCGCGATGACGATATTGTCATCGACACGTGGGCCAAGTCGGGAACCACCTGGACGCAGCAGATCGTATCGCAACTGATATTCAATGGCGAAGAGGATCTCCCGGCAATGGATTTGGCGCCCTGGTTAGATTTGCGCATCATTCCATTCGACGAGACGATTGCAGATCTCGAAGCACAGACTCATCGCCGTTTCATCAAAAGCCATCTACCAGCCGACGCTTTGGATATTTCAGCCAAAGCCAAGTATCTCTTCCTTGCCAGGGACGGTAGAGACGTCATCTGGAGTTGGTACAAGCACCTCCTGCATATGACGCCTGAGTTCTTCGACATGATCAGGGATACCCCCGGCCGCGTGGGTCCGCCTCTTGAGCCGCCAACAGTTGACGTTCACGATTTCTTTCATGGTTGGCTAGAGAAAGATGGCCTTTATGACTGGTCCTACTGGGCGCATATTCAGTCCTGGTGGGATATCCGTGACCTTCCGAATGTCCGTCTCGTCCACTTCAACAATCTCAAAGCGGATATGCCAGGGGAAATTCGTCGCATGGCAGAGTTTCTGGAAATCGAGATCGACGAGGAGCGTTGGCCCGACATCGTCGAGCATTGTACGTTCGACTATATGAAAAAAAATGCCGACACGCTTTCCGCTTTTTTCGGTGACTTATTTAAGGGCGGGCTCAAAAACTTCGTTTACAAAGGTACGAACGGTCGCTGGCGGGACACGCTATCATCAGAGGATATCCAAAAATACGAAAACGTGGTGCGCGAAAATCTCACGCCGGACTGTGCGCACTGGCATGCGACTGGGAAAATTGTGGGTTAGTCGGAAACGTGGAGGATGAGTGTCCACATTCGGAAAAGCGGGCTGTCGAACTCGATTTGACCTGACCTGACATTGTTCGGCTTCATATTGGAGAATTGCCCATGAGTATTTCCGTCTACGATCAAAGTATCGCGCGCATGAGTCACATGCTGCATAACCTGGACAATATTGTTTCCAAGGCCGAAGCCTACGCCGAGGCAAAAAATATCGAGCCCTCGGTACTGTTGCAGGCGCGCCTGTTTCCGACGATGCGAAACTTTATCTTCCAGGTCCAGGTTACGACCGACATGGCCAAGGGCTGCGCCGCACGACTGGCCGGCACGGATATGCCGAAGTGGGACGATGACGAAGAGACGTTTGCGGACGTCCATGCTCGAATCAATAAATCACTGGAATTTCTGGCGACGTTCAAGGCGGAGCAATTCGAGGGTTGCGAGACTCGTGAACTCGAAATCAAGCTCGGGAGCCACACTGTAAAATTCACCGGCCAAAGCTATTTACTGGGCTTTGTGTTGCCGAACTTCTATTTTCATATGGCAACCGCGTACGGCCTGTTGAGACACAGCGGTCTCGAACTGAGCAAGCGTGATTTTCTTGGCGAGATTTAGCGCGTCGGGTCGTTGCTGGCCCAAGGCGGATGTTTGTTGATATTCTTTGCCGAATCGCAGTGATGATTTTGGGAGGTTGCCAAAATGCCTGACCAGTGGGAATTCATGAGCCATACCTACGACAACTGCAACTGTTCCGTGAGCTGCGGCTGTCAATTCAATGAGCCCACGACACATGGCAATTGTCAGTTCGCCTACACAGGCACCATTGTCGAAGGCCATTTCAACGATACGCCGCTCGCGGGCCTGAATTGGGCGCTGCTTTGCATATTCCCCGATGAGATGGCGGAGGGAAACGCCAAGCGCCAGATTGTGATCGACGAGCGAGCGGACGACGCTCAACGGATTGCACTTGAAACGATCATCTCGGGCGAGGCGTGCGAACCCCTCAGCAATCATTTCTCTGTCTTCGGTTCCTTATGCACGGAGTTTTTCGAGACTCTGTTTCTG
>Ga0209987_10002511_pt1 | contig 10144 bp, 8 predicted proteins | sample N074metaG_FD_182134 | JGI IMG/M metagenome (GOLD analysis project Ga0209987, IMG submission 182134) | Deep subsurface microbial communities from Kermadec Trench to uncover new lineages of life (NeLLi) - N074 metaG (SPAdes) (version 2) | ecosystem: Environmental > Aquatic > Marine > Ocean trench... | reverse complement strand
CGATGGCGATCGCGCAGGACGTGCAGCGGCCTGGCGTGCGCTGGAAACCGCATTGCCGCAGATTCGCGAGGGGCGCCAGATCCGCTTTGTGTTCCTGCCGGATGGGCAGGATCCCGATTCCTATGTGCAAACCGACGGCGCTGATGGCTTCGAAAAAGCCATGGACCAGGCGTTGGCGCTATCTGATTACCTGGTGGAGGAACTCGCCAGCCAGGTTGACATGAAATCCGTCGACGGCAGGGCCCGCCTTGCAGAGTTGGCCAAACCATTGGTTAGCAAGATTCCACCGGGGGTGTACAAAGAGCTGCTGATCGAGCGACTGGCCGAATCGGTAGGCCTGGCGGCGCCAAAACTCGCGGCAATCCTCGCAAAAGACCAGTCGACATCGACGCCGCGCACCAGGCGCGAGGGTCTCGGCGGATTGAGACATCAATCGAAGCCATCGGCCGGCAAACCGTCTATAGTGCGGCGCGCCATCTCGCTACTGTTGAATAACCCTGACGCTGCGGACAAGCTCGATGTGGAGCAACTGGCCGGGGTCAGCAGGCCCGGTACTGAATTATTACGCGATCTTATTGAAACCGTGCAAGCCGAACCCACCATGACTACCGCCAGGCTGCTCGAGCGCTGGCGCAGCCACGAAGAAGGCCGCCATCTGGGCAAACTCGCCGCCGTGGAGCTGCCGGTGTCCGATGACTTCGACGCCAGGGCTGAACTCGAGCAGTGTATCGCCCAGCTGGCGTTGGCAGGAAAACGGGACCGCGTCGATTTTCTTATTGAAAAAGAAAGACTTAACTCACTTTCAGACGCCGAGCGCAGCGAGCTGCGGCAACTCGGACAAGGGTCCACGATCAGCGGATAAATAGTGATTGGATACGGTCAAACGAGTATAATTGGTCGTTTGCATTTTTTAGTTGGAGGATCGTTCGTCTTGACGGAGAAACGCGCAGTAATAAGCACAGCCAAACCAGCTCAACAGCTGAAAGAACTGATTGCCCGGGGCAAGGAGCAAGGCTACCTGACATACACGGAAGTGAACGATCACCTACCCAACGGCATTGTCGACCCGGAGCAGATCGAAGACATCGTCAACATGATTAACGACATGGGTATCGCCGTGCACGAGAAAGCACCGGATGCCGAGACGTTGCGGATGTCCGAGAACGCGGTCTCTAACGATGACGACGATGCCGCTGAGGAAGCCGAGGCGGCGCTTGCAAGCGTCGACGCCGAATTCGGCCGCACGACGGACCCGGTTCGCATGTATATGCGGGAAATGGGCACGGTCGAGTTGTTGACCCGGCAGGGCGAAATCGAAATTGCGAAACGCATCGAAGATGGGCTCAACCAGGTCAAGTACCACATGGCCCACTTTCCGCCGACCATCGAGAAACTGCTCGAGGTATACGAGGCGGTGGCAGCGGGCGAAACCCGCATGCAGGATTTTGTGGTCGGTTTCATCGACCCTAACGCCCCGGACGAAATCAAATCGCCGATGACCAAATCGGACAATCAGGATGACGACGAAGATGAAGTTGTCGATACCGGACCCGATCCCTATGAAGTTGCTGCACGTCTGAGAGTGATCAGGCGCCTGTACAAGCGGTCGCTGACGGCACTCGAAAAATGGGGCACCAAAGAGAAGAAGACGATCAGGGTTCAGGCCGAGCTGGCTGACCAGCTCATGGAGCTGAAGCTTGCACCCAAGCTGACTGACGTACTGGTCAGGGGTCTGCGCGCTTCGGTCTCGGTGCTCCGTGCCCAGGAACGCCAGGTCATGCAGATCTGCGTCCGCGATGCCGGCATGCCGAGGAAGGACTTTCTCGCCAGCTTTCCCAAGAGCGAAACAGATCTCAATTGGATCGAGAAGCACATACGTGCGAAACGCAAGCATTCATCGATACTGGCGAAACTCAGGGATGATGTACTTCGCGCCCAGCGCAAGCTGCTCGCGGTTGAGACGCTGACAAATCTCAAGATCGCGGAGATCAAAGAGATCAACCGGCAAATGTCCATCGGCGAGGCGAAAGCCCGGCGCGCGAAGAAAGAAATGGTTGAAGCCAACTTGCGGCTGGTTATCTCCATCGCCAAGAAATATACAAACCGTGGTCTGCAATTCCTCGACCTGATTCAGGAAGGCAACATCGGACTAATGAAAGCGGTCGACAAGTTCGAGTATCGTCGTGGCTACAAGTTTTCGACTTACGCCACCTGGTGGATTCGTCAGGCGATTACGCGTTCGATTGCCGACCAGGCGCGCACGATCCGTATACCGGTTCATATGATTGAGACGATCAACAAATTGAATCGCATCTCCCGACAGATGTTGCAGGAAATGGGTCGCGAGCCGTTGCCAGACGAACTTGCGGAACGCATGGAATTGCCGGAAGACAAGGTCCGCAAGGTGCTCAAGATCGCCAAAGAGCCGATTTCGATGGAAACGCCGATCGGTGATGACGAAGACTCGCATCTTGGAGACTTTATCGAAGACCAGACGGTCCACTCGCCGGTAGATTCCGCAACTTCTGAGGGCCTGAAGGAAACAACGCACACGGTGCTGGCAGGCCTGACGCCGCGCGAAGCCAAGGTGCTCAGAATGCGCTTTGGTATCGACATGAATACCGATCACACGCTGGAGGAAGTCGGCAAGCAATTCGACGTCACCCGTGAACGCATTCGTCAGATTGAGGCCAAGGCGCTGCGCAAACTGCGGCACCCGACTCGATCAGATCAGTTGAGAAGCTTCCTTATAGAAGACTAATAGACATTCCACCAAACTATCGTAGGAGCTCGCCCCAGCGGGCGATATTCTTTCGTTGGGAGCGGTTGATCGAGTTCAGCAAAACACAAAGGGCATGCATTAAAAGCATGCCCTTTGTGTTTTGTCGCTCGCCGGGGCGAGCTCCCACGAGACATTTTCATATTTTGTTTTTTGACATCCGGCGTCGCTAAACACTCTCCAGCGCTTTTCTTCTTTGTGTATGGAAATCCTGCTTTGCGATGAACGCCAGGAACTCTTCCTGTGGTAGCGGATAACTGTAAAAGTATCCCTGCACGAAGTCGCACTTGTTTTTAATCAGAAAGTCGGCTTGCTCAATCTTCTCGACACCTTCCGCAATCGCCTTCTTGCCAAGTTCGTGCGCCATCTTGATGATGGTCCGACAGATATTCTCGGAACTACCGCCTGATCCGATCATGTCGATGAATGATTTGTCGATCTTTGTGAGATCGAACGGCATTTGCTGACGCTCGAAATTCCGTCCATCAATTGTCCTCCCCGAGGCCGATGAAAGCGCCATTATTGGCGCGGACAATAGCATCACGACTTCTTGATGCCGAACCGTTCAATCGCAATGCCGATTAAACCGATGTCACCGATGGCCCTGGCTACCCTGGCCCCGTCGATGAATTGGTCATAGGCCGGAACAGCAACGGCCATCAGAAGCGAGGCAATAATCACCGCAAGCATCAGGTCGATCAGTCCCATTCCCTGGCATTTCGGGGTGCACAATTTCTTCATATGTGTTCCCGGTAACCCAGACACACCTGTCGAGGGTCGTGTCCGTCACAGGCTGGCAAGCATAAGTTATTGAAAAATAAGAATCATTGACGGCGATCACAGCAAGATAAGGGTTTTTTACCGATTGCCTGATGCATAAGAAAGGCGGGCATTTTGACGCTCCGGAATTCCTGCTGAAATGTTTTCGATTCCGGATTAGAATGCCGCTCCCTACTATGGGCCTGTAGCTCAGCTGGTTAGAGCAGGGGACTCATCAAGTAAAAACGGTGCGTTTGCGTCGAAAGATTCAAAGTGAACGGGATGAATTCAGGGAAACCTTAACGGTAACGCCGATGGCAACCCTGAGCCAAGCCGGAGGTACACCTCCGGAAGGTGCAGAGACTACCTGGGAACTTGAGTGTTCTTAATAACAGGCTAGAGCGTCCCGCCCCTAACAATCCGGTTGAGGGTGATGAGATAGTCCGCTCCACTCAGAAATGATTGGGTTAAGTGAATCCCTTGGTCGTAGGTTCGAGTCCTACCGGGCCCACCAAATCCGCCCGCGGTGCCGGCAAATCGCCGGCGGCGCGGCGCGGATTTATCTTAAGTGCATCGGTCAAACAGCAGGACAGCATGAGCAATTCAAAAATAATCTATACGGAAACTGACGAAGCACCAGCGCTCGCAACCTATTCGTTCCTACCAATAGTAAAGGCGTTCACCAAAGCCGCAAATGTAGCGGTCGAGACCCGGGACATATCCTTGGCCGGGCGCATCATTGCCAGTTTCCCGGACAATCTGACTGACGAACAGAAACAAGCTGACGCGCTTGCCGAACTGGGTGAACTTGCGCAAACACCTGACGCCAACATCGTCAAGCTGCCAAATATCAGCGCCTCGATCCCGCAGCTCACCGCCGCCATCAACGAACTCAAATCGCAGGGCTACGATCTGCCGGATTACCCGGAAGACCCAAAAAACAATCATGAAAAAAAGATTCACGCTCGCTACGCAAAAGTGCTTGGCAGCGCCGTGAATCCGGTCCTGCGTGAGGGCAACTCCGATCGCAGAGTTGCGGCGCCGGTGAAGGCATACGCGAAAAAACATCCGCATTCGATGGGTGCATGGAGTTCAGGGTCCAGGACCGAAGTTGCACACATGAGCGATGGCGATTTTTACTCGAGCGAAAAATCGACCATTGTTGAGAAAGCCGGCGATGTCAGCATCGAACTGGTCGTTGCTGATGGTCAGGTCATAATTTTAAAAAGGAAAATCCCTGTCCAGGCTGACGAGGTCATCGACGCAGCCGTCATGAGTCGCAGTGCTTTGCGCCAGTTCTTCGCCAGGGAAACCGAAACCGCCCGAAATGACGATGTGCTGCTTTCTCTGCATCTCAAAGCCACGATGATGAAAGTATCCGATCCGATCATGTTCGGACACGCGGTCACCGTGTACTACCGCGATGTTTTTGAAAAGCATGCCGCTTTATTCACCGACCTGGGCGTGGAAGCAAACAACGGTATCGGCGACGTATACCTAAAGATCGCTGCATTGCCGGAGGTGCAGCGAACAGAAGTTGAAGCGGACATTCAGGCTGTTTACGAATCCCGCCCTGCCCTCGCGATGGTTGATTCGGACAAAGGCATTACAAATCTGCATGTGCCAAGTAATGTGATTATCGACGCCTCAATGCCTGCGGCCATTCGAACTTCGGGGCAAATGTGGGGACCGGATGGACAGCTCTCTGACACGCGGGCCATGATTCCCGACCGCTGCTACGCCGGCATCTACCAGGAAGTCATCTCTTTCTGCAAAAAGAATGGCGCCTTCGATGTTCAGACAATGGGCAATGTGTCCAATGTCGGTCTGATGGCTCAGAAGGCGGAAGAATACGGGTCTCACGACAAGACTTTTGAAATTGAGTCAGCGGGCAGCGTTCGCGTCGTTGATTCGCATGGCAATGCTTTGCTCGAACACGATGTAGAAGTCGGCGACATCTGGCGCATGTGCCAGACCAAAGACCTGCCGATCCGGGACTGGGTCAAACTGGCTGTCAATCGCGCCAGAGCGACGGGATTGGCAACCTATTTCTGGCTTGATCCGGAGCGTGCACACGATGCCTGCCTGATCGGACTGGTCGAACGATATTTGCAGGATCACGACACGGACGGTCTCGACATTCAGATCATGTCGCTGATCGATGCAATGCGCACGACCCTCGAGCGCGTCAAAGACGGCGAAGATACTATTTCCGTTTCCGGCAATGTACTGCGCGATTACCTGACTGACCTGTTCCCCATTCTCGAGCTCGGCACAAGTGCAAAAATGTTGTCGATCGTGCCGTTGCTGGCCGGCGGCGGTCTGTACGAAACCGGTGCAGGCGGCTCCGCGCCGAAACACGTGCAGCAGTTTGTCGCCGAAGGACACCTGCGATGGGATTCACTGGGTGAATTCCTGGCACTGGCAGTTTCAATCGAAGACCTGGCGGAGAAGACGGGGAACGACAAAGCCCGCGTTCTTGCAGAGGCACTCGATCAGGCTAACGCCAAATTCCTCGATAACAACAAGTCACCATCACGAAAGGTAAACGAACTCGATAACCGGGGCAGCCATTATTATCTCGCCATGTACTGGGCGGAGGCGCTTGCTGCGCAAACAGACGACGAAGATTTGAGAACGCAATTTACGCCGATAGCAACACAGCTTTCGGACAACGAAGCAAAAATCGTTGAAGAACTGAATGCGGCCCAGGGCAATTCAGTCGATATCGGTGGCTATTACCATCCGGATCCGGAGATGACTGCAAATGCGATGCGGCCAAGCGCCACCTTGAATGCGCTGCTGGAGTCCATTAATAAGAAGTAGCGAATGTGGGTTGGCGCAGGCCTGATCGCGTAGACGCTGCGAAAGAACTCCCGCAACCCGGCACTGTTCCGGCAACACCTTGATCGTCGATTTGATCACTTCTCTAAACTTAAGTCTGAAGCGTAGAGCACTGCCTGAGATCGGCGCCACACCTTTTAGCCGCCACTTCGGCAGAGCAGCACGTCAATCGAATTACGTGCCGTTTTTCGACTAGTGATCCAGGTACAGGTAATTCTTCCAACTCGTCATACGCAGCAATATGCGCCTCATGATGGCGAAGTGGTGGAAATGCTCGGTGTAGATAGCAACCTGCGCCCGCGAACCGGTTGGCAGCTGGAACTCAGTCAAATCATCCGTTACTTCAATTTGCACAACGATGCGGCCTATTGCTTGGAACGCCTGGCCGGTTCCAATCAGGCTGCCGCTTGTCTGTGCCTGACCCTCACCCAGATTTGGCACGACTTTTGTTACTGTGCCGCGGAACACCCGGCCAGGAATGCTCGGATACACGATTTCGGCCTCATTCCCTTCTCGGAGACGCAACGCAGAGTTCTGGCGAAAGGCAGCAAATATCGGTGCCTGCTCATCGTGAACGAACACCATGACTGGTCTCATTGGCAGGCTTGCCGCCATCATGCCCGGTCGAAGAAACAATTGGCTCACGTATCCGCTGGTCGGTGCCCGAACGACAGTACGTTCGAGATCGTAGCGAGCTTCTTCCAGCTCGGCCTGGATACGCGCAACCTCTGGATTCTCGCCGTCGATTCCTGCCTCGAACGCAATTCGGGCACGCTCCAGTTCAGCTTCGGACCGTTCCAACGCTGCTTCATCGGCTAGATATTGCTGGCGCTGTGTTTCCAGCTGAATTTCGGTAATGGCGCCGCGCGCGATACTCGCTTCGTAGCGTTGAAACACGCCTAGAGTTCGGTCGCGGTCTGCCGTGACTTCGACCACAGTTGCTCGCGCTGCAGCAACCGCCTGTTCAAGTTCGAGCACGCCTTCCCTGGTGCCGGCCAACAGCGCCTGTTTTTGTCGCACGATTACTTCATAGGGTTTCGGATCGATGCGGAATAAAACGGTGCCCTTCTCGACCACCTGATTCCGCTCAATCTCGACGCTCGTGACAATGCCGCCAACACCAGGAACGATTGGCGTGGTGACAAAAAACTCGCGCGCCAGGTTGGTAAATGGGTGGTTGTAATTCATAATCAGGACTGTCGACCCGACGAGGATCACTCCGCCCAGCGCGGCGGTGGGCACGGTCCACTTGTTGAGCGGCACCTTGAATACTTTAAATATGACAATACAAATGGCCGTGTACGTGAGGAGGAGTAATGTTTCCACGATTACTCTCCTTCGACCGTTTCGAGCTCAGCGAGACGGGCTTCGATCGCCTCGAGGCGATCTCCCATTGTGTCGTCGGCGCCAGAGTTATCTATGCCCCAACCGCGATCCTCCCGATACATCATCGCCCAGATCCACAGAAACGGCCAGAGGACATGTAGCGTGAACAGGCTCACCCAGCCGGCCACGTGAAGGACGTCCTGATGCGGATGGTTGCGCTTCACCGCGATTTCGTAAGGAATGTCGTGTATGGCGATAATTCCGTAGAACATCACCAGTACCACGAATATCAATATTCCCAATGCGACGTATTCTAAAGTCATCGTTCTTTCCCCAATTATTTTTCATGCGGTCAATTGTCCGCTCTCTAATTGTGGTTACAGGATCGTCGAGAAGTTTACCGCAGATTATCCAATGGCACTGCAAATTCGCGATTTGCTTCGTTATGACTTGTTCGGAAAATGTGTCCGCGGCGTCTCCAGCATACCTATTAATAGCAACTACTTACTAACACCCAAAAGCCTGCGGGAGGCAGTGCTCCAGAGCGGCAACCACAATGTCTGCAATTGGCCGTTTTGAGCGTGTCGCTGAGTTGCTCTTCGGATCAATTGATTGGCCGCTAACGGCTCAGAGCGAAAATTTGTCGGTACGTGCTCTGCCGTGTTCGCAGAATGACTCATATTCTTCAGGCGGGATTCGCTGCTTAAAATGCAGTAACATCCTGTGTCCAGCTGAGAAATATAACAAATAAGTCAATGCGTCACATCAAGACCTTCTCCGCTCAATATTGGCGGGCAATCCGAAACCCGGGACGCGTTTCAGAACATGATGTCCGAAACGACCGTGCAGCCCGAGGACCTGGTGATTAATAACGCGCACGAAAATGCATTTTTCCAGAGCTACATGCTGGGCGGCAACTGGCGCGGCCCAAGAAGACTTGAGGGCCTGGCCCGCTGCGTCCGTTATCCGCAATGATCGCAAGAGGCTAATCAATAACCCTGTTCCAAGAGGTCTGCAATGTACGATAAACTGGCAATCCTCGCTCTGTTCGTTTTTCTTTATAGCCTGATTGCGGGCCGTATCGAGCGCAGCGCTGTATCAGGACCCATCGTATTGGTCGCGGCAGGAATACTTATGGGTCCTGTGGCTTTCGGTTGGTTCGAAGGCGGAGAGATTCGCGAGCAGTTGCGCCTGCTCGCCGATCTTACTCTGGCACTCATCCTGTTCGTCGATGCCGCAAATGCCGATCTGGCCGTTCTGAAGAAACGATATCAAATACCATTTCGAATGCTGATGCTGGGATTGCCCGGTGTTATTGCTCTGGGCTTTGGGCTGGCGTTGGTCATGTTCGATGCACTCACACTTTTCGAGGCCGCCATTCTTGCCACGATGCTTGCGGCAACAGATGCGGCTCTTGGGAAGGCCGTAATCACCGACCCGTCGGTGCCACCAAGCATTCGGGAAGGATTGAACGTTGAGAGCGGTCTCAATGACGGTCTCTGCGTCCCAATCCTGTTCATCTTTATCGCGCTGGCGCTGGACACGCGTGGCGACGGAACCGTGACGCCACTTCTGCTGGTGTTGCAGGAGGTCGGCATCGGACTGCTAATTGGCATCGGCCTGTCTTTTGCCGGGGCACGGCTGCTCGGATATTGTTCGCGCAAGGGTTGGGTCACAGACATCTGGATGCAAGCCACAGTTGCCGGCCTGGCGCTCGCCTGTTTTGCAGTCGCTCAGGAAATGCACGCCAGCGGCTATGTCGCAGCGTTCACGGGTGGAATAACGTTTGGCTTCCTGGCAGGAGAATCGACACACAAATATGTACATGCTGCGGAGGGCGTTGGTGAAACACTTGCGGTTCTCACCTGGCTGCTGTTCGGCGTTGCTATCGCTGGGCAATTAGCGGACCTCATAACGTGGAAGATAGCTCTTTATGCCTTGTTAAGTCTGACGATCGTAAGAGTACTGCCGATGTATGTCGCGCTAACAGGCAGCGGCGAGTCCACCCATAGCCGGCTATTTCTCGGATGGTTTGGACCTCGCGGCCTGGCCAGCATTGTCTTTGCTGTGATAGTCCTCGATTCGGGATTGCCGGGTGCGGAGATGATGAGCATTGTCGTAGCTGCCACCGTATTTTTCAGTCTTATTGCGCACGGAATTACCGCAAAGCCGCTGGTAAAATGGATTGCCGCGAATGACTGAAAAATTTCATTTTAAAGATCTGAAAATCCGCGATGCCAACATCAATCAAAGAAACAGTGATGGTAATAGCGACGCATAAGACCTGAACAACTTACGTGTCATATTGAACTACAACTACCGGTGGGCTTAATGTCAGTAGAAATCCCGAGTACTCACCAAAAAGCGCTGTCGATCAATCTTGATGCCAAGATTTACGGCACGATCGCCGAAATCGGGGCCGCCCAGGAAGTGGCG
>Ga0209987_10002510_pt1 | contig 10144 bp, 12 predicted proteins | sample N074metaG_FD_182134 | JGI IMG/M metagenome (GOLD analysis project Ga0209987, IMG submission 182134) | Deep subsurface microbial communities from Kermadec Trench to uncover new lineages of life (NeLLi) - N074 metaG (SPAdes) (version 2) | ecosystem: Environmental > Aquatic > Marine > Ocean trench... | reverse complement strand
AACTTCACCGTGTAACCTCGTGCCTGCAACTCCCGACCCCAGTGATGCGCACCCGCACAGGCTTCCATACCAATCACACAATCGGGCTCTGTTTTATCCAGCAACACCTTGAACCATTGGTGACGCTTCAGACGCCGTTTCAACATCGTCTTGCCAGACCGAGTCTAAAGCACCGGGCCGGAATCCTCACCAGAGGCAATACAACATAATTCCAAAAATGTGAATTAGAACAACGACATTCATACGGCCTAAATCGATGATGTGGGCTTGAATATACCGGTCCATCTGCCGGCAATTGGCATGGACAGGGAGCATGTTTTCAGTCTGTCTGGACACATGCCTGGTCCAAAGGACACGACATGAATAAGGTTCAGCAAGGCTTCACGCTCATCGAGTTGATGATCGTCGTCGCAATTATCGGAATATTGGCTTCGCTGGCCATTCCGGCATACCAGAGCTATACGATTCGCGCCCAGATCTCCGAAGGCCTGAATTTGGCCGGCCCCTTAAAAAATGCTTTGGCATCATTCTATAACGAGAACGGCGCATTCCCGGCAGACAACGACGAAGCTGCCCTGGAAACGCCCGCTAGCTATGTTGGCAATTACATTCAATCAATGACCATCAATAACGGCGTCGTTGAAATTCTTTATGGCAACGATGCCAACGCTCAGATTAACGGCCATATTATCACTCTGACAGCGATTCCAAATGATGGAAGTGTAAGCTGGGATTGTGCCAGCGGCGGCTTCATCCTGAATGAATACCTACCCTCTGCCTGCAGGTAGGATATCTACCGACCGCTACGGGTACGTCTGATAGCATTCAGAATGCCGTAACCGTCGTCGTGCTCAGTCCGCGCGGCGAAATAGCGGCAGCGTGCCGAGCCGATTGCCGAGATCCATGGATTTCCCATTCGCGTTCGACAGCGCCTTGGGCGGATCTGATTTCTGCGTAAGCAGAGACACAACCACCGCCGCTGTGAGCGACACCCAGTTTCTTTCAGTTCGTCACCCGTTAGCCAGCGTCCGGCAGAGTTGGACAGATGCTCGACCTGCTCTTTTACAAGGGAACGAATCAATTTCACGAGTTGCGCCACGCCCGGCCTGATCTGATCGGCCGCAATGCTCGTCACGCCCATTCGAAAACAATTTTCGGCATGGTCGGTATCCGCGTAGTAATGCTGAACGGGCTCGATCAATATGCCGTGTTTCTCGGCCTCTTTTGTAAGGTTGGCCACATCGAATTCCCTGGGCGTACGCACCCAGTACGTAGTGCCACCCACTTCGGGCGAGATTTCCAATGGAATACCGCGAATATTATTGAGCGCATCGCGCAATTCGATGCGGCGCTCCCGAAACACTCTGCCGAGGCGCAGCATCAGAGCATCATAGTGGCCTAACGACAAAAAATAAGCGGCGGTTCTTTGGTTGTTGAGGGGCGGGTGATTGAGAATCTTGCGACGCAGCTGCCGGGCACGGCGGATGAAATCCGGATTGGCGACTAAGAATCCAAACCGCACGCCCGGCGCCAGCGCCTTGGAGAAACTTGCCGCGTAAATGACCCGGCCATCGGTGTTCATGCTGCGTAACGCCGGCAACGGGTGATCCATGTAATTCGTTTCGCATTCGTAGTCGTCTTCAATGATCAGAAAGTCATGGTCTGCCGCTGCATGAATGAGCGCCTGCCTGCGCTCCAGCGGCATCGTGGCCGCCGTCGGTATCTGGTGACTGGGCGTAACATAAACAACGTCGACGTCGGCCAGCTGTTCGTCGACAACGAGGCCACCATTGTCCACTGCCTGGGTCTTAACCGCCGCACCTTGTTGATGCACCAGGTTGCGCATCTCATAGTTGCCCGGTTCTTCGACGGCGAAGGTCGTCGCTGGATCCGCGAGCAGCTGGCTGATGAGGTACAAGCTGTTTTGCGTGCCCATCGTGATGAGAATTTCATCCGGGCCGGCCTGAATGCCGCGTCGTGTCAGGATCTTGGTGCGGATTTCCTCAATCAGCATGGGGTCGTCTGCGTCCCCGCTACCCGTTGACCACTCCGCAACATCGGCTACGCCGAGCGACAGGCGATTGGCCTCACGCCACTCGGCTATCGGAAACAGCGTCGCGTCAAACTTGCCGTCGATAAACGGAAAAGGGTAGTGCCGCCAATTCGGCTGGTCATGCACTTCGCGCCGCTGCGCCGGCATTTCCCGGATGCGCCGTTGCCAGGCGGCGGACTCTGCTTTGGCCGCAGGTGAGCTGACGTCCCGGTGTCCGACACGGGCCTCGAGCATTTCCTCGTTGACGAAAATCCCGCTGCGCTGCCGGCTCACTAGATAGCCATCCGCAATCAGTTGCTGATAGGCGGCAACCACGGTATTTCTCGCCACATCGAGCTGTTTTGCGAGCTTGCGGCTGGATGGCAATTTCATTCCCGGCGCGAACGAGCCATTCAGAATGCCGTCCACTAGCCTCTGACGAATCTGGTTCTGCAGATTCATCGGCTGATCAGGGTCAATATAGATAATCGCGTCTGGCACTGGATTACTCACGGGGAATGCGGTAGTAAACTACCGCAGATACCATAGAAAACAAAAAAATCGCGACCATGAGGGAAAGAAAGTGAAAACAATACTGAAATTGATGTTGCCATTGGCGCTACTTGCCAGCTCGGCAACGGCGTTCGGCAGCTGGGACCCGACCGAAGTCCAAGATCGTGATGCGAAAGCTCAAGAGGCTATCGCGACGCTCAAAGAGAGCGATCCGTCCATGCAACGATTTTTCGATGCGGCTTCCGGTTACGTCGTAATTCCGACGGTCGGAAAAGCCGGCTTCGGCATAGGAGGCGCTCGCGGCAAGGGCGTACTGTACGAGAACGGCGAGCTAACAGCGCTCGTGACGATGACGCAGCTGAGCTTTGGGTTTCAGTGGGGAGGACAGGCCTACAGCGAATTCATTTTCTTTGAAGATGCTGAAACTCTCGAAAATTTCAAGCGCGGAAACTTTGAACTGGCTGCGCAGGTCTCCGCTGTCGCAGTCAAATCCGGCGCTTCGGCGGATACCAATTTCAACAGTGGCATGGCCATTTTCACCCAGGCGAAGGGTGGGTTGATGTACGAAGCCTCTGTCGGCGGCCAGAAGTTTAAGATCGAACCGAAAGAACTGTAATTGCAGCGCTCGAATCGAGGAAGGATCCGATGCTGAAGGCGCCTGCACGTGCCCCTGAGTTCATTCTGCAAGATGACCAGGGGACCGACACGTCCCTGACCGATCTGCTTCAATCAGGGCCCCTGATCCTCTATTTTTACCCGGCGGACTTCACGCCGGGCTGCACGCGCGAGGCCTGCGCCATACGCGACATCCACGAGGACCTGGTCGCCGTCGGTTTGCGCGTCGCTGGTGTCAGCCCGCAAGATCCTGAAAGCCACGCACGCTTTCGGAAAGAACACGATCTGCCATTTGTCCTGTTGAGTGACCCTGACAAGGTCGCCATCAAGATGTACGACGTCGATGGCCCTCTCGGTGTCGGTGTTCGGCGCGCAACGTTCCTCGTCAATCAGGATCGGTCGATTCATGACGCAATGCTGGCCGATGTTCGAATCAGCCGTCACGAGAAATTCATCAAGAAGGCGCTCATATTGCGGCAGACGGTGGGACTGAAAGCATTACGTGATATCGATATCTGACCTATTCGCCGCTAATCGTCAACGTGATGCTGCGGCGGTGCCCCGCGATCCGATGTTCCCAGAGATAGATGCCCTGCCAGGTACCCAGGTCACATTTTCCCTCACGAATTGGCACGTTCAAGTCCGAATGTGTCAGCACGCTGCGCACATGTGCTGACATGTCATCCGGACCTTCAGCCGTATGTGTATAAAGTGGGTCGCCGTCAGGCGCTAATCGTGTCATGAACGCCTCGAGGTCTCGCATGACGGCAGGATCGGCATTCTCGCAAAGCATCAACGAAGCGCTGGTATGGCGCAGGAAAATGTGACAAAGACCCGTCGAAATACCGGACTGCTGCACCGCGTCATCTACTTGCCTGGTCAGGTCGTAGGTGCCACGCCCATCGGTCTCGATTTGCAATTCAAGTTGCTGCATCGGCAACGTAAGGCTCCCCAATACGAAGACGGATCGTCTTGGTCTTGCCAAACCATGGAATTGAAATAATGTAGATGTTGTCGAATTCGTTTTGAGCGATCACCGGTACCTTCTTACTTGCGCCGAGATTCGCAATCAATACCGGTAACGTATTGCTGTGACCAATAACGAGAATTATCTTGCCTTTGTGATTCTTCAGAATGGTGTCGAGGATTTCCTCGGTGTCGTCAGCAGCATAAGAGTTGATGGGCAGATCGAGTCGATCGGCTAATGGCCGCGCCGTTTCCAAAGAGCGTATGTAGGGCGTGGAATAGATCGCATCAATTCCAGCCACGACGTCCGCATCGACAAGCTGCCGAGTCAATTCAGCAACTCGCCTCTGGCCGGCTTCGCTAAGCGGCGGATCCGCTTCATCATGGCTCGTTTGTTCTGCGTGACGAAAAAATATGATCGTCGTAGTCGCCTGCGATTCGAAGAACCACGCCAGGCCGATCGCGATCGCTGTATAGAGAACGATAATCTGGTTTCGACGCCTGCGACGGCTCCGACGACGATCTTGGTCTTTCTTGCTGCGCATGGACTGCGACTTTACGAGTTTTTGTCCTTTTTGACTACGTGAAACTCACCTTCGATGGTGTTCCCTCGCGCGGTGTCGTCCGGCGCTGCCTGTTTCGGCATCTGCCGTCCGGCCCACCATACACGTACGCCGATGACCGACGCCGCAACCAGAATTATCGCGCTTAACGCAAGGAATGCGAAAAATCCAAGCACGACCGTCACGCCGATAACGATTGCCCCTAAGATGACAACCAACACGTTAGCCAGCGGGTTGCCGCTGGATAGTCCGCTTTTTATGTGAATTTTTTGCAATGTCCGTCCAATGACGCCGCTTGACTGATCCGAGGTGCGAGTATAAAACCCTTCAAACCACAGCGCCATTGCTCGAGCAGCACACGACCTGGTTCCGCTTTCGAGATCGTGTTGACGACATCTCAGTCATAAATACTATTGTAATCAATGCTTTCAAAGTTTTTTCTCGAAACTAAATTATATACGTGTAAACCCAGGATATTCACTCAGACCTGCGGGCAGCGATCGGGTTCGATTCACTATTGAACTCAGTCGCCACTGCAAGCACAATTCGCGGCGCAAAACCCCGCACCGGAGAGGTGGCAGAGTGGTCGAATGCACTGGTCTTGAAAACCAGCAAGGGTTTGTAGCCCTTCGTGGGTTCGAATCCCACCCTCTCCGCCAGCTACCATGAAAAGGATCTGACCCTTTTTTATCCCTCGGAGTATTCCATGGCTACAGTTCTCGTAACCGGCTGCAATCGCGGCATCGGTTTGCAACTTTGCAAACAATTCGCTGAGCGTGGTGATGACGTTATCGGTGCCTGCAGGGAATCCAATGACGACCTCGACGCGATTCCAATTCGTGTCATCTCCGGTATCGATGTCGGCGACGATTCAACGATGAGCGCGCTCAAAGACGGCGTTGGCGATCAGGCGATCGACATAGTGTTGAATAACGCCGGAATCTGTCTCCGGGATGATTTGGATAGCGTCGATTACGAATCAATGTTGCAGCAATATCGTGTCAACACGCTGGGCCCATTGCGCGTCACCAGAACCCTGCTCGATAATCTAAGGTCTGGCTCGAAAGTGATCATTATCACCAGCCGGGTCGGCTCAATCGAAGATAATAGCTCTGGCGGTTACTACGGGTATCGTGCATCCAAGACTGCCGTGAATCAGGTCGGAATGAATCTCAAGCACGATCTCGGGCCACGCGGCATCGCCATTGCCCTCCTGCACCCCGGGTATGTCGCAACGGATATGACGGACGGCCAGGGCGTTGCGCCCGAAGACGCCGCCAGGGGCTTGATAAGTCGAATTGACGACCTAACTCTGGAGACTTCAGGCGGCTTCTGGCATGCCGAAGGCTACGAATTACCGTGGTAGAATACCGCTAATCAATCTAGGAGTTATCCGAATGCAACAAAGCATCAACCATCTCATGCCGGTTGCCCAGGCTTCGGTCGAAGAACGGTCTGAGTTTATCTGGAAGGTCTACGCCCATGTCGTCGGCGCGTTACTGGCTTACGCGGGTGTCGTGGCCTACCTGATCTCGTCAGGTGTCGCGAACAGTGTGATTTCGGTGATGTACGCCAATCCCATGATCACGTTTTTCCTGTTTATCGGCTCCGGAATGGGCGCGCAGTATGCTGCGCATCGATTTACGTCGACAGCGGCGCAGTACGCAGCGTTTGCCGCTTACGTATTCGTGTTCTCACTGATCACGACTCCGGCTGTCTATTACGCTGAAACAATGCAGCCTGGCGTGGTAGGCAGTGCGATAGGTGTGACTGTGCTGGCTTCAGTCGGTCTCATCGCCACGGCGATGATCACGCGCAAGGATTTCTCCTTTCTGCGAGGAATTGTAGTCTGGGGAATGATGCTGGCCTTCGTCGCAATCCTGGCAAGCATGTTTCTGGGATTCGAGCTGGGACATTGGTTCTCGCTCGCGATGATCGGAATCATTGGCGCGTCAATCCTGTTCAAGACATCGGAAATCATGCGTACCTACCCGACTGACAAGTACGTCGGCGCGTCGCTGGACTTATTTGCATCCGTCGCACTAATGTTCCTGTACATTCTGCGTTTCATGCGCAACTAGCGCATAGGCTGGAAATCAAGACCAAAAAGGCCCGCTTGCGGGCCTTTTTTTTAGAGCGTCTTGGTTCCGCCCATGTAGGGTTGCAGTACGCTTGGAACGCGGATGCTGCCGTCGGCTTGCTGGTGGTTTTCCAGGATTGCGATCAGCGCTCGACCGGCAGCGACCCCGGATCCGTTCAACGTGTGGATCAGCTCCGGCTTACCCGTATCCGGATTACGACGTCGAGCCTGCATGCGCCGTGCCTGGAAGTCGGTGCAATTGCTGCACGATGAGATCTCCCGGAATTTCTGTTGTCCGGGCAGCCAGACTTCGAGATCGTAGGTTTTGGCGGCACCGAATCCGGTATCACCGGCGCACAGAGTGACGACACGGTAGGGCAGCTCGAGTCGCTGCAATATCGTTTCCGCATGGCCCGTCAATTCTTCGAGTGCCGCCTCGGAATCTTCCGGGGCAACCAATTGCACAAGCTCGACCTTTTCGAACTGGTGTTGGCGAATCATGCCGCGCGTATCCTTGCCGTAGGAACCCGCTTCGGAACGAAAACAGGGCGTGTGCGCCGTGTAACGCAGCGGCAATTGGTCCGCCTCGAATATTTCGTCGCGCGCCAGGTTCGTCAACGGCACTTCAGCCGTCGGTATCAGGTAGAACGGCGTTTCTGTTGCTGTTTTAAAAAGATCTGCCTCGAATTTCGGCAATTGGCCCGTACCCTCGAGTGCCTGATCGTGCACAAGGTAAGGCACATAAACCTCGCTGTAACCGTGCTCGTTGATATGCGTGTCGAGCATGAATTGGATCAGGGCGCGATGCAGACGGGCCAGCCCGCCATACATGACGACAAATCGGGCACCCGATATTTTGCTGGCCGCGTCGAAATCGAGCAGGCCGAGCGACTCCCCCAGCTGAATATGATCGCGTGGAGTAAAATCGAATTGCGGCAGCTCTCCCCAGCGACGAATCTCGGTGTTGTCGGTATCGTCATCGCCGTCGGGAACGTCATCCTGGAGCAGGTTGGGCAGCCCCAGCTCGATTTCCCGAAGGTCCGCCTGTACGGACCGAAGTATGTCCTGGCTGGATTCAAGGCGGTCGCCCAGGTCTTTTACCGCGTCAAGCAACGGTGCAACGTCATCCCCTCTGGATTTGGCCTGCCCTATGGACTTCGAGCTCGTATTGCGCTCGTTTTGCAGGTCTTGGGTTTCAACCTGCAGGGCTTTGCGCCGCTCCTCGAGTGCGAGGTAGGCGGCTGAATCGAAGTTGTGGCCTCGCCGCAAGAGATTGCGAGCGACCTCATCGGTCGTCTGACGCAATAGTTTCGGATCAATCATCGTTTTCTGATTTCAGCGAGTTTTTCACGAATCTTGATCTCGAGCCCGCGAGGCACGGGATGATAATACGTCCGGTCATCCATGTCCTCGGGAAAATAGCGCTCTCCTTTGGCGACAGCGCCCTCCTCGTCGTGCGCGTAACGGTAATTCTCGCCGTAACCGAGTTCCTTCATTAGCTTCGTCGGTGCATTTCGCAAATGCATCGGTACCTCGAGAGAACCAAATTCCTGCGCATCGGTTTGTGCCGCCTTGGCCGCTGTGTAGACCGCGTTGCTCTTGGCAGCACATGCCAGGTAGACCACGGACTGGGCGAGCGCGAGTTCTCCCTCCGGACTACCCAGGCGCTCCAGCACTTCCCAGGCGTTCAGGCACAGCTGCAAGGCTCTCGGATCGGCGTTACCGATATCTTCCGACGCTACCCGAATCATGCGCCGTGCAACGTACAGTGGATCGCATCCGCCATCGAGCATGCGCATAAGCCAGTACAACGATGCATCAGGATCGGATCCACGCACCGACTTGTGCAGGGCGGAAATCTGGTCGTAAAAGTACTCACCTTTTTTATCGAACCGGCGCCGACCACCCACGACGACGTCCCCGACCGTCTTGTCCGTGATCTTTCCATCGTCAGCCAGGTCTGCAGCGAGTTCCAGCAGGTTCAGCGCCCTTCTCGCGTCTCCGTCAGCCGCCGCCACGAGCAATTGCAATGATTCGTCATCGATCGTGCAGCGACCACCGAGTCCACGTTCACTGTCCTCCAATGCGCGGTGCAAAATCTCAACCAACGCGGATTCGTCCAGCGTCTTGAGCACATACACGCGCGCGCGCGATAACAGGGCATTGTTTAGCTCGAATGACGGGTTCTCTGTCGTTGCGCCGATGAAAGTCAGGGTACCGTCTTCGACGAACGGCAAGAACGCGTCCTGCTGAGACTTGTTAAAGCGATGCACCTCGTCGAGAAATAACACAGTGCCGCGATTCGACATCTGCCGATGCTGCCTGGCCAGGTCGACGGACGCGCGAATGTCCTTGACGCCGGCCATGACGGCGGACAATCCAATGAAGTGCGAATCGGTCGTCGCCGCAATCAGCCTCGCAAGCGTTGTCTTACCGGTGCCAGGCGGGCCCCAGAAGACCATTGAGTGAGCGCGACCGTGTTCAATTGCGCGGCGCAACGGCTTTCCGTCGGCCAGCAAATGCGATTGACCTGAAAATTCGTCAAGATTGCTTGGACGCATGCGATCCGCGAGCGGTCGATCCGAGACCTCCACCACATCGTTAGCAAACAGATCAGTCAACGTTGGTGTCCATCGTTCGCCTCATATACCAGTTTTCGATGCGCAGACTCCATCCACCAATACCTGCCACCGCGATACTGAGCCCGACGACAATCCCGGCCGTGTCGGCCCAAATATCGAACCAGTCGGCGGACCGGTAGGTTACCAGTCGCTGGCAACCTTCAATCAGAAATCCGAACAGAATGAGCCCGATGCCGATCCGCCAATAAGATCTGGGCCGATATTGGCCCGCGAACCAAAGCGCAAGAACTACAAATGTAATGCCGTGCAACCACTTGTCGACATCCACGAACCACGTCAGAAAAACGTGCCTGTCGGACCAGAACCAGACCGCAGGCATCATGGTGGCCGCGAGTACGAAAAGCAGAAGCATCATGCTGACCGCATGCCAGCGTCTGGAGTACCGCAATGGCAACATCAGGGAACGGTCGCTGTTGCAACGGCGGGCGAGCCCACAACATCAACATCGGCAGGTACTTCAAATTGGAAATATTCCTGTTCGATTGGCTCGTTCACAACGACGTCATACAGGGTTATCCGCGTGGTTTGCCCGAGATTGTCAAAAAACACCATGTGACTGAGTGTGTCATTCACAAACCCCAGCTCGACTCGCAGGAAACCACTCTCGGTGTTTTTCGGACTCAGCCGCACCCAGGTCGTGCCGTCTTCCAGGAAATTGCCCTCGTTCGTAAATTGATCAAGCGCATCTTTCGAACCACCGAGCAACAAAGCCGGCGTGCTGGCCAGCGCCTGT
>Ga0209987_10002507_pt1 | contig 10149 bp, 10 predicted proteins | sample N074metaG_FD_182134 | JGI IMG/M metagenome (GOLD analysis project Ga0209987, IMG submission 182134) | Deep subsurface microbial communities from Kermadec Trench to uncover new lineages of life (NeLLi) - N074 metaG (SPAdes) (version 2) | ecosystem: Environmental > Aquatic > Marine > Ocean trench... | reverse complement strand
TTGCTCCTCGACCAGAAGGTGCCCGGCATCAGCGGTGTCTACATCCAGGAACGCGCGCTGTTCGATCACCTTCTGGGCGTTCAGGTAGACATGAGCGCCTACATTCTCAAGGCGATGGAGGGGTGACGTAGTCGAGTCGAACGGCGAGACTTGAATGTCCGTTGATGGCTACAAGGAGACCTCCGACATGCTTAGCCGCGACGTCGGCGTCGATGCTTGTTTTTACAGGGCGAGCAGCGCCTCGCGAATGGGTGTCTCGCCGGAAAGCAGGTCGAAGGTCTTGCCCGCCGTATTGCCGAGTTCGAGGGTGGTCGCCATAACCGCGGCGACATCGGCCCGGCTGATGGTGCCGCCGTGGTCCATGATCGGGGCGATCTCGACCCTGCCCGTCGGGGGTTCGTCGGTCAGGGTGCCGGGCCGCAGGCGCGATACCGTGCTGGCTGACAAGCATTTTGCTTCAGGGCCAATCAGTACTTTCAAGGCCTCACCCATCTCTCCGCTCGATACGCCTTTCAGATACAGCCAGGGCAATGCCGCCTCCAGAGACTTCGTCTTGCGGACATAGGGCGGGACAAGGGCGGATCCGAACGTCACAGGTTCCCCGGTCCTTGAGCGAACTTTGGGGATTTTGACCGTCACCGACCCCAAGCCCGTCTGCAGTTGGCGCGCAGGCAAGTGACCATTGCGAACCACAACGGCATAGCCGTCCTCGGTGCGTCGGTCAGAGTGCTGGCTCAGCAGCTCCTCAAGTTCCGCCTCTACCGCATGAGTGATCAACTGCTGAGCGCCCGATCTCAACAAATCCGTCAGGGGATCAAAAATTGCATCTCGACCCGCAAATTCTAAAACGTTATTCTTGCTCATAGTGGCGTATCTCCTTTGGTTGGCTTTGATGTCTTGCAACAACAAATCAACCTGATACGCCGCTTCTTTTCAAATGCTCAAACACCAGATTCGGTGATAACTCATTGGACCGTGAATAGAGAGAAATCTTTGCGCTGAACGTTGTGATTTGAAACGCTGTATTTTTCGTTCTCGTCGTCGTATCGGTACGTGAGAACTCTCTGCCCGATGGTTCAAACGATGCCCGGAATCGTGGAGGTGGTTGAGACGCAGATCTCGGAATGCAGCACCGTAAGACTTCAATTTATCCGTCACGATCTTGATTGGCCTAATGCCTTGGCTCCTGAGAAGCTTTCGCATGAGTTTCAATGCTGCCCGCTTGTTTCGGCGCTTCTGAACCAGGACGTCGAGAACTTCGCCTTCACCATCCACGGCGCGCCACAGATACATCTGCTTGCCGCCTATATTCACGAAAACTTCGTCGATGTGCCAATGATCAAAGGCAGTCGGACGGCGTTTACGGATGCGGCGGGCATAGGCTTGTCCGAACTTCAACACCCACAAACGGACCGTTTCATAGCTGACGTCGATTCCTTTCTCCGCGAGAAGATCCTCAACATCACGGTAGCTCATCGTAAAACGAAAATAGAGCCAAACGGCTTGTCGAATAATGTCAGGATGGAAGCGGTGGCGCCGATATGAAATATTCTGCATTCGCCGATCGTATCAGGCGAACACGCGATCACCTGCGAGTTAATTTGACAGACCCCATCAAACATTTCTAGTTTTGCCTTGGCGGCATGCGATGCGGGTCGTGGGCCAGTTCCAGTTTCAGGCCGGTACAGCGTTCGTAGACTTGGCGCACGTAGGGCTCGATCCGCTTGGCTCCAGCCTGCATCTTCGGAAAATGGTCGCGCCGGAAACGTTCCGCGGCCTCGGCGACCTCGGCTTTCAGGGCTGCCTCGTCGAGCGAGATCACGACCCGGTCGCGCATCACGACGCGGCCGCCGATTATTGAGCTACGCACGCATTCCGAGGTGACCGAGAACGCCAATTGGCGGATCGGGTCGTTGAGCGGGATGAAGCCCCAGGCGTCGCGATCGAGCAGGATGACGTCGGCCTTCTTGCCGGTTTCCAGGCTGCCAATCTGGTCCCGCATGCCGGTGCTGCGCGCGCCGCCCAGGGTCGCCATGCGAAACGCCTCCTCGGCGGAGATCCACTGCTCGAAATCGTGGCCGCCGATCTTGTGCAGCATGCTGGCGGCGCGGAAAGCCTCTATCAAATCGGCGGTATCGCTGGTCGCTGTTCCGTCGGTGCCAAGCGCCACGTTGACGCCGGATTCCTGGAGCCTGCGGACCGGACAGACGCCGCTGCCGAGCTTCATGTTGGACAGCGGATTGTGGGTGATAGAGCAATTGCGGTCCCCGAGCAGCTCGATGTCATGCTCGGTCAGCCAGATCGCATGGTTCATGGTGAAGCGCGGCGTCAGCATGCCGACGTCGTCCAAGTGCTCGACTAGGGTCTTGCCGTAAAAATCGTGACCCGTGACGGCCTGGACTTTGGATTCCAGAACGTGGGTATGGACCGGCAGATCGTAACGGGCGGAGAGCTCGGCCGCGGCGCGCAGCAAATCGTCGCTGCAACGTTGCGGACCCGAGGGCGCCGGGATGATTTTCAACAAACCTCCATGACCCTGCCATCTGCGGTGGTGGCGCTCGAACAGCGAGATCTGCGCTTCTGCCGTAGCCAGCGGCAGCGCGTCCAGTTCGGCGGCGAGGTCGGCGGGCACGATGTTGCGCAGATAGGGCATGCAATCGAGAAACGGCCGGTCCCACATGGCCACGGTGATGACCGCGCGAAGCCCCGCGTCGTCATAGGCCTTGGCGGCGCCGTCCACCGCCTCGGGCGTGACCTGGATGTGCAGCAGGTCGTCCTGTACCGTGGTGACTCCGCTACGAATTGACTCCATGGCGCAGATCATGGTGCGCAGGTAGTGCTCCCGTTCACTTAAGCGCGGCATGCCGAACGGCGGATAGCTCTGTATGAGCCAGAGTTCGAGCGGTAGATTGTCGTAGGCGCCCTGCTCGAAGCATTCGTTGGAGTGCATATGCGCGTTGACCAAGCCGGGCATGACGATCGAACGGCGTGCATCGATCGTCTCGACTTCGGGAAGCCGCGCCGCCTCGGGCGCCGCATCCATCGGGCCGACCCAGGCGATGCGGTCTTCCTCGATCAGGACGCCACCAGGATCGAGTCGCGTACCCGCGTCGTCGTTGGTTACGATCAGACCGTTCTCGATTAGGATCGACATGGGTCGTGCTCAGGCGGAGAGCCGTATCGCGACCGGCACCGCATCGGCGAAGGCGCTGCCTCGCACCAGCTCTTTGGTGGCGGCGATATCGGGCGCCAGTACAAATTCTTCCTCGGTCATCGCGCCTCGTCCTTTATTCATATCGCCACGCTACTTGCCCTCGCGCCTGTAGGGCAGCCCCACCGCGCCCGGCGGCCGCGGCTTGCCGATCAAACCGACCAAGGCCAGAATCGAGACCACATAGGGAAGAATGACGAAGGCCTGATAGGGCACCTCCGGGTTGGCGAACTGCAAGCGCAGCTGCAGCGCGTCGAACAGACCGAACAACAAGCACGCGAAGAGGGCCCCGACCGGATTCCAGCGGCCCAGAATGATCGCCGCCAGCGCGATGAAACCCTTTCCAGCGCTCATGTGTTCGGAAAACAAGAACACGTGGGACAGCACCAGATAACAGCCCCCCAGGCCGGCCAGCGCCCCGCTGCCCAGCACACAGATATAGCGCACCATGTTGACCCGCACGCCCGCGGTATCGGCGGCGCGCGGATTTTCGCCGACCGCGCGGATGTTGAGGCCCCAGGGCGTGTAGAACATCAGGTAGAACAACAGCAGCACCGTCGCGTACATGAGGTACACCAGCGCATCCTGCTGGAACAGAACCGGACCGATGACCGGGATCGCGACCAGCCCCGGGATCGCGAACGCCTTATAGCCCGGCAAGGTCATGGTGTTGGCCTGACCACTGAATACGATGCGCGAGAGGAAGGCGGTGACACCGATGGAAAACATGTTGATGGCGATGCCGGCCACGATCTGATTGACGCCGAGCGATACGGCAAGAATCGCGAGCACGACCGCGGTGAGTGCGCCGGCGAACATGCCCGAGATCACGCCGAAGAATGGCTCGCCGGTGAAGAAGGTACCGACCGCAGCGCCGAACGCACCCGCCAGCATCATGCCTTCCAAGCCGATGTTGTAAACTCCGGCACGCTCGCTCAGCACCCCGCCAAGCGCCGCGAAGACGATAGGAATGGAAAGCCGCAGAGAGGTCGAGAGGAAATCGCTCAGCATGGTAGGGTCGAGCAGGATTTCCATCATGGCTGCTTGGCCTCCTCCGCCTTGTCTTGGGCCTCACGCCGTTCCGCGGCGAGCGCGGCGTCCATGACTTTGCGCCGGCGCCAGGCCGCGGCCAGATAGCTGCTCTCGTAGCGGAACGCGACGCTGGCGGCGACGAAGATCACGACCAGGCCTTGAATCGCCTCGACCGCCGTGGTCGGGACGCCGACCGCGCGTTGCATGATGTTGGCGCCGCTGCGCAAGCCGCCCAGGAACAGCGCCGCCGCGGCCACCAGCAGCGGATTGCCCTCGGCCAGCAGCGCTACAACAATGCCGTCGAAGCCGTAACCGGCGCTGAACATATGGAACAAGCGGTACTTGAGGCCGAGCACCTCGTAGGTGCCGGCGAGACCTGCCAACGCGCCGCCAAGAACCAGCGAGAGGATGATGTGGCGCCGTACCGACATGCCGGCGTAGCGTGCCGCCGCGGGGTTATGGCCGACGGTGGCGAGCGACAGCCCCACCGAGGTGCGCTTGAAGACATAGTACAGCACGATGGCGAAGATAATTCCGATCACGACGCCCAGATGGGCGTCGGTACCGGGCAGGATGTAGGGCAGCCACAACGCTTCGCGAATCTCATCGGAATAGGGGTAAGGCGCGCCCTCGGCCAGCATCGGCCCGCTGACGAAATAGCTGACCAAATTGATGCCGATGTAGTTCATCAACAGAGTGACGATCACTTCGTTGACGTTGTGGACGGCCTTGAGATATCCGGGGATCAGGCCCCACAGCCCGCCGCCGATCATGCCAGCCAGCGAGCAGATGATGATATGCAGCCAGCCCGGCAGCACATCGGGCAGATAGAGTGCCGCCCAAGTGGCGAACAGCGCGCCCAGATAGATCTGGCCCTCGGCGCCGATGTTGAACTGCCCGGCGCGCAGCGGCAACGCCACGGCAAGTCCGGCCAGGAGCATGGGCGACATCTTGACCAGCGTCGTGGCGAAACCGTGGTACTCAAAAAAGGCGCCGGTGAACAACGCCTGATAGGCCTCGATCGGGTTCGAATCGCCGAGTCGAATTAGAATGGAACCGACCAGGAGCGCCGCCAGGATCGCCCAGACTCCCTTGAGGAGATAGACCGCGCGCAGGGCTGCCAACATCAGGCGGCATCCGCGGTCGCGCCCGCCATAAGCATGCCCAGGCGCTCGGGCGTTGCTTCCTCGGGCGCGAGAATACCGGTGATCCGGCCGCGTGACATCACCGCGATGCGGTCACAGATGGCCATGATGTGCTCGAGCTCGGTCGAGATATAGAGGATCGCGACACCCTTCTCGCGCTGTTTCAGCAGCGTGTTCTGCACGAACTCGATGGCGCCCACGTCCAGGCCCTTGCAAGGCTGGGCGACGATCAGGACTTCTGGATCGTCCTCGATCTCGCGCGCGAGAATGACTTTCTGCTGGTTGCCGCCCGAAAGGAAGCGCGCCTCCTGATCGACGCCTTGCAGGCGCACGTCATAGCGTTCGACCAATCGCTCGGCATGGGCGCGGATGGCCTTGAAGTCGAGGATGCCGAAGCGCGAAAAGGGAAGCCGCCCCAGGCTGCGCAGAATGAGGTTGAAGGCGACGGAGTGGTTGAGATCGAGGCCCACCACCTGACGGTCCTCGGGAACGTAACCGATCTTGAAGCCGTGCTTGCGTTCGGCGACCGAGGCCTGTGTCGCATCGGCGCCGCCTACCAGGATGCGTCCCGCCTCGATCGGCCGCAGGCCCGCGATCACCTCGGCCAGTTCCGCCTGGCCATTTCCGTCGACCCCGGCGATACCCAGAATCTCACCCGCGCGCACCTCGAATCCGACATCGTCGAGCCCTGGGAGTCCGCGGTCGTTTCGCGCGCGCAGGCCCTCGACCGTAAGCTTCGCGTCGCCGAAATGACCTTGGGGACGGCTGATGTCGAAGACCACGTCGCGCCCGACCATCAGGCGTGCCAGCTCCCGCGGGTTAGTCTCGCTGGTTTTGAGTTCCGCAGTGACCCGGCCGTCACGCATCACGGTCACGTCGTCGGCGACCGCCATGACTTCTTCGAGCTTGTGGGTGATGAACAGGATGGTTTTGCCGGCTTCCTTGAGCCGGCTCAGAACTTCGAAGAAGGGGCCGGTTTCGCTGGGCGTCAGCACGCTGGTCGGCTCATCGAGGATCAAAATATCGGCGTTGCGATGCAGCAGTTTCAGAATCTCGACCCGCTGTTGCATGCCCATGGGCAGATTCCAGACCGGCTCCGAAGGTTCGATATCGAAGCCGAAGGACTGGCTGAGCTCGATCAGGCGTTCTGCGTGTTCGGATAGGCCCAGCCGCAACCCGCTCTGCTCCAGGCCCAGGATGACGTTTTCGGTCACGGTCAACGGCCCGATCAGCATGAAATGCTGGTGTACCATGCCGATGCCGTGGGTCAGGGCATCGCGCGGGTTGTCGATGGCGATTTCGCGGCCGCCGATCAGGATGCGCCCGGCGTCCGGGTGATACAGCCCGTAGAGGATGTTCATCAACGTGGTCTTGCCGGCGCCGTTCTCGCCGAGCACGGCGTGGACGCTGCCTTTGCGCGCGTGCAGGCTGACCGCGTCGTTGGCCTTAAGGTCACCGAAAGTCTTGGTGACGCAGTCGACGACGAGGTGGTGCTCCATAGCTACCCTCTCACGCGTAGCCGGCCTTTTTCAGGGGAAAAAGACGGGAGCCGGGCGTCCTCGCCGGCTCCCGTCGATGGCGTTACGGCTTGAGTTCGCCCGACTTCATCTTGGCGATCAGGCCCTCGACCTCCGCCTTGACGTCGGCGGGGATGGCCGAATGGTAGGTGCCGAGCCGCGCGGCTTTGGGGCTGTTCACGTCCATATTGTAGTTCTTGCCCTCGGCATTGCCGGCCTGGGCGAGCGCGAGCAGATCGACCATCGCCGCCTTGATGTCCATGATCGCCGACTGCAGCACCGTATCGGGCCAATCGACGATGGAATCGTAGTAGAGGTAGAAGGCCCAGACGTTCTTTTCCTTGGCCGCCTGGAGGCTGCCGATCGCGGCGTTGTCCATGGTCGGGAAGATCACGTCCGCGCCCAGCGCGATTTGGCTGAGCGCCGCTTCCTTGCCCTTGGCGATGTCGTCCCAGTCGTTGGTCCAGGCGATATAGACCTCGCCGTCCGGCTGCACCGATTTGAAGCCCGCCTCGTAGCTCTCCACCAGATCGGTGGAAAATTTGATCTTATGGGCGCCAATGAAGCCGATCTTGCCGGACTCGCTCATCCTGCCGGCGATTACGCCCAGGAGATAGCCGAACTGCTTGTAGTAAAAGTCGAGCGTGGCAATGTTCTCACCGGGCTCGGTGCCATTGTGGACCACGAAGAGCGTGTCCGGGTGCTTGCGGGCGACCCGGATGGCGGCCGCCTGGAACTCGCCGCCGTGGCCGATGACCACGTCGTAGCCGCGCCGCGCGTAGTCCGCCATGGCCTCGGCCTGGTCCGGCTGGGCGACCTTCTCGCTAAAAGCAACTTCGATGCCCAGCGCCTTCTTGGCGTTCATCAGGCCCTCGTAGCCGGCCTGGTTCCAGGACTGGTCGGTGATGTTGCCCGGCAACACGAGAGCCACCTTGAACGGATCGGCTAGGACCGGCGCCGCCAACATGACCGAGGCGACTGCCAGTGCCGCAAAACTCAATAGGAATCTTCTGGATAAGTTCATGTTTTCCTCCCTGATCGAATGTCGATCTTATTCGTCTACGAACGCTTAGCTGCGCTCTTGGAACACCATGGTGCCCATTTGGGCCCCGAGTTTCACCCTGAATCTCGAAAACAGCATCACCTCGCGACAACGCAGTGTCGGCACGGGTCTTCATCCGGGGGTCTCATTCCGAAAATCATGGCCCAGAATGTTGATTTTGGTATATATATTATAAATGAAGCTTAGTTCATTAAAATAACAACTAAGAGAGTCCGATGCTTCGGGGCGCGACACAGCTTGACAACGTCGACACGAATTTGCTTAGGGTATTCTGCACGGTGGTCGAGTGCGGGGGATTTACCCCGGCTCAGGCGGAGCTCAACATCAGCGCATCCGCGCTGAGCACCAAGATGGCGGCGCTGGAGACCCGCCTGGGCATGCGCCTGTGCCAGCGCGGCAGGATCGGATTTCGGCTTAACGACAAGGGCGAGCACGTCTATGCCGCCGCCCAGCAACTGTTCTCCGCCCACGAGGAATTCCAGGCTGATATCGGTTCCCTGCGTGGCCGGCTTCTCGGGAGCCTACACATCGGCGTTGTGGACAATACGATGACCAACCCGAAGGCGCGCATTCATCAGGCCATCTCCCGTTTCATGCGCCGCGACCATGCGGTCCATATCACGCTGAATACCTCAGAACCGACGACGCTCGAACGCGGGCTGCTCGATGGCAAGCTGCACATTGGCATCTCCGCGTACTACCACCATGTACCCGGACTCAACTACGAGCGGCTGTTCAGCGAGCGGCAGACGCTCTATTGCGGCGCCAACCATCCTCTGTTCGCACGCGCGCCGGACCGCGTCACGCTGAACGCGATCGCAGGCGCGAAGTACGTCGCCCGCGGCTACATGAGGCACCGCGCCGTCAAGCCAACCGTCCCGATGAACACGGCCGCGACCTCTTACGACATGGAGTCCATCGCGCGGTTCATCCTGTCCGGACATTTCATTGGCTACCTCCCGACCCATTACGCCGCCCTCTGGGTCGAGCGCGAAGAAATGCGGCCGTTGCTGCCCGATCGGCAGGACTACGATTCTGTTTTCGAGGTCGCGACGCGCAAGGGGGCGCCCAAGATCGGCTTCGTAGAGGCGTTCCTGGAGGACCTCCGGCGAGAAGCGCGCGACTTCGCCTTGGCCGCGTCCAACACACACGGGACCGAGGATGGCGCAGCGGCGGCCGCGAGCGCGGGTTGAGCGGCGCGCATCAGCGTCTCGAATTATAGACCGAATACCTGCGAACGAGCGTCAAGGAGGACGCGATCGCCTGCGTTGAGATAGCGCTTACCATGCGCCCGCGGCTGGACGAACTCGCGGGCATCTGGCGAGGGGACGGCATCGAGAGGCCGCTCAAATGCCGAATGGGGATCCATACCGGCTTCTGCACGGTCGGTAATTTCGGCAGCGAAAGTCGCCTAGACTAGGGAAGCGGGTTGCCCCGCTCCCCCCGCGCAGATCTCGGCGTGCGCTGCCTCTGCCTCCTGCGATCCTTGGCCGCGTGACGGCCGAAGCTGATCAGCCGGGTCTTCTCCAATGTCTCTTATTGTTAAGGGTTGTCGGACACCTGCCGTGGCTGGGTGCCTGCCACAGGCTCGTTCGGCGGGTGTCGGACAAGCCTCAGGGGAGGAAACCGCGGGCCGGGATGGACGGGATGGTGCCGCCGGCTATGGGGATTTGACGGCCTGGCCTTTGGCGTTGATGGCGGCGAGGTCGGCGCGATTTCGGTGATCTGGACACTTGGAGCGTCGACCCGGTCGCTTTTCGCCGGCTTGGCGGTGGCGTTCGAGGGCAATCGGCGTGCGTCGTGGGGGCCTTGGCGTGGCATTGAACAAAGCAGTGCCGTGGCCGGCGGCAAGGACGGCGTGCTTTGAGCGTCTTGAAGGTGTGATTATCACGGTCTGTCGACCTTGCTCGGTGGCGGGGCGCGCGGCAGGTGCCCGGGCTCGAAGGTCTCGATGACGATCATGCGGCCGCCGCAGCATGAGCAGGCAAGGGCGCTGATCGGCGGTTCATCGGGATCGGCGGTTTGGCCATCGCCAAGTTCGCTGTCGGGGGCCGGCATGGCGAGCAGCTGGCGCGCCCGCGCCAAGTTCTCGGCTCGTCCGCCGTTGGCGAACAGCCCGTAGTGGCGGATGCGGTGGAAGCCCGAGGGCAGCACGTGGATGAGAAAGCGTCGGATGAACTC
>Ga0209987_10002502_pt1 | contig 10156 bp, 6 predicted proteins | sample N074metaG_FD_182134 | JGI IMG/M metagenome (GOLD analysis project Ga0209987, IMG submission 182134) | Deep subsurface microbial communities from Kermadec Trench to uncover new lineages of life (NeLLi) - N074 metaG (SPAdes) (version 2) | ecosystem: Environmental > Aquatic > Marine > Ocean trench... | reverse complement strand
ACACTACGCGATAGCATCTATTAAAACTTTATAATCAACGACAGGATATTGATAATCCGCGTCAAAAGCGTACTGTCGTCAAGTGTAAAGTCATTGTGGTGTATTCAAAAATCCCATTGAACTATCATGGATAGCGCTACCCAACCCCCCAGGAGTTCTTATGGAGCAAGGGGTTGTACTCGCACATCATTCGTACCGACAGTGACACCAACATGGACTCTCCCGACTGGGTGGCATCCGCTTATCGCGATGGCGTACCCATGGGCGGCGACCTGAACTCGGCACCGGCAGACGCTGCACCCGTGTTCCTGATCGCCGCTGTGAAAGAGGCCCACGACGCCAAAATTGGGTATGGCACCGCGGGATGACTTGCCAGTATCCATTCAGGAGCGGGCCTGGACTTCGCCCATCTGGTATACGCCCTGAGCACTCGCCAAGTTAGCTTGTATTCTCGCCGCCTACTGGGGGCAAGTCTACCCGGAACACCTCGCTAAAATTGCGTAATCAGCACATAAAACCTTAAAGATGAATTTGTACATCGTTCTCTTTTCCAACTATAGTTAGCTAAAATGACACAGGAAGAATGGAGCCATGCTAGGCAAAATACTCATTTTGATAGTTTTAGTCAGCGCGCTAAACCTTTCAGCTAGCGCCCAGGAAACCAACGTCTACTGGGGAGATACGCATGTCCATACCAGCAATTCATTTGATGTGTATCTGTTTGGGACGCCCACGTCTACACCCGATACTGCCTATCGCTTTGCCCGGGGCTTGCCAGTAATCAACCCGGCAACCGGTACTCGCTGGCAGCTCACCACAGCCCTTGATTTTCTGGTGGTAGCAGACCACGCAGAAGCGCTAGGTGCCCTGCCCAGGATTTTCTCGGGTGACCCGGCACTCGCCAATACCACTGTGGGGAAATTAATTCTGGAGATGGCACCAAATCAGACCGAAGACGAACTGCTCAGTATCTACAAAATGTTCGTCAGAGCGGGAACAGGTGAGAAGACGGAACAGGGCATTACGGCAAAAGACATATACATGGACCTGCATGGGGGAAATCAACGTCGCGGGGCGTGGGAAAAATACATCGATACCGCGGAGAGGCACAACACACCGGGGGAATTTACCACATTAATTGGCTGGGAATGGACCTCCATGCCCAAGGGTGGCAATTTGCACCGGGTAATATTCATGCCCCAGGGCGGCGAAATCGCCCGCAAATTCCTACCTTACAGTCAGATGGAAAGTGATAACCCAGAGGACCTGTGGGACTGGCTAGATAAAACTGCTAGGGAAACGGGTGCCGATTTCGTTGCCATTCCCCACAACTCGAACCTCAGTATCGGGCAAATGTTCCCATTGCTGCGCTACAATGGCCTGCCTGTCGACCTGGAATACGCCCGCAAGCGCATGCAGTGGGAACGACTGGTTGAGGTAACCCAGATCAAGGGAGACTCGGAGGCACACCCCCTGTTCTCGCCCACGGATGAATTCGCCGACTATGAAACCTATCAGTTTGTCCTTACCGCCGAGGGGGGTACACCCGACCCCACCAAGGCCGACTATGTTCGCTCTGGCTTGAAGCGCGGTCTGGAGTTGCACCGCAAAACCGGCGCCAACCCCTACAAAATAGGCATGATAGGCAGCACCGATTCTCACACAGGTATTAGCGGCTATGAGGAAAATAACTTCGCCGGTAAGGGGCAGCACGATTCCCGCCCGGAATTGCGCCCTCACTATACCGGCCTGGGCACATCAAAGGGTTGGGATATGGGCGCCGCTGGCATAGTAGGCGTTTGGGCACAGGAAAATAATCGGCAGAGCTTAACGGATGCCTTCAAGCGCAAGGAAGTGTATGCCAGCACAGGGCCGCGTATACGGTTGCGCTTCTTCGGCGGCTTCAACTTTAAAGCCCGGGACGCCAGGGCCAAGGATATAGCCGAGGTCGGCTACAAAAAAGGGGTAACTATGGGCGGTGACTTAAAGCCCCAGGGCAAAAAGGCACCTACATTTCTGATTGCCGCCAGTAAGGATCCGGTTGAAGCAAACCTCGACCGTATCCAGATTGTGAAAGGCTGGGTTGCAAGCAATGGCGAGAGTCACGAGAAAGTCTACGATGTGGCGCTGTCGGACGGCAGAAAAGACGGCTCTGTCCCAGTGGGCAATTCTGTTAATCTGAGCACCGGGGCTTACACCAATGATATCGGCGCACCACAGCTCGCCAGCGTTTGGCAAGACCCCGATTACGACCCGGGTCAACTGGCATTTTACTACGCTAGGGTGCTGCAAATACCCACACCGAGATACTCATTGCTAGACAGCATCGCCCTGGGAATCGACCCTGCTGAAACAAATCGCCCGGCCACCATTCAGGAGCGCGTCTATAGCTCGCCGATCTGGATCTCACCGGCAATGTTAAAGTTGAACTGAAATAGTCGAGCTGTCCGACCTGCTCTAGCGGTATCGGCCTGAGCCGGCGGTACGCAGCGGCTTGTTGCGCACCGGTGTCAGCGCCACCCTGGTGTGCCCCTCGGAGGTGGCTACGCCAATGATCGCCGCTGAAGCCAACAGTGTCTTACCGTAGACCCGGCGGCTGCAATATCTGGGCGCGGCGCCCTAAGTAGACGCCCGCAGCGCGGCAATTCTCTGCTCCAGGGGTGGATGGCTCATAAACAGTGCTGCCATAGCGCGCTTGCCGCTGATGCCAAAGGCAACTAACTGCCCGTCGAGTTGGCTCTCCTGCTGGTCACCCTGCAGACGTTGCAGGGCGGCAATCATTTTTTGTTTTCCCGCCAGATATGCTCCACCCTGGTCGGCGCGGAATTCTCGGCGCCGTGAGAACCACATCACAATCGTACTGGCCAGAATGCCAAAAATGAACTGGAAAGCCATTACTGTCATAAAATACACAAAGCGATTATCACTACCACGACTGATGGCGCTGGCTGCTATCCTGGCGAAGAAAAAGACAAAGGTATTTAATACACCTTGAATCAAGGCCAGCGTCACCATGTCGCCGTTGGCGATATGGCTGATTTCGTGACCCAGCACGGCCTCGGCTTCGTCTCGGGTCATGCTGCGCAGCAAGCCGGAACTGACCGCCACCAGCGCCTTGTTTTTGTTCATACCCGTGGCAAAGGCGTTAATTTCGGGTGAATCATAAACGGCCACTTCCGGTACGCCGATACCGGCCTTTTCAGCTTGCCCTCTGACTGTGTCCAGCAACCAGGCTTCCTCCGGGCCGCGCGCTTGTTCTATCACCTGTGCGCCGACACTGCGCTTGGCTATCCATTTCGACATAGCCAATGAAATGAAGGAGCCACCCATGCCGAAAACGGCTGATATCACCAGTAAGCCGGCAGTGCTCTGCCCCTCAATACCTAAGGCCGGTAGGAGAATACTGAGAACAACACCCAGCACCATTAAAATCGCCAGGTTGGTGGCGAGAAATAGAAAAATACGCTTCATCGTTACTGCTCTCCCAAAAGAAAGTAGTCGCTAAATCTCACGATCTGTTAGTTATTCATGGGGGCAAAAAATGAATTTTAAAGTGACCTGGATCGCCACACCTGCGGCGGCGATAGTCGTATTTGAGCAGCCCATATCCTATCGATCGCCAACGCGCCCCGACCATACTTTCACCTTGTGCGATAGATCGGACGGCAATCAGGGCGTATACCAGATTGGAGAGGTATAAGCGCGCTCCTGTATGCTGGACGGCGCTCCCTGGGGAATCGCTTCACCAAACCTGGCGGCATCGTAGGTAGTCCAACGCGGCGTGGGTATTTCGATGACTCGGGCGTAATAAAACGCCTTCATCGAAGAATTGAAGTCCGGATCTTTCCAGACAGTGATAAGTTCTGCATTGCCAATGCTATTGGTCCAGGTGGCCGTCTGTACATCAACCGTGTTACCAACCGACGTCAGCCTGCCCTTGCGATCTATCTCGCGCTTATCGGCATCACCCCAAACGACATCATAAACTTTTTCCTGCGCTTTGCCCTTTGCATCCAGCCAGCCTTTAACAATTTGAATACGGTCAAGATTACCGCTCTGGGGATCTTTCATTGCCGCCACAAGAAAGGTAGGCGCTCTACCCTTTGGCGCATCGCTTAGGTCACCGCCCATGGGTACACCCTTGCTATAACCCAGGGTGGCGGGTTGACGGGTGCGGGCGTCTTCTTCGGTAAAGTCAAAGCCGCCGAAAAAGCGCACGCGAATACGCGGGCCGGTGGTGGCGAAGGTTTCTTTGCGTAGCATGGCATCGAAGATTTCGCCGCGGGTGTTTTCCCTCGCCCATAGGGCCACCACGCCCCCCGCCACGGTCTGCCAACCCATGCGTTTGATCCCCAATTCACGGTTTATCTTTTCAACACCGTCGGAACGCCCAGGCCTGGGTTCGTGACTCGCCATCTTGCCGAAAAAATTATTCTCTGCTGAGGTGGAAAGCGCGGTGTGGGTATCGGTAGAGCCAATCATGCCAAACTTGTAGGGATTAATTCCACTAGAGGCATCGAATTCCAGCCCGCGCTTTAGTGCCGACCTGGCATATTCGCCCGGCAGCATCTCGTCGGTCTTGGCCTGGCTTACATCGAGATTCCCCATATCCCAGGTGTCAAAATCGGCAAAGGCGTCCTCGGGGGAAAGAAGCGGGTGCGCTTCACCGTCACCTTTGGCCTGGGTAACTTCCACCAGCGGCTCCCAGCGGTTGCGGGCGGCCAGGTAGCTAACATCGAAGGGGTTGTCCTGATCGAAGTTGTCTACCAGAGGGAACATCCAGCCATTTGACAGATTGCCATTATGGGGGATAGCCAGCATATTTCCGCCAGTTTCCTGTTCCCAGTTTTCCATCCAGCGCCACAAATCCCGGGGGTTTGGGCTACCCAGGGGCGGCGTGGTTGTATAGGGTTCGATCATGGTGGCTATTTCGCCATCATCGCGCATCAAGACGACGCGGTGCAGGTTGTTGCCCTTGACCAGTGATGTCCACTCGAAGCCGATCAGCGCAGTGAATACGCCGGGTTCGTTGTAGTCTTCCGCTGCCTGCACAATGGTTTCCCATGTCGCTTTATAGGCGGGGTTGCCGGGCTGGTAGTTTAATGCCTCGTTGATTTCGCCCTGGGCAAACTTGGCGATCATGCCCACGGTGGCCTCCCGGGCGGCCTTTCCTCCCTTATTGAACGCAGCATTGAGTTCGCGACCATAGGGATCGGCCATGATATTGGGAGTGCCGGCGAGAATATCGAGTATCACCCCCATGCCGTCGGTGTGGTCGGTAACCGCGAGAAAGTCGTAGGGCTGGCTGATACGCACTGGCTGGCCCGTATTGGAGGTGACTTGCTCACCTCGGGCAAAACGGTAGGCATCACTGGGCATCAGCCGGGTGCCACTTCCCCCCGCGTCTCCGGAAAGCCCCGTGTGCACATGGACATCGCCAAACAAAACTTTTGTTGGGAGGTCCTGGTTGGCGTAGGGTGAATAGGGCTGGCCTTTGGATGCATCGATGTTACCTTCCGCTGCCGCAATAGAACTTATACCGGCGGCATAAAGACTAGCCGCGAGGACTAAATATCGGGCGGTATTGGCAGCAATAGGCATGCGGGAAGTAGCTCGGTTCATGTTCGACTCCAGGCAAATTTTTCTTTAAATCCAACAACACGGGGTGCTCTCGATGGGGTCAGACTCGATCGAGTCTGACCCTGTTGAAGCCTTATTTCTTGTACACAGCTTCCATAATTTGGTCGATAGTAAAACTGCCTGGCCGCTGTCTGGGCGGAAACTGTTGCAAAGTGCCTACAAACTGCGTTACTGCACCCATGCCCAGCATTCCCACACTTGCTATTTTATGATCCCACCACACGTTATAGCTGTTGGAATCGGTATCGGCTCTCTCAAATGGATCCCGGCGCAAGTTAAAAACCTTGGGAATACGCAGGATTACGAAAGGATCACGCCATACATCGAAGCGCTTAGCACGCTGCTCTGCGAATACCAGTTTCCAGTCGCCAACCCTCACGGCTGTCAACAGGCCATCGTCGCTGAAGTAAAAGAACTCACGCCGAGGGCCGGTATCCTGCTTACCCGTTAACAACGGCAGGAAATTATAACCATCCAGGTGGACTTTAAATGTATCTCTACCCACACGCTTGCCCTTCTTTAAATCGGCTTTAACGTTGGTATCACCAACGGCAGCCATAAGCGTGGGCACCCAGTCCAGATGGGACATCACCTGGTTGCTGATAACTCCCGCTTTAATGTTACCCGGCCAACGCACCATCGCCGGCACCCGATAGCCACCCTCCCAGTTGGTATTTTTCTCGCCCCTGAACGGGGTGATCGCCCCATCGGGCCACTGACTGAAATGGGGGCCATTGTCGGTGGAATAAATCACGATGGTGTTGTCGGCGATTTTCAACTCATCCAGTTTATTGAGCAATTGCCCGACATGGCCGTCGTGCTCAACCATGCCATCGTTATAGAAACCCTGCCCCGATAAGCCCAGCGACTCGTCCTTGACGTGAGTGTAGTAATGCATACGGGTTGAATTGAACCAGACAAAAAACGGCTTATCTGCCTGGTGGGCCTTATCGATAAACTTCAGGGACGCCGCCAGAAATTCCTCGTCAACGGTTTCCATACGCTTTTTGGTCAGGGAACCGCTGTCTTCAATTTTTCCGTCCGCGTAACTGTGAATCACTCCCCGCGGGCCGAACGCCTTACGAAATGCGGGATTTTTCGGATAATCCGGATCCTCCGGTGCCTCTTCCGCATTCAGGTGATACAGGTTACCGAAAAACTCATCAAAGCCGTGGTTGGTTGGCAGGAACTCGTCCTTGTCGCCCAGATGATTCTTGCCGAACTGGCCACTGGTATAGCCCAGCGGCTTGAGCAACTCCGCCAGGGTAGGATCTTCCGCTTGCAGACCTAACTCCGAGCCGGGAATACCGACTTTGGACAGGCCGGTTCGCAAGGGGCTCTGGCCGGTGATGAACGCCGAGCGGCCTGCGGTACAACTCTGCTCGCCGTAGTAATCGGTGAAGATCATCCCCTCATTGGCGATGCGGTCGATATTGGGGGTCTGGTAACCCATCATGCCCATGCTGTAGCGGCTGATGTTAGTGATACCTATGTCATCACCCCAGATTACCAGGATATTGGGCCTATCCGCGGCCTGTAGCAGCGGTGCTAATAAAAAAGCCCCGCTGAAGAGTAAGAGTGAATACAAGGTACTGTTAATCTTCATCGGGGCATTCTCCATGCGCTAAGGTTGACGGTTGGAGTCTATACTAAAATCGATATTTAGCTTGCAGTATGAAACTGCGCGGCGCGTCAATGAACTGGAAGTAGGTTCCGCTAAAGCCCTGACCTGCCAGGGGCACATCGTTACCCCAGACCGTAGTTTCTTCATCGGTCAGGTTCTTGCCGATCAGCGCCAGGCTCCAGGTATCACCGACATTGGCCAGTTGAATGCGGGCATTGAGCTTCCAGAAAGCATCCTGATTGAGCACCTCGTCCTGGTCATTCGGGATCACGACGTCATCTGAATACATCACATCCAGGCCCAGTTTCATTTCCAGATTGTCGCTCACATCGATGTAGTAATCCGCGGCGAAATTGGCCGACCACTCCGGTGCGAACTGCAATTGCTTGCCGCTCAGATCCTGTGTACAGCCGCTGCGAGTACCACCCCCGGCAATCCAGTCGAGGACCTGCGGTTCGTTGCAGCCGGCGTCGGTGAATGACTTGTACTCCGCCTTGAGGTAAGCGAGGCCACCGCTTAAGGTGAGGCGCTCTGTCACGGCGACTGAGCCATCCATCTCGATCCCCTTAGTCTCGGTTTCTGCAGCGTTACCGACAGTGAAACCGGCGTTGCCATCAAAAGTACTGACCTGTACATCGGTGAATTCGTTGTAGAACGCCGCGATATTCAGCCGGGCACGTCCATCCCAGAGATCCATCTTGGCACCAATTTCGACACCTTCTACCTCCTCATCTTCGTACTCGGCTGTCTCGAGGTTGCCACGGGTATTATCTTCATCAAAGCCACCGGCTTTATAACCATTACCGACTTTGAAATACGTCATCATCGAATCGGTGGCGTCCCACTGCACGGTAATATCCCCGGTCCAATGCTCTTCCGATCGCTCGTTGGAAAAAGTCGGATCGAAGGTACAAATGTAGGCAACGCCTTTGCAGACCATAGATCCGCTGGAATCGAACGTGTGATCGGTGGTGAAATTCAACAATTGATCATAGATTCCGCCCAATTGCGTGTTGGGATTGGTGGTGAACAGGTCATTGGTAAACAGTTCTTTTTCGAATTCCTTCTCGTCATCACTGAAGCGTAAACCGCCTATTACCCGAAACGTATCGCTGACATTCCAGGTCAGTTGCACAAAGGTAGACCAGGTCTCCGCATCCTGTTGGAAGGAACCAATTCCGGTAGCGTCCAGGCTGCCGGTGCCGATGCCCGCTGCCGAAAGCACGGCGTCAGTATAACGATCGTGCTCCAGATCCTCTTCCTGGTAGTACAAACCCGCCAGGTACTCCAGGGTACCGCCGGTTGGGGAAGACAGTATGAATTCCTGAGAGAACTGCTTGTGCGTCTCATCGCGCCCACGTCCCAGGAAAGCCAGGGGGCCACTGTCCACGTCGAGATAATTCTCGAACTGATAATCGATATAACCGGTGATCGATTTCAGGGTATGTTCCCCGATATCCCAATTAATCGTCAGGGCGGCAATATCCCACTCACTGTTATGGACGTCGGTATCCGCCCTGATGCCACCCACATTCGCCTGGGACTTGTCGTAGCTGAATCCGGGCTTGAAGTTGGGGTCTGCCACTTGATAGCGCGCGATCGAGAAATCCGTTGCAACCGCGATCATGCTCTGGCGGCCGATGCGTTCCGATTCACCAATTTCGTATTTCAGGCGCACAGAGAGATTATCCGTCGCGAACCAGTTAAGCACCAGGCGACCTACCGTATCCTCACCCTGAACTTCATCGTCACCGAGAAACTGATTGTCCATGTAGCCATCGGTTTCATCGCGTTTGACCACAAACCTGGCCGAAAAATCGTCGCTCAAAGGTCCCGAAAGCATCAGCGTGGTATTCCAGTGGTCGAACTCCGGCTCGTAGTTAGCTTCAATAGAGCCCTCGAACTCCTCGGAGGGTGCCGCCGTGGTGATATTGATGGCGCCGGCGATGGTATTCTTGCCAAACAAGGTACTCTGGGGGCCTTTGAGTATTTCCACCCGCTCCACATCCAGAAAGCTGGAACGAGAGGCCTGTCCACGGCCGAAATAAACGCCATCGATAAAAGTACCCACCGATTGCTCAAAGCCATAGTTCACGCCCGAGCCGATGCCGCGAATAAAGAGCTGGTCACCACCACCGGCTTCTGCGATATGCACGTTGGGCATAAAAACCGCCATGTCTTCCAGGGACTCAATGCCCTGCTCGGATATTTTCTCACCACCCATCACGGCCAGCGCAATGGGCACATCCTGGAGACCCGCCTCTCTTTTGGTCGCGGTGACCAGGACTTCCTCGAGCATGGGCTGCGCATTTGCTGCGGTGGCCGCTACTGCCAACGCCATGGCCGACAACGTGAATTTTGGTGTCCTGATTGCTTTCATTTTGATTCCCTCTGTGCGGTTTGCATAAATTAATTTTTATCGTACTTCTGATTTTTATCGTACTTCTGATTGCCGTGCGTAACTTAATTTATCACAAAGAGACATACTTTATAGAACGCGACAATAACTTGAGAAACAGCGACAGGTCGGCCAAGTATCCGCTGGCTCATTTCGATGAAGCCGGCCCGGCAGCTCCTGGCTTCAAGTTCGGGAACTTGGCAATGCTAACGGCGTAGTCTTTGAGTATAGGCGCCAATATCGGCGTCAACCAGTTATTGGCCGCGTTGATATTCCACAGCTCTTTGGGGTCATTTTCCAGATCGAAAATATACGGGATCGCCAGTCGTTCATGGGTCGCTGTCACTACACCCTGCCCCGCTTGTACCACGGCCCCGGTTGCAGGCATGCGAACCTGGAAATGTATTTTATAGTTGCGCCATTTCAGCGCGAGTAAATCCTTGCCGTGAAAAATTAACAGGTGCTCACGATTGGACTTTTCCTGCGTGCCGAAC
>Ga0209987_10002500_pt1 | contig 10158 bp, 9 predicted proteins | sample N074metaG_FD_182134 | JGI IMG/M metagenome (GOLD analysis project Ga0209987, IMG submission 182134) | Deep subsurface microbial communities from Kermadec Trench to uncover new lineages of life (NeLLi) - N074 metaG (SPAdes) (version 2) | ecosystem: Environmental > Aquatic > Marine > Ocean trench... | reverse complement strand
TTACCTTCGGTATCTACGGCGGCGACAAGAACCAGGTTTACCGGCGCGAACTTTATTAATTTTTGATTAGCGGCAGTTGTGGACTGTTCAATCCATCATCGGTGCAACCGCTACTCTCGGGCCAATTGTCGGATTTCTCATCTTGATATTTCTTCAACAATGTCGCTTACTTATTGGATGATTTTGCACTCGCTACATGTCGATTATTGATAATATTCGACATGCTCGCTATTCTCACGACAACGCTAGACCGCAAGTGCGAGTGACCCTATGGCAAGTAGCCTGAATCTATCCTTGACGGATGAGCTTCGTGAATTCATCAATTCCCGTACTGGCGATGCCGGCGTGTATTCGACGCCGAGCGAGTATTTGCGCGACTTGATTCGTCGCGATATGGAGTCCCAGGGGATCGTCACCCATGTCCTGGATGGTCTTGACGATGTCAAGCACAGTCGTTTCTCAGATAATTCGATCCTCGATATCGCCGACGAAAAAAATCGATAGTGTCAAATCACCGCAAGTCGACCATCCTGACGGCAACGGCTGCGCGTGATTTTCGTGAGGCACGACGGTGGTCAGTTGCTCGGTGGGGTAAGAAACGAACGAAATTGTATTTCCAGCAGCTGCATGACGGCGCTGAATACATCGCCACGCATCAACGAGCGATAGCACCGAGAGATGATCTGACCGGGAATTCGGAACTCGGTGTCTACCCGGTTGGTGAACACTACCTTGTCTATGCGCCAATTGGTGATACTCAGATAGTTATCGTTGCACTATTTCGACAAACTCGCGATGTCCCGACTATTCTAAAAGCCAACAGTTATCGAATACGTCGGCAGCTGATTGCTGCACTTGATAAATTTCGAACCGGGAAATAGACCCGTTCGCCCTCCGTAGTTAAGTCAAATGGCGTGTTCGGGCATCAGGAAAGACCAGCCAGAACTACCGTCAGCATGACAAAGCAAAGCAACAGAATGATCCAATATCCGCCCGGCGCAATACCCTTTTCTCGCTTGTCCATCAAGAAACGATGGGCGACATGCGTTTTGTCCGGGCACACAATTGCCTGACGGATAGTTTGGATATTGCAGCCAGATCAACGGACCCAGTTTTCCACTCGCAGTCCAGAGACACGGTTAAATTCACGCAGATTATTCGTCACGAGAATCAATCCACGTGAACGAGCGTGACCGGCTATCATCAAGTCGTATGGGCCGATGACCTTGCCCGAATTAGCCAGTTCAGCCCTGACCTGACCGAAATGTATTGCCGCCTCACTGTCAAAAGGGATTACATCCAACCGAGCCGCCAGTGCTTCGATATCCGCGAGATTGCGAGCCGACTGTGTCGATTTCTCAGCACTGTAAATCAGCTCACCCAGCGTTACTGTTGACATCGCGAGAAACGCTGAATGTTTCTTGAATGCTTGCCTGACTTTTGTTGGCCGGTTCCTGATCGTGTAGATCAATATGTTGGTGTCCAACATATATTTGATCATTACAACGATTCCCGCTCCTGATGGCCGGGTTGCTCACGCTCAGGCATGAAGTCCTCCGAAGCACCTTTGCGCTCAAACCATAGGTCCCAGCTCTCACCGGCCGGGATGATTAGCCTTGCCCTCCCCAATTTGACGATGTCGACCTTTGTGACGCTGTCGGGAAGCGCGACGGGTTTCGGCAACCTGATCGCCTGACTTTTGTTGTTCTTGAAAACGGTTGACTGCACCATAATTGCCTCGGCATATACGTAAGGTATATGCCTTCATTATCCACATTAGCAGGTATATGTCAATGGTATATACCGACATTCCGGCACTACCGGGTAACGAATTTCAACAGCTCAGTGGGCATGTTTGCAGCCTCGTTTTTCGCCAATCTATCGAGAAACGCGTTACGACATTGCTGCGACATGGATACTGTCACGTCACGCAATTCGCGGATTGCGTTGTCGACTTGCACTTGTATCCGTCCAATCATCTATTGGAATCACAGACAAGAAATGTCTGCCGTCGGTGATGTTCAGTGCTTAGAGGGAGTTCGACTACGCGGCTGCTATTCGACCAACGTCGATTTTTGTCTTAAGGGATCGTGATTGCGCCATATCGTAGGCAAGCTGCATTCGCATCCAGTGATCCGGCGTTGACCCAAACGCCTTGGACAACCGATACGCCATCTCAATCGAAACCGACGCCCTCTCGTTGACCAGCGCTGAGAGCGCCGCCCTACCGATTCCCAAATGCTTAGCCGCCTCCGTCACCGACAGGCCGAGTTCGGCTAAGCAATCTTCCTTTACGATACATCCCGGATGAACAGGGTTTTTCATAGTCATAGGATTCACACCATTTACTAGTGATAGTCAACATAGTCGACGTCGGTGGCATCAACGCCGTTGAACCGAAATGTCACGCGCCAGTTGCCGGATACCCAAACTGAAAAAATACCTTTGCCTCTGCCTTTCAGCGGGTGCAGCCGGAAACCTGGAATATTCATTTCATATGGGGCTGTAGCCTCGTCCAGCGACGATAGGATTCTTTCCAGTTTTGCGATATGACTTCGGTTAACCTTCGCCGATCTTTTGCCCTCGTAAAGCGCCTTCAATCCCTTGTGGCGAAAGCTCCTGATCATCGACTAAGTGTACTGTGTAACGCTACACAAGTCAAAAAATGCAAATGATAATTGTAAATGTATAATAGCCGCCCTTTCAGGGGACTTGAGCCGGGGCAGCGGCAACATTCTGTCCGCGACAATAAATAAAACGACGTTTCAGAGACCCGCATGACAAGCACATTACCGGCCCTGCAGGACTGGGTAGATCAGGTTGCCGAACTGACGCAACCCGAAGATATTTACTGGTGTGACGGATCGGCGGCTGAATACCGGCGCCTGCTCAGGCAAATGTGCCAGAGCGGCGATCTCATTGCGCTAAACAAGCACGACTACCCGGATTGCTACCTGCATCGTTCGGATCCCTCCGATGTTGCCAGAGTCGAACATCTGACCTATATCTGCACCGCGAAGGAAGCGGACGCCGGGCCAAACAATAACTGGATGAATCCGTCTGACGCGCACCGCAAAATCGATGCCCTGTTCGAGGGGGCGATGCAGGGCCGCACGATGTATGTCATCCCCTATTGCATGGGGCCCATCGATTCTCCGTACGCACGCTTAGGGGTCGAGATAACCGACAGCGCGTACGTCGTCGCGAATATGAATCTCATGACCCGCATGGGCTCCGGCGCGTTGCAACGTATCGAGAAAGAAGGCACTTTCGTCAAAGGGCTGCACTCAACCGGCGACCTGGATCCCGAGCGGCGCTTCATCATGCATTTTCCGGAAGAACTCAGCATCAAGAGCATCGGCTCCGGTTATGGTGGCAATGCCCTGCTCGGCAAGAAGTGCCACGCACTACGGATTGCAAGCTGGCAGGCAAAATCAGAAGGCTGGCTGGCTGAACACATGCTCATTGTCGGCGTCGAGAGCCCGCAGGGCGAGACCCACTACCTTACCTGTGCGTTTCCCTCTGCCTGCGGCAAGACCAATCTCGCCATGTTGATACCGCCTGAGTCCCATCCCGGCTGGAAAATATGGACTTTGGGCGATGACATCGCCTGGCTGCATCTCGACGACGAGGGCGTCTTGCGCGCCATCAATCCCGAGGCCGGATACTTTGGCGTGGTGCCTGGAACGAACGCAAAGAGCAACCGGAATGCGTTCGAGATGATCAAGAGCGACACGATTTTTACCAACGTCGCAACGACTGCCGACAATCAGCCCTGGTGGGAGGACAAGATGGTCGGCTCACCGGCGACTGACTGGCAGGGCCGCAAATATGATCCGGGCAACGGCCCCGCCGCCCATCCCAACTCGCGATTCACCGTATCGGCAAAGAAGAATCCGAGCTATTCGCAACTGGCGGAAGCACCGGAGGGCGTGCCGATTTCGGCATTGATATTCGGCGGGCGCCGCAAAGAACTCGCGCCCCTGGTTTATGAAGCCAGGAACTGGCGTCACGGCGTACTGGTCGGCGCCAGCGTGGCCTCGGAAACGACTGCGGCAAGCGTCGGCGAGGTTGGCGTTGTGCGGCGCGACCCGATGGCAATGAAGCCGTTCTGTGGCTATAACTTCGGCGACTACTGGGCGCACTGGCTGTCATTTGACGAATTGTCCGACAAGCTGCCCAAAATCTTCCACGTCAACTGGTTCCGGCAGGATAAAGACGGCCAGTTCCTGTGGCCCGGCTTCGGCGAAAACCTCAGGGTGCTGCGCTGGATCATCGAGCGCTGCGAGAACCGTGTCAGCGGCGTAGAGTCGCCTGTCGGTTTGCTGCCCGATCCGAAGGATATCGATATCAGCGGCCTCGAGGTTACCGAAGACACGATGCAAACCCTGCTCTCTATCGACGCTGAACAGTGGCTGGACGAGATGAATTCAATCGGGGAGTACCTGGAAGAATTCGGGGACCGCCTTCCGGACGCCCTGCGGCAGGAACATCGGCGGGTCCTGGACGCGGTGAAACAAGCCAACCAATCGTAGGAGCCCGGCCTGTGGGAGGCCCGGCCCACCGGGCGAATGTAAACCTGAACGTAGGAGCCCGCCTGTAGGAGCCCGGCCCACCGGGCGATCTTCGTTAGTCGACGGTGGTTGATCGAGCCTCGAAAACAATAGAGGGCGTATTCACCAAATACGCCCTCTATTGTTTGTCGCCCGGTGGACCGGGCTCCTACGAAAGGTTGCTACAATTTTCCGGGCTCCGAATAAGCGGCATTCGTGCGAAAGGTTGCTACAATTTTCCGGGCTCCGAATAAGCAGAATTCGTGCGAATGATTTCTACAATTTTCGGGGTTACGATTAAACGGAGTCCGTTCAGTCCTCGCAGATGTAATGAATCGCTAACGGCGAACCAGCCTTGGCAACACGCCCGAGCCCGATAATCCCCTCGCCCACCAATTCTATGCTGTCCCGCCGGACGAAGGTCTCTTCTCCTGTGATCGTTTGCAGGAAAGTACCATTAGTGCTCTGGTCGATCAGCATGAATCTGCCACGGCGTTTTTCGATACGCGCGTGGATGCGCGAAATGAGATTTCCCTTGACGACGAGATCGTTGTCGTCACCGCGACCCATGTTGATATGTGTGTCCCGATCGGCAACTTCGATCGTCTGGTCACGAAAACTCAGGATAAGCCGAGTGCCGTTCTTTTTCTTGTTCTTCCAGTCGAGCGTCGGCACTATGCTGGTCACCTCTCCGGGCTGCCATAGCAACTCGAACAGCGCCACTTCATCGACGCGTCCGCGAACGGTCGCAATATCGATCTGACGCGTCTGTGCCGCCCATTCCTCGCTCATCTGTTCGACCGTCGTGCCGGACATGACAATCTGTTTTGCTTTAGCCTGAGAGGTCATGCGATTCGCCGTGTGTACGGCCGCACCGAAAATGTCATTCTGTTCCTGCACCACGGGACCGAAATGACAACCGATTCGAATCGACACCGGTATGAGGCCCTCTCCGGGGTTCGTGTCGCCACTGATGCGGGTCTGCATCTGGGAGGCTGCGCTCATCGCGTCGTCGGCAGTCGGGAAAGTGGACATCACTTCGTCGCCGATGGTCTTGATGACGGTGCCATCGAACTGATGGGTAGCGTCTTTCATGACCTCCAGGCAGTGCGCAACAGTTTCACTGGCCTTGGTGTCACCGAATTTATCGTACAGCTGGGTGCTGCCGACAACATCGGCGAACAGAATTGCGACTTCCAGGTCTTTTGCCATCTGGTCCTTACCTAAGATTATGCAGATGCAATACGCTCAAAAACAGAATCGACTCGCCGGACGGGTGATTATAGGCGCTTGTGCCCGGCTTCCGTAAACATTATGTCCAATTAAGCCGGATTATACAGAGTTCCAGCAAGTTACTAATTTCCGGCTATTTTTCGGCGACAATATACGCAATCCAGGCCAGGTCCGCCTCACCCTTTTCCTCGGGCGTGAACTCGCCGTTGCCCTCGCCGTCCTCGTCCTCGCCCTCCCAGTAAAGCGTCGTTTTCCTGAATCCGGCCTCGGCGAGCACCTCGCGAATTTCAGGAGCCGACCAAAGGCGCCACTCGTAGGTAAACGCCCTTTTTATTTTGGAGCCGTCTTTGAACCTGAAGTGGATGTGGCAGCGAATGAAGTTGGTCACCGGGTGGAATTTCGCCTGGTGCCAGATATAGGTGAAGCCCTTGTGCTTGGTTTTCTCGCGCATCTCTTCCTGGGCCTCCGGCCCGCCGAAAAGATCGACGAAAAACACGCCGTCGTCCTTGAGCACGGCATACGCCCGCTCGAAATAGGCCCGAAGTTTATCGCGCGTATCAAATATAAAGTAGGAGAAATTGAATGCTGCCAGCACATCGGCCGGCGGCGTGTCGGCGGCCATGACATCACCCTCGATCAGGCTGACGCGCGCCTGATCGGCCGCCGGCAAACGGCTCAGGCGATTCCGGCGACCCCACTCCAGAACGGCTGGGTCAATATCGACGCCAATCGCCTGAAATGCCTCGCCCTGGCGTACCCACTGACAGGAGGCGCTGGCGGTGCCACAAAAATCCTCGCGAAACACATGTGCGGTGCGGCCACGAATTTCGTTGAATGTGGTTTGCATGAACTCGACTTCATGTTCGACGCTTTGTACCGCTTCCTCGTAAAGCTCATGAATGTCGGCCTGCTCGGCCATCGTCAGGTGGCGGTCACGTGCACGGGCAGGTTTGGCGCTCATGGTTTTCGAAATACTCCAGGATTATCGGTGGGCGTGAATTGTAACGTCGAATGGGGGCCAAGGTCGATTGCGGATAGATCCCAAAATAATGGATCATAGAAAAACGGGGTCCGTCGCCGAATTCTCACTCGTGTAGCCCGGCGGCGGGACAGCGCTTGTTCTTCGGGCTCCTTCCCTGCAGGATGGCGATACCCGCGCGGACGATGAATGCCGCACAAGCCAATAAGGGCGAACTCATGAGGAACAACTCAATTAGTCCGGCATACCTGCGACAGCAAATCGTCGGCGTAGACTCTACCTTCGAAACGCCATTCGGCGAGCGGCTCATGGTGTACTGTGATTACACGGCGTCGGGCCGTTGTCTTCGCTTCGTTGAATCCTATCTACAGAGTCTGCAGCGGATTTATGCAAACACGCACACCGAGGACGATATTACCGGGCGCAGCATGAGCCAACTGCTGCATGAAGCGGAAAAAGCAATCAAGGACTCCGTCAATGCCGGTCCCAATGGCCGCATTATCGCCTGCGGTACCGGAGCGACCGGCGCCATCGACAAGCTGCAGCAAATCATCGGCGTAGCGCTCCCGCCGGCGACGCGCCAGAACATCTACAATATCCTGGACGATCCCGATTCCGGAATGTCGCATGAGGCCTTCGAAAAGTTGGCAGGCGAAAAACAACCGGTCGTGTTTGTCGGGCCCTATGAGCATCATTCAAACGAGATTTCCTGGCGTCAGTCACTCGCGACAACGGTTGAAGTACGTTTGGATTCCAGTGGACATATTGATCTCGCGCACTTGGAGGAATTACTGCTGCTTCCGGAATACAAGCATCGTTTGCGCATCGGTTCATTCTCAGCCGCATCAAACGTAACCGGAATTCTTACCAACGTTCACAAGGTAGCCAGTCTCCTGCACGCGCATCATGCGATTGCCTGTTTCGATTACGCGGCCTGCGCGCCGTACGTCGAAATCGACATGAACCCCGACCCGGAGAATGAAGGTGATGATCCGGCGATCGACGCAATTTTTGTCTCGCCTCACAAGTTTTTGGGCGGCCCCGGTTCCAGCGGAGTGCTGGTGTTTAATGAACGGATCTACCATCGCGAACTTCCGCCAAGCGTCAGTGCCGGCGGCACGGTCGATTACGTGGGCCTCGAAGGTGAGGATTTCATCAGCAGTATCGAGGAACGGGAGAAAGCCGGAACACCCGGTGTATTGCAGACGCTGAAGGCTGCACTCGTGTTTGAAATCAAGGATCGTGTCGGGGTCGACGTGATCAACAAGCGGGAGCATCAACTGACCCGGCGAATCTTAAGCAGTTGGGGCGATGATGAAGGCATCGAGATTCTTGGTAATCCGGACCCCAGGCAACGCGTTGGTATTATCTCATTTAATATAAAGGGTCAGGACGGTCAGTATTTGCACCACAAGTTCGTTACGGCGCTGCTCAATGACCTGTTCGGCATTCAGTCGCGGGCCGGTTGTTCCTGCGCGGGCCCCTATGGTCATCGTTTACTGAATATCGACCAGGCGACCTCTGATCGCTACCGGCATGCAGTGCAGGATGGGCATTGCGGCATGAAGCCTGGCTGGTGCCGCGTCGGATTGCACTGGGTGATGGATGATGCAGAAGCAAATTATGTTATCGAAGCAGTGCATTTCATTGCTGCACATGGTCGTCGCTTCCTGCCGATGTACGACTTCGACTTACGCAGTGGCACCTGGTCGCACAAGCAGGCCACCGACGAACTGCGAAACTTCTCGCTGGATGATGCGTTGGCGAGCACGGCAGGTGAGCCGGCGATTCTGACTTTGCCGTTACGTAAACAGCTTTATGATCATTACATGACCGAGGCAAGACGCTGGGTGGAACGATCGAAAGAGCAGCCGGCAGCAATGTTCAAATCGCTGGACGGCGAGCTGGGTGAGCTGCAATTTTTCGTGCTGCCGGCCAACGCGACCTCCCGTCACTGACAGGTACCTGGAAAACAATGGTGGCGATACCCGGGAATTCGGCTGCCCGGGCGGGTGATCATGGCCGAACGCTCAGGCTGCTTCCGGCAGTCTTTCCAGCGCTGAGTGCAATACCTCGATGCCCGCCCCGGGGCGATGTGCAGTCTCGCTGAGATGACGCCGCCACGCACGCGCGCCCGGCTGCCCGGCAAAAAGCCCGAGCAGATGCCGCGTGATGTTATGCAATGCAACGCCCTGGGAAATCTGCCGTTCGATATACGGAATCATTGATTCGACAAGCTGATGGCGGCTGGGCGCATGCCAGTCATCATGCTCGAAAAGAGCACCCTCGAGCTCGGCCAGGAAGTAAGGCTCATGATAGGACTTGCGACCGATCATGACGCCATCGACGTGTGCGAGATGCGCCAGTGCCTGGTCGGTAGTCGCTATGCCGCCATTCAATACGATGTTCAGGTCCGGGAATTCCCGCTTGAGCTGATACACGCGAGCGTAGTCCAGCGGCGGGACGCTGCGGTTGTCCTTCGGACTGAGTCCCTGAAGAATCGCGATGCGTGCGTGGACGATCAACGTAGTGCAACCGGCTGCCCACAGTGCCTGGACAAACTCCTGCAGGAAGGCGTAACTATCGTGGTCATCAATGCCGATCCGCGTCTTCACAGTCACCGGCACCTCGACTGCCGCGCTCATTTCCTGGAAACAATTTGCGACGACATCAGGACTGGACATCAGGCAGGCACCGAAGCGGCCGCTCTGCACCCTGTCGCTCGGGCAGCCGACATTGATGTTGATTTCGTCGTAACCCGCTTTGGCGCCCAATGCCGCGGCGCCTGCCATCATCTTTGGATCGCTGCCCCCGAGCTGCAAGGCGACAGGATGTTCCGCTGTATCAAACTGCAGTAATTTCTGCGCATCACCGTGCACCAGTGCCGCGGCGGTGATCATCTCTGTATAAAGTCGGGCGCTCGGCGACAGCAGTCGCAGGAAAAAACGACAATGACGGTCGGTCCAGTCCATCATCGGCGCAATCGATATCTTTGGACGATTCGTCAAGTTTCTCATCTTGACATTTATTTAAAGTGTTCTATGTGTTGACATATCGGCAACAGCGGCTGGTCCCGCTTCGAAGTCGGCCAAATTGTCCGGCAACGGAGTGCGACTCGCACCCAAGCTGAATGCGTATCCTGCCGATCGGCCTCTCGAATTCGAATGATATCCTTCCAGTTCATTATCGGGGCCACAGATACTTTAGGCTGCATTTCCCCTGCTACACTTTGTGCTCATATACACCCGCCCACTCAGCCAATTCATAATCAATGTTGATGAATGATCAATGGCACGCCAGTAAGACCAAGATGAAAGTCTGTCGAACCAGGCCGCGAAACCGCCGCTTCAGGCGAAATTCTCCGTTCCTAGCGATTCTTCCGACTGCTGCTGC
>Ga0209987_10002499_pt1 | contig 10164 bp, 8 predicted proteins | sample N074metaG_FD_182134 | JGI IMG/M metagenome (GOLD analysis project Ga0209987, IMG submission 182134) | Deep subsurface microbial communities from Kermadec Trench to uncover new lineages of life (NeLLi) - N074 metaG (SPAdes) (version 2) | ecosystem: Environmental > Aquatic > Marine > Ocean trench... | reverse complement strand
GAAAACGGGGTCAGTAAAAACGGGGTCAGAGCCCATTTCTGCCAAAATGGGGTCTGACCCCAATTTTATATGTTCACAGTGTCATCTGCCCGCGAAATTCGATGTTGTGGAGCACCATGGGCACACGAACGCCACGGTCGGCTGTGTCGATTGCCACATGCCATCAACGACCTACATGGGTGTCGATGATCGACGCGATCACGGGTTTCGGGTGCCAAGACCCGACCTGACGGTTGCGACAGGCGTGCCGAATGCCTGCGCCAATTGTCATGCGGAGCAAACACCGGACTGGGCGGCCAACGCCTTGTCTGACTGGCACGGTGACAGTGTCCGCGACCGGCCTCAATTTGCGACTGCGCTGGCGGCGGGGCGCAGTGGCTACGCCAATGCCGAGCTGGTCGCCGCAATCATCGCGACCGACACGCCCGGGATCGCGCGCGCAACGGCAATTTCTTTACTCGCGGCGCCTTTTTCGCAAGACGATTTTCGCGTCATACAAGGCGGCCTGCTGGACCCGGATCCGCTGGTCCGAATTGCGGCGCTTAGAACATTGCGCTACACGCCGCCGGAATTCCGCCTGCAGCAAGGATTCCAATTGCTAACGGACGACGTACGCGGCGTCCGCATTGAGGCCGTGCTCGCCTATGCGGATATTCGAAATCAGTTGCGGCAGGGCTACCAATCTGAATTTTCCAAGGCAGCGCTCGAGTTCCGGCAGTCGCTGGAGTTTCTGGCGGATCGCCCCGAGTCGCACGCGCAGTTAGGCGGATTTGCGGCCGCGAGCGGTGATTTGCAACAGGCCGCTGGGCACTATGAACGCGCCCTGGCGATGGAGCCGAGGTCGATTATCGTGCGCGTAAATTTGTCCGATACCTATCGGATGCTCGGTGAGGATGTACGAGGTGAAGCACTGTTCAAGGACGGTCTGCGACTCTTCCCGGACAGCGCGCCGCTACACCATGCCTACGGTTTATTACTGGTGCGCCTGCAGCGGGCGGACGAGGCCTTGATCGAGTTGCGCGAAGCCGCCGATCTTGCGCCCGATAGTGCCCGCTACGGCTACGTTCTTGCGGTCGCATACCATTCACTCGGGCGGCCGGATGACGCAGCGAAACTTATTCGTGAGTTGTCAGCGAGATATCCCAATGATCCGAACATTCGCGCATTGCGAGAGTCCTTGTGAGTTTCGTGTTCTAATCAAAAAAATACTCGGCGACACACAAACAAGCGTGAAAATACGGATCAGAGATAACTCCATTCGACTGCGGCTGATGCGTGGAGAGGTGGACAATTTGCACGGTGATGGCCAGGTCTCGGCTGACACTCGATTCCCGGGCGGCGACGCGTTTTCCTATCGCGTGGACAGTCGGGCAGAGGGCGATCAACTCACAGCCTCGTTCGATAAAAACACCATGCTTGTGCAAATCCCGAGGGCGACAGTGGCGGCCTGGGCGACGACCGAACAGGTGTCCATCAAGGCCGATCTGCCGCTGGACGATGGCGAGTTCTTGCAATTGCTCATCGAGAAGGATTTTGAATGCCTCGCGCCGCGTGACGGTGAAGATGAAGCGGACATGTATCCGCATCCGGGCGCTGACGAGGGAGCTTGTTGATGGCGGTGCCTCGCTACGTCGGATTCAACGAACAAGCAATGAATTTTCTGCAAGAACTGAAAGCGAATAATAATCGCGACTGGTTCAAGGAAAACAAAAGTCGTTACGACGAATTGGTCCTCGATACCGCCTTGCGATTCATCCAGTCCATGCAATATCCGCTGGCGGATTTCGCGCCGCATTTTACGGCAATACCCTCACGTGTCGGCGGCTCACTGATGCGCGTCTATCGCGACACTCGGTTCTCCAAAATCAAACTTCCTTATAAGACGAATATCGGTATTCATTTCCGTCATGAACTGGCCAAAGACGTTCACTCGCCTGCCTATTACGTCCATATAGAACCCGACAATGTTTTTGTCGGCGCTGGAATGTGGCGACCCGATTCGGAATCCCTGAAACAAATTCGAACGCGAATAGCTCAGAAGCCGGAAGAGTGGCAGCGTACGATGGGCGACAGGGGCTTTGCTCGTCACTTCAAGCTTGGTGGCGAATCCTTATTGCGACCGCCACGCGGTTTCAATGCGGAACACGAGTGCATAGCGGATATAAAGCGCAAGAGCTTCATTGCGATAAAAAACATGGATAGCGACGCCTGCCTCAAAGCACGGTTTCAGCAGCAAGTGGAAACGGCGTTTCAAAGTGCGACGCCTTACATGAGGTTTCTATGCAAGGCGGTTGGTGTGCCATTTTAGTCTCCGGGAGCGTCTCAGAATGAGCGTTTTTTCAAACAGTGCTTTCGATGATCATGAGCGAGTCTTGTTTTGCCGCGACGAGCAGACAGGCCTCAGTGCAATTATCGCGGTTCACTCGACGGTACTGGGTCCGGCGGCGGGCGGTACTCGGCAGTGGGCTTATGCAAGTGACGAGGATGCGCTCTACGACGTGCTGCGCCTGTCGCAGGGCATGAGTTACAAGAATGCAATGGCGGGTTTGAAGTTCGGTGGTGGCAAGGCAGTCATCATCAAGAGCGAGAACTTCAAAGCCAGCGACGCGCTCTATGCTCGCTTCGGAGAGTTTGTCGAAACGCTGAGTGGTGACTACATCACGGCCGAGGACGTCGGCATGTCACCGCATATCATGCAGACAATAGCAACGCGTACCCAATACGTTACGGGCTTGCCGGCAGAAGGCGGCAAGGCCGGTGGAGACCCGTCCCCAAAAACTGCGCGCGGCATTTTAGGGGGCATTGAAGCAGCCGTGCGCTTCAAGTTGGGACGCGAATCGTTGCAGGCGACGAGTGTCGCAGTGCAGGGTGTTGGCAATGTCGGCTATAAGGTTTGTGCGATGCTGCACGAGGCTGGCGCGACGCTGACGGTAGCGGATATTGAGCAGACGAAAGTGCAGCGTGTGTGCGATGAGTTCGGTGCGTCTGCGGTCGCATTGGATGAGATCTTGTTTTGCGATGTTGACGTGCTGGCGCCCTGCGCGCTGGGCGCGGTACTGACAGCAGATACGATTCCAAAATTGCAGGTCTCTATTGTCGCGGGTGCTGCGAACAATCAGCTTCAGACGCCCGAGGACGGGCAACGACTGGAGGACGCCGGAATACTTTACGCACCCGACTACGTGATCAATGGCGGCGGAATTATCAACGTGGCTTGTGAGTACTCCGGTGATGTGGACGATGAGGGCGTCATGAAACTCGTCGCACAGATTGGTCCGCGACTGACTGAAATCTTCGAGGCCTCAGTTGCGACAGGTCGATTGACCAGCGAGATCGCGGACGAGCAGGCGCGGCAAATTATCGCGGCTGGTCCCTGATTGCTTGCAACAATTCTTCGGGATCAGGCCGATCCGAAGACCCCTTGGAAAGCTTGACGTAAGTTATGATGCCAGCCGCGTTTGTGACGATTGCGGTTGGCCATACCGTGTCGGTGCCGTATTCCTTTTCGTAATCACCGGGCACGCCCGAGGAGACTGCGAGCCCCAGCTGTCGAGCAACGTGCAGCGACTCATCGAGCCAGAAATCGAATTCCAATTCGAAAAAACTGGCCACTCGCTTCGTGGTCTCAAGTGGCTTGGGTGTGACGAGTATGAGCTGGGCGCCCAGATCGATGATGTCCTTGTAGTGCCGAGTCAATTTCTCGACCTGGGCACTGCAAAACGGGCACCAGGTACCGCGCACAAACAGCAATACGGTCGCTGTGCCGTGTAACTGCGTCGATCGAACCGGTTCTCCCTGTTCGTCAACGGCCTCGAAGTCTGGCAACGGCCGGCCGCGCCGCAATACGGCAGGCACCCGCCGTCCGGTCTTGATGCGAAGAATCAGCCATGTTGCGCCGACTAAGCCCGTGGCCGCGACGAGCCAAATAAGTGTGTTGGTCATAGCCCTGAAATCTCCTGCCAGCTTAAAGCTTGGGTCATACTGGCGGTGGCGTCAATGCGTGGACAGCACTGGCGTTATGAGGATACTGTCAGGCTCACCTGAACCAGAGAAGACGAAATGCCCGAAAATCCAGTCATTTGGGCCCCAAGTGACGAGCGCAAGCAGGCATCCCACATGTATCGCTTCATGTCGGGCATGTCGTTCGGGAATTACGCAGATCTCCATCAGTGGTCGGTGCGGGATCCGGCGGCGTTTTGGGAAGCGCTTGTTGACTACACAGGCGTCGCTTTCACCACGCCGGCAACAGCAACACTCGCTCACGACGATCGCATCATGGGCGCGGGCTGGTTTGCAGGCAGCAAACTAAATTACGCATCGCACCTGCTACGCCATGGCGGCGACCGCGCCGCAATAATCTTCTGCGGTGAGGACGGTAGCCGGCGCGAGATCAGTTTCGATGAGCTGCGCGTATCCGTCACAGAAATTGCGGCGGCGCTCAAGAGCGCAGGCGTCAGGCAGGGCGATCGTATTGCCGCCTATTTACCCAATTGTCCTGAAGCCATCATCGCGATGCTGGCGACGGCCAGTATCGGTGCAATCTGGTCATCGTGTTCGCCGGACTTCGGTGCCAGCGGCGTCGTCGATCGTTTCGGCCAGATAGAACCCAGGTTTTTGTTCGTTGCGAACGCTTATCTCTACAACGGCAAACGAATCGACTGCGTAGCAACAAGCGCCGAGATAGCCGCGGCGATTCCGTCGATAGAACAAGTGGTTGTCGTGCGCTTCCTGGACCTCGACTCGGACATTAGCGGAATATCGAACAGCATTGCCTGGGATGAATTCAAGCGCCTTGGTCATACACTCGAATTCGAAGCCGTGGACTTTGATCATCCTTTGTTCATCGCGTTCTCATCGGGTACGACCGGCGTACCGAAGTGCATTGTGCACGGTCATGGCGGAATCTTGCTGCAACACCTGAAGGAACATGTGCTGCACTGCGATCTTGATGAGAAAGATCGACTATTTTACTTCACGACCTGTGGCTGGATGATGTGGAACTGGCTCGCGAGTGCTTTGGCCGCCGGATCCACGATTATCCTGTTCGACGGCTCACCGTTTTTCGATGACGGTCGCGGCTTGTGGGAAATGGCCGCTCGCGAGCGCGTCACGGTTTTCGGCACCAGCGCCAAATACATTTCGGCGCTTGAAAAAGCAGGTATTCGCCCCGTCGACGAATTCGAGTTGCCGGAATTGCGCAGTGTTCTCTCGACGGGTTCACCGTTGGCGCCCGAAAGTTTCGACTACGTCTACGATGCCATCGGCAGCGACCTGCAATTGGCGTCTATTGCAGGTGGCACCGATATCCTGGGTTGCTTTGCCATTGGCAATCCGCTGTTGCCGGTTCGCCGCGGGGAGTTGCAATGCCGCGGACTGGGAATGGCCGTGGAGGTATACGATGAGGACGGAAATTCCGTTGTGGAAGAGCGCGGTGAGCTGGTTTGCACGAGGCCATTTCCATCTGCGCCCGTTTGCTTCTGGAATGACGACGACAACGCCCGCTATCACGCGGCATACTTCGGCCGCTTTCCCGGCATCTGGGCGCACGGCGATTTTGCGGAACTGTGCGCGTCGGGAGGCATGATTATTCACGGCCGCTCGGACGCTGTCCTCAATCCGGGCGGTGTACGCATCGGCACGGCCGAGATCTATCGTCAGGTCGAAAAACTGGATGAGGTCCTGGAGAGCATTGCGATTGGGCAGCGATGGGAAGATGACGTTCGCGTTGTCCTGTTTGTCGTGTTGCGGGATGGCGTCGATCTCGACGACGAATTGCAGGCAGCGATCCGCCAATCCATCCGCGACAACACAACACCCCGGCATGTTCCGGCCAAAATAATTGCAGTCCCGGACATACCGCGCACGAAAAGCGGCAAGATCGTGGAAATCGCAGTGCGCTCGATAGTGCACGGTGAGGACGTCAGCAACGCAAGTGCACTGGCGAATCCCGAAGCGCTGCATTACTTTCGCAATATCAGCGAGCTCGGCGTGGAGAACGAATCGTCATGACAGGCAAATATTTGCTCGCAATCGACCAGGGAACCAGCAGCAGCCGCACTGTGATCTATGATCATGAAACGCGCGTCGTGGCGAGTGCGCAGCAGGAATTTCCGCAGCACTATCCGCGACCTGGCTGGGTCGAGCACGATGCGGAGGAAATCTGGACCTCGGTGCAGGCCGTTACGCGGGAGGCGATGGCGACGGCCGGCGCGAAGGCTGCCGACATCAGCGGCATCGGCATCAGCAATCAGCGTGAAACGACATTGATCTGGGACCGCAAAAGCGGACGCTGCGTACACAATGCAATTGTCTGGCAGGATCGACGTACTGCGCCACTCTGCGAGACCTTGAAAGCGCAGGGTGCAGAGCAGATCGTGCAGGACAAAACGGGTCTGCGCCTCGATCCGTATTTCTCGGCGACCAAGATCGCCTGGATTCTGGACAATGTTGACGGTGCCAGGGCCAAAGCCGACAAGGGCGAGCTGGCGTTCGGAACAATTGACAGTTTCGTCCTGTGGCGACTGAGCGGCGGGCGCGTACATGCAACGGATGCAACCAACGCTTCGCGAACACTGTTGTTCAATATTCACACGCAAGAGTGGGACGACGAGCTGCTGGCGCTATTCAATGTGCCACGCAGCTTATTGGCGGAGGTTCACGATTGTGCATCGGACTTTGGTCATACGGACAGCGATGTGCTCGGCGGTGAAGTCGCGGTACTCGGTATGGCGGGCGATCAGCAAGCGGCGCTGATCGGGCAGGCTGGCTTTGACGAAGGCACGACCAAGAGTACTTACGGCACAGGGTGTTTTGTGCTGTCCAATACGGGCGAAAATGCGTTGCAGTCTCGTAACAAGTTGCTGACGACAATCGCGAGTCGGCTGGGTGGCAAGGTGACCTATGGACTCGAAGGCAGCGTATTTGTCGCAGGGTCTGCAATTCAGTGGCTGCGCGACTCACTGTGCATTATTGATTCGGCAGCCGAGACTGAAGCTGTCGCAATTGCAACCGGCGTGGTTGACGATGTGCATGTGGTGCCGGCCTTCGCGGGCCTCGGCGCGCCATACTGGGATCCGCACGCAAGGGCGGCAATTCTTGGGCTGACACGCGGCAGTACACGCAATGAAATTATCGCAGCGACACTGCAAGCCGTTGCCTATCAAACCCGGGATCTTATCGACGCCATGTCCGACGACGGCATTTCGCCAAGTGTCATTCGCGTTGACGGTGGTATGGCGATGAATAACTGGTTCCTGCAGTTTCTTGCAGACATTCTGGGTATCCCCGTGGAGCGTCCAACCAATACCGAATCCACTGTCCTGGGCGCTGCCTATCTGGCTGCATTGCAGAGCGGCATTATTGCTTCGACCGGCGATATAGCACAGCTGTGGCAGCGCGATGCAGTATTTGATCCGTCGATGACTGGCGAACGTCGCGATGCATTGATCGATGGCTGGCGTCGCGCTGTTGCCCGCGTGAGGAGTGACTGAGTTGCTACGGGCCAGGCAAAAAATTGGTAAGTACAAAATAATTTCTCGCATCGCGTCGGGACCGCAGGCCCATGTCTATTCCGCGTACGACACGATCCACAAACAGCGCGTCGCGTTAAAGATCCCGACAATGGGCAAACACACGGATGGCGATGATTTTCTTCACGAGGTGCAGGTTGCTGCAAAGTTAAAACATCCGAATATTCTTTCGGTGATCAACGCGAGCTACATTGATGATCATTTTGTGATCGCAATGGAACTGGGTGAGGAGTCGCTTGCAGACCGACTTGAGCGACGCATTTCGATGGCAAGAGCGATGGACATCGCCGGCCAGGCGATTGCCGCGCTGGCGCATGCGCATGAACACAAGATCATTCATTGCGATATCAAGCCCGAGAATTTCATTCTGTTTCCGGGCAATCAGCTCAAGCTCGCGGATTTCGGTTTCGCGAAACTCAGCCTGCGTACGCTGAAAGCCTCTGGTTCGGGGACTATCGATTACATATCTCCCGAACAGGCAATGGGACGCCCGAAATTTCAGTCTGATGTGTTCTCGTTGGGGCTGGTGCTCTATAAGTTGTTTTCGGGCAAGTTGCCCGAGTGGCCGTTCGAATGGCCGATGGTGGGACAGGAGCGGCTGAAAAAACGGGTGCGGCCCGAGCTGCTTGCTTTGCTGCGCAAATCGATCCAACTCGATCCGGCGAAGCGCTACCGCAATGCGCTGCAAATGCAGTCGGATTTCGAGCGACTCAAGAGCAATGCCCGCCGACAAAAGCGAGCCAAGACAAAGAATGGGCAGCGCAACGGTTCTTCATGGCGGCAGATGCAGTGGCGGGAATTTCAACGTCGGTATCGACGGGTTCTTGAAACCAAACACCACTGTCGTCGATGCGAGGGTCCTGTCTCACTGAGCATGCAAGCATGCCCGTGGTGCGGTGTTGACAATCCCGGCCGCGGATCCGAATCTACGATGCCCTCAACCTGTCCACGCTGCGAACGCGGCGTTAAGAACGACTGGAATTACTGCGCCTGGTGTTATGGGCCGGGCTTTGTGGAGGAGACGACTCGCAGCTATCCCGACAAACGCTATATCGCGCGCTGCAGCAACTCGCGCTGTCGCGGCCAATTGATGCCCTTCATGCGTTATTGCCCCTGGTGTCGAAGCAAAGTGAAGCGGCCCTGGAAACTAGCAGGCAGCAAGTCAAAATGCCGTTCCTGCAAGTCGGGCATCGCCAGCGAATTCTGGAATTATTGCGCCTGGTGTCGCGAGCCGGTACGGCGGGAATAATGGGCGGAGCCGATTGATGTCAGAGAAACCGGACGATGTTGTCATCCTCGACGGGGCTTTCGAGCCTGATCGCCGCCGCCTCGATGTGGGCGGCGGTTCGCTGATTGCCTTCACGAGTCGTTCGCCGGACAAGCAAACCGAAAATGAAGACACGGTTGCAATTATCCCGTGGGGGCCACAAGCGGTCGTGTTAATTGTTGCAGATGGGGCGGGTGGATTGCCTGCCGGCAAAAAGGCGTCGCTGGCAGCGGCGACGAGCCTCGCCAGATCGCTGCAGCTTGCTCTGGAGAAAACCATGTTGTTGCGGACGGCCGTTCTCAATGGCATTGAAGCCGCAAATGATGCCGTGCGCGATCTCGCCAACGGATCAGCGACCACCTTGACCGTCATGACGATCGAGGGTCGCCTCGCGCGCAGTTACCAGATCGGCGATTCGGAGGCGCTACTCGTGGGACAGCGCGGTCGTATCAAGATGCAAACCACCGTGCATTCTCCGACGGGCTTTGCAGTTGAGGCGGGTTTTCTCGATCAGCGCGCGGCCTTGCATCATGCTGAACGCCACCTTGTATCCAATTTCATCGGTACGGTTGATATGAGCATTGATGTTGGCGCGGCCGTCGAACTGGCATCGCGCGATACGATCATTCTGGCGAGCGATGGTGTCACCGACAATATTCATATTGAGGAACTCATTGAGATGATTCGCAAAGGGTCGCTGGAGGACGCGGCAGATGCCGTCATCGGCAAGGCGATGCAGCGCATGGCGAACGAGCGCCGGGGCCAGCCCAGCAAGCCGGACGACCTGTCGTTGATTGTTTTCAGGAAACCCTGAGGTATCATGTCATGAAGTTAACAAAATCAATGATTTAACGGGTGTTGATTGCGTGCGCGGCGCGTATTATCGTCACTGTTGTCAACCTGGTGTAAGCAAGCAGCGTTGAGTTAGTTAAATAAACGGAACTCAGGGGTCCGGTTCTTGCTCAAAGCCAAGGACGTCAGGGCTTTCAGAGTCGGCCGGTTTACGTCAACATCGCCATCTGGCACGGTCATCAACAGGCGCAACATTATGAAACAAAGCGGATCCCCCGGACGAAATTCAAGCTGGCTCAAGCCATTGCTGGTGATTGCCGTTGCGACCCTTTTCACCGCGGCATGCAAGGACTCTGCGGTGCAGGGCAGTTCTGGCAGCAGTAGTCCGCCCGGAGGGTCATCGGGTGGACCACCAAGTGGCGGCATGCCCTCACCCGGAGGCGGCATGCCTTCGCCCGGAGGTATGCCTTCACCCGGAGGTATGCCGTCCCCCGGTGGCGGTATGCCTTCGCCAGGAGGATCGTCCGGCGACTCGTCAGACGGCGGCGCTAGCGGCAGTAGCAGTGGCGGCGCCGG
>Ga0209987_10002496_pt1 | contig 10173 bp, 10 predicted proteins | sample N074metaG_FD_182134 | JGI IMG/M metagenome (GOLD analysis project Ga0209987, IMG submission 182134) | Deep subsurface microbial communities from Kermadec Trench to uncover new lineages of life (NeLLi) - N074 metaG (SPAdes) (version 2) | ecosystem: Environmental > Aquatic > Marine > Ocean trench... | reverse complement strand
CCGTGACCGGAATGAAGTGAACGGCAGTGACGATGCCAACTCGGGAGGCACAACACTGTTCATTTCTCCCGGCCTGCAGTACGTCACCAAGCGCTGGATTGTGGAAGGCGTGGTGCAACTGCCGGTGGTGCAGAATCTGCACGGTAATGCGCTGGAAAATGATTATGTAATGCGCGCAGGATTTCGCTTCAATTTTTGACTTTGGTGGCGAAAAACCAGAATCCTGACCTCAACTCGCCCTTCGCAATTTCCCTACTCCAATACGTAATCACTGTGCAATCCTTGCACGATTTACGCATATTAACCATTCGATGCCCATGCTATTTAGTAGTCATAGACGGCGAAAACTGTCACTGGACGGTGCCCAGAAACTCTTTGTTTATCAAAAAATTATTGGCACAAAAAATGGAGCATGGTAATGAAAACCCTGATCGGAAAAGTAGGCATTGCGGCACTCGTAGTCTCCGGATTTGCCTGGAGCACCACGGCTGAGGCGGTACCTTCATTTGCACGCAAACATGAGCTCAACTGTTCCGCTTGTCACAACGCCTATCCGCAGTTGAATGCGACGGGGCGTGAATTCAAGGAAGCCGGCTATCGCTTCCGGAATGCCGAAGAGAAGACAGACATGATGGAGATTTCGGACTTCCTTCAATTGGAGAAACATGTGCCGGTTTCGGCAATTTTCGTAGCACGCCCGTATGACAAGAAGGACTCGGGTAACGAGAAGATACGCGCGCTGCATGAGGTCGAGATCATTGTTGCCGGCAATCTTGGTAACAATTGGTCAGGCTATTTTGAAATGGAGGCTGAAGACGAAACCGGTTTCGAGCTCGAGGTAGCGCCTGTTGTATTGAGCTACAATCACAGTAAGGAATTCAATGTCCAGTTCGTCTGGGGCCCGACTTTCTGGGCCGACTCTTACGGCATCATCGGTGATCACTTTCGCCTGACGCGAGGACATGTCGCAGCCATTGACCAGAAATTCGGTGGTGCGGATGCCGGCGGCCGGTTCCGCGCAGTGCGACAAAATGTCGGCATCTTTGGACGTTTGGCCGATCGGTTTTTCTACAATGTGAATTACAGCGGCAAAGCGGAGGATGCTGAAGGCGAGAATGCATCGGTAGCGAGCGGCCTGTTCAATGTAGATATCACGGACAATATCATGGTTGGCGCTTTCATCATGGATGGTGAGGATGAAGATACAATGCGCGACTTCAGCAGAAGCGGTATACAGTTTCAGGCAGACCTGCAGGACCTGAGGTTGCAGGGGCTTTTCGTAGCCGGAACTGATGACCGGGATCCGCTGGATCCCAGGGGTCCGGGTGAAGACGACAATAACGCCTTTTCATTACAGGCTCTGTACACAATCCTGGACGATTCCCTGCGGCCAACCTGGGTGCCGCTGATTCGTTACGATTCTTACGAGACGAATGACGGGTTGGAATCATTCGATGAGCTCACGCTGAACCTCACCTACTACTTCACGCAGAACATCAAGGGATACGTGGAGTACTGGGATCGATTTGACGCACCGACCTCTGCACAGGAGGATAGCCGCATAACCCTGCAAATCATCGCTGCTTTTTAGTACGAACCGGCAGGTGAATATTACGCGGCGCCGAATTACGGCGCCGCTTTTACTGGAAAGATGGTCGCCACTGCAGGAGCAACAGGCTATGTCGCAATTCGTCAAAAGGCTAACAAGCTACTTTATATTGCCGGGTCTCCTGGTCGTATTCTCCACGGCCTGGCCGGCGGTAATGGAAGGTCAGAACCTTTTCGAAAAACGCTGTGTGGCATGCCACAAGCTGCCTGACCCCGGGCAGCCACCTTCGAACGGTTGGGCGCAACAACTCGATCTGATGGCACCCCTGGCAAGGCTCAAGAAAGGACAGAAAGAGGAGGTTCTTGGCTACCTGTTATCGCATACCCGGGATGCGGCGATGACTGCGGCTCTGGACGAGGACCGGATGTTATTTGAGGAAAAATGCAGCCTTTGCCATTCCCTGGATCGTATTTTTCTGGAGCCACTCGAGGGACAGGATCTGCAGCACGTCGTCAGCCGCATGCAGAGCCGCAGCGGGACAGATTGGCTATCCGATCAGGAAGTTGAGCGGGTGCTGGCTTATCTGTCCGAGGCACGCGAGCCGCCGCCATCCGTGTCGCTTGATCATGGCGAGACACCCGTGCAGATTTTTGCAGTGCGTTGCTCGGCCTGCCACACGCTGGAGCGAATATTTGCAAACCTGGATGAAGCCGAGGATCCCGCAGAATTCTGGAGCCATACCGTCAGCCGCATGCGCGGCAAATCACCACAGTGGATGTCGGAGTCGGAGGCCAGCGAGATCCTGGCGTATCTGCAATCTGTCGTGCCACTGAATCCACAGTGAGCACCCGCTGGGGCGGGCTCCGAATCGATCGTAGGAGCCCGCCCTAGCGGGCGATTGTCGATCTTATTATCATTGATCTGCGTTGTCTCGACACCGTTCTTGGGATTTTGGGACAGCAATGCTCTCAGGCAATCTTCTTGCGGATTCGGCCTGCAAGGTCGACGATATCGATATTAACATCGGTGCATATTCTCAATGCTGAATGATGTTCGACGGCCGTAAGTTTGGCTGCGTGTTGCTGCTGATATTTCAGGATGTCCAGTCGGGCCTCGGACGCGTCATCTCCGAGATTGCTGCGCTTGCGTATTCGTCTCCGCAGGGTTTCGTCCCGGGCGCAGGTCTGAACGAGAATGTAGTGGCTGCCGCAGCGAGCCGCCAGCTTGCGGACCTTGTCCCGCTCGGCGATTTTCAAATAAGAAGCATCCACTATGATGCTGTGTCCGGCACGCAGCACAATTTCTGCAATGCAGAGAAGCCGATCGTAGGTGTCTCTGCTTGCGTCTTCCGAATAAATGCCTTCTCCAACGCCTGATTCGCTATCAGCAAGCTCGTCCATGCCGAGCATTCTTTTTCGCTCGATGTCGGCACGGACACGGATGGCGGGAAATTCAGAGACCAGCTTGCGGGACAGCCAGGTCTTGCCGGACCCGGACAAACCCTGCATGGCAATCAGAATCGGAGTTGGTTGCAGCGTCTGTTGCAGCGCTATTTCGCAGTACTTGCGTACCTTCGATAAATCGCTTTTCACTTCGTTGTCATGCTTGCGCTCCTGGCTGCGGATCGCCGCTACTTTGGCGCGCACCAGGCATCGATAGACAAAATAGAGCGTGAAAATCTCCATGCTGTCGTAATCACCGGTCAGCTCCAGGTAGCGATTGAGAAAATGATAAGCGAGATCAGTCCGTTGCCTCGAAACAAGGTCCATCACGAGAAACGCGATGTCGCTCATGACATCGATGTTGCGAAATTCGGCGCCGAATTCGATGCAATCGAAAGCAGTGATTCCACCTGGCAGGCGCACCAGGTTGGACAGATGCAGGTCACCGTGACATTCGCGAACGAAGCCGTCATCAAATCGCCGTTGCAACACCGGCTCCAGCCTGTCCAGCTGCCTGGCCGTCCACTGCCGAAGGTTCTGCAGGTTTTTTGCGGCCGGCTGTCCCTCGAGCGCATTCAGGTTGTCCCACATGTCGTCCCGGATATGCGCCAGTTTCTCATCGCGCCCGGCGGGTCCTGTGACATTCGCTGACTGATGCCGCCGCGCAATGTTGTTCGCGAGATCGTCCATGTCGTTGGCGGACAGCCGGTTCGCATCCAGCTGCAGATCGAGGCGTTGATTCTGGCTGAACTGATGCATGCGGACCGCGTACTCGACGGCCGGACCATCGCCATTGACCAGGAGCTGATCGTCCGACAGGGTTATCGGCACTACGTCGATGTAGATTTCGGGCGCCCAGGGCTGGTTGAGCCTGAGTTCCTCCCGGCAATAGAACAGGCGAGCGTCCAGGTTGCGAAAATCCAGGAAGCCGAGTTTGACTGGTTTCTTGATCTTGTAGGCAAAGGGACCGGTAAGTAGTACCCAGGAAATATGGGTTTCTATCATTTCGATCGATCGAGTCGGATGCGGGTATGCCTCCGGATTCAACAGAGATTCGATCAGGCCGGAATCAAGCGGTTTTACCGGTAAGCTGGCGGTTGTCACAATGCCCTCGCGTAAACGATCCACAGGAGCGTGATGGCCAGTTCAAATAGTGGAATTGACAGTGTGCAACCGCAATGCGTATTGGCCGCAAAGGAGCTGCGGCGTTACCTGTCGGCGCTAGAGAAACGATAACCCGACTGCTGAAAATTACGCGTCCAGATCCGGTATGAGTTCACTTTCCATCCGTACGATCAAATCTTTAAGGACCAGTCGCCGTTTTTTCAGTCTGCGCATACGCAATTGATCGACCATAGGATCGTCGGACAGGCTGTCAATCAGATAATCAAGATCCCGGTGACTTACGCGCAGTTCACGGAGCCGCGCGAACTCCTTAAAGGACTCGGTATCTACTATCCCGCTCATCAATTTAGGGCATTAACTCCAGCATTTATTCCCGATGTCCGCCCACCTGATTCTAACGTAATTGATCACAAATAATTAGTCATAATTGCCGACGATTTCCAGCCAGTCATGATCCATCGGGCCTGCCACCAGAAAATGCGGATTAAGGATGTCGGATTTATTGTTATATGAGAGCGGTTTTCCGTCCAGTTCCAGCACCGTGCCGCCTGCCTGTTCAACCACGGCCTGGGCGGCCGCCGTATCCCACTCCGACGTCGGCCCGAGGCGTGGATACACATCTGCTGAACCCTCGGCGATCAGGCAGAACTTGAGGGAACTGCCGGTCGGATGCATCTCGAAATCGCCGAGGTTTTGCAGAAACTGATCGAGGCTTGCGCCGCGATGCGAGCGGCTGCCCACGACCCGCACCGGTGTCGCGCTTTCGCGGGCAACGGCGATCGGTCTCGGCCCTGCACCGTTTGCACGTAGCTCGGCACCCACCCCCCGGCAACCCGAGTAGGTCGTGCCCCTGACCGGTACATGGACCACGCCGAATACCGGCTGATGATCCTCGATCAATGCAATATTCACCGTGAATTCGCCGTTGCGTTTGACGAATTCCTTGGTACCGTCCAGCGGATCGATCAGCCAGTATGGATTCCACTGGCTGCGTTCCTCGAATCCGGGAAGTCCGGATTCCTCGGAAATTACCGGCAGATCGGGGGTCAGCTTGCCGAGCCCCTCCACGATAATGCGGTGCGACGCCATATCGGCCTGCGTGAGTGGTGACTGGTCATCCTTGACTTGTACATCGAAGTCGCTGGCGTAGACTTCGAGGATTGCCTTGCCGGCCTCGGCAGCTAATGAAACGACCGGAGCGATGAGTTTTGGCAGATTCATCCGAATATCATAAATCAATTGAAGCGCTCAGCGACTGCGATACGCTCATGCTGGACATGGACGGTACGCTCCTCGATCTGGCCTACGACAATTACATGTGGCTCGAGCACATTCCAGCGGAGTATGCGCGGCGGAATTCGATGGGCGCGGTGGAGGCGCGTGAAATGCTTTCGGCAAAATTCCGCAGCCTGGAAGGCAAGCTGCAATGGTATTGCCTGGACCACTGGAGCGAGGTACTGGACCTGGATGTGAAAGCATTGCACCGCAGGGAGAACGCCCGGATCCGCTTCCTGCCGGGTGCCAGGGATTTTCTCCAGGTTGCTCAGAAGCATGATGTCCGGGTGCTGCTGGTCACCAATTCACACCGCGACACGCTCGAGATCAAGACCGAGGTGACCGGCATTGCCGATTATTTCGATGCCATTTACACCTCGCACGAACTGGGACATGCGAAAGAAGACCAGCCTTTCTGGCATGCATTGCACGAAGCCGAGGGATTCGACCGGGAAGCCACGCTTTTCATCGATGACAATCCGAGCGTCCTTGAGAGCGCCCGGACCTTTGGCATCAGCATGTTGTTGAACGTAACACGGCCGGATACGATGCGGCCGGCACGGGAGCACCGCGATTTCCCTGCGATTGAGAGCGTTGCCAGCCTGCTGTCGTAGGAGCTCGCCTGTAGGAGCTCGCCCCAGCGAGCGAAGTTCTTTCGTGGCACGCGGTTGATTAATCCCTAACAAACATTGCAGGGCATGTTGGGAAACAACATGCCCTGCAATGTTTGTCGCCCGGTAGGCCGGGCTCCTACGTGGCTTTTCTACGTGTCCGTCCACGTGAGGAGCGCATTTTACCACCTGGTTTGCCGCGCTGGCCCGGTGGGCGGGCTCCTACGTGGCTTTTCTACGTGTCCGTCCACGTGAGGAGCGCATTTTACCACCTGGTTTTCCGCGCTGGCCCGGTTTGCCTCTGGGCTTCCTGCGTGCAGGCCGGATCAGTTCCGGTAACAGCGAGGCGTCGTAGCTTGCCACAGGGATCTTGTGGCCGATGAATTCCTCGATTTCCGGCAGTGAAATTGCATAGGTCTCACATCCGAAACTGATCGCGTCTCCGGAGGCGCCGGCGCGTGCTGTGCGCCCTATTCGATGCACATAATCTTCGCAGTCCTGCGGCAGGTCATAGTTGATAACGCACCGCACGTCCGGAATATGCAATCCCCGTGACGCGACGTCGGTGCCGATCAGGACAGCCAATTCACCTGCCTGAAAGCGCATCAGCATGCGCAGGCGCTTTTTCTGCGGCACATCGCCGGAAATTGCCTGCGCATCGATACCGTTAGCATCGAGGTAGGCCTCAACCCGTTCCGCCTCGCGTTTGGTATTGACGAAGACCAGGATCCGGGTTTTGGGTCCCTTTTCAGTGTCACGATCACCATTAGCTGTGGCGTGACTTCCGCCCATTTCTTTGATCAGGCCCACCAGCAGGGGCATCTTGTCGGGGTTAGATGGAAAGAAGATGGCTTGCCTGACACGGTCAACTGTAACCTTATCGGGCTCGATACGGATCAGTTCCGGTTCGTTCATGTGTTCGTAGGCGAGTTCCATGACACGCTGTGACAAGGTCGCCGAAAACAGCATGTTCAGGCGCTTGTCAGGGGGTGGCAACCGTCGCAGCAGATAGCGAATGTCCTTGATGAAGCCAAGGTCAAACATGCGATCGGCTTCATCGAGGATGGCAACCTGCACTGCGCTCAGTTTGTATACGCCTTGCTTGAAATAGTCGATAATGCGGCCAGGCGTGCCGACCAGCAGGTCGACGCCATCCTGAATCGTGCGGCGTTGCTGCTCATAACCGGTGCCACCGTACGCCAGGCCGATTTTGAAGCCGGTATGCCTGCCGAGCGCTTCAGCGTCTTTTGCGATCTGTACAGCCAGTTCGCGGGTCGGTGCGAGGATGAATATCCGCGGCTGCCTGGCCTGGTTGTCGTCATTGGCACCCGCGGACAAGGTGATAATTCGCTGAAAGGCCGCAATCAGAAATGCCGCCGTTTTGCCAGTGCCGGTTTGCGCCTGCCCCGCCACATCCCGCCCAGCCAGCGCGATTGGCAGGCTCACCGCCTGTATCGGCGTGCAGAACTGGAAGCCCGCATCCCGGATTCCGGCATGCAGGCTTGCATCTAGCTCCAAGGTATCGAATCTGAGTTCGCTCAGATGGCTATCGGTCATTGAATTCTGTTGAGGAAATGTGGGTCAGGGGCTTGCAAAATGCTTCGTGAAGAGGTCAAATTGGCGCAACATCGACGCGACAACCGTCGCACGTGCCAGTTTCGCCATCATCGAAATCCAAGAGAAGCCGCGATAAAGCTGCGACATATTGCCTGATTGAAGAGGCAGCGTCATCCATTTTCAAATGTTCGCCCGGATCAACTAGGTACCTGGCGGGCAATATCAAATCAAATTCCAGTCTTATTCATATGGAGGTAAGAGCCGGTGAGCGACAAAATCGTGCACACCAACGATGACAACTTCGATGCAGATGTTCTGCAATCCGAGAAACCTGTACTTCTGGATTTCTGGGCCGAGTGGTGCGGCCCGTGCAAGATGATCGCGCCTTTACTGGCTGAGGCCGCGGACGAATATGCGGACCGTATGACGGTCGCCAAACTGAATATCGATGAGAATCCGAACACCCCGCCAAAGTTCGGTATTCGCAGCATTCCAACGCTAATGCTTTTCAAAGACGGCGCGGTGCAGGCACAAAAACTGGGCGCCATGTCGAAATCACAACTAACTGAGTTTCTGGAATCTAATCTGTGAGAGGGTACTTGGGTAATCAAACAAGAAGTCGTCCAAAACAGTCGACGAAATCAAAAAGTGCAAACGGCCAGGGCAACCGCCGTCGAAGAAGAAGACCTCAATCTGAAGTCTATCCGGACGACGATGGCAACCTGGAAGTAATTCCCGCCGATCAGCTGGAGCTGACCAAAAACGCGATGAGCCTGACGGAGCTGAAAACCCGTTCGGCTGCTGCATTGGTGGAATTGGGCCAGGAACTGGGACTCGACAACCTGGCCCGTTCCCGCAAGCAGGACATCATCTTTGCCATTTTGAAGGCACATGCGAGGAATGGCGAAGATGTTTACGGTGACGGCGTGCTCGAGATACTGCAGGATGGCTTCGGCTTCCTGCGTTCCTCCGATAGCTCTTACCTGGCAGGTCCTGACGACATCTACGTGTCGCCCAGCCAGATCCGCCGTTTCAGCCTGCGGACCGGCGACACTGTTTCTGGCCTGATCAGGTCGCCCAAGGACGGCGAACGCTATTTCGCGCTACTCAAAGTCGGCGAGATCAATCACGATGCGCCGGAGAATGCGCGAAATAAAGTACTCTTCGAAAATCTGACGCCGCTGTTCCCGCATGAGCGTCTCGTGCTGGAACAGGGCAACGGCAGTACCGAGGACCTGACCGCCCGTATCATCGATATGGTTGCGCCGGTCGGCAAAGGACAACGCGGTTTGATCGTATCGCCGCCGAAAGCCGGTAAGACGATGTTGTTGCAAAACATTGCGTCGTCGATCGCGGCCAACAACCCGGATGTCGAGCTCATTGTGCTGCTGATCGACGAGCGGCCGGAGGAAGTGACCGAGATGGCGCGCACCGTGCGCGGCGAAGTCGTTTCATCAACCTTCGATGAGCCGGCCAGCCGTCACGTACAGGTCGCCGAAATGGTTATAGAGAAGGCCAAGCGCCTCACGGAGCACAAGCTCGATGTCGTAATCCTGCTGGACTCGATTACGCGCCTGGCACGGGCCTATAACACGGTCGTACCGTCCTCGGGCAAGGTGCTCACCGGTGGTGTCGACGCGAACGCGTTGCATCGGCCGAAACGATTCTTCGGTGCGGCGAGAAATATCGAGGAGGGCGGCAGCCTGACGATTCTCGCTACTGCGCTCGTCGACACCGGGTCCAAAATGGATGAGGTAATCTACGAAGAATTCAAAGGCACCGGCAACTGGGAGATCCACCTGGACCGGCGCATTTCCGAGAAGCGCGTATTCCCGGCGATCAACATCAACCGCTCGGGAACACGCAAGGAAGAATACCTGACCGAGCCCGAAGAATTGCAGAAGATGTGGGTGCTTCGAAAGGTCCTGCATCCGATGGACGAGCTTGCTGCGGTCGAGTTCCTGTTGAACAAGCTTCAGGATACCAAGACCAATGTCGCGTTCTTCGAAGCAATGAAAAGATAGGCCCAAACGCCGTCAACGCTGGCGAGACTTCGTTGAGAACCAGCTCGCAATGCTCATGTATTTATTCATACACTCCGCTTATTCGCTGAACCTCGCCTCGTCTCGCCAGCGTTGACGGCGTTTGGGCGTTATCTTTACAAGATAAGAAAAGGCCCTTCAATCGAAGGGCCTTTTTGTCTAGCTTTTGCCGCCGACGCTCCACATGCCGTCGCCTTTCGACGATATATAAAGGAACACGAAGCAATACAAAACGGCGAGCTCGCCCCGATTCAGAATCGGCAGAATCTCATTGGTGCCATGCGCCATCCAGTATGCGGCTGCCATCAGGCCGCTCGTGAGGAAAGCAGCAGGCGAGGTAAACAGGCCGATCATGATCAGCGCCCCACCAACCAGTTCAATACTGCCGGCACCCCATTTGACGTATCCACCGGCCATTGATTCGCTGGGGAATCCCAGCAGCTTCTGGCTGCCATGCCAGAGAAACAAGAAGCCCGCAATTATGCGCATCAAGGCATAGGTCTGGTTTTCGTACTGCTTCATGAATGAAACCATTAATAGTCCCCCTTCTTTGTTTGGTCAGGCCTGAAAAC
>Ga0209987_10002490_pt1 | contig 10180 bp, 9 predicted proteins | sample N074metaG_FD_182134 | JGI IMG/M metagenome (GOLD analysis project Ga0209987, IMG submission 182134) | Deep subsurface microbial communities from Kermadec Trench to uncover new lineages of life (NeLLi) - N074 metaG (SPAdes) (version 2) | ecosystem: Environmental > Aquatic > Marine > Ocean trench... | reverse complement strand
AAACCCCACTTCGTCTGCGTCCGACATGTTCCAATTTCCATGCCGAGCAACATCGTCCACAAATCGGTGCATTGCCTCGGTGGCGGGCTGGCCCAGCAGGCCGAGTGAGGCCTGATTCAAGTAGACGCAGTCCGCCAGGCTTGCGTAATGCGTGCGCGGAATCAGTGCGGTCATCATTTTGTGGTGCTCACGAATCCCCTCACGGGTCGCGCCTGACAAAGCGCACGTTCCACTCCCAGTCGAACCAGATACCGTATCCCGAAATGCCGCCCTTGGAATCGCGCTCGAACTCGACGCGCATCCCGTTCAACGTGAACTGATCCTTCAACGTCGATTGCATCGGAGTCTTTGGGGACCGGCGGTATTTCAAATAGAGCCGGCCGTCTTCGAGGTAGACGCGGTTCGCCGTCCCGAGTTCTTCGCTGTAATAGTGTCCGGTATACGCCCGAAGTTCGTCGAGTAAAGGCGAGTACGGGTCGATTCGTTCGAAGTTCAGCGGCATCTCTCCCCACTCCAACAGCTGAAATCGCGGCGGCTCTGCGCGCTTTCCTTCCGCAAATACCAGATCGGCTGGGAATCCCACATCTCGATCGGCCGAACGGAACGTATCGGGACCGATCGGTGCGTATGCCGAGGCGCCCCAGCCCTGGTCGACGAGTAGCTCCGGGCCATCCGCAGTGACTCTCGCGACGGCATGCGTCACGGGTTCTCGATACAGGCCCTCTTTTGCAGCGAGCTCGGCTGTGGGTGCCACCGGATCTCCGTTGCGATGGGAGGCGATGACGGGCCGCTTGGGCGCGGACTCGAATTGTTCTGCGAGATAAATGTCCGCGACCCGCACAGTCAGCGCGGTTGGATTCGCGGATTCATCGTTGCAGAGACAAATGACCGAGAAACGCTGCTCGGGAAATCGCAGCAACTGAGCCTTGAAACCCACCCACGAACCACTGTGTGCCACGAAGCGCAGCCCACCGTACGCTCCGATCTCCAGCCCGGCGGCATAGCCCATGTTTCGTCCATCGTTGAGCACGAGAGTCTCGTGTTGGGCCTTGGCCACTTTCTCGCCGCCGATCTTTTGGTGGTAGAAGTTCTGGTCCCAGCGAAAGAGATCTCTCACGGTCGTGAACACACTGCCATCGCCCACCATGTCGTAGTTGGACTCTGCGATGCGGAACCCGCCGTCTTCGAGCGGTGCGTAGCCACCGGCGCGATGCTCGACCATCTCGGTGTGGTCGTCTCGGATCAACGAGGCGCGCATACCCAGCGGGCGAAAGATCTGCTCGTCGACGAACTGCCGGAGAGTCTTGCCACTCACCTGTTTGACGAGTTCGCCGAGCAGGAGGTATCCGGAGTTGCTGTAGAGGTAACGCTCGCCGGGCGCAAAATTGAGCGCCTTTTGACGCGCCAAGAGATCCAGGATCTCCTGCGTGATATACGTATCCTCGTACGAGATACCCATCAAAGTGGTGATGCCCTCGTAGTCGCGAATACCGCTCGAGTGCTGCACGAGGTGGCGGATCGTAATCGGCCGGCCGTAATCTGGCATATAGGGGAGGTACTGGCGGATGTCGTCATCGAGCGACAGCGCGCCGTCCTGCTCGAGCAGCAGCACGCTCATGGCCGTGAACTGTTTGGAGACCGAGGCAATCCGAAAGACCGTCTCGGGGGTGATCGGGATATCGTGTTCGAGGTTTGCCATCCCGTAGCCGCGCTCGTAGATCAGGCGGCCTTCCCGGACGATCCCCAGCGAGCAACCGGGAGAATCGCTCCGGTTCCAGCGCTCGAACAGCGCATCGACGCGGCGGGTCTGCTCATTGCCGGAGTCGGCCGCGATCAACACACTTCCCAGGATCGCGAGAATCAGCGCGGCGCATTTCGTGGTGAGCCTGTTCATGCTGTCCTCCAGCGCTCGAAAACGGACTCTAGGCTAGCGCCCGCGAGGGCACGTCCCCGCTCTTCGGTAGAGATATTCACCTCGAAAGCTAACCTGCGCTTGTTGCCAGCTCGGATCACCATGGCCTTTGATGGAGAAGACATGATGAAAACGATCCAAGTCCTTGGGATCGCCACTGTCCGGACTCTTCCCATCCAGACGCTCGCCTTGTTTCTGGCGATGCTTGCGGGCTGCGCGAACGGCCCATCGGTGCGCGGCGGGGGTGCGGGCGCGCCACGAGGTGCGTACGAAACGGGCGACACCGAGCGAGCGGCCTCCTGGTTCGAACTCCACCGAAACCAACCCCCGAGCCTCCGCATCTTTCTGCAGCGCATGCCCAAAGGAGGCGACATCCACAGCCACCTGGGCGGCGCCGTGTACGCGGAGAGCTATCTCGCCTGGGCGGCCGAGGAGGACTTCTGTGTTCGGGAGAACGGCGAGGCGCTGGAACTCCGCAAGTGTGTCGCCGGAGACCCAACGCTGACGCGCTTGGCGACCCTCACCGATACCCGAATCTACGGGCAACTCATCGACCAGATGTCCATTCGCAACCTGGCATTCGCGGGGCGATCCGGCCACCGCGATTTCTTTGGCGCCTTCCAAACGATCGGGCCGGTCAACAGACTTCGGGCCGGAAACATGGTCACAGAGGTTGCAGCGCGCGCTGCCGAACAGCGGATCTACTATCTCGAACTGATGCTTTCAGTGCAGAATCGGGCCGTTCGAGAACTCGGCCGCAAAGTAGGAATGCGATCCACCTATGCGTCAACGCACAGCGCGCTGCTTGAAGCGGGGCTCGGTGATCTCGTTGCGGCGGGACGAGAAGAACTGAACGAACTCGAGAGGGAGGTTGAGGAGGCGAGGGATTGCGATCGGACGGAGGCACCCCTCGGTTGTGAGGTGACGATCCGCTATCTACAGCAGACGTCGAGGACCAGAACTCCGGCCGAAGTGTTCGCGCAGTTCGCCTTTGCTGTCGAGATCGCGCTCGCCGATTCACGCGTTGTGGGGCTCAACCTCGTCGCGCCCGAGGACGACCGCGTCGCCTTACGGGATTACACCATGCACATGGAGATGTTGGAATTTCTGATCTCCGCTGCGCCTGGGCAGGTGAATGTCTCCTTGCACGCGGGTGAGCTGACACTCGGCCTTGTGGACCCGCGCGAGCTTCGCTTCCACATCCGAGAGGCGGTGGAAGTGGGGCAGGCCCGCAGGATCGGGCATGGCGTCGACATTGCCTACGAGGACGACGCGTTGGAACTCCTAAATGAGATGCGTGAACGGGGCGTCCTCGTCGAGATCTGCCTGACCAGCAACGACATCATCCTCGACGTTCGGGGCGACAAACACCCGCTCCCGTTGTACCTCGAAGCCGGCGTTCCGGTGACCCTGGCCACAGACGACGAAGGCGTCGCGCGCATCGACCTCACCAACGAGTACCTGCGCGCAGCCCTGACCTACGACCTCGGGTACCGCGAGCTCAAGGCCATGGCGAGGAACAGCCTCGCGTACAGCTTCCTGCCCGGCGCAGGTCTGTGGCAGCAGGGAACTTTCGCCGTGACGCAAGCCTGCGCGGGCGACGCCCCGGGTTCCGAGAACCCAACGCGCAGCTGCGCGGAATTTCTCGCAGCCAGCGAGCGCGCGCGGGAGCAGTGGCGCCTCGAAGCCGAGTTCGTCGCGTTCGAGTCAATGGGCTGGGCCCACTAGGCTTCGATGTTGGGAAATCGCCGAGTGCGGGAGACTGCGAGACGTTGGCAGACGACATAACCGTGTATGCCGTCAAATCTTCAAGGATACTTAGACCTTGAGGCTTCCGGTCGTCACGGGTTGGTGAGTTTTCGACGAACCGGGACGCTGCGACCCGTGAGGATGTCTAGGTAGATCTCCTCGCAGTCGAGCTCGCCCTGACACCAGCTGTAGAAAGCGCCGAGTAGCGTCGACGCGACAGCGAGGTTGGTGAACAGTAGCTGCGGTGCGCTCGCGGTCGCAACGCCACAGCCCTGTTGGGTGGGCAGCTGGTCCGCGGGTTTGCGAATCTCGGGATGAAATTGGCTTAGCGGGTTGGTGATGTTACGGCCGCCGGCTCGCAGGTATACCTGGGCGTTTCCGTACGTTCCGGTGTTCCCGTCTTCGATGCCGTCGTTTCCGCCAGAAAACAGCGCGACATCGCGCAGTCGTCGACAGCGCGACTCGACAACTCTTCGCGTCGAATGGTTGTCCGGTGTACAAAACACAACGTCCCCTTCGGAGATCGCGAAGCGCGCTCGCTGAGGAGTGATGTACTCGGGTACCGCAACGACCGTGACCCGGTCTCCATAGGCTGCGTCGAGTCCTTCAGCGAGTACCACGGCCTTGGGGCCGAGCCGCTCGAAATGCTGTCGCCCGCGATTGGACTCCTCGAACGAGTCGCCGTCGACCGCGTACACGCAGGCGCCTTCGTCGCGATGAAAGAGATACGGTACAAGCATCCGGAGCACGATCCCACCGATCCCCCCGAGGCCGATGACCACGTAGCGCTGTGATTCAGTGGCCATCATCCTCCGCCACTTCTGCGGTCACGACTCTCAGGGCTTTCCCGCTGTCACTCCAGGTTGACTCGAGGCGCTCGTTCTCGACGGATTTGTCACCTTGTTGCCACGCGGGCTCCTCGACGCACTCGACCTGTTCCATCCAAGCGTTCGGTACCGGACACTCCGACACCACCCAGGTCTCGAGGACATCATCGGCGTTGACGTGGAAGCGTTGGCCATTGGAGACGAACGAAGCGGAGCGAGTGAGTTCTGCGGATGCAAAGCTTCCGAATACGACGTGGAGACCGTCTTCGAATTTCTCGTCCTCACAATCCACGTGGCTCGAATAGGCGGGCATGCAGGCATGACTGTGGATGGTGCCGAAGCGTATGAAGCCGTCGGGTCTTTCTACTCTCCCGTAGTCGAGGTGGTAATCCGTGTACCAGCGACCTCGAGAATCGTAGTAACCCGAGATGATCTGGGGCGGCACCCCTGCGCGATACTCCTGCGTTTTGGGATTAAAGAACAGGACCACGATGGCTTCACCGCGATGACACCAATAGACCTCGTTGAAAAATGCGATCACGCCATCGAGCAGCGAAGCGGGCAGAACTGGAAACAGCAGGTCGACGCGAGGCGTTTCAGAGAGGAGATCTGGAATGTTGCGCTCCGCTCGTGTTACGGAGCGGTGAGTCGGTGTGTTGCGAACCTGAAAGATGCCGTTGGATGCCACCAGGTAGTAGAGCTTCGCGGTTTCGACGATTTTCTCGGTTGTTTTGAGTACGACGGGAAATCTCATTCCGGCAACCAACTCATCTGCAATCCCCGCGATATCAGTGCCGCGAGGTCCGCACTGGACCGGATCCGGTTGGGGCGCACGACGGTGTTCAACATCTTGCGGAGTTCGGCGCTCGCCGTGGTGCCGGCCGGCTCCCACGGCACCGCGAGGCCCACGCGTCGATCTTCGCGCGAGGCCTCTTCCCAGGCTTCCATCGAGGCAACTCTCGGATCGATCGACTGCTGCCGCGTCCAATACGAGTTGCCCTCATGCTCTTCGGAACTGCGGTTGAAGGCGGCGCAAAACACGTGGTCAACGATCCGCGAGACCTTCCCCGGCCAGTCGAACTCGGAGAGGTCACCGAGCTGCTCCAGACATACCCAGCAGCGCTGCCCGTACCCCTCGGCAACGTTGAAGAGATTGGGCAACTTCAGATCTTCGCCCGTGTCGAGAGATTCGGTCCGGTAATAGAGCTGATGCTGACCGGTCAATCCACCCCCGCGAAAAATCACCAGCAGCACGATGTAGGGAAAGCTCACGTAGTAATTGCGATAGCTCGCCTTTGGACCGTAAGGCGCCTTCGAGTCGTCGGCGAGCCAGCGCACGGTGCGCGCGTGGGGCGGTAGCTCGAAAGCTGCGGCCACCGCGTTGCCCCGCACCTCCCAGATGCGCGCGTTTTGCGGCCGAATCTCGAATCTGCACGCCCGTTCGCATCCTCCATAGATCGTGTCGATCATTTGTTCGATGGGAAGATCGGCCAGCTTTTTCTTTCCCTGCTGAACGCGAACCTTGGCCCCTGTGATGCGAATTTCCGGTTCGAGCGGCATTAGCCCCCTCCCTTTTCTCCCGCTGCTCGGACGAACTCGAGGGTGTCGCCGCGATTCAACCGCGTGCTCGGATCGGCCTCGACGCCGTTCACGGTGGCAATCGCGCCGGGCGCCAGGTGGTAGGGATCTCGCAACAGCGTGACGACTTCGTCGACGCTCATACCGGCAACGTCGAGATCGTCCATTAGTGACCCCCAGACCACCTGCACCATGCCACCGCCGGATTCGGTGCCATCTTTTTGCCCTCCGGAGTTAGTTGCGGGCTCCGGCCGTGATTGAGTGGCCCTGCGGGGTATGCGGTGAAGTTGTTTCATGTTCTTGGCTCCCCATTCCCATTCGTTGGGATCAGGCGGCCCGCAAATGGCGGTGCCGCACGAGACGATGTGAATCCGCGATTTCAACATGTGCGATCTCGTCCGAGTTCGAGAACTCCAGCACCGCGCGTGCCGCGTGCGGTGTGGCGATCTTCGCGGTTTCGGCCGCGATTGCATCGTCGAGAGCGCCGAGCAGATCCTCTAGCGAGAGCCCGTTTACGACGGAAGCGCCGGATCCACTGTTGTGGAGCTCGCGGCGCGCCGCTACGTGCTTGGCGTTTTGGACTGCAGTCGAGAGCAGCGCTCCGTTGAGAAGGTCGGCAGCCTGGATTTCCCGGCGATTGCCGTTTTGCAGCACGACCGTCGCAATCGTGCCGATGCCGCCTACCGGTGTGTGGAGATAGCTGGCCGCCGCTTCGATCAGCGTCTCTGCAGACGCGTCCGCGTACGCGAGCTGCGGTGGCAGGTAGCGCGCCAGAATCTGCACAGTTGCGTCGCGGCCCGGGCGCTGGATCCGGAAGATCCGGTCGCCGAGTCGGAGCGAGCGAACCAGTGCCGGGTCGCAGCGATCCAACCGGTTGGTTGCCCCAATACAGAAGACATTCGACGTGGCCTCCAGGCCGTCGAGTTCGCTGAGCAGTGCACCCAGCACGCGGCCGTCGATGTCCTGGCCCATTCCCGCACCACGCGCTCCGTAGCTGTCGAGTTCGTCGAAGAACATGACGACGAGACCGGGTGCATCGCGCGCAATGGCGAACAGTTCGCGAATCCTCGCTTCGGCCTGGCCGTAGTAGATCCCGCGCAATGCGCCAGGTTTGACGTGGAGAAAGCGCGTGTCCTGATCCGCGCTGGAGAGATCGTGGGCGATGGCTGCTGCCAGCATGGTCTTGCCGACTCCTGGTTTTCCCACCAGGGTGATGCCGCGCAGCAGCTCGAGCGCGTATCGATCACACAGATCGCGGTGGCGCAGATGCAGATCCAGGTAATCGCGAATCTCATCGATCACGGAATCGAGGCCACCGATATCGTCGTACGTCACGGAAGGTGCGCACTCGAGTTCGAAGTTGCTCCGGGTTCGCTTGGGGAGCCGGCCGATCACGCATGGAAAATCGCGGATGTAGATCACGCGATCGCCCGCCTTGAGATCTCCGACGAGTTCGGGGGGCGCCAGCATTACGGTCTCTTCGTCACCGATGCCTTGCACGACAACCTGCCCGTCGAGTGCTTCGCCGACCGTTCCGATCAGCCCCGCGCGCTCCTGTTGATCGCTGCGTGACACGATCATGGTTCGTTCGCTGTCGAGGTAGACGGTGTCTCCAGCTCGAAGCTCTGGAGTGACGACGTCGGGGAGTGCATTCACGAGCATGCGCCCGGATCCGCTGATCAGATCTACGCGCTGGTCAGAAGTCACCCGGATCACCGTCGCGGGATGCAGAGGCGGCACGAGCGCCTGCTCGACAACCGCTTCGGCCTCGGCTTGCTTCTTCTTGGCAACCGCCGCCGCGCTGCGGAACTTTCGATTCTGGAGCATCAGCTGCTTGCAGGCTTCGGTGATTCCCTCGGGGTTCTTCACGGCCAGCAGTTCGAGAACGGCGTTTTCGTCTTCGGGGTCGAGTTTTCCGGATAACAGCGCCTTCAGCGGATTCAAATCCATTTCCTTATTTCCTCATTCGTCGAACACGCGGTAGTCGCGCTCTCGAATTTGGGCTTTCTGCCAGCCATAGAGCCGAAAGCCGAGTTGGGTTGCCGGGCGGTTGCCCACTTTGCCGATGACGAGGCCAACCGTGTATGGGCTCGTGAATGCGCTCGAATGCACCTCGACGTCGTCGTTCGAAAAAAAGCGGGTGTCCACCTGGCAGCCGTCGGTCGTCCGGCATCCCGCGCAGGGGGGGTGCGAGTGCGCCCATCCGACGGGAATGGCGCCGGTCACGGTCGAGGCGGCGGCGCGGCGGGCGGCCACGAAGGCTGCGGGATCGAATGCAAAGTGGTGCTGCGATGCGCCGCCACGCCCGGTCTCGACCGGTACGACACCTCGAACGCGTAGTTCGGCGGCTGCGCGACCGCGGTCATGACAGATGGATCCGATCAACAGCCAGGCGCGCTCCACGGCGTCGGCTGCAGCGACCGCGTCTCTCAACTCCGTTAGAACCCGATCATCGAACTCGACCGAGAATTTCCCGGGTACCGCGCCCGGTAGCTTCATGGGTTCCAGCGGCAACGGCGCCCGCGAAACCCGCGCCGAGAACCGGCGTGGTTCGATTGCCGCGGCCGGCGCTTCCTCAGCGATGAGGTGCCAATGGACGTCGTCGTTTGGCTCGAGGATTCCGTTTTTGACCAGGCCCTGAATCTGGGCGCGCGCCTGCGGGGCGACGACATCGGTGTCGTAATGAGCCGCAGGCAGGTCACCCAGCAGCAACTCCAGGGCAGCGACCGCAGGCGGATCTCCCCCGTCCCACACCGGCGTAATGAGATAGGGGGGGATGTTGCCATCGTTCGGAATCTGTCCGGAGATCACCGCGCGAAACAGTGCGTCCTCCAGGCAAGCTGTCACGCTCACCGGTGCTCGATGCACCGGCTCCCCTCCGCGCTCCACACCGATCGTAAACACGAATCCGCCTCCGGTCACGGCCGTGGTCAGCCCTTCGCCCCGGCGGAGACGCCGGGAACGAGTTCGATCTTGTCGTCGTGTTCGACACCCGCCTCGTCGAGGGTATCGCCGTGGTTGAGTTCCCGGCCGCGAAGGACAGCCTGGAAAAAATCCGAAAACGGAAGCTGCAGCGCATCAGCGCCCGCACTCACGACCTCACCAACGGTGAGGTTGCGCGGTACCCGTTCGAGGAGAGCCTCTTGGTTCCCCTCCCAATCGCCGGTCGTCAGATCGATAAATTCGGTACTCTGGACTGCTGCGCTCATCTTGACTGCTCCTTTTTGTGGTGGTCGCTTTCGATCGTCGATCCAGCTTCCGCCGGCACCGCACCGGCAGGCGCTGAATCGGTCACGCTTCTGCTTCCAGACTTGTTTCGCACTGGAAATCGATGGTCGAGGTAGACGTTCGCGATGCACTCGTCCGCCAACGCAACGAGTGCGAGGCTCGTCTCTGCCCGAGCAAAGGCCACTGCTTCGATCAAACGCGGCAGTATGGCGGATACCGGGAGTTCGGCTGGCGCGACCGCATCCCACACCAGCTGCATTGCCTCGTCGTCTGTGTCGGGCACCGTGAGGCGCGCGATGCGCAAGCGCCGATTCGCCTCGAGCGCAAAGTGGGCGAGTGCCTCCTTCGCGACGACATCGCTCACTCGAACGGTGCTTACGCTCGAAACGCGGAGCGCGTTCGATCCGATTCGATCGATCTCCAGGCGCCCAATCGAACCGGAGTCGGTGGTTGCGTGGACTCGGTAGCTCGCCTCGCCGACCGCTTCCCAGCTCCAGCCGATTTTGTCCAGGCTCCCCGTGATCTCGAGATCGGCCGCGTCAGCGGTATCCCGCGCAATGACCGGCGATTCGCCGTCCCAGCGTGCTTCGCCATTGGCGGGGCAGCCGCGGTCGATCCACGATTCCAGGCCATCGAGGGCCTGACCGGCGAGCTTTTCGCAATCGTGGGGATCGGCGACACGAGCGATTTCGGCGATCGCGCAGCCGGTTCCTTCCGCGGTCAACCCGAATTTCACCGGAGCGATGAAGTCCAGCTGGTGCGACAACCCCACGCGGGCCGTATCGAACGGCAGCGGCTGTGTGGTGACGGCAACGAGCGTGGGCTCCAGGTGCACGGTTCGGTAGCGGAGAGTTTTCTTCATGCTTTGCCCCGTTGAGATTGCGGC
>Ga0209987_10002485_pt1 | contig 10191 bp, 9 predicted proteins | sample N074metaG_FD_182134 | JGI IMG/M metagenome (GOLD analysis project Ga0209987, IMG submission 182134) | Deep subsurface microbial communities from Kermadec Trench to uncover new lineages of life (NeLLi) - N074 metaG (SPAdes) (version 2) | ecosystem: Environmental > Aquatic > Marine > Ocean trench... | reverse complement strand
CGACCTGCGGATCGGGGACATCTCCGATACGGTGGCCGATGTCGCTCCCGAGCGAATCGTTCTCGATCTCCCCGAACCGTGGCACGTTCTCGAGACGGCATCAGAACACCAACCACCCGGGGGAATTCTGTGCGCCTACCTTCCGACCGTCCCGCAGGTGCAGACCACAGTCGAGAGAGCACGAGAGATGGGGACGTTCGCCGAGATCGAAGTCAAAGAGTTCCTCGCCCGGGATTGGAACGTGTCGGGACGGTCCGTGCGCCCGGAGCACAACATGGTCGGCCACACAGGCTTCCTCGTTTTCATGCGCAAGACCGATTCCGCGCCAAACCTCTTGTAGGACTCGTCGGTATTATCTCCGGGGTCAGGAACATCTTCAGGAGACACCGATGAAGGTTTGCATAGATCAAGATCTCTGCACAGGCGGCGGAGGAGTGCCCGGCGGAGTGCATCTTCATGGAGCCATGAGCAGATATGAACCAATCTCACATGCGCCTAAAGGAACCCAGGGAAGTAACCGAACCCCTTCGTATACTGATCGCAGGCGACCCTAGGCCAGGAGGAAGCCGTGGAAGAAGGACGGACACAGGAGGAGGCAGCTCAGCTTCGTCAGGTCGTCGCGGCACTTGAAGACGAAGTCGCATATCTTCGCCGCCGGGTTCGCGAAGCCCCGGGCAACCTCGACGAACTCGAGTCGGAGTTCTCACGCACCCGTGATCGGCTTGATCGCGCAGCTGCCCAGAATGACAAGCTTTCCCATCTCCTGGAAGAGGCACGCGAGCAACTCGGTGTGCTCAGGGAAGAAGTGGAGAAGCTCACCTCTCCTCCCAACAACTTCGGAACCGTTCTACAGGTCAACGCCGACGGCTCCGTCGATGTCCTCACCGGCTCTCGCAAGCTCCGGGTCGCCGCCCAACCAAGTGTTGAGGTAAAGAAGCTCCAAGTAGGTCAGGAGGTGCTTCTCAACGAGGCCTTCAATGTCATCGACGTCCGATCCTTCGAGCCTGCGGGCGAGGTCTTGAGGGTGAGGGAGACACTTGACGACGGCCGGGTGATGATCCAGGCCCACGCCGACGAAGAAAAGGTTCTCAAACGTTCCGACGTGATGGCAGAGGTTTATCTCCGTGCGGGCGATTACGTCCGAGTCGACGCCAAGACTGGCCTGATTTTGGAGAAGATGGAGAGACCGGAAATCGAAGAACTCGTCCTCGAAGAGGTTCCCGACGTCACATATGCCGAGGTCGGCGGGCTGGCAGAGCAGATAGAGCAGATTCGCGACACCGTCGAGCTTCCCTATATGCACAAGGATTTGTTCAAGGAGTATGAACTGGTGCCACCAAAAGGGATACTTCTCTATGGCCCGCCCGGGTGTGGTAAAACCCTGATCGCCAAAGCAGTGGCCAACAGCCTGGCCAAGAACGTGTCCAAACGTTCAGGACGCCCGGACGTGCGCTCCTACTTCCTCAACATCAAGGGTCCCGAACTGCTCAACAAGTGGGTTGGTGAGACCGAGCGTCAGATTCGTCTCATCTTCCAGAGGGCGAAGGAGAAATCAGACGAGGGTGTTCCCATCATCATCTTCTTCGACGAGATGGACTCGCTGTTCCGCACCCGGGGCTCGGGTATCAGTTCCGACGTCGAGTCGACCATCGTGCCTCAACTGTTGTCTGAGCTCGATGGTGTCGAATCACTCAAGAACGTGGTCGTCATCGGTGCATCCAACCGTGAGGACCTCATCGATCCGGCGATTCTCCGTCCCGGCCGGCTGGACGTGAAGATCAAGATCAACCGGCCCGACCCTGTTGCCGCCAGAGAGATTTTCCGGATCTACATCACCGATCAAACCCCGATCGACTCTGAGGAGTTGAGCTCTTTCGGTGGTCCTGTCGGGGACTTCATCGTTTCGATGATCGATACCACCGTCACCGACATGTACGCCACGGACAAGGAGAGAGAATTCCTCGAAGTGACGTACGCCAATGGCGATCGAGAGACGCTCTACTTCAAGGACTTTGCCTCCGGGGCGATGATCGAGAACATCGTCAGACGTGCCAAGAAGGACGCGATCAAACGCCAAATTGCGGGTGGACCGATCGGAGTGCGTGCTTCCGATCTGAAAGCGGCGATCAAACAGGAGTTTCGCGAGCACGAAGATCTGCCGAACACGACCAACCCGGATGACTGGGCCAAGATCTCCGGTAAGAAGGGCGAGCGGATTGTCTATGTCAGAACGCTCGTCGGGGGAGACGAGGAGAGTCGGCTCATCGAAAAGGTCTCGGGCGGCCAGTACCTGTAATGGCAATCCACAAGGTGCTCGGTACCGAGACCGAGTACGGAATCGTCGTCAGGGGCGACCCCGGATTCAATCCCGCCGCGGCTTCGTCCCTCGTTGTCAATAGCTATCCAGGAGTGAGGGTCAAAGTCCAGTGGTCCTATGAGGAGGAATCTCCGGGACGTGACGCTCGCGGGTTCGGTCACGACACCTACGGGTTGATCGATTCAGAGGGGGCCGTGGTCAATTCCGTCCTGGCCAACGGCGCCCGGCTGTATGTTGACCATGCCCACCCCGAATACTCCAGTCCTGAGTCCTACGACCCGCTTGAAGCAGTGCTCTACGACAAGGCGGGGGAGCGAGTCATGCACAAAGCTGCGGTCGTCGCCTCGGAGACCTCCGGACGCCAAGTCTCGCTCTACAAGAACAACTCCGACGGCAAGGGCAACTCCTATGGCGCTCACGAGAACTATCTGCTTTCCCGAGAGACACCGTTTGGCGATGTGATCAGGTACGCGACTCCTTTCATGGTGACCCGTCAGATCTTCACCGGCGCCGGGAAGGTGGGTAAAGAGAACAACCGCCCCGATGTTGACTTTCAAATCACGCAACGCGCCGACTTCTTCGAAGAGCAGGTCGGTCTTGAAACGACGCTCAAGCGCCCCATCATCAACACGAGAGACGAGCCTCACGGCGACCCGGCTCGCTACAGACGTCTTCACGTGATCATCGGCGACGCCAACCTCTCCGAAGTCCAGGTGTTTCTCAAGCTGGGGACGACGGCGTTGATGCTCGCTGCCCTCGAAGACGGAGCCATCCCCGACCCACTCGACCTACTCGACCCGGTCGAAGCCTGCTGGCAGGTCAGTCACGACCTTTCGTTGTGCCGTCCCATCCAGCTCGACGGAGGAGGCTCGGCCACGGCTCTCGAACTGCAGGGCAGATACCTCGAATGGTTCGCCAAATATGTCGAGAAGGAGCTTGATGAGCCCGTTTGGAACCAGCTCATCGAGGAGTGGGAGCGCACTTTGTCGTTACTTGAAACCGAGCCGATGCAACTGGCCGACACGCTGGACTGGGTAGCCAAAAAGCGCCTGTTCGAGGGTTATGTGGCACGTGATGGACTCGAGTGGTCCAGCGCAAAACTGAGGGCTCTCGATCTCCAGTATCACGATGTCGACCCTGAAAAGGGCCTGCACAACCGGCTGGTCGCCAGGGGCGAGATGCGCACCCTTTATACCAATCAACAAGTCGAGGATGCCGTCTCGACACCGCCGCAGCGGACGCGGGCCTATTTCCGTGGACGCTGCGTATCCGATTTCCCAGACTCACTGGTGGCTGCCAACTGGGATTCGCTGGTGTTCGATGTCGGCGGATCACATCTCAAACGCGTTCCTATGATGGAGCCCCTGAGAGGCAACGCCGAAAGAGTCGGTGCGCTTCTGGACGAGGCCGAGGACGCAGCAGACCTGCTCCGACGCCTAGAAGGATGAGATAGATGTCAGATCGAGAACGCTCCAAGTCGAGGGACAAGGGCAAGGACGAAGCCGAAGAGACAGCCGAAGTAACGGTGGAAAGCGACACCGACATCGAGGCTCTAGACGATCTCTTAGATGAAATCGACGAAGTTCTCGAGGAGAACGCAGAGGAGTTCGTCAAGAACTACGTCCAAAAGGGCGGCCAGTGATCGAACGACCGATGGGGCCGTTGCCCCTCGACGTCCCGGTACCCGGCGCTAGCTTCAGTGACCTCCTGGAGATTGTGGGAGCGAGCCCGGTCTTCTCCATTCCAGAAGGCGCTACAGCCCCGTCGGCGCCAGAGGGCACGACTGTTCTTGCGCTTCGCTACCCGAACGGCGTGGTGATAGCGGGCGATCGGCGGGTAACGGAAGGAAATCTCGTCGCACATCGCCGCATCCGTAAGGTGTTTCCAGCCGACCACTATTCGGCTATTGCAATCGCCGGTACTGCTGGTCTGGCAATCGACATGGTCAAGCTCTTTCAGGTGGAGTTGGAGCATTACGAGAAGATCGAGGGAATCAGGCTTTCCCTGGAAGGAAAGGCCTCCTTCCTCGCCCGCCTGGTCCGTAACCAGCTTCCCCTTGCCTTCCAGGGTCTTGTGGTGGTACCGCTATTCGCCGGATACGACGAGCGTCTCGAGTTTGGCCGGGTTTACAGCTTTGATGTCGTCGGTGGCCGCTACGAGGAAATCGACTTCGGGAGCACCGGATCCGGGTCACGTCTGGCTCGCTCGTATCTCCGAACAGCCTACGAGGACGACCTGACAGGCGACGATGCGGCTCGACTTGCCGTCCAGGCGCTGGTTTCAGCCTCGCAGGAGGACACAGCCACTGGAGGCCCTGATCTCAGACGCGGGATCTTCCCCAATGTCGTGCGAATCGATTCGGACGGCGTCGAGGAGCTTCCCGACAATGTTATCGCCCCGATCGCTGAGTCGGCACTGGAAACGATCCGATGACCATTCCCTTTTATGTCGCGCCCGAACAACTCGTCCGAGACAAGGCAGAATTCGCCCGAAAGGGCATCGCCCGAGGCAGGTCCATCGTCGGGGTTGATTACAGCGGGGGGGTTCTGCTCCTCGGAGAGAACCCCTCCACGGCTCTGCACAAGATCTCCGAGGTCTACGATCGGATCGCTTTCGCCGGCGTCGGGAAGTACAACGAGTTTGAGACACTGCGCAAAGCGGGCATCCGCCAGGCCGATCTGATGGGGTATCTCTACTCCAGAGATGATGTCACCGCGATGGGGCTCGCAACAGCGTTTGCACAAACCCTGGGCATGATCTTCACACGTGACCCAAAGCCCTTCGAAGTTGAGGTTCTGATAGCGGAGATATCCGAGGACGGTGACGAGCATCGTCTGTTCAGGATCAGCTATGACGGAACGCTTTATGACGAGCGCAACTTCGTGGCCATAGGCGGAAAGGCCGAGCAGTTGACAGAGGCCCTCGAGGAACTGTGGCATGAGGGCATGAGCCTCGAGGAGGCTTTTACAGCCGGTGTTGAGTCATTTCGCCGTGTCGAGGGCAGAGAGTCGGAGGGTTGGGAAGCCGCAGTCCTTGACGACTCCAACGGCAGACGGGCCTTCCGCCGTCTCGATGTGGATCAGTTCACAGAGGTCTGACCACCGAACAAAAAGTTGGTGGCACCGGATGCGCTACTCAAGGTCTCGAGATCGATGCCGCCACGACGGACCCCGGTCTTCCAACTGAAGACACCTATCCGGTTTAGCCTGGGTCCGTGGAGCGCAGGATCTTCGGGATAGAGAACGAATACGGTGTCACCTGCACGCTGCGTGGTCAGCGTCGGCTCAGCCCGGACGAAGTCGCTCGTTATCTGTTCCGGCGGGTCGTGTCCTGGGGACGCTCCTCAAACGTGTTTCTGGAGAATGGGGCGAGGCTATACCTGGATGTGGGGTCCCATCCTGAATATGCCACCCCCGAGTGCGACAGCATCGAAGACGTTGTCGCCCACGACAAGGCAGGGGAGCGAATCTTGGAAGGCCTCGTCACAGGAGCCGAAGAGCGGCTCGAAGAGGAGGGCATCCGGGGTGAAATCTATGTCTTCAAGAACAACACCGACAGTGCCGGCAACTCATACGGATGTCATGAGAACTATCTGGTCAGCAGACACAAGGACTTCCATCGCACCGTCGACGTTCTCATCCCCTTCTTGGTCACACGTCAGATCTTTCTGGGTGCCGGGAAGCTGACCCAGACTCCGAGGGGCACAGCATTTTCTATTGCTCAACGCGCCGATCACATCTGGGAGGGTGTGTCGTCTGCAACAACTCGATCCAGACCCATCATCAACACCCGCGACGAGCCCCACGCTGATGCAGAGAAATACCGGCGACTACACGTCATAGCCGGCGACTCGAACATGAGCGAGTACGCGACTTTCGTCAAAATCGGCACGATGGTCGCGCTGCTCCAGATGATTGAGCGTGACGTGATGTTCCGCGATCTGACCCTGGAAAACCCGATACGCGCCATCCGTGAGATATCTCACGACATCACATGCTCCCGAAAAATCAGACTCGCCAATGGACGAGAGTTGAGCGCTCTGGACATTCAGTGGGAGTACCTCGACCGGGTGATGCGGTTTGCCCGAAACCCCGGGTTCCCACCCGAGATCCGGCGTGCCATCGATCGTTGGGAGCATCTCCTGACCGGTCTGGAGAAGGACCCGATGACCCTGCACCGGGAGGTCGACTGGGTCATGAAATACCGGCTTCTGGTGAGATACTCAGAAGTCCGAGGTCTTCCTATGTCGGATCCTCGCATATCGATGATGGATCTCGCCTATCACGATGTCGATCGGAGCCGCGGTCTCTACTACCTGCTCGAGAAGAAGGGTCTCACCGATCGCGTCGTTACCGATGACAAGGTGGCCGAGGCTATCATCACGCCTCCACAGACGACTCGGGCAAAGCTTCGAGGAGCCTTCATAAAGGCGGCCAAGGCCCACAAGAGAGACTTCACCGTCGACTGGGTTCATCTCAAGCTCAACGACCAGGCTCAGCGCACCGTCATGTGCAAGGACCCTTTCAAGTCCGAAGACGAGCGAGTGGAAAAACTCATCGAGAGTCTTTGAGCGAGCACTAGGCACCAGGTAATGCAGAACGTGGTCGAACGTGTACTCAATCTTCTGATCTACCTGCTCGAATCACCGACTCCAGTGACCGCCGAGGACGTGCGTCACACAGTTCTTGGCTACGACGCGCAGACCGACGAGGCGTTTCACCGGATGTTCGAGAGAGACAAGGACGTCCTGCGAAGGCTCGGCGTGCCTCTCAGTCGCCGGGCTCTGGACGCCTGGGAGGTTGACTACGGCTACACGGTCGACCCGGACGAGTACGCCATCCCGGATCCTGGTCTCACCCAAGAGGAGCGGGTGGCGCTGTCGGTAGCGGCCAGAATGGTGCGATTGGGCGGTTCACACGCCGGACTGGATGCTCTCCTCAAGCTCGGTGGGATAGAGCGAAGTGTGGGACTGGAACCACTTGGTGCCGACCTCGGTGCCGAAGCGGATGTGCTCGGGTCGCTCTTTGGGGCCATCACAGAGCGGAGAGCCGTGGAATTCGAGTATCGGGACAACACCCGCCAACTCGATCCTTACGGCATCGCCCACAGACGTGGCCATTGGTATGTGGTTGGAGCCGGGTCCAAAGGTGAGAGGGTTTATCGGGTCGACAGGATCGAGAAACTCACTGTCTCCGACAAAAGCGGGACGTTTGCAAAGCCAAAGGGTTTTGATGTCAGATCGCTAATGGATCTACAGCCTTGGGAGGCCGGATCCGACCCCGAGGTCGAAGCAACCATCCGCTTCGATTCCGAAGTGGCGTGGTGGGCAGCCCGGACCCTCGGGCTCGAAAAGCCAGAGGGTGAACTAGTGGCGAGCGTGCCTGTCGCGAACCGCGATGCCCTCGTCGGGTGGGTGCTCAGTTTTGGTGACGCTGCCGAGGTTCTCGAGCCACCTGAGATCCGAGAGGAGATCCGCACGCGTATAGAGGCCGCCCTGGAGAAACTCCCGTGACCAGCTCCCGAACCGTTTCTCGCCTGTCACGCATACTGGCACTGATTCCCTACGTGCTCGAGAAACAGTCGGCTGATGTCAGCGAGATCCTCGACCGGTTCGATTATTCGGAAGACCAGCTCACACGTGACCTGAACACCGTCTTCGTTTGTGGACTCCCCGGATACGGGCCTGGGGATCTCATGGAGGCCTACATCGACGAGGACAAAGTGATCATCGACGCGGCCGACTACTTCACCCGTGCACCGCGGTTGACGTCCACCGAGGCTCTTGGGCTACTGGCTGCAGGAATGACGGTTGTCGGAATGGGGGAGGCGACACCTGCCCTGGAATCGGCCGTGCGAAAACTGACCAAGGCAGTCATGCCGGAAGCCTCTTCGGCGCTCGTCGTGGACGTGGGGGACGAATCGGACAACGTCGGCATCCTCCGCAACGCCGCCGCCGACCAACGGGTGGTTCGAATTACGTACCGCTCCGTTGGCAAGGAGGAAACCACCGACCGAGACATAGAGCCCTGGACCGTCTTCACCACCCTGGGCCGTTGGTATGTCATGGGACATTGCCGTCTTGTCGACGACCACCGCACCTTTCGTGTCGACCGTATTCGGGACATCGAAGTGACCGACGAGTTGTTTGAGAGGCCAAAACGTGTCCCAGATCCTGGAGTTGGCTACACGGCGTCCGAGGACGATGTGGTGTGCACGATTGACCTTTACCCGAAAGCACTCTGGGTCCTCGAGTACTACCCGGTCGAGGTGCTGCGTCAGAGCAGTCGTTCCACACGGATTCGATTCTCGGCACCGGATGCCGAAGTGCCCGCCCGTTTGCTCCTTCGTCTCGGGCGGGATGCCAAGCTGGTGAAGGGAATCGAGGTCGCCGAACGCGTGAATGACCTGGGCGGCCGTCTCCTCATTGCCTACCAATAGGGTCGATAGACCTAGACACGAGTCTTCAGTTTCACCCAGTGTCTGCCGATCAAAGGGCACGAATGGGAGACCGGAGACCAGAGATGACGACCATCAAGACGACGTGCACCCGATGCGGTGACATACACCTGACACCAGATGACGTGGCGTTGGAGCTACATCCTGGCGGCAGGGAAGGTGATTACCGTTTCAAATGCCCGACTTGCACATTCCTGCAGCGTCGGCCCGCCAACTCCCGCGTCGTCAGCGTGCTCCTCGCCACCGGGGTGCAGTTCGAGGTCATCAACCCTGATCCGATCACCGAAGAGGAGATCGAAGCTTTCTCTGCCGCCCTCGAGACGGAGCCGGATCCGCTCCGCTTGCTCGCCGGCTGACATAGCTCTCCTCCATGAGACGTCGACGGGCGCCTTAGGGCAGAGTGCTCCTCGGCCTGAGGGTGGCGACTCGGGGGAGTCGCCGCCTTCTCCTCTATCGGGACTGAACGGTTTAGCATCCGCCTCATGATTCAGGGTGGCGAGATCATCATCATTGCGCTCGTGGCACTTGTGGTGCTGGGCCCAAAGCGCTTGCCGGAATTGGCGCGCAAGCTGGGGCATTGGACGTCGGAGCTTCGGACGGCGGCGAGGGAGATCTCCCGGGGCCTCGATTCGGAGGTCGCCGACCTCAAAGCCGCCGGAAAAGAGCTCAAGGCTCCGCTGGAGGAGCTAAAGCAGCCACTAAAGGACATCAAACGAGACATCAAGTCTGCGAGCCAAGGGGATGTCGACCTGACTGGCTCGAAACCCGTGTCCGGCCCCACGCCGGAGGATGCCATGACCGAGATGGAAGAGATCGAGAGGAATCCGGATCCCGACGAGGAAGATGATTGAGTAACGACAGTCCACAGTCCTTTTTCTCCCATCTCGATGAGTTGCGATGGCGCATCCTCAAGATGGGGATAGCTGTCCTTGTCGGTGGAATCATCGCCTTCGTGTTCTCCAAGCAGCTGCGCATCATTTTGGAAGCACCCTTCGAGACGGCGGCCCCGGACTCCTTCCTGCAGAGCCTCGCCGTCACTGAGCAGTGGGGGGTGTTGATGCGGATCGGGCTGTTCGGAGGCGTGATTCTGGCCAGCCCGGTGATTCTCTACCAGATGTGGGCCTTCGTGAATCCGGCTCTCAACTCCAAAGAGCGCAAGTGGGCGATCCCCGTTGTGACGGCGCTTGCCGTTCTCTTCGTCGGTGGTGTCATGTTTGGCTACTGGTCACTTCCCCGGGGCCTGGATTTCTTGCTCGGTGTGCTCCCCGACGTCGAGAACAATCTCCGGGTGGGCGACTACTACTCGTTCACCCTGAGATTCCTCCTCGCCTTTGGTCTTGCCTTCCTGTATCCGGTGTTCCTGTTTGCGGCCGCAGCGGCCGGAGTGGTGTCGTCGGAACAACTGGCTCGCGGACGCC
>Ga0209987_10002483_pt1 | contig 10192 bp, 10 predicted proteins | sample N074metaG_FD_182134 | JGI IMG/M metagenome (GOLD analysis project Ga0209987, IMG submission 182134) | Deep subsurface microbial communities from Kermadec Trench to uncover new lineages of life (NeLLi) - N074 metaG (SPAdes) (version 2) | ecosystem: Environmental > Aquatic > Marine > Ocean trench... | reverse complement strand
GCCGGCGAGTTGTACCGGTTGCGACCATCGATCAGGTTGCCGTCGAGCGCGCGGCCGCCGCCAAGGGCGTTCTGGCCCCAGGTCGGCGCGGTGGACACCAGGGCCGTCCCCAGCACCAGGCCGGCGGTGAGTGTGCCGTGCCACACCGGTCGCGGTTGTTTCACATGTCGCACTGTCAGGAACCTCGCCTGCTGGTCAAACGTGGGCTACGGACTATTCGCGAGCTGGATCTCCTGCATCCGCAGCGCGATCCGTACGGCGTCATTCGGGATGCAGACTGACAGCAGGTAGCAACGATTGCCGTGATTCCATACCAGGACATCCATCCGGCAGTTCGCATCCCTGGCAATCTTATCGGTGGGTACGGGCAGGGCATTGAGTCCGGCGGTCCCGTGGGTTTGCAGCCGGTCGGACCTTGGGACCACGTGAAGGCTGATAAGACCCGGTTGGCCGCTGGTTCGCTTGTAGATCAGGTGGCAGCCACTTGCGCACCCCGGCACCTCGCAGGCGTCGCCGCCGACGAACTTGTAGCCTAGGTCGCTCAGGTCATACACGCAGCCGGCCTCGCCCAGGTACCCGGCGAGTTCGCGGGCGGCGATCTGGGGCGTGCGGTAACGCGCGGCACGAACCGGCTCGTCCAGTCGCTCCACAGCGACCACGTGCTCGGCAGCGACGGCTGCCGCCGCCTGCGAGGCGATGTCGATCAACGGCTGGCGACGCAAGGCGTCGATGGGCTGGCCGAAGATTCCGAACAGCACGGCACCGGCAACAAGGACCAGTGATGCTGCGACCGCGAAGGCGTTGGCATGCAGCGGTGCTTGCCACCATGCACGATGCGGGGCTCGATGTGGTGCCGGCGGTGCCGCGGGGAGGTCCGCAGTGAGCGTGTCGGGACCGACGGTCTCGACATCGCCGGCGAGAGCCTCGCGGATTCGATCCGTCAGCCCTGCCGGTGCGGCCGGACAGCCGGTCAAGGTCGTCGCGACCCGCTTCTTCAGATCCTGTTCGAACCCGGCTAGGGCGTTGGCCTGCGGGTGTTCGCGAAGCCTTAATTCGATGGCCGCCGCTTCGGGTAACGAGAGCTCCCCGTCACAGTAGAGGCGTATTTCCTTGGCCGTGGGTGCATTGCTCATGATCCGGCTACCGTCCTCGTTGCCGAAAGGACACTCGTTGAAGATACGCAGGGCCCCAATACTTGAACCGTCTCCGCCCACCGGCCCGTGCCGTTTCCCAGTTGCATCAACAACTCTCCCTTCCGATTTCTTCTGCGAATTCAGCCAATTGATCCGCCAGGGTGCTCCTGGCCCTGTGAAGGCGGCTCATGACCGTACCAATTGGTATTTCCTGTATCTCGGCTATCTCGCGGTACTTGAGCCCCTCGACGGCCCACATCAGCAGGACCGTCCTATATTCGGGCCGCAGGTGCTCGATCGCCGCCTTGAGCCGCTCGTCGACGTGCTCCCAGTTGAAGGTGCTGAGGTCCCACGCGGGGCCGGGTTCGTCCGGCCCCGGATCGTCGGAGCTGGCGCCGTGCAGTTCGTCCACCGACATCGGCGCCCGCTTCGCCTTGGCGAGCCGCGTGTAGAAGACGTTGTGGAGGATCTTGAACAGCCACGGGCGGATCCCGCCCCCCTGCTCCTCGAATCGCTCGGCGACGCGCAGCGCCTTGAGATAGGTTTCCTGGACCAGGTCGGAGGCCTCGTCCGGGTGACGCACCAGTTGCAACGCGAGCCGGTAGACGGCTTCGAAGTGCTCCAATGCGAGGTTTTCGAATGCGGCTCGTTCCACAGGCAGTCAAGGGTACCCGACGACGCTCGCCGGTTCCTCGATCCAACGCCCGAACACAGACCCGGCCAGGGCTCCCGGGACTACTAGAATGGCCGTCCATGGCCCAACCGACCTATATCACGACGCCCATTTACTACGTCAACGACAAGCCGCACATCGGTCACGCCTATACCACCACAATCTGCGACATCTATGCCCGTTTCATGCGGTTCGCGGGCCGGGACGTGTTCTTTCTCACCGGTACCGACGAGCACGGGCTCAAGGTCGAGAAATCGGCCCAAGAACGCGGCATCACGCCCCAGGCGCTCGCCGACGAGAACGCCGCCGAGTTCCGCCGCGTCATGACGATGCTGGAGCTGACATTCGACGACTTCATCCGGACGACCGACGCCGATCACGTGCGTCAGGTCCAGGCGTTGGTCACCCGGCTGATGGAGACCGACGCGGTGTACCTCGGCGAGTTCGAGGGATGGTACGACGAGGGCCAGGAGGAGTACCACCCCGAGAACCGCGCGCGTGAGCTCGACTACAAGAGCCCTGTCAACGGCAGGCCGCTTGTCCGGGCCAAGGAGAAGAATTACTACTTCCGACTCAGCGCGTTCCAGGAGCGTCTCGAGGAGCTCTTCGAGGCCCAACCCCACTTCGTCCGCCCACCGGCCCGGCGCAACGAGGTGCTCGGGCGACTTCGTGAAGGGCTCGCCGACGTGCCGATCAGCCGGACGAACTTCAAGTGGGGCGTGCCGATGCCCGGCGATCCGGAACACGTCATTTACGTGTGGATCGACGCGCTGATGAACTATGCCACGGCGCTCGGCGTCGGCGAGCCGTCGAGCGAGCGGTATGCGGCACGTTCGAAATACTGGCCCGCGGACTACCACGTCATCGGCAAGGAGATCCTGTGGTTCCACGCGGTGATCTGGCCGGCGATCCTCATGGCGCTTGAACTGCCGTTGCCGCGGTGCGTGTACGCCCACAGCTTCTGGATCCGCGAAGGACGGAAGATGAGCAAGTCGCTGGGCAACTTCATCGACATGGAGACGATCGAGCAGTACGTCGATCGCTACAGCCTCGACGCGTGGCGGTACTACCTCGTGACGCATGGTCCGCTGGGCGCGACCGATGCCGACTTCACCGACTCACACTTCCACGAGGTCTACAACACGGACCTGGTCAACACCGTCGGCAACTGCTCGAGCCGGGTCTCGGCGATGATCGGCAAGTACTTCGACGGTGCCCTGCCGGGTGAGACACCCGGCGGCACCCGGCTTGTCGTGGCGGATTACGACTGGCCGGCGATCTGCGCCGAGGCGGTCAGCGATTCGATGACGGCCGTGGAGCGTCTGGATCTGTCCGGATTCATGGCCGCGGCAGTGGGTTTGATCCGCCGGGTCGATGCGTTCATCAACCGTACCGAGCCGTACAAGATCGCAAAGGACGAGTCTCGACGCGATGAGCTGCGTGCGATCCTGTACCAGTGCGCCGAAGCGATTCGCATCTCGTCGCTGCTGCTGTGGCCCGTCATGCCCGACAAGTCCCGAGCGCTCTGGGAGTCGCTTGGTCTGCAGATCGATCCCGATGCCGGCTCGCTGCACGCCCTGGCCGAGTGGGGCGGTCTCGCCGAAGGCCAGCACGTGCAGAAGACGGCGCTGTTCCCGCGTGTCGAGCGCCGCGTGAGTCCGACGGCTGTATGATTCAGACCGGGCCTGCAAGTCACTCCGAATCGAATATCACACCCGACGAGGAACACGCACCATGTCCACGACGCCGACGTTGACCAAGCCGACGCTTCCGCCGACCGGCGATCCACCCGCGGACGGCGAGCTGACACCCGACCTGCTCGCGCGGCTGGCGTCCGATTTCGACGGAAAATCGTCCTACCGGCTCGCCCAGAACGCGGTCACACAGACCTCGGTCGGCGACATTGCGCTCAACCGGTCGGTCGTCACCGGCATCGATCACACGTTCTCGCACCTGCTCGATGACTGGTCCGTGACGAACCAGAAGAAGTCCGGTCGTTGCTGGATGTTCGCGGGGCTGAACCTCCTGCGTGTCGGCGCGATGAAGAAGATGAACCTGAAGGACTTCGAGTTCAGCCAGAACTACACGCTCTTCTGGGACAAGCTCGAGCGTGCCAACTACTTCCTGGAGGCGATCATCACGACCGCTGACCGACCCGTCGACGATCGCGTCGTCGCGTGGCTGCTCGACCATTCCCTGGAGGACGGCGGACAGTGGAACATGTTCGTGAACGTCGTCGCCAAGCACGGGTTGGTCCCGCAATCGGTGATGCCGGAGACCGAGAGTTCCTCGAACACCCGGCTGATGAACGGCATCATCATCGCCAAGCTCCGCGAGGGCGCCGTTGTCCTGCGTGATCTTCGCACCGGCGGAGCCCCGATGGAGGCGGCCCGTGCCGCTCGCGACGAGATCCTGCTGGTCGTACACCGGATCCTGTGCATCCACCTGGGCACCCCGCCGCAGCGATTCGACTGGCAGTGGAACGACAAGGACAAGGAATTCCATCGCGACCCCGCGATGACACCGCGTCAGTTCGCGGGAAAGTACGTGGACCTGCCGCTCGACGAGTACGTCTGTCTCGTGAACGACCCGCGTGAGACAAGCCCCTACGGGCGCACCTTCACCGTCGAGCATCTCGGCAACGTCGTCGGCGGCGAGATCGTCAAGTATCTCAACGTCGAAATGGGTCTCATGAAGCAGATCGCAATGGACGTCATCGTCAGCGGCGAATCCGTCTGGTTCGGCTGCGACGTCGGCAAGATGATGCGACGCGATCTCGGCCTCTGGGACGCGGCGCTGTTCGATTACGAGACGCTCTACGACACCAGCTTCGGGCTCGATAAGGCGCAGCGGCTGATCTACCACCAGACGCTGATGACCCACGCCATGCTCTTCACGGGTGTCGACGTGGTCGATGGCCGGCCGCGGCGTTGGCGAGTCGAGAACAGCTGGGGCGAGGAGAACGGCCGCAAGGGCTTCTACGTCATGAACGACTCGTGGTTTGACGAGCACATGTTCGAGATCGCCGCACGACGCAGCACGCTGCCGCCCGAGCTCCATGACGCGCTCGACGCCGAGCCGATCGTGTTGCCGGCGTGGGATCCGATGGGGTCGTTGGCTTGAAGAGCCATTAGCCATTAGCCATTAGGGGAAGAGGGTGGTGAGAGTTCTGGTAGTTGTCTGCGCGGGACTGGCCGGGTGTGCCGGGTCGGTACGGGTGGTTGAGCCGGTTGATGTTCGGGCGGGGCTGGTCATGTACTCGGGCGGTGACGGCGAGTCGGTGGACTGGGCCCAGATCATGGATGCGGTTGCGGGGGCGGACGTCGTCGTGCTTGGCGAAGAGCACGATGACGCCGTCGGGCATGCGTTTCAGCTGGCGATCGTCCAGGACGTGTTGCAGCGGTGGCCCGACAGCGCCGTGTCGATGGAGATGTTCGACCGGACCGAGCAAGCGGTCGTCGACGATTACCTCGCCGATTTCATCGACATCGAGACGTTCCAGGAGCGGACGGCGAACACGCGCTGGCTGAAGCTCTCCCGGCAGTACGCCGCGCGGGAGCTGGATCGCAAGACCTTCCAGAAGCGCATCGCCAGGCTCGGCTGGCCCGACTGGGAAACCAACTACCAGCCGATCGTCGATGCCGCCAAGACGGCCGGCGCGCCGGTCATCGCCGCCAACACGCCGTGGCTGGTGTACATGAGCGTCGCGCGACGCGATGGCTTTGACCGGCTCGACGACGTCACGACGGCGCAGCGGACACTGTTCGAAGTGCCCCATCGGGTTCCCGATGGTGAATACCGCAAACGTTTCTGGGAGGTTCTGGCCGGCCGCGCCGAGGGTGAGCCGGCCAATGACGACGACGATGACGATAACGAGCAGGGAGCACACCCCGGCTTCGACGACGAGACGATCCTCGGCATGTTCCGCGGTCAACTGGTCATGGACGCGACGATGGCCGCCTCGATCGCCGAGGCACGGCGAGCCGGAGCCGAGAAGGTCGTGCACCTCGTGGGCCACTTCCACTGCGACTTCGAGGGGGGATTGGTGCAGGAGCTGCGGTACCGGGATCCCGACGCGCGAATCCTGGTGATCACGGTGCTGGCCGAAGCCGGGACCGAGCTGCGGGAAGACGATCTGGGGCGCGCGGACTTCGTGGTCTACACGCCGAACTAGAGCCCCTTATTTCTTCTTCTTGTCGCCGAACAGGCCGCCAAGACCTTCTATCGCGTCGCCGATCGCTTTGCCGGCGTCCTGTGACCCCTTGTCGAGACCGTCGAGTACCTTGCCGACCGTCCTGACAGTTTCCGACACCGTCATGTCGCCGAGGCTGCCCAGTTCGGCCAGTGCGCCGCCGAGGTCGTTGACCAGGTCGGCGGGCAGTTGTGCGCCGTTGGAGACGATCGCCGCCAGGATCATCTTGATGACGCGGTCGGTCAGCTCGGCCGTCGTCATGCTCTCGCTGCCGACCTCGGTCATGCGGACTTCCTCGATGGGAATTTCCATGCGTGTCAGGCCGAAATCCACCTTGACGTTGAGGTCCCGGATGATGATCTCGTGGACCACGAACTTCTTGCCCGGTTTGCCGGCGTCGGCCTGTGCGCCGTCGTTGCCGGAGTCCGTGGACTCGAAACGCTTGAGGTTGTCCGTGATAATCTTGTAATTGGCCTTGCCGCTGCGCTTCTCGAGATTGATGTCGATGCCGGTCAGTGCCAGCGTCGGCACCTCGACGGTGTCCTGGCGGAGCGAGCCGAGCGACACCGCCAGAAAGCCCTCGTCGAGGTGCAGGAAGAAATCGCTCTCGAACCCCTCCGGGTTGGCGACCGTGAGCCCTTTCATGGTGAACTCGCCGCTGAGGATGCCGATGTCGGCGCTGCCGAGGGTTGTTTGCACGCCGAGCGCATAGGTCGAGCCGCGCACGATCGCGGTCTTCGCGATCGAGTCAATCGACATGAAAACGATCACGACGATGCCGACGAGCACGACCACGAGTGCACCGGCAAGGACGACAAACTTCTGCATCATCGGCGTGGCTCCTTCATCAGTTTGTGAGGATATCCGCGATGCCCAGCAAACCAAGTACGCACCCGATGATGCCGTTGAGCGTGAAGAACGCAAGTGCCAGCTTCGAGGTCCCCCACCGCGCGACCGTCAGGTGTTCGTACAGCAGCAGCCCCGCCACGATGGCCACACCGCATCCGAAGAGAACGCCCAGCCGGTCGTCGACGACGATCGCCGCCACCAGGCAGCCGACCGCGGTCGCGTGCAGCAGCCGGCTGATCACCATCGCCGCGGGCTTCCCCAGGCGTGCGGGGATGCTGAACTGCCCGAACCGCCGGTCCACCTCGATGTCCTGGAGTGCGTAGATGATGTCGAAGCCGGACACCCAGCACAGGACCATCGCCGCCAGCAGCCACAGTGACGGCTGCGCAAGGATCGCGTCCGGTCGCACGGCGATCGCCGCCGCCAGCGGACTCAGGGCGAGCGACGCGCCCAGGTACAGGTGACACAACGCGGTGAACCGCTTCAACAACGGATACGCGGCGAGCCACGCGAGCACCGGCACTCCGAGAGCCGCCGGCCACCAGTTGTCGTAGAAGAAACCGAACGCCAGGCAGACCAGGACGAACCCCGCCGACGTTGCGAGAAGTGCCACGACCGCCGACCTCGTGGTGACACGTCCACTCGGTAACGCGCGGCCGGCCGTTCGCGGATTGCGGGCGTCGATCCCGCGGTCGAGCAGGCGGTTGGCGAGCATCGCCACCGTCCTGGCGAAGAACATCGCGACCACGATCAGCGCAAGCTGGCCGCCGAATCGCAACCAGTCGATGCCGCTGCCGCCCGGCGGCGCGGCCGCCATGAACGCACCGAGCACCGCGAACGGCAACGCGAAGATGCTGTGGTGCAGCTTGATGTCCGCGGCGATCTCGCCGGCGGACCGAACGACCGAGCTCGTAGAGGCGGCGGAGGCCATCGAAGAGGAGCCTAGCAGTTCCGCGACACTGGCTTCATGATCGTCGGTCCGTTGATCTCAAACCGCGGTCGGCACGCCCGCGACCGCTTCGAGCAAGGTCCGCGCGCGTTGCTCGATGAGATCAAACCGCCCCGCGGCGATCTCGTCGGCGTCGAACAGCGGTGCGACGAAGCCGATGGCAAACGCGCCGGCGGCAAAGTACGCCGCCGCGTTGGCGGCATCCACGCCGGCTGTCGGTACGATCCGCAGGAAGGGCATCGGCCCCATGCACGCCTTGACGTAGGGCGCGCCGATGCCGGGGGCTGGAAAGAGCTTCTGCAGCTGCGCGCCGGCGCGATGTGCGCGGAGCATTTCGGTCGGCGTGTGCGTCCCGGGCATCATCGCCACGCCCAGTGTCTTTGCCTTGTCGATGACCGCCTCGTCCACGACCGGCGACACGATGAACCTCGCGCCCGCCTCCACCGCCCGGGTCGCCTCGTCGGTCGTCAATACGGTGCCCGCGCCGACCACGATTCCGGGCCGCCGTGAGAACTCCGCGATGAGCTCGAACGCGCCCGGCGTGGTGAGCGTGAACTCGATCACCTCGAAGCCGCCACGTAACGCGGCCTCCATGGCGGGCTTCGCCGCATCGGCGATCGGCGTCCGCAGGATGGCGGATGCCCGGCGGGTCTCGAAGAACCTCAGGAACTCGTCGGGATGCATGGGGCGGGACTCCTACTTGCGGGGCACGTCACCGGTTTCATCAATGTAGCGCGCATAGTCCTCGACGGTCATCGTGGGTGTGCCCAGATCGTCCCAGGTTGCCTTGGCCTCGAAGGCGGTGTTGGTTTCGAAGGTCACCCGCAGCAGGTCCAGCATGTACCGCGCGTCGGCCACCAGCGGCGCCATGGACGCGATGACCCACGCCGGGATGGACGAGACCTTCAGCGGTCCTCCAAGACGCTCCGGCCACGCCGCCGCCAGCCGTCGGGCGGCCGCATCGAACGTCAGCGGCTCCGGGCCCTGGACGACGAAGCACCGGTTGCGGGCCCCGTCGGTCGTCAGCGCCGCGGCGACCTGCCGGGCGAAGTCGTCGCCTGTGATCCACCACAGCGGCTCCGGCGGCATCCGCGGGAGCACGAGCCGCCGGCCCACGCGAAACAACGCCAACGACTCCATGAACCACGTCGGGTGAAAGATCGTGTGGTCGATGCCGCTGTCGATGATCGCCTGCTCGGACTCTGCCTTGTGACGAACCTGCCACCACAGGGTCGACGCGGCCGGTACGCCCATGAACGAGATCTTCAGCATGTGCTCCACACCGGCAGCCCTGGCCGCCGCGATAATCCTCGGAACCCCTTCCCGCTCGACGTCCCTGTGTTTCGGGTTTCGCGGTGCGGCCAGGTTGACGTACACCACGTTGACGGCGCTCATGGCTTCCGACAGCGACCCTTCGTCGAACACGTCACCGGCGGCCAGCTCGCACTCGTCCGGCAAAATCGACCGGGCGCGATCGCGGTCGCGGACCAGCGCCCTGACAACGAACCCCTCCCGGACGAGCCGACGGGTCACGGGGCGTCCGAGCATGCCGGTTGCGCCAATGAGCAATGTCCGGTCCGGACGGGGCATCTGCCATCATCCTAGCGGACACGGGAACAACCCCGGTCCCTATGATGTTGGCCCTGTTCAGTCAGTGCCCCCCCCAACGGAGGACTTTCATGCGTTTCCCACGACTTCGCCAGACCACAGCGATCCTTGTCGCGCTGTTGACCGCAACCACACTGTACGGCCAGGACACCCGTCCGTCGGCGGCACCCACATCGCGGCCGGTTCCGGCCACGGCCTACGTCCTGATGACGACGAGCCTGGGCGACATCCTGCTGGAACTCGACGGCAAGAAGGCCCCGATCACCGTCGCGAACTTCCTGTCCTACACCGACAAGGGCTTCTACGACGGCACGATCTTCCACCGCGTGATGGGCACGTTCATGATCCAGGGCGGCGGCTTCACGGCGGGGATGACAAAGAAGCCGATCGACCCGACCATCAAGAACGAGTGGCGCAACGGCCTGAAGAACAACCGCGGCACGATCTCGATGGCGCGACTGGGCGGGCAGCCCGACTCGGCGTCGAGCCAGTTCTTCATCAACGTCGTGGACAACGCGTCGCTCGACCGTCCACAAGCCGACGGCGCCGCCTACGCGGTGTTCGGCCGGGTCGTGGCGGGTATGGACACCGTCGACAAGATTCGTGTTGTCGACGTCGGCCTGAAGAAGGGCCACAAGAAAGCGCCGATCGTGACCGTCGTGATCGAGAAGGTCCGCCAGGTCAGCGATGCCGACGCCCGGAAGCTGATCAAGGCCGCCAAGAAGCCGCCGACCAGTCGGCCGGAATAATCACACCTGGTGTAATTATCAGCTACGCCGCGATCGCCG
>Ga0209987_10002482_pt1 | contig 10193 bp, 10 predicted proteins | sample N074metaG_FD_182134 | JGI IMG/M metagenome (GOLD analysis project Ga0209987, IMG submission 182134) | Deep subsurface microbial communities from Kermadec Trench to uncover new lineages of life (NeLLi) - N074 metaG (SPAdes) (version 2) | ecosystem: Environmental > Aquatic > Marine > Ocean trench... | reverse complement strand
AAGAGTATTGAATTTAATTTTTGTTCCTGTTGTATCTCCCGGCTCATTAAACGTGTACGTATTCCCTTCCAGAACTTCAAACTTTGTAACCGAAGCGGTGGGCAATCCGCTTGCCCATGGAAAGCGGAAAGCTCTGTATGATGCAAGTTCCAATGGGAAAAACATTTCAAAAGCTATAGTACCATCCGGGTGCACTTCAGTAAGGGCGGGACCGCCGGTAGCACTAACAGTTCCCCAGCCAATTAAAGTATTATCATTAGCAAGTCTTTGAACTGAGCCCATTGCGAATGCATACACATCATCCGGAGTATGTCTGTATTCCCATTCTAATGTTGCAGTTTTATTAACTTCATCAAGCTTATATTCAACAGCCCTGGAGTATGGCGGCGTGTGGAAATCGCCGTTATCAAAAAGAGTTATATTTCCGTTATCTATTCTTCTTATGTCATGCGGTTCAGCAAAATAATTTGGTTCATTTTCAGGATGTTCATTGATGAAAGTGAATTCGTTTTGCTTACCACCAAGTCTCCAGATAATTTCACCTGTCTGCCTGCTTATTTTAGTAACTTCTGAGAGGTGCCTGCCGATGATTAACAAGTTCCCGTCGTCATCCAAATCAAGCGCATTTAAATGAATATAATCGATTTCTGATTCCAATAAATCATCATATGTATCCGTAATTGGAATGTAATCCCAGCTTCTCCACTGGAATACAACATTTTTATCTGCATCTAGCTCCTGTATAATTCCGCCGATCACAATTGCATTCGGATCACCTCCCGGAATTACCTCACTCATATCAAATGGCTGTGGATCATATATCATTAATAAATAGTGTCCGTTAGGCATAATCAAAAATTCATGCAAATCAGCTTGATAACCATTACCCGCTTGAACCGAATCGATCACTGTTAATGATGTATCCATAATTTTAAACTGCCCGTAACTATAGCCCGGTAGAAATTGAAATACTTCGGAGTAACTTAGTAAACCGTTTTGCTGAACCTTAAAATCAAATCCAGCAATTGGTGCCATCCGTTTATATTTTATTGGATTACCGTCATTGTCAAGTATCATTAGAAAAAAGCCTGATGAATCTGTTGCACCAAATCTAACATTTGATACAAAGATATTACCGGGCGCAGGATTATCTACTGTACCAATTGTAATTTCAGGAAAATCTTCAGGAATTGTATCAAGTAAAGAAGCATTAGTTGGAATCTGAGTCAAATATAAGTTCTCCATAGTAATTCCTAAATCAAGTCTCTCAACAGGATCCATTCTTATTAGTTCTTCTAGAGGAGTGATAGAAAAGCTGTATGATATAGCATTAATTGATGTACCTGTAACAGTTTTTATACCTGAATTTAATGTAACAGTAACTGTTTCGCCTGGTGCAAACAATTCATCAGGTTTAAACAAAATAGTTTTTCCATCATCCGATAATATAAATTCCCCACTATGAATACCGCTTTGTGAACCGGTTACTCTTATCACGTTATCTTTAATTAAAGTTGATTGATCTATAAAATTTTTATGACTAAAAATAATATTTGTTTGCCGTGAATGCAGTTTTGAATCGGGGAGTGGTGATATATATTGAAATGATGATTGAACCTGGGCTATTATGGAGACCGGGATTAAAAGAATTAAAATGAGTACGAAAGTCAGTTTAGAAAGTGTCATTTGTTCCTCCTAAAATTTAAAAAATATAGTATCTCACTAAAAAAAATTAGTTACCGTATGTTTTCATCATACTATTAATAATGATCAGATAATTGAGTCTGTAATTTAGCTTTTAATAATTGTTGATATTTGTTCCGCAAGAAAATAATAACTTATTAAATAAATTAAGAAATTTCACATTAAATAAATACTTAATTAATTTACATATAAATTCAAAAGCTTATTACTCATTGTATAATAAAAAAATTAATAATGCGCCTATTTATAAAACGCGTTGAAAATAATATTCCAAATCAAATTATTCTGTAAAAACCCATCTTCTCCTTTTTTTTATTTCTTATTTGGTTCCTTTCTACCTTTACAGTAGAAACATATTTAAATAAATAGGAAAATCTCCAAAGCATTTCATTAAAGAAACCCAATAAAAGCTAATAACTTTGTTTCTACAAAGAAATTAGTGCTTTTGAAGTAAAAAAACTGGATACTCACAATCCTGGTAATGAAATGGGTGCTTATTATAAGCACCCATTTTTTTGTAAATATTTACAAATTGGGATAATTTTACCGAGTAATTATTAACCGACGATGGATTTATTGTAATATAAATTGGCGACAAAATATACTTTTTATAAGATACTTGCCGACAAATCTGGTGGCATTAAACTTGAAATTATTCGGGACATTCATACGATCAGCTAAAAAAAGGAGTAAATACAATTATGGGTATGACAGAACTTATTGTTATCGGTTTTCTGGCAATGCTTGGTTTCTTAGCATTTAACAACTCAAGAAAAGTTTCTAAAGAAATTAAAAAAATGGGTGCAGGAAAATAATTTTATAATTGGGGGAAAGAAAAAGACCGGTTTTTATTATTAAACCGGTCTTTTTTTATTTTTAAAAATTATTTTGCATTCATCATCAGCACCAACTATCAACACATCACAAATTTCCAAAAATAAACCTGTTTCAACTACGCCGGGAATTAGCAATAATTTATTATTAAGTTCAGCGGGGTTTTCAATTTTATTTAAATGAAGATCGATAATGTAATGATTCCCATCAGTTAGATAATTATTTCCAGCTGCAGATCTGAATTCAGGTTTATATCCTAACGATAATAATTCGTTAAAAGTTTGATTAACACCAAACGGTACAACTTCGAGAGGCAAAGGAAATCTTCCGAGTTCCTCAACTTGTTTGGTTGAATCAACTATCCAGATATTTTTATTAGATGAAGACGCAACTATTTTTTCATATAATAAAGCACCTCCTCCGCCTTTAATTCCGTTTAGGTTTGGATCAACTTCATCCACACCGTCTATTGTTAAGTCAATTTCATCAACATCATTAAAATTTAGTAAAGTTATTCCAAGAGATTCTGCAAATTTACTCGTAGCGTTTGATGTCGAAACAGTTTTTACATTCAATCCGTTCTTTATTTTTTTAGCTAAGCTTTCAATCATAAATTTTACAGTGGAGCCGGTACCAAGTCCGACCAACATTCCACTTTCAATAAACTCAAAAGCTTTTTCCGCTGCTACTCTCTTTTCCCTATTTAAATCTGATTTTGTCATTTAAATGTTTCTCAATGTAAAGTTGAATTCAATACTCTAAAATCGGTTTTCTTTTCATTCCAGGCAAATACTTTTTTGTTAGAGTTGCGTTTTATTATATATTCGGCAATACTTATCTACAAAATAAAACAAATAACACTTCCAATGATAAAAGAATTTATAACCAAAGATGGGTTAACAGTACCTGCAGTCACAAAAGAACAGATGATTGAAGTAGATAGAATTGCTGTCGAGGAAACCGGTCCTAATTTGTATCAGATGATGGAAAACGCTGGAAGAAATCTTGCATTAAATGCTATAGACTTAATTAAAGAGAAATTATCTGGTAAGAAAGTTTTAATTTTTGCCGGCACAGGTGGAAACGGCGGCGGCGGAATTTGTGCCGCGAGACATCTGCTGAACCACGGTTATGAATCTATTGTAATATTATGTGATGAAAAAAAGATGATGGAAGTTCCTTCTTATCAATTGGGAATTTTTAGGAAAGCTGGGGGAGAAATTATTCCGCTTGAAAAAGTGAAAGATGTAGTTCCTGATATTATAGTCGATGCAATTATTGGTTATTCTTTAATTTCCGAACCCAGAGGAAATGTTTTGGAAATGATTAAATTCATTAATGAAAATGAAATCCCAACAATTTCTTTAGATATACCAACAGGTGTTTTAGCAACATCTGGTGAAAATTCTGGAGAATTTGTAAAGCCCGATAAAACCATAACATTGGCTTTACCGAAAACGGGGCTGTCTCCGGAAAAGTGTGGTGAGATAATACTTACTGATATTGGAATTCCTAAAGTTGTATATGAAAAAATAGGTTTGAAATATAATTCACCTTTTTCTGATCAGTATAGTGTTCCTATTTCTGTGAAGGAGTAAAATAGTTTTGTGTGAATTTAATAAGCAGCAAGAAAACCATTACGATTATAAATGCTCCAAACAATACATCCGAACCATAATGTGCTCCAATAAATACTCTGCTAAAACTTACTGCTAATCCCCAGGAAATAATTAAAATAAGAAGAGAGATTTTGATGGGTTTACTTTTGTTAACAACAAGCAGTAAAAGCGGAAGTATCATCCATGCCATTGCCACGTGTCCCGAAGGAAAGGATTGATTTCCGTTCATTCCGTTTGGGAGAAACCACGGAGTGAAGTTAGAATAAAGCGCATCAAGATCTCTGAATCTAACTCTTCCCCATAAAAGTTTTATTGGTTGAATAAGACAAAGGTATCCATACACACCAAGTAAAACACTTGTCTTTGAAAACTCCTTTAGAGAATTTGGGATTCTTAAATCTCTTATAAAAATATTTAGTATAAAATTAAGAATCAGGAGAACCAAAATTATTACAATTTTATATTCTTGAAGAAAGGAATTACTACCAATAATACCATTATAGATGACAATCACTAAGTATCCTGAAAGAAAAGAAGCAGCAAGAAAAAGAATTATTGAAAAAACGATTTTCCTTAGACGGGATTCTGAAGAATACTTGGCCAAATATATTTGAGAACTGAAGTATAAAACCACAAGCCCGGGAATTTCTCCGAAGTCCTGTAAAAATATTGCCCAACCAGAATTTTGATTAACAACGGATATTGAGATTTGAAGATCAGTAAAAACAAAATATGCTGCAAGAATTGCCCATATAAGCAACAAAATATTAATTAAGATATTTGTGTTCTGGCTGTTCAAATTTTTATCTGTTTTCATTTATTAAAGATATTTCACCAGGATCATTTATCAAAATGAAACGGATATTGAAAATTTTTTTAAAAATGTTTTAAACGACTTGATTTTAAAATATATTCATCGTATATTTGCGATGAACGATAAAGGAAATAAAAATGGCAGTCTCAAAAACAGAAGAGTTTAACAAAACGGATATTGAATTAGCCGAAATTGCAAAAGCACTTTCTCATCCGGCAAGAATAAAAATACTCAAAATTTTGAATGATCTTGACTCATGCATGGTCAGGAGTATAGTTGATTTGCTTCCACTCTCTCAATCAACAGTATCACAGCACTTAAAAGAACTTAAACGGGTGGACTTAATTAAGGGAGAAATTGAAGGACCAAAAATCTGTTACTGCATTAATCCAATAGTTTTGGAAAAGGCAATGAATGGTTTTAATAAATTATTTTCACAAGTATGTAAATGTTAAAGAAAGGAAAATATCATGCTTACAAATAATGAAATAAAGGAAATGGTAAAAGAAAAATATGGGGAGATTGCAGAAAGCAATTCTTCATGCTGCGGACCGACTTCTTGTTGTGGTCCTACTGACAAAGTTGTTGATTATACAATAATGCAGGATGATTATTCCAACCTTAAAGGTTATGTAGCCGATGCCGACTTAGGTTTGGGCTGCGGGCTGCCAACTGAACTCGCAGGTATAGAAGAAGGAAATACTGTAGTTGATCTTGGATCAGGAGCAGGGAATGATGTATTTGTTTCCAGAGCATTGGTTGGTGAGTCGGGAAAAGTCATAGGGCTTGATTTTACACAGGAGATGATTGACAAAGCAAACGACAACAACCGGAAACTAGGATACGAAAACGTTGACTTCCATCTTGGTGAAATTGAAAATATGCCTCTGGAAAATGATACGGCAGATGTTGTGGTTAGTAACTGCGTTCTCAATCTTGTGCCGGATAAAGAAAAAGCTTTTGCAGAAATGTATCGCATAATAAAACAAGGCGGACATTTCTGTATATCAGATATAGTACTTAAAGGCAAACTTCCGGCTGAGTTAAAAAAATCAGCGGAGATGTATGCTGGCTGTGTTTCTGGTGCTATTCAACAGGCTGATTATTTAGAGATAATTAATAATGCTGGCTTTAAAAATGTCGAAGTAAAAAAAACCAAAGTGATTGAGCTTCCTGATGATGTTCTGAAAAATTATCTGAGTGAAGAAGAAATGAATATCTTTAGACAGAATAAAATTGGAATCTTCAGCATCACTGTAGTTGGATATAAATAAAGAGAACACAGATAACGCGGATGGTACTGATCAACACCGATTTATACCCGTGCTTATCCGTCAGATCAGTGTTATTCATGTTCCATTAAAGGAATATTATGAAGAAAATATTAATACTTTGTACCGGCAATTCCTGTCGCAGCCAGATGGCAGAGGGGTTCCTGAAATCATTTGATAGTGAACTTGAAGTATTTTCTGCTGGAACAATACCGGCGGAAAAAGTAAATCCTAAATCTGTTATAGTTATGGATGAAGTTGGTATTGATATCAGCTCACAGGCCCCACAAAATGTGGATGAATTTGTGGATCAATCTTTTGATTATGTTATAACAGTATGCGACAATTCTAAAGAAGTGTGCCCTGTATTTATAGGACATGTTAAAAATCAATTTCATATTCCATTTGATGATCCGGCAGATGCCATCGGAACAGATGAAGAGATTCTTGCCGTTTACAGGAGAGTTAGGGATGAAATAAAAAAAGAGTTCACTCAATTTTATAATGATAAAATAAAAAATCAGTAAATAAATTATAACTCTGAAACTTCTATTCTAATTTGTATTTTAGATTATGTCATTCAAAATTGAATTAATAAACGAAAAAATAATAGAGATAAAAGAAGAGCAAACAATTCTTCAGGCATCTTTGGAAGCAGGCATTCCGCATTATCATGCCTGCGGAGGGAATGCAGGATGCTCCACCTGCAGGGTAGTTGTGCAGGAAGGTAGAGAGCATCTTTCTCATCCAAACAAAGCAGAACTAAATTTACGCATGAAAAAGAAATTTCCTGAAAATGTTCGTCTTGCCTGCCAAACGAAAGTTATGAATAACGGTGTTAAAATTCAGAGAATAATAAGAGATGAAACGGATCTCGATATTTATGTTTATGGAAACGATTCTGAAAAATTACAGACTGTCGGAGAAGAAAAGCCGATGGCGCTTTTCTTTTTGGATATACGAAACTTCACACCGTTTATAGAACAGCATCTTCCGTTTGATGTGATACATATCTTAAGACGGTTAAACATTATGTTCAATGATATTATAGTTGAGCATAAGGGAAAAATAATTGAGTATACAGGTGACGGATTTTATGCGGTCTTCGGTATTGATGAACCAATTAAAGAAGCGGTTAACAATGCCTATACTGCAGGCAAACAAATTCTTGATTCACTTATCGGGCTGAATGAAAACTACATTACAAAATACTTTGATCATAAAATTGATGTTGGCATTGGTTTACATTCAGGAAAGGTTATTGTTGGTAAAACCGGGGTTAATGAATATAGTTCTTACACAGTAATGGGTTTTCCGGTAAATGTTGCAGCGAGATTGGAGACTGCGACAAAAGAACTGAATAATAATTTTATCATTTCCGATTATGCTTACAATTTTCTGAGTGAAAACAACAACGCTCCACAGAAACAAATAAAACTTAAGGGCGTAAGTGAACCATTTTGTGTCAGGTTGATGGGGGAGGGTTATAACTATTAGCCACGATCATGCTCGTTCGGCGGGCACAAAATATAAGACTAATGTTTCCCATTAATAATCAAATTAACATCTTCACACTGCTCGCATTCAAACTGCAAGGTGATGTGATTAATACCAAATTTTATTTTTAATAATGCCTCAATCTGCTCACCCAAAATATTACTTTTACTTATCATCATATCTGCAACATCAATGTGAGCTTCAAGATGAACATCATTTTCTCCGACTGTCCAGATATGCACATGGTGAATGTTCTCTACTTTCTCCAATTTTTCCACTTCAGATTGTATCTCTTTAATTGAAATATCGGGAGGGGCGCCTTCCATCAATACGTGGATAGCATCCGATAAAATTTTAAAACTCTCCCGCGTAATGTAAACCGCAATAAATATTGTTAATAGAGGATCGAACCAATACATATTCCAAAAGGTAATTGCCAATCCGCCGATTATTACAGCAACGGATGAAACAGCATCACTAAGAAGATGAAAGTAAGATGACCTGATATTCATGCTCGTCTTAGCATCCCGCTTTAGTAGTAATGTGCCGGCTATGTTTGCCACTAATCCTATCGATGCAACAACCGTCATCAACACACCCTTAATTGGTTCAGGATTTTGGAATCTCAGTATCGCTTCGTAAAAAAGATAAATTGAAATTATAACCAACACTGATGAGTTTATAACGGCAGCAAGAATTTCAGCACGTTTAAAACCAAATGTATGCTTTGATGAGTGCTCTCTTTCTTTTAACCTTATTGCTGCGTAACTGATACTAACCGAAATAGCATCACTAAAGTTATGAAGTGCATCCGAAATTAATGCAAGACTTCCGGATATTATTCCGCCAATAACTTCTGCTACAGTAATTATCAGATTCAAAAGAACTGTAATAAGAAGTCTTGTTCCCGTGGATGAATGTGTATGCTTATGAGCCATAAAAAAAATTAATCAAATATTTTGCCATCAAATATAATAAGTAATTGGATTATGATTCTATGTAATTTTGAGTAGTGTCAAATTTTCCATTGAAATAATAAATTGAAATTGTCATTCTGTCCCGACTTGTCGCGATCAGAATCTCATCGATAAAAAAAGATCCTGAATCGAGCCTGCCTGACGGTAGACAGGTTCAGGATGACTGAGAAGGAATATCAATAACAACTAATTTGGGTATATTGAATATTATAAGCAAAAATAACTGGGTTTATGATTCTTGAAATACTAAAACACGCAATTTTAATAACCAGCTTCGTATTTGTAATGATGCTTTTAATAGAGTACATCAATGTGCAAACTCATGGAAGTTGGCAGAACAAATTAAAGAAAAATAAATTCGGGCAATATGCTTTAGGAGTTTTTCTGGGTGCAGTTCCGGGTTGCCTTGGTGCCTTTACTGTAGTTTCTCTTTACTCACACGGTGTGGTAAGTTTTGGAGCTCTTGTTGCAGCAATGATAGCAACAAGCGGTGATGAAGCTTATATTATGTTTTCTCTGTTTCCCTTACAGGCAATCGTTTTGTTTGTTATTTTAGCAACAGTTGGATTTTTAGTTGGATATTTAACAGACAAATTTTATAAAACTCAGGGAAAGTTAATAGAAAAGTTAGGGCACTCACTACAATTGCATGAAGAAGAGCTCTGTGATTGCTATCCAAAAGGTTACATCTTAAAACAACTAAAGCAAATAACTTTTGAAAGAGTTTTATTATTAAGCATTTTAGGTTTATTCCTTACGCTAATAGTATTAGGTACGATTGAACCCTATGAATGGAACTGGGTAAGGGTAACTTTGTTAGCCGGAACTTTATTCGGATTGTTCGTTGTGCTTACTGTTCCCGATCACTTTCTGGAAAAGCATTTGTGGGAACACGTCCTTAAAAAACATTTGCTTAGAATTTTTGTCTGGACGTTTGGTGCATTGTTGGTTATCCATATTCTGGAAAATTATATCGATGTGGAAGCATGGATTCAAACCAACATGTATTTTGTACTGATTATTGCTGTACTTATCGGTATAATTCCAGAATCAGGACCCCACCTTATTTTTGTTACTTTATTTGCAAGCGGTACAATCCCATTCGGAATATTGCTGGCAAGCTCTATTGCACAGGATGGACATGGCGCTCTTCCGTTGCTTGCAGTTTCTAACAGGGGTTTTATTACATTAAAAATTATTAATATTATTGTTGGTTTTGCAGTGGGACTCACAGCAATTCTGTTTGGGTTTTGATATTCTGTAGATTAGACTATACAAATCGGAATAACAAAAAATATGGATCTAAGTTTATCCTATAATTCTCACAATCTTATAAGACAATTGTTTCCTTATTAAATGAAAAGCCGAAAGTTTCCATTCCTTCCAAAATAGGTTCGTACATTTCCTTTGTCGATGGTATACAGACTCCTTTATTTGTAATTTTCCCGTCCAAGATTAGTTTTACGGCAATAGCCGG
>Ga0209987_10002480_pt1 | contig 10196 bp, 11 predicted proteins | sample N074metaG_FD_182134 | JGI IMG/M metagenome (GOLD analysis project Ga0209987, IMG submission 182134) | Deep subsurface microbial communities from Kermadec Trench to uncover new lineages of life (NeLLi) - N074 metaG (SPAdes) (version 2) | ecosystem: Environmental > Aquatic > Marine > Ocean trench... | reverse complement strand
TTAATTTTATGATTAGTTCATCGGTACTTCTATGAGCAGCAGTCGGCTGTCTTTTTCAATAGTCATTGAGATACTTTTTGTATCCCAAATTCCTATGGCATCTCTGTCACCAAGTATTTCATTATCGACGACAACCGCGCCTTTTATCACTAATAAATAAATACCGTGGCCATCTTGTTGCAAGGTGTATGTAGTTTCTGTTTTTTCTGAAAATTCCCCAATATTAAAATAGGCTTGTTGATGTATCCAAAGTTCGTTCTTCCTGGCAACAGACCTTGGTTTGACCACAGTGCTAAAGGCATTGGGTCTAATAATGTCTGCTATTTTCTTTTGGTCGTAGCGAGGGGTGACGTTTTCAGTTTCAGGTAGGACCCAAATTTGAAAAAGTTTTAATTCCTCTTCATGGCTTGCATTTATTTCACTATGCTGCACGCCACTTCCCGCACTCATTACCTGAATTTCACCTGATGAGATAACACCTTCGTTTCCCATAGAGTCTTTGTGCTTTATCGCTCCAAACTGAGGAATGGTAACGATCTCCATGTTTTTGTGAGGATGTGTGCCAAAGCCCATTGCCGGTGCAATAATATCATCATTCAAAACACGCAACAAACCAAATTGTAATCGATCAGAGTCATAATAATTCGCAAAGCTGAACGAATATCTCGCCTGGAGCCAGCCTAAATTTGCTGTTCCTCTTGTAGCTGCAGGATGTAAAATCTTCTCCATAAATTCCTCTGAAACGGGGTGAGAATTTTATCTTTGCTACAAAGTTACAAAAAATAGAAAGGCCAAATGGTTATATCCTTGTTAAAGCCTTATGAGTATTGAAAAAATCCATGTTTATTTTGTTCCTGGGCTGGCGGCCAGCAAGGAAATTTTCAAAAACATTCGTTTGCCCGAAGACCGTTTTGAAATTCATATTCTAGAGTGGTTACTGCCAAACAAGGAAGAATCCCTCGAGCAGTATGCTTATCGAATGGCAAAAAAAGTGACCAGGCCGAACGCTGCATTGGTAGGAGTTTCTTTTGGCGGGGTAGTCGCTCAAGAGATGAATTCATATTTAAATCTGAAGAGATTGGTCATTATTTCCAGTGTAAAGACCAGGGATGAACTTCCTAAGGGATTGAAATTAGCCGGAAATTTTGGGGCCTATAAAATTGTCCCTACCGGATGGGCATCGAGTATAAAAGATTTGGCTCGCTTTGCAATCGGTGCCCGATCTAAAAAACGACTCACTTTATATCAGCGATATCTTTCGGTTCGCGATAAAGTGTATTTGGATTGGGCCATTAAACAAATGGTTTGTTGGGGACGAACTGAAACCATAAAGGGAGTTATTCATATACACGGTACTGCAGATATTGTTTTCCCTGTAAAAAATATTAAGGATGCTGTCTTACTGGAAGGTGGTACTCATGTGATGATATTGAATAAAGGTAGTAGGGTTAGTAAACTGTTGGAAAATATTATAGAAAACGAATAAGCCGGCTCTATATTTTTCTATCTTTAATCAAAATTATTGAGGTTATGAGTATTTTGTCGAAAATTGGCTTAGCAACTGTACTTATTGGGGTGGGATTGTTGTGTATCAATGCCGTGCAGGTATCCCAAAATGATGAAGCTCCCTTGGATGAAACAATGGAGGAAAAACTATTGAACGATTATAACGTGTATGCCCTGGAATTACCGGAAAAAATGGATTTTGCCGGAGAGCCCGTTCCACTGAATAATCCGGACATTAGAGAACGTATGGATCGTGAACTTTTGGTCAATACTTATTGGCAATCCAACGGCTTGTTGGTTATTAAAAGAGCACATAAATATTTCCCGATCATAGAACCATTATTAAAAAAATATGGCTTACCCGATGATTTTAAATATCTGGTCATTGCCGAAAGTGCTTTGCAAAACAATACTTCCCCGGCGGGAGCTGCCGGGTTTTGGCACTTTCTAAAAAGTACCGGCAGAGAGTACGGATTAGAGATTAATGACTATGTAGATGAACGTTATAATCTGGAGTTGGCGACAAAAGTAGCGGCAGATTATTTAAGAGCATCAAAAAGACGTTTTGGAAGTTGGACGATGGCTGCTGCCGCTTATAATGGGGGTAATGCCGGGATCAACAAACAACTGCAACGACAAAAGGTAAATGACTATTACGACTTATTGCTCAACGATGAAACCAGTCGATATGTTTTCAGAATATTGGCGTTCAAAGAAATTTTAAGCGATCCGCAAAAATATGGCTTCAATTTCAGGGAGAAGGATTTATATACTGCAGTACCCACTTATAGAATAAAAGTAGATACGGCTGTCACCGATTTTGCCGACTTTGCTAAAAAGTTTGACATCAATTATAAAATACTTAAGATCCATAATCCATGGCTCCGTGATACTTATTTGAAGAACGCTTCAGGAAAAGAATATTTTATTGAGATCCCTGAAACCGGCTACTATAATTAGAACCAGCAACTCACAACAAGCCAGACAATAGACCAAATATGAATCTAACGGTTGTACTTTCATTAATTATAATTGGCCTGCTTGCAGGTATTTTTAGTGGATTTATGGGAGTGGGTGGTGGAGTGGTTATGATTCCCATTTTGATCATGCTGTTGGGTTATGATCAGCATCAGGCCCAAGGAATGAGCTTGGCTGTACTGGCCATTCCGGTAACATTCGTCGCAGCTTATACCTATCACTCGTCGGGGCATCCTATTAATTGGAAATTCGCCTTGATTATCGGTGTGTTTTTTGTGTTGGGCGGACTTATAGGTTCTAAATTTGCGGTAAGAATTGATCAGGTAATGTTGAAGAAAATATTTGCAGTCGTTCTTGTAGTGGCTGCCTTTAAACTATTTTTTTCAAAATAGGGCCCGGCATTTATTTTTCATCTTTAATTTTTCGAATCAATCCTTGATGCAATAGAGAAACGCCGCTTGTGAAACTTTGATAGTTCGAATTATAGGAACTTGTATAATCTTTCAAATAGTGGTGCATAAAATTCCGTCTCACATCCAGTATCTTTTTGTCTGCATCGATAAAGAATGAGGTTGGGAATCCTAAGCTATGTTTCATAGTGCGAATGGCGAAATCGTACCTATTTTCCTTCTCATCCACGTATAGTATATTGATCTTCCTACTGAATTTCCTTTTAATTTTCCGGATCTTTTTTTTGGATCCCCAAAACAATATTATAAAATCGATCTCATTATAATATCGATCCGCTATATCATTAAAAGCCGGAATCTCTCCTACTCCGGGAACACACCAGGAAGCATAAGTGATCAAATAAGTTGGTTTTTCAAACTTGTAAAGTTCGATTCTTCGTCCGGAGAATTTACGAACTTTAAAGTTGTCGAGATAAGTTCCATTGATAACATTATTGACCAATGAATCGAATAAAAATTCGGTTCTTTCCAGATCTTTACGGGCATAGGCTTGTTTGGATTCCTGGCGATATTTTCGAATATTTTTACCGATGGCTTGGGAAAAAAGCTTCTTTGGCTCATTTTCCTGAGAAAGAGCTATAAAGGAAACCATTATGAAGAGCATAAGTAGTTTTTTACCCATAAATTCCTTTTAAAAACAATACGAAAAAGGGGAAAAGCTTGGTATTTAGCAAGTTATTATTAGGCGAAAGGTAATAAAACCTACTTAAAATGGAATAATCATAACTGTTTGTCTTAAAATCAATCGCTATCCACTAGCGCCTGCCATGGCGACCAGAGCGGCCTCCGCCATATTGTTGCCTTGGTATTCCTGCTCGTTTCATTTGCTGTTTCATCATTTTGATCTGATCGTCAAGCATATTGTGTTTGTCCAGCTTTTTTGCCTCTGAAAGTAAAAGTTCGGCATCACGTTTTCGGTTTTTGGTCATTGCGATGCCTGCCAGGTTCAATTTTACCATAGCCATATCGGCCGTCATGGAAAGCCCGAGTTTTTCAGCTTTTTTAAAGTAGGTATAGGCTTCATTCATATTGGTTTGAGATACCATTAAGCCGTTTAAATAATTATAGTAGCCTTGTTGCTTTTTCACTAAGGCACCTTTGGGGTTGGGAATCCTGTCCAGCCATCGTTTGGCGCCCGGAAAATCCTGTTTACGAAGGCGAAGAAATGCCAGCAGGATCATTTCATTCTTAAAATAAAGGAATACAAATACGACAGCCAGTAAAACATACATAATGCCGTTGCCTATATTTTCTTCGATAAACTGCCAGACTGCCGTGCCCATGCTTAAAACGGTTAGGGCTAATTTTATATTTTTATTGAACATGAATTTCAGTTATTGATCAGCGTATAAAGGTACTAAAAACAAATGAAGGATATGTTCATTTTTACGGTAATACTGAAGCTAATCACCCCACTAATTTTAAGAAAATCGCAACGCTACCAATAACCTTTGTATGTCCTGTTAAATAAAGAATTCACGATTAAAAATATTTTTTCAATAGGGTTTGTGAAAGTAAAAATTCCTTGTATATTTGCACCCGACTTTTAGTAGAGGTCAAGTGAATAAAATTTTACGGAAGAAATAACCTAAGTTACAATGAAAAGAACATTTCAGCCATCCAAAAGGAAAAGAAGGAATAAGCACGGTTTTAGAGAGCGTATGGCATCTGTTAGCGGACGTAATATATTGGCCGCCCGTAGAGCGAAAGGCAGAAAAAAACTTTCGGTTTCTTCTGAATCACGTCATAAAAAATAATGTTGATAACTCATAAATAAAAGGTGTTGTTTTATAAGCAACACCTTTTTTTTATACCCTGATGCATCGTATTTTTACATATTCAAAAAAGAGTGAGCTAAATGCCAAAGAACAATGACCTAAAATCTGTATTAATAATTGGATCTGGGCCCATCGTTATCGGGCAGGCATGTGAATTTGATTACTCCGGCTCACAAGCATTACGTTCTCTAAGAGAAGACGGAATTGAAACAGTTTTGATCAATTCCAACCCTGCTACAATCATGACCGATCCGTCCATGTCGGATCACATTTATCTATTGCCCATTACTACAAAATCGATCATAAAGATCCTTGAGGAACATCCGCAAATCGATGCGGTACTTCCCACAATGGGAGGGCAAACCGCCTTGAATTTATGTATTGAAGCAGACGAAAAGGGTATTTGGAAGGATTTTGAAATAGAAATTATTGGCGTGGATATAGCGGCGATCAATATAACCGAAGATCGCGGCCAATTCAAAAGTTTGATGAAGAAAATTGGTGTACAGGTTGCGCCCGCTAAAATTGCAAATTCATTTTTAACCGGAAAGGAAATCGCACAGGAATTTGGTTTTCCATTGGTTATACGACCTTCTTTCACTCTGGGTGGTACCGGAGCTTCCTTTGTGCACAATCAGGAAGAATTTGACGAGCTGCTAACTCGTGGCTTAGAAGCCTCTCCAATTCACGAAGTCTTAATCGACAAGGCACTTCTGGGTTGGAAGGAATTTGAGCTTGAACTACTTCGTGATAATAACGACAACGTGGTTATTATTTGTACCATTGAAAATATGGATCCTATGGGAATCCATACAGGCGATTCTATCACGGTGGCGCCTGCCATGACCTTGAGTGATACTTGTTTTCAGGAAATGAGGGATCTCGCGATTAAAATGATGAGAAGTATTGGGGATTTTGCCGGAGGTTGCAATGTTCAGTTTGCGGTAAGCCCGGACGAAAATGAAGATATCATCGCCATCGAGATCAACCCCCGTGTATCACGATCCTCGGCACTGGCTTCGAAGGCTACCGGATATCCAATTGCCAAGATCGCTACCAAATTAGCCATAGGATATTCGCTTGACGAATTGGTGAATCAAATTACAAAATCCACATCGGCATTATTCGAACCAACCCTGGACTATGTCATCGTAAAAATTCCCCGTTGGAACTTCGATAAATTTGAAGGTTCCGAACGTACCATCGGTTTACAGATGAAATCGGTTGGAGAGGTAATGGGTATTGGCCGCTCATTTCAGGAAGCGATCCATAAGGCTGCTCAGTCACTTGAAATAAAACGTAACGGCCTGGGTGCGGACGGTAAAAGTTATACCAACTACGAACAAATTATTGAGAAGCTTACATACCCCAGTTGGGATCGTGTGTTTGTGATCTATGATGCCATACAAATGGGTATTCCATTGAGCCGTATTCATGAGATCACTAAGATCGATATGTGGTTCTTAAAGCAATATGAAGAACTGTATTTGTTGGAGCGGGAAATTTCAGAATATACTTTGGATACACTTCCGCGGGAATTACTACTGGAAGGCAAACAGAAAGGGTACGGCGACCGCCAGATAGCCCATATGCTGAAATGTTTGGAAAGCCAGGTGTACAAAAAGCGCGAAGAGCTGAATATCCAGCGCGTTTATAAACTAGTTGATAGCTGTGCAGCCGAGTTCAAAGCGGAAACGCCCTACTATTATTCTACTTTCGAAAATGAAATGGAAACGAAAGATGGGAAGGTCTATGCCGAGAATGATAGCATCGTTTCAGATAAAAAGAAGATCATCGTACTAGGTTCCGGTCCCAACCGGATCGGACAGGGAATTGAATTCGATTATTGCTGTGTACATGGTATTCTGGCAGCTGCCGAATGCGGCTACGAAACCATTATGATCAACTGTAATCCCGAAACGGTTTCAACCGACTTTGATGTGGCGGACAAACTGTATTTCGAACCCGTTTTCTGGGAACATATCTACGACATCATCCGTCATGAAAAACCGGAAGGGGTAATTGTTCAGCTTGGGGGACAAACAGCTTTGAAATTAGCTGAAAAACTGGATCGCTACGGAATTAAGATCATGGGTACCAGCTACCAGGCACTGGACTTGGCAGAAGACCGCGGTAGTTTTTCAAACATACTTAAAGAAATTGGTATCCCTTATCCCGAGTTTGGCGTAGCCGAAACACCCGAAGAGGCTCTCCAGTTGGCAGATGAATTGGATTTTCCATTGTTGATCAGGCCATCCTATGTTTTGGGGGGGCAGGGGATGAAGATCGTCATTAACAAAAAAGAATTGGAAGAGCACGTAGTAGATTTACTTCAGAAGATGCCAAACAATAAACTATTGCTTGACCACTATCTGGATGGTGCTATTGAAGCCGAAGCCGATGCGATTTGCGATGGTGAAAATATATATATAATTGGAATTATGGAGCATATTGAGCCCTGTGGGGTTCATTCCGGAGATTCCAATGCCACTTTACCACCATTTAATTTGGGTGAGTTTGTGATGCAGCAGATCAGGGATCATACAAAAAGCATTGCGCTCGCTCTAAATACTGTTGGACTTATCAATATTCAGTTTGCCATAAAAGACGACCTGGTGTATATCATTGAGGCCAATCCGAGAGCGTCCCGGACGGTTCCTTTTATTTCTAAAGCTTATGGCGAACCCTATGTGAATTATGCCGTCAAGGTGATGTTGGGTGAGAATAAAGTAACCGACTTTAATTTTAATCCACAATTGGAAGGTTATGCGATCAAGCAACCTGTATTCAGTTTCGACAAGTTCCCGAATGTGAACAAGAAATTAGGACCTGAAATGAAAAGTACAGGGGAGAGTATTCTCTTTATCGATAGCTTGAAAGACGATGATTTTTACGAATTGTACTCCAGGAGAAAGATGTATTTGAACAACTAGTATATTCACTTGTTATCCTGAACCAATAAATAATTCATCAGCTGAGGTTGATGGCTCTTGCTTTCTTGAAGATTTTATTTTCTTATGTTCAGAACTACCCAACGACTACCATCATATACCATTTCAATAGCACCTCGGCCCGCAGTGGCCTCCCCTAGTCCACCGCCATAGGTTAGTATTCTATTTGCTTCCAAAGACTGAAATGATTCATTAACAACTCCCATACCAACATTTATCGGGTTTAACAGAACAATGTGCCTGCCTTCAATACCACCCATGATGCCGGTTATATCAAATGATTGGGTTTGCCCCGTAAATCTTATCACGCTCTTATAGGTGTTCGCACCGTCAAGACCCAAATCAATATTGTCGAAAATGGTGTTCGAGCTAGGAGTATCGATAACAATATCGACTATAGAATAGTATCCGGTACCAGACGCGATTAGCGTATTATTATGGATTTCAAGTGCCCCGGCAACAGCCATTTTATTCAATGTACCCCCGTAATATCAACTCCCAAAATCGAAACCGCGGTTCTGCCAGTTGCATCGTCTACCCGTATTTTACCGTTTACGTGAAGTGTTTCCTGAGGTGAAGTCGTATTGATTCCCACTTGTGCTTGCATTATTTGCCCTCCGAATCCTGATATTCCAAAAAGAATTATAATAATTTTATTCATAACTATCCCCAATTAGTTCTTATATGCATTAAAAACAGTCGTCAAGTAAACTCCTATAAAATTAGAACGACAAATAGTTTAGATATTCATTAAAATTCTTAAAGAAGAAGCAATTAACAACTTATTTACACTATGCGATGAGCGTAAAAATTAATTACCATCTAAACTTTCTTCAAGATAAAATATAAAAAAATACATTTCTAGGAGAATATTAATAAGTTATCAACTGGTTTCTAACCGATTATAAATAATTTTTTTTGGCTGTAGGTAGGGTATATTCTGGTATAGCTGTTCCATAATAAAGCAACAAGAATAATGATGGCTTTTAACCCACGACAATCAAACTTTATGTTGACCAGATCGCTATTTCTGATTTGCATTGCGACACTTTTATTCAGTTGTACCGCGAATACGCTCGATGATGTTTTTGTGCCTGTGGAAATAGATCCGGGAGGAGAACCTGTTACTTACCAGGATGTAAGATTTGTCTTTGAAAACATTTGTACACAGTGTCATTCGAATCCAACCCAAAATGGAGCTCCAATGCCATTGGTTACATATGAGAATGTCCGTGACGCAGTTTTAAACAGGCCATTGCTCGATAGAATTAGTCGTGAAGAGGGTGCAAGCGGCGCCATGCCTTTAGGAGGACCAAGATTGCCTCAGAATACAATCGACCTGATATTTCAGTGGAACGAAGACGGATTATTGGAAAATTAACGAGCTGTTAAATGAATAACAGATTTTTTACAACATTATTAATCTTGTTTTTAACATTAAGTTTAACAGCACAGAGTAAGTATAAAACCAAAACCGCGAACATTACTTTTGAAGCATCCGTACCTTCTTTCGTAGAGGTAAAAGGCACCAATGAAAATGTGAGTGCGATATTGAATACGGAAACCGGTGAATTTGTTTCGCTGGCCTTGGTAACCGGATTCCGATTTAAAATGGCTTTGATGGAAGAACATTTTAATGAGAATTATATGGAGTCTTCAGTGTTTCCCAAGGCTATTTTCAAAGGGAAACTTCAAGGATTCTCCATGAGTGATGTTTCGGAAGAGATCTCGGAATATACATTGAAGGGTACCATGACGATTCACGGCGTGACACAACCATTGAAAGCTCGGGTAAAAGTTAAAAAAGTAAACAATATAATTGAATTAGTAACCGAATTTATTTTAAAACCGGAACAATTCAATATTAAAATACCGAAACTAGTAAGTAACAATATTGCCGAAGAGGTTTTTGTTTTGGCAATGTATTCACTGTCGAACTAACATCTATGAAAAGGAAAATTGTTTTTCTGATAGTGATGTTGGGACTTGTAGCAGGTGCTTATATCGGATATAAGTACCTCTACAAGGACCATAGAAATATAGAGAATGAAGTTTCTGTATTGGAAGTTGAGGCGGATGAACTTCAGCTTATGTTCCAGAATAACCAAACGAATGCAGTACTCGACAAAACCGTTACAGTTGGTGGTACAATTACAGAAATAGAAGGAAATTCTATTACGATTGATGAGAAGGTGCATTGTAGTTTTGATCATAGAATCGATCAACTTAATGTAGGAGACCAAGTGCGTGTAAAAGGACGCTGCATAGGTTATGACGATTTATTCGAAATTGTAAAACTTGACCAATCAACTATATACAACCCATAATGAAAGAAACCCTTTTACTGTTTCTGTTGTTTTCAACGTCGCTTTTTGCCCAAGACGATCTATTGAACGAATTGGAGAGTGATTTGGTAGAAGGCAAGACGATAACCGCTGTTTTCAAGGGCTTGAAAGTAGTTAATTTTGAATCGACGAAAATCGCCGGTAAAAAAGATTTATTTTTCATTGTTT
>Ga0209987_10002479_pt1 | contig 10201 bp, 9 predicted proteins | sample N074metaG_FD_182134 | JGI IMG/M metagenome (GOLD analysis project Ga0209987, IMG submission 182134) | Deep subsurface microbial communities from Kermadec Trench to uncover new lineages of life (NeLLi) - N074 metaG (SPAdes) (version 2) | ecosystem: Environmental > Aquatic > Marine > Ocean trench... | reverse complement strand
AGCGGTGGACCGAGACCAATTTGCCCAAAAGATCACGCAAATACTGACGGCTCACCCTAATGTGCAAATCCTTCGCGAGGAAATTCACGATATTCCAGTGGATGCCATATGCATCATCGCCACAGGACCATTAACCTCACCAAAATTATCTGAAGCCATCATTCAGCTCACGCGATCAAAAAACCTGTATTTTTTTGATGCGATTTCTCCTATTGTCGACACCGACTCACTCAACATGGACCGAATCTTTCGGGCGTCGCGTTACGACAAAGGCACGGCAGATTATCTCAATTGTCCCATGGACAAGGAAACCTATAATCAATTCTATGATGCCCTCATCCAAGCTGATCGTGTTCAACCCAAGTCATTTGAAAACATTCCCTATTTTGAAGGATGCTTACCCGTTGAAGTCATGGCCGACCGTGGCCGGCAAACTCTGGCCTTCGGACCCATGAAACCCGTCGGACTCATTGATCCCAAAACCGGAACACGACCTTACGCCGTATTGCAATTACGAGCAGAAAATCATCACAGATCCTGCTATAACCTGGTGGGCTTCCAAACCAAACTCACCTATCCAGAACAAAAAAGAGTCTTTCGCATGATTCCCGGGTTAGAACAGGCTGAGTTCTTCCGCTGCGGAAGCATCCATCGCAACACCTTTATTAATGTACCCATCCTCTTAAAGGATACCCTGCAATTAAAGAAATATTCGAACGTGTTTTTTGCCGGACAATTGGTCGGCGTTGAAGGCTATGTGGAGGCAGCGGCCAGTGGAGGTTTAGCTGGCCTGAATGCCGCCCGCCTGCTATCAGGACGGCGGCCTATCACACCTCCACCAACCACAGCACATGGCGCTCTTCTCCACTACATCACGACCTGTGAACCAAAACATTTTCAACCCATCAACACCAATTTCGGCTTATTTCCTCCCCTCGAGACACCTATTCGAGACAAGCAAAAAAAACGGCAAGCCATTCAAGAACGAGCCCTATCCGACTTCCAATCATGGATGGCGCAATCAGGGCTTTCATCATGAATGACGAGATCTCAGCCTTCATACTCTACCTGCAAGTGGAACGCGGAGCGTCTCGTGAAACCCACCGAAACTACCAGTCCGATTTGCACCAGTTCCTCACGCACATCCAACAACGGTTTTTTCAAACCAAAGCAGACCCAACACCCAGTACCATTGATATCCTGCATATTCGATCTTACCTGAAGTATTTGAACGATCAGGGGTTAAAAAAAACGTCCCTTGCCCGAAAACTGGCCTGTCTCAAAAGCTTTTTCCGATTTTTACTTGAAGAAGGACGCATCGATCACAATCCAGCGGCAGCCGTTCGTTCTCCCCGGCTGGGAACACGTCTGCCTACCGTATTGACCAAAGATGAAGCCGCCACGCTGCTAGATTCACCATCCACCCAAACATGGATCGAGGCCAGAAATCAGTCTATCCTGGAAACCCTTTATGCAAGTGGGGCACGCGTGTCGGAATTAGTTGGATTGAATGTGGACCATGTCGATCTTGACACGCAATTCATTCGATTGCGCGGAAAGGGGAAAAAAGAACGCAGTGTTCCAATCGGACACATCGCTGCCGATGCCATACGAAATTATCAACGCCAAAAGCCTCCCCTCAAAACAAAATGTGAAAACAACAGCTCTGAACCTCCTCCACATTCCACCCCTCAACCATTATTTTTAAATGTGCGGGGAGGACGCTTAACAACCCGGAGCGTGGAACGTATAATCAAACAACGGGCAGGGAACCGATTTCAAAAATCCGTGACTCCACACGTGCTGCGACATTCCTTTGCTACACATTTATTGGATGAAGGCGCTGACTTACGTGCCATTCAAGAATTATTAGGACATGCCTCGTTAGTCACCACACAACAATACACCCATGTCGCAACCGATCAACTGATGGCGGTGTATGATCGAGCCCATCCCCGGTCAGGCTCATCCCTCACGGCAGCATCAGAAGGAGATAATCTGAAAACATGATCATACGTTCCACCACTATTCTTTGTGTGCGTAAAGAGTCCCTCGTCGCCATGGGCTGTGACGGTCAGGTGACCGTCGGCACCACCATCATGAAAAGCAATGCCTTGAAAGTTCGCAAAATGTATCAGAATCAAATCCTCGCAGGCTTTGCCGGAGCCACGGCGGATGCGTTTACCCTGTTTGAAAAATTTGAGGCCAAGCTAGAAGAATATCGGGGGAAATTAACCCGGGCAGCCGTCGAACTGGCCAAAGACTGGCGAACAGATCGAATGCTACGGAAACTTGAAGCCTTACTCGCCGTTGCAAACCATGAACATTCCTTCATCATTTCCGGCACAGGTGATGTTATCGAACCTGAAGATGGTATTCTAGCCATTGGCTCAGGAGGACCATACGCATTAGCGGCTGCACGAGCCCTGCTGGCTCAAACGTCCCTTGAGCCAAAGGCCATCGTCGAGCAAAGCATGCACATCGCCGGAAGCATCGATATTTATACCAACCAGAACATCGTCATTGAGGAGTTATCGAAATAACATATGGAACAGCACTCAACCCCTTCGACCCCGAAAATCGATTCCCTGACACCACGTCAAATCGTGGAAGAACTTGACCGTTACGTCATTGGACAAAAAGATGCCAAACGGATGGTTGCCATCGCGCTCCGCAATCGATGGCGCCGCCAACAACTCAGCCCGGAACTCCGGGAGGAAATTGTCCCGAAAAATATCATTATGATCGGCCCCACAGGGGTAGGGAAAACGGAAATTTCCCGTCGAGTCTCTAAACTCGCTGATGCCCCTTTCATCAAAATAGAGGCCTCAAAATTTACAGAAGTGGGTTATGTGGGTCGGGATGTGGAATCGCTCATCCGGGATCTGACAGACATTTCCGTCAACCAGGTCAAAACCATCTATCTAGAAACGGTCCAACACAAGGCTGAAGAATTGGCCGAAGATCGCGTACTCGACATTCTTCTCCCCCGTTCTCCAACGCCTTCAACACATACACCCGGCGAAGAAGACAAGGAGGACAATTCCGACTCTCCCGCAAAGACACAGCCTGACCCGCAAGAATCCACACGCGCCAAGCTCCGAACTCAATTACAAAAAGGGACACTCGACGAACGCATGGTCGAAGTGGAGGTCAAAGAACGAGGAGGATTGCCGATTGGCATCATCTCCAATATCGGCGGCATGGAAGACATGGAGAACAACCTTCGAGAAATGCTTGGCGGAATGATGCCGGGAAGAAAAAAAGACCGGCGCATGAAGGTTTCAGAAGCCTTGAAATTTTTCACGCATGAAGAAGCGCAAAAACTGATCGACATGGAAGAAGTCACCAAGGAAGCCATTTCGCGTACCGAACAATCCGGCATCGTGTTTCTGGACGAAATTGATAAAATTGCCGGCAAAGAAAACCACCAGGGTCCGGACATTTCACGGGAAGGTGTCCAACGTGACCTGCTACCGATTGTAGAAGGGTGCACGGTCAACACCAAACATGGTCCTGTCAAAACCGATCATATTTTATTTATTGCCGCCGGCGCCTTTCACGTCGCCAAACCTTCAGACCTGATACCGGAATTACAAGGCCGGTTCCCCATTCGCGTCGAACTGGAACCTCTCACCAAAGACGATTTAATCCGTATCCTCACGGAACCCAAAAATGCGTTAATCAAGCAGTATTACGCCCTTCTGGGAACAGAAGGCATCGAGCTGAACTTCACGCAAGATGGAATTGAAGAAATTGCGGCCACGGCTGTGGAGGTCAACGACCGCACCGAAAACATTGGTGCCCGCCGCCTCTTCACCATCGTCGAACGCTTACTGGAAGATGTGTCATTTGAAGCCCAGGATCTTCCAGAGAAAAATGTCACCATCGACGCGCAATACGTGAAAGATCACTTACAAAACATCGTGAAAGATCAAGATCTCAGCCGGTTCATTTTATAACGCATCGAACCCATGAACAAACTCATCAAAAAAGCCGACATCCTCATCGAAGCCCTTCCATATATTCGTAATTTTGCGGGAAAAACCATCGTCATTAAATACGGCGGTCATGCCATGATTGATGACGAACTCAAAGAAGGGTTCGCCGAGGATGTCGTGTTATTGAAGTATGTGGGACTCAATCCCATTATCGTCCATGGAGGCGGCCCACAAATTAATAAGATGTTGGACACCCTTGGCATCGAAGCCAAATTCATTCATGGCGTGCGAGTCACCGACGAGCCCACCATGGACGTCGTGGAAATGGTGTTAGGCGGAAAGATCAATAAGGAAATTGTGGCGCTCCTCAATCAGCATGGAGGACAGGCCTTGGGGCTCACCGGGAAAGATGGCCAACTGTTCACCACAAAACCCTTTAATCCCAAGAGTTTATGGCATCACTATAGTGGATCAACCGATGCCCTGCAGTCGGAAAACTACGGGCTGGTGGGGGAAGTGAATCATGTGAATCGTGAATTATTACTCACCCTGCAAAATGCCAATTTGATTCCGGTCATCGCCCCTATAGGCGTAGACGCGAAAGGGAAAACCCATAACATCAATGCCGACATGGTGGCCGGAAGTTTAGCCGCAGCGATTCAAGCCGAGAAGCTGCTCATGTTGAGTGATGTGAAGGGCATTCGCAATGCCAGCAACCATCATGTCTCAACGCTGTCACGGAAAGTCATGGAACAGATGGTGAGAAAGAAAGTCATCAGCGAAGGCATGTTGCCCAAAGTTCACGCCTGCCTCACCGCCCTTCAAGGAGGCGTACAAAAAGCTCACATTATTGATGGACGTGTGCCACATGCCGTCTTATTAGAAATTTTCACCGACAAAGGCATCGGAACAGAGATTGTGGCCTAAAATGCGATCACTCGTCTCCGTCATTTCCGACATCTTTTATCGGGAATCCATCTTAATTTTTCAGGGATTTCTGCTGACGATTACGGACATGGTGCCCCGATATTCACTTAGTTTAGGACTTGAATTTTCCACACATGAAACTCTCTAAAGACGAGCCTTCTGGTCAATCATCAATTCCCCAACCTGACCGGCATTCAGCCCTCCTCCTTGTCGATCCCCAAAATGATTTTTTTCCGGGAGGAACCATGGGCATGCCAGAAGGCACCAATCTGGTTCCAGTCATCAACACCTACATCAAACATTTCAGCCGACAGGGATGGCCTATTCTCACTACACGTGACTGGCACCCTCCGAATCACTCGTCTTTTACCGAGCAGGGAGGACCATGGCCGACCCATTGCGTCCAAGGATCACGCGGCGCCCAATTTCATTCAGATTTGGTCCTGCCACCTGGAATGATAGTCATTTCAAAAGGAACCGACCCCAAGAAAGATGCCAGATCGGGATTCGAAGGGAGCAGCCTTGCCGAACGGCTGGAGGATTTGAACGTGAAGACACTGTTTGTCTTAGGACCTGCAACTCAAGATTGCCTCAAACAGACAGTTCTGGATGCCTGCAACATCGGCCTGCAAGTCGTCGTTCTACAAGATGCCACAGAAAACCCTGGCCTTTTATCAGAAAGCCTGAGAGAGGCTGACCAGACAGAGGCTTTTCACGCCACAGCATCAGATTTCGGTATGAGCCCTCCCTCCACCTGAAAAATGATCGTACTCAACACAATCCCCCGGAAGAGGTCAGAGCCGAAAGAGAAATTTACCGGCTTGCAGGTCCCAGTTCCAGAACCAATCCTACAACTATAAACCCATACCTTTTTCTTGGGATGCGTTTTTTCAACTACCCAGCGTCTTTGACGAAGATTACTTGGCAACACAAGACATATGGCACCACCTCAAGAACGGAACAAGCCGTAATGCATTTCCTTGACCCCAATATCTGCATTGACGTGCTAGGGCATCATTCACCTGCTATCCAGAAAAAGCTCCAGCAGGTACAAGAGATCGGCATCTCGACAATTGTGTATGGCGTAACTCTGTTGTGGAATTGCACTGAGCCCCACAAAAACACAGGACAATCGCCGCGAACAACTTCAACAGTTCATGTCCTTAATCTCAATCTACCCCTGGGATGAATCCGCAGCCGAGCATTATGCTCTCATTCGAGCCCACCTTCAGAAAAATGGCACAATCATTGGCAATATGGACATCCTCATCGCCGGTCACGCCCAAAGCATTAGAGCCATATTCGTAACCAATAATCGACGGGAATTCGCCCGAGTGCCTGACCTGCACATTGAAGATTGGTCACGCTAAGGGCTCGCGAAAGAATAACTTCCTAGAATTCGCGCCCAGATTTGGGGAAGATTGGGCCGATCTGAGGGAGCAAAACAGCAAGCGTAGCCCAAAGCCTACGTTGAGGATTGTGCAACTGAAGATCGTCCCAAGATGGCCTGAAGATGGGATGCGGAAATGGGAAGTTATTCTTTCGCAAGCCCTAAAGGCTTGTCCATAAATAACTTTGACGAAATCTCCCAGGCAGGAACCCTCCAAACCATCACTGTGGATTTTGGCCTTAGCCCACCACTCCCATGAAAAAATCATGACACAAAGCAGAGGTGAGCGGCTGCCCGGCCTACCGTTTGGAGATAATCGACTCGAGCACTTCGTCCCAAAGTACAATTCTTGCTTCAAGTAAGGATTTCGCCGTTTCCTGAGCCTCGCTCCAAAGCACATTGTCCGATCCACAGGTGCGTGCGACCAGTTCTCTGGCAAAAGGCCCGTGTCTGTCGGCATCCTCACTGATGTGCCGATCCAGATAGAATCGGAACGTGGACCAACATTCTGGTGATAACGCCGCCAGCTCATCGACCAATCGGCGAAACATCGCGGGAATAATTTCTTCGCGCCCATAGGCAAAGGCCGCAGCAATTCGATGTATATCCCCGGACCTGGCAACAGCCATCGTGCTCAAAACAAATTGCTTGACGCCAGGAGGAACATTTGGCCGCTCGAGCGACTCCTCCAACGTCTTGCCGGCCCGCAGATCACAAATGAGGTTCTGAGCAGGTGTGGCATCGGCCCCACACTGAGCCATGGCTTCAAGGTACAGCTCAAAATGTGAAAGGTATTTTCCTTCCGGCGTCTGATCGCTTTCCTCATCCAGCACGATTTCATTGATTAAACGCCTGGCCACAGGATCACTACTGGGCAGCCAGGGAATCTCCACACATGTGAGTATGCGCTGCAACGCTTTGATCAGAGATTGAAAGTCCCACACAGCAAAGACATGAGCGCGCATGAAGAGGCGAAGGCTCTGTTCGTCGCAGACATGTCGATAGAGATGATGGGAAATAAGTCGTTCGAATACATCTCCGACCATGAATTGCCGATCATCAACCGAACCAACCCCTTCAGGACTTCTTGCCGTATTTTTCATTGAACCTCCATCCAGTGTGTATCCAATAGATTGCAGTATCTTAAAAGCGGAAGGCAATAAAAAAAATGACAGAACGAAAGGTCTACCCGCACTTTTAGTGGGTGAAAAAAACCGTTCGTATTTCGGCAGGCTCGTCCTCGATTGAGGGAAGCGCATATCACGAACGAAACATGCGAACGTTGCTGACTCAGGACACCAAGTCTAACATTACTGTTCTTGAATTCGATCAGGGGAACAGGTTGCTTGAAGCATCATTTGAGGACTCAACCCACACTCGTCGGTTCCATGACTTTCAATCGTGACCGAGACCGTGGCGTGAAGTTTGTTAGAAGATTCTCCCGAGTAGTGACCACTTGTTGGAGCCACATCCTGATAATCCCGCCCTACGGCCACGGCAATGTATCGTTCATCACACCGGCAATGATGAGTCGGATCAAACGGCACCCAAGTCGGAATTTCTTTAGGCCCTAACGGCAACAACACTTCTACCCACGCATGCATTTGGCCCTCACCGGGAAGATATCCGGACACGTAACGGGCTGGAAGCCCTGCTTGCCGGCATAAGGACAAGAGGATATGCGCATAATCCTGGCAAACGCCCACGCCAAGTGCGAAGGCTTGAGAGGCGGTGGTCCCCACATCAGTTTCCCCGGGTTGGTAGCGCATATGTGCAAACACTTGATTCATCAACGACGCAGTTAACTCAAGGGGATTCAAGCCTCGCTCTTTTGCTCGTCGAACAATGTGGTAAAGAGAATCTGAATTATCCACCAGCCTGGTCAATTGGGATAATTCCGTCGGCTTGACGGTACAATCCGATTCCTGAGATGTCACACCTTGAAAAACCAACTGGTCGTCATGTTGATATTTGGCTTGTGTCTCGATGCGCATCTCGACCGTACATTGTATTTCCTTTTCGATATGGGCATGATCCAGTTGCCAGACTAAATTTCCAAAGGCATCGGTGAAATGCCGATAATTGGCCGGAGGTTCCACATGCCAACGCAAGTCAAGACGCCGTTGTCTTCCGTAATGCTGGGGAGGAACCAAACGCACAATGGTGGTGACTTGCGAAATGGGTGCAGAATACGCGTAATGAAATTGGTGACGGGCTAAGAGAATCGCTTTGACCATTCGTTGAGCCGGCTCAAACGAGTGAATAACAGGTCTTCGCGCAGGAGCCACGTCAGATGTAGGGAGCTCAGCATACCCCGATGCACCGAAAAAGGCTGTCCCCACCAAATTCGTGAGCTTATCGAGTTGGGTAATCACCTGACTAAGAAAATCTGACAAACCCGTTTTATAGACTTCCTCCAAGCTCCCGAACTCAAGATCTGCCGACAGTTGCCCGGCCAACCGTTCAGCCCGTCGGGTTTCAGGACGTCGATTCGGGCTGGATAAACGTTCGAGTAACCGACTATTCAGCGTCGTCGTAAATCGGACGGAGCGGGGAAATTTATTATGGAAGAGCAGAAACTGGACAATTTTTTTGGGAACAAGTTGGGCTGAATAAAATTTCCGATAGGCTTCCAACGCACTGGCGGCCTTCAAAATGGCCAGACACCGGTGATATTCGGAAATGCCTCGCGTTTCGGTCGCGGGTTGACTGAGAATCGGCTGATCGAGCAATCGAGCGGTCCGGCTGCCCCGTTCCATATTTTTCCCAAGACGATAAAAATTCCATCCTTCATCATGAGTCATCGTGCTCCCGAATACGCCATCGAGAGTATACGAGGTCGTGCAAACATGTCGGAGAAAATTGTGCGTATCGGTCCAAAGATCCGCGTCGGATTTCCCTTTGAGGCTCAGGTAAAAATCATTAATGCAATGCCAGATTTCACTCGATAACTGATCTTGAATCCCTCGTGCATTTGACCGGGCTGCAGAAATGAGATTCACCAGGGAATTGGGATTGTGCTGGGAAACCGTTAAAAACTCCAGAACCGATCCGGTACTCACCCGATCATACAAATTCTGAAACACGAGATAGTCGCCCGTTCCCTCCAAATATTGTTTCCAAGTGTCAACCTGATCATCCTGACTGGCGATTTCCGTCAGATGAGAATAATGGACATTGGTAAAACGAGCCGTATACTCGGCTCGCTCGATATAGCGTCCCATCCAAAAAAACGATTCAGCCGTCCGACTGAGCATGTCTATTCGTCCCCGTACAGTACCCACGTATCTTTACTCCCGCCTCCCTGAGAGGAATTCACGATCAAAGACCCCTCGCGAAGGGCCACTCGAGTCAATCCTCCTAACGAAACCGTAATATCGGCTCCCCAAAGAACAAAGGATCGAAGATCGACATGCCGACCTACAAGCCCGGGCACCCCATCCCCATCGATCATGCACGGATGTTGAGACAACGTCACCACAGGCTGTGCAATAAAGTCCCTGGGATTGGCTTGAATTTTTTGTCGAAACTCGTCCTGCTCGGTAGTCGAGGATCCAGGTCCCATAAGCATCCCGTACCCACCCGATCCATGCACTGTCTTGACAACGAGGGAAGAAAGATTGTCGAGGACATATTGTCGATCCTGCGGATTATCGCATAAATACGTGGGAACGTTGGGAATAAGGGGGCGCTCGCTCAAGTAAAATTCAATCATCTTCGGAACATAGGCATAGATGGCTTTGTCATCGGCGATCCCTGTTCCAATGCCGTTCGCCAACGCCACATTGCCGGCCCGGTAAGCCCGGATAAGCCCAGGCACACCCAACGTAGATTCACTTTTGAAGACTTCCGGATCAAGATAGGCATCATCCACCCTACGGTAAATCACATCAACCTGCTCCAACCCATGCGTCGTTTTCATGTACACCCGATCTGACTCCAC
>Ga0209987_10002478_pt1 | contig 10201 bp, 11 predicted proteins | sample N074metaG_FD_182134 | JGI IMG/M metagenome (GOLD analysis project Ga0209987, IMG submission 182134) | Deep subsurface microbial communities from Kermadec Trench to uncover new lineages of life (NeLLi) - N074 metaG (SPAdes) (version 2) | ecosystem: Environmental > Aquatic > Marine > Ocean trench... | reverse complement strand
AACCATTGTGGCAGGAGGATCGTCGCTGACAAAATGTTGTACGAGTTTTCTACTGAGATGATATGCAGTTGACACATGGCTCGCGAGATCCCGCATTACAGCCTCGCCTTGTTGCAACCCGTTCTGTCGATACTTTTTCCCAAGCACGACGTGGTCGCCGGGCTCATGGATGTTTTCACGGAACTCAAACGTTCCGGGAGTGCCTTGCGCAAAACGACCACGCTCACCTGCGCCGCCGATTGACCAGCCAGTGATCACCTTCGCGAAAGTGCTTACATCGAGTTGTGTATAGCCGCCGTCGACACCGAGGGTGTGCAGCTCCAGTATTTCGCGGGCCAGGTTTTCATTCAGCCCGAATTTTCGGCCATTGCGAGAGTGCCGGTTGGCGCGTTTGGCCAAGGTCGAGCCCGGGCCGATGGAACGCTGGTTATCAAGGTAAAGAATCATGGCGGGATGCTTTTCAACCGACACCAGCAGGTCATAAAAGCTGCCGTTCAGATTCGGTCGAATTGCTTCGTTTTCGAACGCACCTGCCATCGCGGAGACCGGTTGCTTGTCTGCCGACACCGCGAAGTGGTTAGTCCAGAAATGCACCAGGCGTTCATGAAACGGGTAGTCGGTGGAGGACGCCAGCTTGAATCTTGCTTGGGTCTGCTGCAGATAGTGCCTGCGCACGATCGAACCGAATTTCTTTACTACATCAGGCGATGGGCTGTCACCAGCCGCGCGTTTTGCGTTGCGCTGTTGTTGCCGCAGCGCCTGCACTTCAACCAGAATCGTTGCCGTGTCAGGCAGATTCTTCAGGACCGCGGGCGTTTGTGACGGTCCTTGTAATTGGTCCAGAAGCCAGGCCGAGGGATTATCGTCAATCCGTGACAACTCCCCCGGCCTGGCTCCCAGTCCAAATCGATTTGCGGCTATAACTGTTTCAATATTCAAAAGGATCAACCCTCAGCGGTTATTGGCCGCCTGTATCTAGAACGCCGATGTTGGGAATTAGTTGACCTCGAACGCTGTGTATATGACCGGTGCCCTTGTTCTACCGCCGTGTTTTGAGTTCATCGATCGTAAGTGATTGAATAATAAAGGTAAGCCCGTAGTGTAAAATACCACCGATATTTGCATCCATTTGCCGCAGGACAGGCATCTGATACACAAGAGGCGGAATTGCCGCCCTATTATTAATGGAGCAAGAAATGGCTGGTGAACTAATTCCAATTGCGTTATTTGCTGTAGCAGCGCTAATTGTCTGGCTGGTATCGTATTTTCGATTTAAAGGCAAAGCAGAGACTCAACAGACGATTCGTCTGGCCCTTGAAAAAGGCAATGAACTAAGCCCCGAGTTTATCGAAAGACTGGGTGACCCGGAGCCGATCAAGAACAAGGACCTGCGACGCGGCCTGATTTGGCTCGGATTGGCAGTCGGTTTGGCACTTTGCGGCCTGGCAGTACCGGACCCAACAGGTAACGCTCTTCGCGGCTGTCTTGCTGGAGCGGCTTTCCCGTTCGCCATTGGCGTAGCGTTCCTGATCATGTGGCGTTACGCGTCAGATGAGAAATAGTCGAGGCGACGTTGAATGCCGGCAGCACAATCGACAATGAACTTGTCGCAAAAGCGGTGGCACAGCAGGATGCTGATGCATTTGGCGAACTGGTGCGCCGCCACCAGTCGCAGGTCAGAAATTTTCTGCGAAAGCTTACCCGCGACGTTTCACTTGCCGATGATCTTGCCCAGGACTGCTTCATGCATGCCTGGGCCAAGCTGCACACCTACATGGGTCGTGGTTCGTTTATTGGCTGGCTGCTCAAAGTTGCATACACGACTTTTCTGCAGGCAAAGCGGAAATCCAATCGCTACGGCGAAATACTGCAACAAATTGGCCATCAGGCAGAACCTGCCGAACGTCAGCACATGCCGACCTCGGACGAGATTACAGACCTCGACAAGTTTCTCGCTGTGTTGACGGAAGAAGAGAGAGCGGTGATGATTCTGTCGTACGCCTGCGGACTGTCGCACAGGGAGATCAGCGATGCGGCGGACTTGCCAGTCGGAACCGTTAAATCAATCATATTTCGTGGCAAAGAGAAAATCAGGGATCGTTTTGAAATCAGTAATCATCAACATGGCTGACCGAATGAAAGACGCACAAGACCTTAAGCTCGAGTCGATGTTTACATCAAAAGCGATTGCGGACAATGGTTTTAGTGCGCGTATTCAACAACGTCTTCGCCGCCAGCTTTGGCTGCGCCGATTGACCTTGCCAATCGCTGTATTGATCGGCGGTGCCATTGCCATGAAACCCCTGGTTGGTTTTATCACCGCGCTGCCAAAACTGTTCTCTGTCCTGCCTGCAAGCGTTAGCAGCAATCTGCAACAGGTCCCTATCAGCATACCGCAACTGCCAACAATCATGCTTGGCGGTATGCTCGTCATCGTCGTTGTCATGTTGACGAGAATGCTCGAAGAGTAGAAGTACCAGAAAGGAATACTAAAAAAGGTGCCGGATCTATTTTTCCGAAAATAGATCCGGCACCTTTTTTTAATGGCATTTTTTGATACATTGCAGGAATGAATCTGCGGGAATGTGTCGAAGAGTTATTGCCCGAATGGGAGCGGTGGTATCCGAGCCTGTTCGATGCGGCCAGTGACTTAGGATTGATCAGGGCCGAGATTTGTGACCCGGATTCACTCCTGCTGACACGTCGGCATTCGAAAATACGGCAACAAGCAGCAGATGCGCATCGTGAGCAGTGGGGCGGAAACGCGCAAGAATAAGTATCCTGCGCCCCCAATGATGAAATTCGACAGTGACAGCATCCGATCGGCGTTTCCCGCGCTCTCGATCACCGATAACGGCAAGCGTCGTATCTACCTGGATAACCCGGCAGGCACCCAGGTGCCGGCGATGGTTGTCGAGCGAATGAGCGAATGCCTGATCGAGGCGAACGCAAACCTGGGTGGATATTTTGTAACAGCTGGCAAAGCCGACATGGTCATGCACGAGGCGCATTCGGCAATGGCTGATTTACTAAACGCTCCTTCCGCAGATGACGTGATCTTCGGCCAGAACATGACCACGATGACTTTGCATGTGTCTCGTTCGATTGGCAGAACGTTTTCGCCGGGCGACGAAATAATCCTGACGCGCATGGACCACGACGCAAACGTAACGCCATGGGTGTTGCTTGCGAGAGACCTGGATCTCAAAATCAAATGGTTGCCGTTCAACCTGGAAACGTTTGAGTTCGAACTGGAAAATTTGGAAAACCTGATTTCCGACAAAACAAAACTCATTTGTGTCGGTGGCGCCAGTAATCTCACGGGCACTATCCACGACATCAAGTCGATTTGCGCGATAGCGAAGGCGGCGGGCGTTTGGACATACATCGATGCCGTGCAATCCGTGCCGCATGTGTCAACCGATGTGCAGGACCTTGACTGCGATTTTCTGGCATGCTCGGCCTACAAATTCTTTGGACCGCACCAGGGCATTTTGTATGGTCGTCGCGACGTCATGCAGCAGCTGGAGCCGTACAAAGTCCGACCGGCACCCGATCAAATGCCGGGAGCGTATGAGACCGGCACACAAAGTCACGAAGGCGCCGCAGGAGTGTGGGCCACGGTGGAATACTTTGCCAACATCGGTAAGGAAATGGCGCAGGACTACCACGAACGAAACCAGCACCTGGACGGCCGGTCACGCGATCTGCATGCAGCAATGGACTACCTGTTTGATTTTGAAGCGGGGCTGGCCGAACACCTGATCAAGGGTTTGCAACAAATGCCCGGCGTCAGGATTCAGGGCATTAGCGATCCTTCGGCAATGCGCCGTCGAGTGCCAACCGTTTCGTTCACTGTTGAGGGTGACTCGCCTGATCGAATCGCAAGAGCGCTTGGGGCAGAAAACATCTTCGTCTGGAGCGGTCACAACTATGCGCTTGAGGCCGCGAACGCGCTCGGCATTTTAGAAAGCGGCGGCGTGATCCGGGTTGGACCGGTGCACTACAACACCATGGACGAGCTTGATGAGTTTCTCGTATCACTTCAGGCGATCCTGAAGCTGCAATTTGCCGCCGTCCGCGGCTTATAAAAGAGAGTAAACTGATAAGGTGGCAAGGCGCTCTTGCCGCCTTCTTTGATTGCGCATGTCGTGAGGGTAAGTAAATGCAAAGCAGGTTTAGCGCCAGTATGGCAAGAAACAGGACTTTCAAATTGGCGGCGGCGCTTGCGGCGTTGTTGTTGCTAACAGGTTGCGTGACATCAAGCTCAAACGTGCAGACGATCGACAAGCTTGAAACCGTTCGAGACAAGGCACGAATAGTGCTAATGCCACCGGATATTCGCTACTACCTTCTTACCGCGGGTGGCATTCTGGAGCCGCACGCAGAATGGACCGCTGCTGCAGAAGAAAATTTCACAGTCGCAATCAAAGATTACGCGAAGTCGATTGGCACTGACCTGATAATCCTGGACGAGTCAAACATGAGCTCGCTGGAAAATAAATACGAGGAGTTGCACTCGGCTGTCGGCATGACCGTGATCTCGAGCCATTTTGGTGTCTACAAACTTCCGGCAAAGCAGGGCCGGTTTGACTGGTCGCTTGGGCCGGACATCAGCGCCATTGGTGAAGAACACGATGCGGATTACGCCTTGTTTGTTTATTACCGCGATCGTCAGGCATCAGGCGGGCGTGTAGCGTTTGCCATTCTCGCGGCCGCAGCCGGTGGATATACGGATACTGGTGGCGAAAGTGGTTTTGCGTCGCTGGTTGATTTGCGAACAGGCGATATCGTCTGGTTCAACGTCGTAACCGCGGGAAGCGGTGAGTTGCGAAAGAAGAAAGGCGCGGCTTCTGCTGTGGCGACCTTATTTAAAGACATACCTGCAAACCGGCAGCCGTGATCCGACCGTTTTTCTATTTGGCATTGATGATCGCATTTTCCGCCGCGGCGAATGCCGAGCTTGAAACAATAGATCACATTATTCCGCCGGGCTACGAGCCGTCAGAAGCGCAAGACGAACAAGGCCTGTGGATGGAGCTGAAAGATTACGAGCTGCGGCTCAACAAGTCTGCATTGCTGGTCCGCGATCCGGAGCTTACTAACTACGTAAAAGGCATCGTTTGCCGGGTTGCCGGTGATTACTGCAACGACATCCGCGTTTACCTTATTCGCAATCCCGGATTCAACGCATCGATGACAGCGACCGGCATGATGCAGATATGGACCGGATTGCTGGTTCGCTCTACGTCCAGTGACGAGATTGCTGCTGTAGTGGGACATGAGATTGCCCACTACACTCGCATGCACACGTTGAAGCGATTCCGCCGACTAAAAAGCAGCGCGGCGGCAGGCGGATTAATCGACATCGGCATAAGCATTTTTACCGGAACCTCCGTTCCTATCGCGCAGTCGTTGGCATCCATGAACGCACTCGCGTTTAGCCGCGATCAGGAGCAAGAAGCCGACTTGCTGGGCGCGCGACTGTTGCACGAGGCGAGCATGGACCCACATGCCGCGTATCGGGTTTGGCAGAACATTATCGCGGAGGAGGAATCGGCAGCGGTAAAGAGGCGCAGTGTGAGCGTATTTGCCCAAACGCATCCGGATGACCAAAGCCGTGTAGACGTAACGCGTGAATGGGTAATCGCGAAGTACGGCCCACCGGACAATATTGAGGTGGCAGACGACGCACTCGTCACCATAATGAACAACCATTATTATTTTCTAATGGAAGACCAGATCGACACCAATCGTTTTGGACGAACCAAGGAACTCCTGGAGCGTCATTCGGCGATGGGCGTCGAACCGGGAACGATTTACTATTTTTACGGCGAAATGTTTCGGCAGAGAGGTGCAGATGGCGACCGGGATCTGGCGATGTCTGCGTATCGGCATTCAATAGAAACCGGCAACGCGCCGGCCGATGCGTATCGCAACCTCGGCTTTCTGTACCTGAAAGAGAAAGATATTGAAGGCGCGAAAAAATATTTCACGATATTCCTGGAACAAGAGCCCGATGCGACCGACCGGGCGATGATCGAATTCTACCTGGACAAAGGATGACTCCAAATGAGACTGGCTAATTACGGCGTAATACTAATGCTCGCATCGCTCGGCGGGTGCGTTACAGGATTTACGGTGGTTGAACCTGGCGTTAATACCTTCGGTTCGTTACGGGTTACCGCCGATGAGAACTGGAACAAGGCACCGAGCAGCTTTACGCCCTCCGCCAGAAGCAATTCCAGAACCTGGACGCAAGACGGGATGTTGCTCGATCGTATAATGATCATTCCCGGGGTTAAGGATGGCGAGTCGATATTCGTCAGTCGCAACAAATCGGCAGCGCTGCCGGTGTTTCGCGCCGACATGTTGCCAAATGAGATTGAGGAGTTGGTCGAGTCGTCCATCGTCAAGCTTTTTGGCGAAGGACAGAGTGCGGTGGGCACGTCCGGGTTGCGCCCGCAGGGGTTTGGAACAGATGGCGGCTTCATGTTCGATATAACGGCTGCTGTAACCGAAAGTCCTGACTATCGGGGCCTGGTAGGCGCATTCATCGTTGACGAGACCTTGTACATGGTCATGTTTCTGGCAGCAGATCCGTATTATTATGATAAGCACGCCGCAAGAGCCGAAGCGATAATAAAAAGCGCGACACTCAGAACCAAATCGATCACCAATTTCTAGTTCGCAAGAGCCAACTCCTTATGACTTCCAGCGCAGCAGTCGAACGTCCGCTTGAGACCTATCAGCTGATAGGACGAGTGCTCGGCCCGGCCATCTTTATCATCATGCTCGTAACCGCCCAGTGGCAGGACACCATGCCGCCGGTTGCCTGGCGGACTGCTGGTGTGGCTCTCTGGATGGCGGTATGGTGGGCGACCGAAGCGATCCCGGTCGCGGCAACCGCTTTCCTGCCGATCATATTGTTCGCGCCGACGGGCATCAGCGCGTTGCGGGACGCTGCTGCCCCCTATGCCAATCCCATTATTTATTTGTTCCTCGGCGGTTTCATGCTGGCGATCGCGGTCGAACGATGGAACCTGCACCGACGCATATCACTGGCGATTCTGGATCGCACAGGAACCGACGGCAAGCGCCTGGTGGGTGGCTTTATGTTTGTGTGCGCGCTGCTCAGCATGTGGATGACCAACACCTCTACCACAATGATGTTGCTGCCGATCGTTTTGTCGGTGATAGCCGTAATACGCGACAATGTGACCGGGGTAACAGAGGCCAGTCAAAAGAACTTTCAAATTGCGATGTTGCTCGGGCTTGCTTATGCGGCGAGCATAGGCGGACTGGCAACGATGATCGGTACGCCACCAAACGCACTCTTGATCGGCTTTCTGGCCGATACGTACGGCATCGAGATCAGTTTTGCGCGCTGGATGACGGTCGGCATCCCGGTCACAGTATTTATGTTGCCGATAGCGTGGTTTCTTCTGACGCGAACATTATTTCACTTCGACATCCCTGCGACGGATGCAGTCAACGATCACCTGCGTCACTTGCGCGAAGAAATGGGAGCGATGACGACGCCGGAACGACGCGTCGCGTTTGTATTTGCAGTTGTAATTTTTTGCTGGATGCTGCGGCGACCGCTCACGGAGTGGCTCGGGCTTGAAGGCGTGTCGGACGCCGGCATTGTAATGACAGCAGCCCTGCTAATGTTCCTGATTCCAAGCGGCGACTCCAAACAACGGCAATTGCTGAGCTGGGAAAATACAAGCCGCATTCCGTGGGGCGTACTGATTCTATTCGGTGGGGGATTAAGTCTTGCAGCGGCGGTATCAAACAGCGGCCTCGCCCTGTGGCTTGGCGAAAGCCTGGCACCACTGAACGCATGGGGGCTTGCGGTTTTGGTGGTCGCGGCAATTACGCTGGTGATTTTCTTAACAGAACTAACCAGCAATCTCGCAACCACAGCAACGTTGTTACCTGTAATGGGCGCGATTGCGCTGCAAGTTGATGTGCCACCCATTCTGCTAACCGTGCCAATAACCATCGCGGCCAGTTGCGCGTTCATGCTGCCAGTAGCAACACCGCCCAACGCCATCGTCTTTTCCACGGGTGCGATTACAATTCCGCAGATGGTGAAGGCGGGCATCCTGCTCAATCTGATTGGCATCGTCATAGTCACAATTGTGTCGCTGGTAATTGCGCCTGCATTGCTGCAGTGAGATGAAGTTACCGCGTTCGTTTTACCTGCGCGATGATATCGTCCGGGTCAGCCGGGAGCTTCTCGGCAAAGTGCTTGCAACCAACATTGATGGTTGCGTCACTAAAGCTGTCATAACCGAAACCGAGGCCTATGCGGGCGAGACTGACAGGGCAAGCCATGCCTACGGTGGCCGGCGAACCAAACGCACGGAACCCATTTATCAAACTGGCGGCAGGGCCTATGTTTATCTTTGCTACGGCATCCACCATATGTTCAACGTGGTATCGAGCGCGGAAGGGACTCCGCATGCCATCCTGGTGCGTGCCGGACGGCCGCATCAGGGTGAGTCGGATATGTTGCGCAGGAGAGGCAAAGCGAAAGCAGACAAGACTTTGCTGGCGGGCCCTGGATCGTTCGGCAAAGCGCTGGGTATTACCACGGCGCTGACCGGAACCGATCTTTCCGGCGATCAAATCTGGATTGAAGACCACGGGATTGAAGTCGAAGAGTCGGCAATAATCACGGGCCCAAGGATAGGCATCGATTACGCCGGGGAGGACGCCAGCTTACCCTACCGTTTCATCTTCTCTGCAGCGCCCGGCTAGCCGATCCGCATCAACACATCCCGCAGCGCCCCGGCTAGCAGGTCCAGGTGCCGGTTGGTATTGAAATAAGCAGTGGACACGCGTAAAGCGCGAACCTCGACGCGCTGGGCTGTGTCGGGCGCCGGATTCCAGAACCCGATCGACCGAATCTGTATGTTTTGTTTCAACAATTCGGCAACCACCCAGTCAGCGGTCTTCTTGTCGGTGAACATAGTTTGCGGCGAGTCCCAACGAAACGGAAAGAATACAGTCAAACCCGACGAGAGGGTGCTATCAGTGTGCGGCGAAACGATACTGCCTGGCGCCCGCGCTAAAATTGATTCATTGAATTTACTAGACAGACGGAGAATGTGTTTCTCAATCGTTGATGCGCCACCAGCGCTTTTGGCGAAATCGATTGCGTTAACCATTGCAGCGAAGCCGGGTGTATTGCTGTTGCCACGAACCTGGAGCGCCTCGGCCATAGGAATAGGGACATCATCTTCGCTCTCATAACTTGTGTAATTACCCATGCGTTGCGAAATGGTTGGATAGAACTCGGGTGGTTGAATATTTTCGTTCTTGATGTAGAGAACACCGGTGCTCGGTGGTCCGTTCAACCACTTGTGGCCGGGACAGGCGTAAAAGTCACAGTGCCGGATGTCTTCGTCCGGCGTGGTCAGATCAAGCAAGCCGAAAGCTTGCGCGCCGTCGACAATCAGGTAGGAGATATTCAGTTGATCGGCCTTCTGCCGCAGCGCCCGAAGCGGCAAGCGCACGCCGGTTGTCGGATAAACATGCGATACGCATAATGCTTTCGCACCACGGAGCTCACTGTCATCAGGAAACAATGCGTCCAGGAGTTGTGTCACATTCATCTTTTTGAGGACCGAGGTTGACGGAAAGGACCGTGTCTTAATCTCTATTCCTACCCTTTACCTTAAGCACCCGTAACGGAGATCGGATCGCTATGTGTTCATGGTCTGTGGTGGCTACCTTGTCGTTGCGACGGAAGTTCAGGCCCATCAGGGTCATGCTCAAACCCATGGTGGTGTTATCCGTCAGACAAATATTATTTATTCCGACATTCAGGAACGCTGCAACCCGCTCTTTGTTACGCACCTGATGTTTTCCGAAAATAGGATCCGATTCGTAAGACATGGTCGGGTTGCTGGAATATTTCTGTAATCCATCTTGAAACGCAGACAACACGCAATCCGGCATGGAGCCCTCCGTGCCGCTATTCAGATAAATAAAGTCAGAAGGTAGTTCGGCGTAGCGGCAGTGTTTTACCGTCGAAGCACCGGCAGTACTGACAATCAAACCGCCAGCCAGCGCCGCACCGGTAGTTCGTAGAAAGCGTCGTCGTGTTTGCATGTCGTAATGCTACCGTTCCTAGCGACAAATCCGAAGCCGGCACCTGTTAATTAAGTCTGTTTTCGTCTATCATGCG
>Ga0209987_10002477_pt1 | contig 10205 bp, 10 predicted proteins | sample N074metaG_FD_182134 | JGI IMG/M metagenome (GOLD analysis project Ga0209987, IMG submission 182134) | Deep subsurface microbial communities from Kermadec Trench to uncover new lineages of life (NeLLi) - N074 metaG (SPAdes) (version 2) | ecosystem: Environmental > Aquatic > Marine > Ocean trench... | reverse complement strand
CGAACATCATTTTTGTAAATTGATTTAGCCATTTTTAGCTCAAACTCTTTTTTCATTGTGATTTTACCAATTTGTGTTGTATAGGAATTAGTTTCTATTCCTAATGTTACTTTGAGAAGTTTTCTGGCAATAGCTCCTCCCATTACATGGGTTGCAGTTAATCTTCCTGAAAATCTTCCTCCTCCTCTAAAATCATTAAAGTGATTATACTTTATCATGGCTGGATAATCTGAATGGCCAGGTCGCAGCTTAGTTTTCAAGTTTTCATAATCTCGAGATTTTTGGTCAGTATTCCAAATCATCAGGGTAATTGGAGCTCCAGTGGTAAATCCTCTAAACACTCCTGAAATAATTTCAACCTTGTCACCTTCTTTTCTTTGAGTTGTGATAAGTGATGTTCCTGGTTTTCTGTAATCTAGCATTTTTTGAATTTCTTTTTCATCGATTTCCAATCCTGCAGGACATCCATCTAAAACGGCACCAATGGCTTTTCCATGACTCTCGCCAAAACTAGTTAAAACCAGACGTTGACCAATAGAATTTCCTGACAATATTTTTCAATAGTAGAGTGGTGCTTATAATTCCTCATCTAATAAAATTCTAAAAATTTGGTTGATCTATTGTTGATCTTGAAATTATTTTTCTAGAAAGTGTGAAAATTATAATAAATACTACTATTTTTTGAAAAAAATTCAAATAGATTTTGAATAATATCATTTTATATTTAAAGTGACAAAACTTGCAAATTCTAACGAGTAATTTGCGCGGCTCTGCGAAAAATAGGTGTTATTAACGCAATGGCGTTTTGGGTGAGGAGAAAATTTTTCGCTCTATACATGGTAGCGCCTTTTAAACCCTTTTGACAATTTTTAAAATTTCCATCATTGAATTGAAAATTTAGCTCCAATTTTTTTCATCTCTACGATGAAATTTGGATAGGATACTTTTACTGATTCAGGGTCTGTAACCGTACAATCTCCCACATACAATCCAGCAATGCAAAATGCCATGAATAATCGATGATCATTTTCTGAATTCAAAGATCCACCCTTGAGATTATTTGATTTAATTAAAACCAATCCGTCTTCTTTTTCTTCTACTCGAATTCCTAACTTGACAAGTTCTCTTGAAACTATTGCAATTCTATCGGTCTCTTTCAGTCTGGCGTGTTTTACATTGACTATTTCAATAGGACTTGGTGTCTTCAAAGATAATATTGCTAGAGGGGGAAGTAAATCCGGAGAGTTACTAAGGTCGAATCTTCCACCATTTAATTTTTCTGGAGATTGAATTGATATCTTATCATCCTTAATCGTTACTTCAACCCCTAACTCCTCTAAAATATCGATAAACACCTCATCTCCTTGAGGTAAATTTCCAATATTTCCTTGAATCACAAAATTTTCTCCACATAACACTGCTGCTGATAATAGTAAAGCAAGACTTGAAAAATCAATTGGAACAGTAAATGTTGACGGTTTGTAAATTTGAGGTGCAATGTTGTATCTTTTGTATGGAATTAATGTTTGAACTTTGACTCCAAAATGTCTCATAGTCGAAATTGTTGCATCAATATATGGCTTTGATACCAAATTCCCTTCAATTACTAAATTTACTCCTTTTTCGGTTAATGGAGCGCTGATCAACAATGCTGAAATAAATTGACTTGAAAAACTTCCAGGAATCGTTACGTTGCCTCCTCTGATTTTTCCAGTAATCTTAATTGGTGGTTTCCCGTCAGTTGAGGAACATTTTGCCCCGATACTTTCTAGTGCATCTAACAACGGTTGCATTGGTCTGTTTTGAAGGCTGAAATCTCCTGTTAAGGTAATTTCCTCAGAAAATAAACTGGCAATTCCTGATGCTATTCTTATTGTGGTTCCTGAGTTTTCTGCATTAATTTCAGGTACTAATGTTCCCTCCCATATTGATTTTTTTACTATGATGGAGGAATCCTTTTCCTCAATTTGAGCTCCAAAGTTTTTGCATGCATTAATTGTTGCCCAAGTATCATCTGAAAACAAAACGTTATCCACTCTGCTATTACTTCCTGCAAGGACACCAAGAAAAATAGCTCGGTGAGTATAGCTCTTGTTTGGGGGACAAACCAAATTTCCTGATAATTTTGATTTTTCGACTTTACAACTCATATACTTCAGCTTGTTTGTTATTTACTTTTGAAACAATTATGTTTCCCTCTAAGGCAGAAAAAACTCTTTTTACGTTATGCTCGTTTCCCTTTTTTACAATTGCTGCTATAGCTGGTCCATTTCCAGAAATCGATGCTGCTATGGCCCCTTTTTCAAGTAAACTTGTTATGATTCTTGGATCTGAATTTAATATTGTTGAGGTTGCTAAACCATTTATTATCATTGCTTCCCAATAATTTGTATTTTTAGCTAATTTCCACGCGTTTAAAAAGACAGAGGATAAGATTTTTAAATTTTTTACATTTCCACGTTTTCGATTAAATGGAACTAAAATTATTGCCCTTAAATTGGCAGGAATTTTTTCTGAACGAATTATTTTTTTCTTGGAATTATCTGTTACATTGAATCCTCCAAAATAACATGAACAAGCATCATCATACGCTCCGGTAATGCTTACTTTCGATTCTATTGACGCGTCCACTCCAGCAAGCAAAATTTGCTGGTCGGTTAATTCTGGTTTGAATATTTTTGCACATGCAAGAGCAACTGCTGAGGATATTGCACTAGAACTTTTTAACCCATACCCGGTTGGGATTTCTGATTCCAAAATTATTGTAATTTTATTTTGCTCTAATTCTTTTTTTGTTAAAATTTTTTCTACAGTTTTATTGATTAGTCGAGAACTAAGAGTTTTATTCTTAGATTGAATAGTGATTCCTTTTCCAGGACTTGTTCCTACTATGGCCTCAACTATGAGAGAAATTCCTAACGTAGCCCCTTTTTGGTTTGCTATGGCACTTACAAGTGATACTGCTCCATGAACAATCGCTTTGGCTTTGGCCATTACACTCCTCCTAATAGGGCTTTTTTCATGGCATTATAAGGTGCTTCCATATCATGCCAAATCTCAAAAGCTCTTACTGCTTGACCCAGAAGCATCTCATAACCGTAAATGATGATGGCGCCTTTTTCCTTTGCATTCTTTAAAAAATTAGTATTTACTGGCAAATATACAATATCATAAACGATGGTTTCTGGTTTAATTGATTCAAAAGAAATAGGACTGGATTCATTTTTTAACCCCAAGGAGGTTGCGTTAACTATTATACCGTAATCTTCTAAATCATTTCCAAATTTTTCAAAGTTCATGGTATCGGAATTAAGACCAATCTTATTTGCAAATTGCGCTAAGCTGTTTGCATTTTCAAGGGTCCTATTGACAATTGTAATGTGTTTTGCATGTTCTTTGGCAAATCCTGCGACAACAGCCCTTGCTGCTCCCCCTGCACCAAGTAAAAGAATTTTTTTATCTTGTATTTTTATTTTTTTCTTCTTAAATGGATCTAAAAACCCGTCCATGTCAGTATTGAAGCCTTTTAAAACTCCTTCATTATTTGTCACAGTGTTTACAGCTCCAATAAGACTACAAGACTCGTCCATTTTATCCAAGTACTTCATCATTTCTACTTTATGGGGAATTGTAACGTTGAATCCGTCTATTTTTATTTTTTTTAGTGCATCTATCCCTTCCTTTAGTTCACCTTTGGGAATTCTATATGCAATATATGAGGAATCTAAATTCAAATCTCTAAATGCTGCACTATGAATATTTGGGGAAAGTGAATGATTAATGGGATCTCCAATGACTGCAAATGTTTTTGACATCTTTTTTTCTGATTCACATGATTGATTTAAACGCTCAACTTCAACTTCTGTTGAAATCACGAAATAATTTGTATGATTTGATGAACCTAAATTTAATTATTCGATGAAGTTTAATTCTTCAAATTGATAATTTTTTTCACTTCACTTAAGCTAAATTGTCCAGGAGCAACTGGCTTTCCCAAGGACACATAGGTATATGGGCTTCCTAAATACAAGCTCAAAATTCTTGAAATTCTGCCTGGATTCCCCATAGTAAAGGCAATCAAATTGATATTCTCTTTTTTGCTGTATAATTGCAAAATTCTAGTTGAATCCTTAGTTGATTTTGCCGTGGTTACAATTTTGACATTAGATGAGAATTTGCTCATTTGATTTAATTTCTTTTTTAATTCTGTAAGGTTCGGTGTTTTTTTAAAATCATGCGCAGAAATCAGTAACCCTGTTTTTGTTGTTTTTAGATACTTTACTAAATCTATATTTTTTTTCATTGTGTTAAATTCAATATCTAGTAAAAAAGGGTTATACTCTGAAATTAATTTTAAGATGGAGATTCTTTCCTTTTCATTTCCTGAAAATTTACCTCCCTCTGTTTTTGGTCTTAATGTGCATACTATTTTTTTTAGATCTTTTTTTATACTCTCTAAAACTTGGGGAATTTGTTCTGCCTTTAGAAAATCAAATCTTATTTCAACATAATCTGATTTCTTCAAGGCAATCTTTAGAGTTTGTTTGAGTTTTTTAGGTGTAGTCTCTGCAATTGATACACAGATTTTGTATTTCATTTTGGTTATTTTTCCAAGATGTATTCATCAGATACTTCCATTCCAAAATGTCTTCCAGTAGCTTCTTTGGAATAAACCATTATTGTATCGCCTTTTTTGAGATGTGTTACCGAAACAAGTTGGCCGTTTGATTTTACAAAACGTATTGTTTCGGCATCTTGTGCAATAATCCCTCCAATTTCCCCATCTACTGATGCTTTGATCATTACCATTGGTCGCCTTTCAATTTTGGATCGTCCTACGGTTACTCTTCTTGCTTTTCCTTTTGAATTAACGATTAATACTTCGGAGCCTGTTTCTATCTCTGAAAGATAACTTGTTGTGCCATCTGGAGATAAAGTATAACAGTGAACAGCTCCGGCATTTACTCTAAACGGTCTTGGGGATGTAAAAGAAGAACCAACTGATTCGTTATGAACTAAAAATAAAAAGTTTGATCTACTACCAATTAACATTCCTTCTCCTTTGTGTAGCATTGATGCTGTATCCACACACACTCTTTCTCCATCCCCGACCTCTTTAATCTCAATGATTTTCCCTTTTTTCAAATCAAAACTTTTACTTCCCAAGTATACCATAACCTCCCTTACCTCTCCAATCGATGATGTGCTGAAAATTACTCCGTCCACTCCGATCTCTAAAATTGAAAACATTTTTCTTACTTCTTCAGGAGTTCTTGCAATAGTGTAAATTTTCGTATGTATTTTGTGAAGCTTTGCAATTATATTTTCAAGAGGAATTATTTTCCAATCTATTACCTCCACTATAACAAAATCCAGACCTTTTTTTGACATGGTTAAAACATTCTCGATATCTTTATTTGATAATATTTTGAATTTTCTTCCAACTTTTTTTCCTCTTGGCTTTTTTGCTGTACCTTTTTCAAGAATAATGTGTTTGGCACTGGGAGATGAGAATAAAATTTCAAGCTTTGTTTTGGTTTTTGCAATTTTTTTTGGATCAAGATAAATTATATTGATTCCTTCTTCTTCTAACTGTGGAAGAAATTTTGATAATTGTGGCTGAGACACTTTTGGTGAAATAATTAGTTCTCGTGTTTTACTCAATTTTTTTCATGGCTTCCTTTGCGGATTCTTTTTTGAAAATAATAGACGCTAAAGCTTCAACCATTTTTTCTGGGGTTTTATGTGCAAAAATATTTCGTCCGTAAGTTACTCCTTTTGCGCCAGCAATAATTGCATCTTCTGTCATCTGAAGAATGTCTAAATCTGTTTTTGCTTTGGGTCCACCTGCAATTACAATTGGTACCGGTGTACTTTTTACAATTTTAGAAAATGAATCCACATCTCCAGTGTATACTGTTTTTACAATATCTGCGCCACATTCTGCGCCAATTCTAGCAACATGTCCAACAATTTCAGGGTCATGAGGGTCTTTTACATTCTCTCCTCTTGGATACATCATCGCCAAAAGAGGCATGTTCCACATGTGGCACTGTTCTGCGGTCATTCCAAGCTGTTCTAGCATCTCTGGTTCTTCTTTTCCTCCAATATTGATGTGAAGTGAAACACCATCTGCACCCAAACGGAGAGCCTCTTTCACGGTTCCTGTTAGCATTTTACGATTAGGTGACATTGATAAAGAAGTGCTACTTGAAAAATGAACCAAAACCCCAACTCTTGTTGGTCTAGGCAATGCCTTGATGATTCCTTTGTTGACTATTACACTTGTAAGTCCGTGTCTTTCGCATTTGTAAATTAAAGATACAGGATCTTCCAGACCTTCAATAGGTCCATTTGAAATACCATGGTCCATTGGAATGCAAAGCATCTTTCCTTTTCTCATAATTCGATCTAGTCTAATTTGATGTCCTGATACCATGGGTGAATCTCTTTTTTATGCCCTACTTAAAAATAACGTGAATTCTTGAAATTTGTTTCTTCGTTATCTAAGCACAAATTAATTTAAAGATTGAGGACTTTCCATTTTTTTTATCTATATAAGATTAAATAGAAATTATAGAAGAAAGTGATGAAGTTAATTGAGTCAGACTACCGAACAACTTTACCAAAGTGATATTGGTGACATTCTTGAAAATTCCCTAACTGGAACAAGACCTGGACCGGACGAATGTCTTAGACTTTTAGAATCAAATGATATCTATCTGATAGGAATGGTTGCTGGCCATCTCACAAGACAACAATTTGGCAAAAAAGCCTCTTTTGTAAATAATATTATTTTGAATTATACTAATGTCTGTATCACCGATTGCAAGTTTTGTGCATTTTACAGATCTCCGGGGGATAAGGACTCGTATACATTAACTCTTGATCAAATTGAAGCTCGAGTAAAAACTGCATCGGAGATGTTTAAGATAAGACAAGTCCTCATTCAAGGAGGACATAATCCAGATTTAAAAATTGAATATTATGAAGACGCCTTTAAAATGATAAGAGAAAAATTTCCAATGATTGGGGTTCATGGTCTTTCGACATCTGAAATCGACATGATAGCAAGGGTAGAAAAATCCTCAACTAAAGAAATTTTATCGAGATTAAAAGATTCTGGTCTGCAATCAATTCCTGGTGCCGGAGCAGAAATTCTAGTAGATTCCGTAAAAGATGTCATTAGTCCAAAGAAAATTTCAAGTGATGATTGGATTAGAATTATGGATGAAGCTCATTCTCTTGGAATACCAGGGTCTGCAACAATGATGTACGGACATGTAGAAAAAAATCAAGATATTGCTGATCATTTTTTCAAGATAATCAAACTTCAAGAAAAAACAAAAGGGTTTATGGCATTTATTCCCTGGAACTTTGAGCCAAATAATACACTAATGAAAGAACAAGGAATCGTAGAGCATGGTGCAGGTGGCTTACAATTACTAAAAATGATTGCAATCTCTAGGCTTGTTTTTGATGGATTGATTCCACATATCCAATCCTCTTGGCTCACCAATGGAGTTGGGATGGCTCAGCTGGCACTTCAATATGGTGCGGATGATTTTGGAGGCACTTTGATTGGAGAAGAAGTTGTAACTTGTACAGGCGCACGCTCTACTGAATTGACAGGAGAGATAATCATTAATGCGATTCATCAAATTGGATTTCAAGTAGAGGAACGTGATAATTTTTACAATGTAGTTTCTTTACTATAATCCATAACTAGGCCATTTAGAATCTACAAGATTCCTTGTATCTTCATCTACTTTGACTAGTTGCTGAATTTCTCTTTCATATCCCTCTTCTCTTGTTTTTTGTGTTGCATCGATTCCTAGTTTTGACCCTAAATTGACAAGGGATGATGCGGGATCAAGAGTATCAGTTGGTGTGTTGTCTATGATAATGGTATCACGAGCTGCATCTGTTCTTGTAGTAACAGCCCAAATGACATCATTCATGTCATGAATGTTAACGTCATCATCTACTACAACAAGCATCTTTGTTAGCGATAGTTGTCCCATTCCCCAGAGTCCCATCATCACTTTTTTTGCTTGACCAGGATATCTCTTTTTGATAGATATTATTGCAATACCCTGAAACCATCCAGCTGCTGGCATTGAAAAATCAACTACTTCTGGATGAAACATACGAATAAGAGGCAAAAATGCGCGCTCGATTACTTTTCCAATGTATGCATCTTCAAGAATTGGTTTTCCAACAACGGTGGTTACATAAATTGGATTTTTTCTTCTCATAATTCCTGTTAATGTAAAAGTAGGAAATGGTTCAGCTGGAGTGTAGTATCCAGTATGATCGCCAAATGGGCCCTCGTCTCTTAGGTCTGCAGGATCAACATATCCTTCTAAAACAATTTCAGCATTGGCTGGAACTTCTAAATCGATTGTTTTACATTTCACAGTTTTGATTCCTTTTTTTCTTGTAATTCCTGCAAACAAGTATTTGTCAAGTCCTTCTGGCACGGGAGCAATTGACGAGAAAATCGTTGCAGGCTCTCCACCGATAATTATTGCCGTGGGAATCTTTTCTCCTTTTTCCTTTGAAATATCTGAGTGATGTGCTCCTCGTTTGTGTTTTTGCCAGTGCATTAATCCATGAGTACTATCCACAATTTGTATTCTATACACGCCAAGATTTCTTACTCCAGTTTCAGGATGCCTTGTTGCCACTAATCCTAATGTAATGAATCGTCCTGCATCATTTGGCCAGGATTTTAAAATTGGTAAATCATCAAATGATGCAGAACTCGATGTAATTTCAGTTACTGGCCCATTCTTTTCAAGTTTGGAAAATGATTCAGCCATCTTTGAGAGTTCGGGAAGTTTTTTAATTTTATTTAGAAAACCAGATGGGATATCCATCTTTGTCATATCAACAATTCTCTGTCCAATTTCAGTAAAGTCTGTCATCTCTAAACCAATTTCTAATCTTTTCATTGAGCCAAACGCATTTGCCAAAACCGGCATTTCGTAACCTTTGACATTTTCAAATAAAATAGCCGGTCCGTTTGAATACATTTGTCTTCTTAATATCTCCGCAATTTCTAAATTCGAATCAACTTCTGTTTTGACTCTTTTTAGTTCATCATTTTTTTCTAATTCTTTTATGAAATCATGAATATCTTCAATGGCCACAATTTTTCTGAAGTGAGAACAAGTATAAGCTTAACTAGATTTGGATAAACGACAGTTTTTTAGGAATAAAATTGACAAATGCATTTTAAGTCTCAATTTTTATGGAATAAGTGATGGGCGAAGACAAGTGTGTAGTTTGTGAAGGCGATGGGGTTATTGAACTACTTGGGTCTGAATGTCCCTTTTGTAATGGAACAGGCGAGTCAAACAAATCTGCTAAAGCTTATCTTGATTCTCACATTTGTCAATGCATCTTTCTTGATAGAAAGCGTTGTCCCTTATGTGGAAAACTGTGCCATCATGATACTCCAAATAAACCAAAAATCTTACTTAGCCCTGAATAGGAATTTTTATGGGACAGGTGGCAGTTCATTCTTTTTTCCATGACCACCAGATCCAAATTTACAGTAAAAGCATAATTCTGATTCCATGTACCTTAACTGCTCGATTTTGATCGCTCCAAGCTTTAGTGCAATCTTTGTTAGAATTTTGTATTTTAACGGCATGGCAGGGATTACCTCTTCCGTGTAGACTTTATAGTGATCTGGACAGAACTTTAGAGTAATTTTTGATGGTTCTTTTCCCTTCTCGTTTACCTGTTTTGTAAAATTGATCTGTTCTCTAATGTACTCGTGTTTTGGGCATGGACAATCTTTACCTCCTGGATGTTTGTATGCAGGTGTGTTTTTCCAGTCAAATCCTGGGTACTCTTTTTCAAAATCATCCATTGGTTTAGTTAACCTCCTTGTGCATATAAAACTTGATCAAGCTCAGTCATGGTAATCACCCAAATGTAAATAAACCACAGAACTTCACCTCCATTAAATGGCAACTAAACGGAAAACGAATACAAAAAAAGATCTTGAAGAAAGGATTGCCAAATTAGAAGCTAAACTAACAAAACTATCTACACAAATAAAGATAAAACCACCAGAACCAAAACCAGCTGAGACAAAACCACCAGAACCAAAACCAGCTGAGACAAAACCACCAGAACCAAAACCAGCTGAGACAAAACCACCAGAACCAAAACCAGCTGAGACAAAACCC
>Ga0209987_10002476_pt1 | contig 10206 bp, 19 predicted proteins | sample N074metaG_FD_182134 | JGI IMG/M metagenome (GOLD analysis project Ga0209987, IMG submission 182134) | Deep subsurface microbial communities from Kermadec Trench to uncover new lineages of life (NeLLi) - N074 metaG (SPAdes) (version 2) | ecosystem: Environmental > Aquatic > Marine > Ocean trench... | reverse complement strand
AATATCTCCAAGACAATCTTGAATCTTTTGAATTACTTCCTCAATTTTTGGAATTGTTTTCATTGCTTGTTGATGTAAAACTGGCCCAAACATTCCAGCTGCATTTTTTAATTCTGGGCTATCGCCCATAGTTTTTAATCGATTTTTGTAATGTCTTAAAGATTTTAGAATTATTTCATATCCTCCTTCATCTATTAAATAAATTGCCCCTATCCAGATCTTTTCAGACATTTCTCAATCTTGATACATTTTATTATAATAATTTAGTTTGCTATTTTGATATCTGTATGATTACCATAACCTTACACATCAAAACTCTCTTTTATTAGCGGTTCATTTTTGTTGATTAGATATAACAAAACTCCTGCTAGTGTTACACCCATACCACTAAGACCCACAAACGTTCCTGCGTTCTTAATATCTCTCAAAACAGGATCTGTTTGCCCTAATTCAATGGAATAAAACAATACTAGTCCAATAACAAACATAATAATTCCAGTAATTGCAACAATTATCCCTGTTTTCATATCTCAATTAATTTTTTCTGACTAATAAATAACAATAGCAAAAATGTGTGTCTTTATGAACACAGTAAACCCTTTTAATTAAATTATCATCAACATCTTTGTGAGAGAAATCCTTGCTCTTCTAGCATTTGTAGTATTATTTGCAATCCCACTTTCAACTAATGTGTTTGCCCAAACTAGTTATGAAGTAAAGATGCCAACTGGTTCATCAGATCCACAGGCTCCATATTTCTGGCAAAGTGTAAAAGATGGTTCAACTACAGGCATTGTTGAAATTCTGGTTGGAGACACTATTGTTTGGTCGAATGCTGATACTGCATTCCATACCGTGACTTCTGGTTCTGAAACTGATGGTCTTGATGGCCTTTTTGATAGTAAAGAATTTGCACCTGGAAAATCATTTACTTACAAATTTTCAGAGATAGGTCACTATCCATATTATTGTACATTACATCCTTGGATGACTGGTACAATAATTGTGACATCTGGATATTCTATTATTCCAAATGTAGGCAAACAAGTAGGTGACGGTACTACCTTTTTTAATGTAGAGTATGACTTTAGCCGTTTACTATCTACTGCAATAATTGATGAAGAACAAAAATCAATTACTTTTGAGATAATTGGTGATGCAAAATCTGAGAATCATGATTTAGAACTTCGATTGCCTTCTGGACTAGTTGATGGCCAATTTACAATCTGGGTTGACGGCGAAAAGATTTCAGATTTTGAGAATATTCGAGAAGGAGATCTTAATGTGTTGTTTATGTCATTGACTGCTGATTCAAAAATTTTAACTATTGTTGGAACATCTATAGTTCCAGAGTTTGGCACAATGACTTTGGTAATTCTTGGGGTGTCAATTGTATCAGTGATTGTTCTAAGTCAGAGATTTAAACTACAAATCTAATTTTTTCAATACATCAACTTATCTTTATTGTGATTTCTTCACCATTTCCGATGGGAGATGTTATAGTGCGAAGTTTTGGGTTCCTTTTGAGACAGTCTGAAAATTTTTTCATATCTTGTCTGAACTGCTCAGGATACAGCATATTGTCTGTAACAATTACTCCTCCAATTGTAACCATTGGCAAAATCAAATCAAAATACTCTATGACGTTCTCTTTATCTGCATCAATTAAAACAAAATCAAAAAAATTATTATATTTTTTCTGTAAACTTAGTTCTGAAAGTATTTCCATTGCTAATCCTTCCTTTATGGTTATTGTATCTATAATTCCTGCCTTCTGAAAGTTCGCTTTTGCTCTTTTGATTTTACTTGGATTTTGTTCGATTGTGATAATTTTACCTGATTGCTCTGCAATGACTTCTGCACACCATATAGTGGAATATCCTGTCGACATGCCTACCTCTAGCATATTTTTTGCATTTTTTAGACGCAAAATCATGTTGATCAGTTCTCCTGTCTCTTTTGTTATGGCAAGCATTCTGTCCTCATGTGGAATATCTTCTTTTTTTGATTTCTCCATTGTTGATTGTATTTCTAACTCATCAAGTACCTTGGAGATTGAATTTATCATATAATTTGTATATTTTTAAAATAATTTAACCATAACTTTGATCTAATGTGAGTTTGAAATGCTTTCAACCGCTTATATTTAGTAAGAAAATTTTTGAATTAGAATGGATACAAAGAAAAAAGTTGATTTGCTTGAGATTGTACAAAAAATACTTGCTTTGGAATCAAAAATGAGATTTGTAGCAATAATTGATACAAAAGGTAACATTCGAGAGGCAATTATGAAGGCAGGAAAAACAAGTCTTGAATCTCAAAAAGAAGAAGAGCATTTCTGTAAACAAGTTGCACAAAGAAGAACAATGAGAAAAGAATTTGATAGAACTCTTGGTAAAGTGAGGTATGTGCATGTTGAAAGAGAAAAAGTAACACAAATGGTAATTTATACAAAAAGAAATATTGTGTATTTTGCAATGGAACCTGAGATGCCAATTAATACAAAAATTAGATTAATAACAAAAATAAAGAAAATCACAATTGCCATCTAGAAAAAATTTAGATAATACTATTTTTCCTGAACATTATGACATTTCATAAATATCTTGGAGATTCTAAGATGTTTGAATATGAAAAACATTACATAGAATGTAAGCAATTAAACAAACCATTTATCAAAGCAAGGATTAGTCCTAGTCATAAAAATTACTATGTTCAAATAGATTTGATGACATGTGACTATACACTATCAAAAGAAGAACAAGAAGAAATCAAAAAATTAATTCATACTGAAATGGAGTTTGTACAGTCACATTCAAAGTTTGATTTTCAGGGTTTTAATATTGATAAAGAACTAGCTTGGTTTGATGGAATATCTACTGAACATGTAGATGAATTTTGTACACATCTTTATGACTTGACGCAGTCATATCACAATTAGAATCTAATCAGATTTTTTAGAATCTTGTCTATTACTTGCAGTTCTTCTTTTCTTTCTTTAATGGTAGTCTCATTCCATTTTTTTGCAAACTCTGACTGTTTGTCCATCTTTTCTAATTCCAGGATGCATTTTACTAAATGTGTCTTATAGTCTTGAAGTAAGTCTAGGTGTTTGTTGTGATTTTTCTCAGTTGGTGTTGCCATCCCATTCCTCTTTTGTAATTTCTGGAAACATTTCTCTAATTCGTTTTCTATCTTTTTCAACTGCATCAATTCTTTTATCTAGATGATTTTTTATTGTTGGGTCTACTCCCAACTTTGATTCTTGTTGAATATCTAAGATTACTTTGCTTAGTGATTTGTAATATGAGATGTGATTTCTCTTTGACTCTTCTGACTTGTCTTCATCTTTAACATCCATCAAAAATTATTAGTTTTATTGAAAATAAGTACTTGGTCATTTGGAATGTCAGTTTACACTAATATTGAAATAAAATCATGAAATGATATGAAAATTCTAGTTGATGAAAATCTTGATGGAATGGATGAACGCCTAAAAGAACAAGGTTATGATGCCTATAGCGTACGAAAACTCCAAATCACAGGAAAAAAACTCAGTTCTGATTATTCTATAATTAACTATGCTCGTGAAAATAACATGATCATAGTCACAAAAGATACGGAATTTCGTAAAGCAAGTGAAGAAAATGACTTTCCACTGATTCTTCTCGATGATGAAGAAATTCTCAAAGTAATTGTTGAGAAATTAAAAAAATTCTAGTTTACATTCTTTGAATCAAATTGAAACATTCTCAAGTTTGCCAGAATTTCATTTAGAAAATTATCTTCTGGTTGATGTGCTATGATGTTCATGATTGTTTCCCAACAGTCATTTATTTTTCTATTTACCTGTGAAAACATTTTATCTTTTTTGAAAGAAGGATAGTAAGACAATAGTCTCATCACTCCATCTGTTGACTGTACTATGTGTATACTATGAATGACTGATCTCAGTCTTTCATGGATGGATAAGTTTTCTTTCTTACTTATATTATCAAAATTAACAATTTCATCAAAAATCATATCAATTTCTTTGTGTAAGTTTTTGAGTTGGTTGTTCGCTAATTCTGATAAATTGATCAAATCATATTCTATGTGAGATCTACTGTGAACCTTCTTTTCTATTTCACCTGCTTCAACTAGAGAACTAATTTCTCTGTAAACAATTTTCTCATTCCCTACTTTTTCTATGACTCTTTTGGCAAGATCAGTCCCACGAGTTTTCCCATTTTCATTGAGAATTCTGATAATTTCTGTTCTAATTATTTCTAAATTTTTCTTCATTGTGTTCTCCAATAATTATTTTTGATATTTTTCTAGTACTGTTTTTTCTCCAATCTCATTAATCTCTTTCGCTAGTCCCTCTAAAATTTTTATTCCGTTTTTGATTGGCTCTTTTTCTAAATTTTTGTGTTCAAGTTTTTGTTTTAGAACTAGTTTTTCATTATTAACAAAACTTAGTAGACTTACGTTTTCACCCATATTGAGATTTATAAAAAAATCTACATATTCTAAAGTTGATTTTATTCCCATAATCCTAACTTTCTCCTCTAGTATTTGTTTGAAACACATTCAAACTATGTTTATTTACAATTTTGGTTCTATTTGATTATGGAGAGTTGTGATAGACGAGTTCATGCCTACAAAAATGGTAAAACTTTGGATCAATGTAAAGAAATTGCAGAATCCATGAACCCTGATTTCAAAAAACAAATTGAAGATAAAGGAAAAGTTCTATGGGCTGAAATATTGGAACAAGTCAATCATGATGAATTGATTTACAAGTTTACTCTAAAATTCCTCAGACGTGATGGTTATGATATAGGAAATCATAAGATTCCAGAAGTTAAAAAATTTATTTTGTAGGATCTATTTTACAACTACCATCGGCATTTCGTAATTTTTTTGCCATTAGATATGGTGTAACAATTAACACTGGAATTGATATTGCAATAAATAACGTCTGCATTTGCATTAATGCAATTGATAGTGCAATTCCACTTGCGGTTCCAATAAATATTGAGAGAAATGTTCCAGCACAAGTTGGGCATGCAATGAATAATCCTGTAACTGCACCAATTGTACTAGCTCCACTACCTTTCTTTGAAATTCTATAAGCATTAATGGCAATTGAAGTATTTAATGCAACCAAATACGATACAATAACTTGCAATAATAGATTAATTGGAATTATTTGCAACCCTACATGTTCTGTAATATAGATAATTATCTTTGGCATATATCCTAGACTACCACAACATGGTGCAATAAAACCAGACGGAATTTCTGCACCATAATGAATTGAAAAATTTACTTCAGGCTGATATACTAATGTGCCTGATACTAGTGAAAAGAATATTCCGTATCCGATAAATGTGGCGACAAAGATTTTGCGTGACTTTGAATTCCAGGTTACTAGTGCAATTATTGTTGACAGGTCACGTCCTTTGTTTTCAACTTTTTCTTTGTGATATCGATACATACCTAATGCAATAGCGCCAAATGCTGCAACAAGCGTTATGTAAAACCCATAGGCTAATCTCTGTGCTGGGTCAAGTGCATTAGATGTGACTAGTTCTGGATTCTGATATCTATGATACAGTAAAAACAAAATTCCAATTATAACAAACCCAAAAACAACAAGTTTCTTGCCTGATTGCGATCCCATAATTAGAGCTTTTTTGTGTGAAATTAAATTCTATCTTAACAATGCATAATAGTACAATATTGATAATTTATTCATAATTATACACTAATTCAACAACCAGGATGTGATTTTTAGCTTAGTCTAGGAACAAAGATGTAGATAATTGCAATTATCTCCAGTCTACCGAATATCATCAAAAATCCCAAAACAATTTTTGTTGCAGCATCTGTTTCTGTGTCAATTACTCCTGCAGATAGTCCACCAGTAGTAATAACTCCAACTGCTTCAAAGAACGCAACTTGGTATGATACATCCTCAATATTTGCTAGATGCAATCCTGTAATTGCTGCAATTGTAGGAAATAATGCAATAATGATTAGAGTAGAAATAACTTCTTTTTTTGCTTGTGTTGATAATTCAGCTCTTTTTACTTTAGTCAAAAGAGCTCTGACATCTTTCAAATGGAATAGTCTAAATACTTTCAAACCACCCGCAGTTGAGAATCCACAACCGCCAATAAACATCAAGATTATCAAAATTGTATGTGCTCCGCCACTAAGTCCTGCCAAACTTTCTTGTTGAAGTCCAGCAGTGGTACTAGCTGATATAGAATAAAATACACTTTCTAATGGTTCAAGACCACTAATTGCAACAAACAATGCAGATGCACAACCTAAAATTGCAAAGTATACCAAAACTTCCTTTCCAAGTTTTGGTGAAAGGAATTTTTTTCTAACAAATGCATAATGGAATGTAAATGGTAATGCCCCAAGTATCATTGCACCCATCAAGACAATGTGTTCTTCCCACCTTAAATCTTCAAGAATTGTAGATGTAGGAATAAATCCTCCAGTTGATAGAGTACTCATCGCCAATGAGAAATTATCAAGTATGTCTCTTTCACCCAAGAAATACAGTAGTGTTGCAACAATTACAATGTAAATTGAAAAAATAAGTGTGATGGTTAAGAAAAGTTCTTTCATGTGAAGCGTTCTTCCTGAAATGAAACCACGCATGGATTGAAGTTTTGATTCTGGATAAAATGCTGTAATTACCAAGTAAATGAAACTCATACCTCCTACAAGCTGAGTATAACTTCGAAAAAATGTGAAACTTTGAGAAAGTTTTTCTGGTTCATCAAATAGGGATATGCCGCCCGTTGTGAACCCTGCTGCACTTGAAAAGAATGCGTTTGCAAAAACTTCTGCAGCATTTTCATCACTGGGAAATACGTATAGATACGGTATAGTTCCAAACAGTGAAAGTAAAAACAGACTTGAAAAGACTAGAATAGACGCCTGTTGTAGATTAAGACTTGCTTTTTCACCATACGAATTTAGAAAAAATCCTGTGATTAGCAAAAGAACTGTAGTTAAATAAATCCCAGTAGCAATTACTGTGTCATCTAAAACAGTTGCAACAAGCGCAGGTACAAGCAACAAAACACCTGCAAATTGTAACACAAAACCTAGATTTCCAAGAACTGCCTTTACTGGAGGACTCAAAAGACGAGGCGCAGTTGCAGTAGCGTTTCGAATTACATTTGCAATAGTTGTCTGATAAATAATCCCGATTACTTTGTTTTTCTTTGATATGACGGGAAGTTTTCTAATATCATTATCTCTCATTTTATGTAAAGCATCTTGCAATGTAGCTTTTTCATTAATTGTGATTAGTGGTGTGCTCATAACCTCGTTTAGTGTTGTAGTTTCAGCATAAACTGTAACATCACTAACTTTACTTAGAATATCTTCGTCTGTAACAATTCCTATTGGAATGCTTTTTTTATCAATAATAATAATATCATCTGTTTCGTATCGACGTAACATTCTTGCTGCTTCTCTAGTTAGTGTATTGGGACTAAGAATTAACACATCCTTGTCCATGTAATGTGTGACATACTTGCTTAGAACGTATGAAATAGCACGTTCTGGGTTTGTTGACATCAAAGCTACCCATAGTTGGGGATTTTAAATAATTTGGGATTGCACAATAGACTTGATTGTTAAAAAATAATTTACCTTTCGATCATTTCATGATTTGATCTCAATATTTTTGCTAACTTTATAAGCACTGTACCTGAAGTTTATGCGTAATACAATGGATATTGATCAAGCGCAAGAGCCTGATTACGAATCAGTCAAAATTGATTATGCTGGATTCGTAGATCCTTATGCCGTTGAAGGTATGGTTGTTCTAAAGGCAGACAATGGAAAAGAATTTCATATGAGGGCGTTTTCTGGTGAAGTTGTTAGACATATCTCAAGTTTTAATGAAGATGAAGGAGAACCTGTACCATCAATTTACAAGATGATTGAAGAGATTTGTGAGCATAATGATTTGCTTCTAGTTAAGGTAAAAATCTACGAGAGCGGTGAAGTGTTACGCGCAAATCTATACTTTTCCGGCAAAAGAGATCTTATTTTGAGAAATTATCGTGCGTCTGATGCCATGGCACTTGCAGCATACTATACAATTCCAATTCTTGTAAGAAAGAATTTACTCAAAGAAACAATGGAAGCATAGATTTTTCTAAAATAATTTATTTATCATCAAAAAAATTATCTGGGAACATTCCCTCAATTCTGTTTAGTTCATTTTGGTAGTTTTGAATTTTTAATTGTATTTCATCTATTTCTAGAGTATTTTCTTTTCTTTTTTCTAATTCTATGATTTTTTTTGAAAGCGTCTTGTGCATTATCGAAAACTCTGGGAATTTTTCAGGTAGTTCACTCATTAGATAAATTAAATATCTATCTTACTAATACTAGTTATGAAAGTTCTAATATTTTCAGTATTTTTGATTCTCACAAGTGTGGGGTATGTTTTTGCAGAGCCAGTTACAACTACAGTTTCATCTCAAGAGAAAATTCATTTTGTTGATGAACAAATTATGATAGTGGCTGATATTTCAAACAATCAAGATCTTCAACAAAACTTTGCATATATTACACAAGTGAAAAATGATAATGATGTTGTAATTTCATTATCATGGTTAACTGGTTCATTATCTCCAAGACAATCATTTTCTCCAGCACAATCTTGGATTCCAAATGAATCTGGAAATTATCAAATTCAGGTCTTTGTTTGGGAGAGTATTACTAATCCGGAAGCCTTGTCTCCTCCTTTATCTATGACAGTTAATGTTCAAGAAAAAAATTCATAATTTTATTATATGCTTCATAATTCGGCAATTTCATCATCTATCAGTTATAGCTTAGAGGTTGATTAATCATCAGCATTTTTTCTCATCTTCCCTAGAATATATTATCATTTAATCTAAAAATCCGAACCTTTTTCACATGATGATATTTCATTACATTGTTGGCAAATCTTGAAAAAATCTATCAAAGTGTAGCCGAACAGGTGATTCAAAGATGTCACGGCGCAATCAAAATTACTAAACATGGAAAAATAATCGAAGTCTATGATACGAGACGACATATTTGGAGTGATGGATTGGCAGGACTAATAATCAAAGAAGAATCAAAGAATGCAAATTTACGTGAATGGGAAGTTGCAAGGTGTATTAGACCTCGTATAATTACAATGCTTCTTGAAGATAAGAAAGGATTACTATCAACACGGTTAGCTCCCGATAGTGCAGAAAATCAAATTAGGAAAAGATTATCAAACAAAAAATTCACTGTTAAAAAACCAACCGCAAAGAAACCTATTAGAAGAAAATCTAATAATCAATAACCGACCTTTCTGATCAAGTGAGGTTCTTTTAGCATTATAATATCGCCTTTAATTGATGATAATTCTACTTGTTTTAGATTGTGATTTGTAATTACGATTAATGCTTCACAACGAGAACAAAGAATTGTTTTTCCAGAAGATCTTTCTTCTCTAATGACATCTTTTTCTAATTTGTCTTCTTTCTCACAAGTGGGACAAAGTCTAGGTTCTTTTGATATTATGATAATTTCTTTGATGAAGATAGTTTTACCCATAATTTCTTGTATTCTAATTACCAAAAAATAGTTTACGAATATTATTTGACTGTGCCGTGTCTAAATTTGTCCTGTCTAGTTTCTTTTTTTAGTTTTTTCATGAATTTATCTGTCTTTAATTTTAATTCTAACATAACTTCTTGCATCTCTTCGCGATATTCTCTTTGAGGATCTTTTCCCAATGTTTGTCTAATTGGAATATTGTAATTAAAAACCTGCCTCATCATTGTTATCAATTGATATTCTAGCTTGAAAAAAGAATTTTAGATGTTAATTGGTATCAGCATACTTTCTTGAATGTCAAACCGCTTTAATCATTCAGTCCGGTACGAAAGGTATTCAATTTATTTCCATTCTAACCAATTAACAAAAATTGATCATTTTTACTGGAAATATGTTTTTGGTTTTTAGTTGGTCATGTTACTATTTCATCAAGACGATCTTCTTCTTGGGCTCGTTTTATCTCCATTGCTATCCTTCTTCCAACTCCAAAGGTCTTTCCATATTGATATTTTGTGTAAGGGCTTGTAGTTGCAACTATTGGATTTCCAGGAACACGTAACGACACATCATATACAATTAATTCCAAATCTTTTGTGATTA
>Ga0209987_10002474_pt1 | contig 10213 bp, 9 predicted proteins | sample N074metaG_FD_182134 | JGI IMG/M metagenome (GOLD analysis project Ga0209987, IMG submission 182134) | Deep subsurface microbial communities from Kermadec Trench to uncover new lineages of life (NeLLi) - N074 metaG (SPAdes) (version 2) | ecosystem: Environmental > Aquatic > Marine > Ocean trench... | reverse complement strand
CTGCTGCTGGGTCTTGGCCTGCGCGATCTGTCGATGACGCCGGTCAACCTGCCGATGGTCAAGAAACGCATCCGCGCGCTCGATTTCGCCTCCGCCGCGCGGCTCGCCGAAACCATCATGGGGCAAACCGACTCGGGCCGCATCGCCGCCGTCATGGACGATTTCAACAGCGTGATGTGACGCCGATACTCTAGTTGCGGCGCGGCCGACACCAACGCCCGCTTGCCTTTGGCGGCGGAAGCGGCAATTTTGGGGCGGTATGCAGGCGAACTCCGGCGAGACACGGATCACGGCCGTCCTCGGGCCCACCAATACCGGCAAGACCCATCTCGCCGTCGAGCGCATGCTGGGCCATTCCAGCGGCATGATCGGTTGCCCTTTGCGCCTACTGGCGCGCGAAATCTACGATCGCGTCAAGCTGGCGCGCGGGTCCGGCGCCGTGGCGCTGATCACCGGCGAGGAAAAGATCGTGCCGGCGGCGCCGCGCTATTTCATCTGCACCGTGGAATCCATGCCGCTCGACCGCCAGGTCGAATTCCTGGCCATCGACGAGGTCCAGCTCGCCGCCGACCCCGAGCGCGGCCACGTGTTCACCGACCGGCTGCTGCACGCGCGCGGGCTTTACGAGACCATGTTGCTGGGCGCCGCCACCATGGCGCCGTTGATCCGCCGCTTGGTGCCCGAGGCCGAATTCGTCTCGCGGCCGCGCTTTTCCGTCTTGTCCTATGCCGGCGAGCGCAAGATCAACCGGCTCAAGCCGCGCAGCGTCCTGGTCGCGTTCTCGGCCGCCGACGTCTACGCCATGGCCGAGGCGGTACGGCGCGCGCACGGCGGCGCGGCGGTGGTGATGGGGGCGCTCAGTCCGCGCACCCGCAATGCCCAGGTCGAGCTGTTCCAGTCCGGCGAGGTCGACTACCTGGTCGCCACCGACGCCATCGGCATGGGGCTGAACATGCACGTCGACCACGTCGCCTTCGCCGAGATTCGCAAATTCGACGGCCGCGAGGCGCGCAACCTGACCGCGGCCGAGATCGGCCAGATCGCGGGCCGCGCCGGACGCCACATGCGCGACGGCACGTTCGGCACGACCACCGACGTCGGCCCCTTGGCGCCCGAGATCGTGAACGCGGTCGAGGACCACCACTACCCGCCGCTGAGACGCCTCTATTGGCGCAACGCGCGGCTTGATCTGTCGTCGGTCAAGGCGCTGCTGCGCGGCCTCGAGACCGCCCCGCCGCGGCCCGAACTGATCCGCCCGCGCGACGCCGAAGACCTGTTGTCGCTGCGCGCGCTGGCCGCCGAGCCCGACATCGCCGCGCTTGCCCAGGGCCACGACGCCGTCGCGCTGTTGTGGGAGGTGTGCCGCGTGCCGGACTTCCGCAAGACCATGATCGACGCCCATGTCCGTCTGCTGGGTCAGATCTATCGTCATCTCGCCGGCCCCGCCGGGGTGCTGCCGGGCGATTGGGTGCGGGGCCTGGTCGAGCCGCTCGATCACGTGGATGGCGACATCGACACGCTGGCCGCGCGCATCGCCCATGTGCGGACCTGGAACTACGTCGCCCACCGGCCCGACTGGGTGGCCGACGCGCGCGGCCTGCAAGAGCGCGCGCGCGCCATCGAGGACCGGCTGTCCGACGCGCTGCACGAACGCCTGACCCACCGTTTCGTCGACCGCCGCGCCGCCGCCCTGGCGCGGGGCCTGAAGGAACGCGCCAATCTGGTCGCCGCGATCAAGCCGGACGGCGCGGTGGTGGTCGAGGGCCACGCCGTTGGGCGCCTCGACGGCCTGGTGTTTCGTCCCGACGACGCCGAGGCCTGGCGCCACGACCGCGTGCTGCGCGCCGCGATCCGCCGGGCGCTGACGGCGCGGCTCGCCCGCCGCGTGGCCGAGATCGCCCGCGCTCCCGACGACGCCTTCACCCTGAACGACGACAACACGCTGGGCTGGGGCGGCGCCCCAACGAAATCCATTGTGGCCCGCCTCGCCCCCGGCGCCGATGTGCTGGGTCCGGCGATCGACATCGTCGCGTCGCCCGAAATGGTCGATTCGGCGGGCCGCGAACGGCTGCGGCGGCGGCTCGAAACGTGGCTGCGCGGGCACTTGCGGGCGCGGCTCGAGGTGTTGTACCGCGCGCTCGACGCGCCGCTGCGCGGCCCGGCGCGCGGTCTAGTCTACCAATTGGTCGAGGGTCTGGGCTCGCTGCCATGCGCCACGGTTCGCGGACAGATCGCCGCGCTCGACGCCGACCACCGCAAGATGCTGGCCCGGCTCGGCGTGCGGTTGGGACGCGAGAGCGTGTTCATGCCGGCGATGCTGAAGCCGCCGATGGTGGCCTTGCGGGCGCGCCTGTGGTCGCTGTTCAGCGGCATGAATTGCGCGCCGCCGTCGCCGGGCCGGGTTTCGGTTCTGGTGGACGCCGGCGTGCCGGGCGAATTCCATGCCGCCATCGGTTATGCGCGGCGCGGCGCGCTCGCGATCCGCGTCGACATCCTGGAACGCCTCGGAGCCACATTGCGCCGCCGCGCCCGCGCCGGGCCGTTCGCGGCGGACGGCGAACTGATGACCCTGGCCGGCGCCCGCGCCGAGGATTTCGCCGGCGTGCTGCGCGCCATGGGCTACCATCCGGTCGAGTTGGCGCCGGACGCGGAGGCCGCCTCGGCGGTGCTCTACGCGGCCAGGCCGCGCGACGGGTCGGGCCGGCGTCGGGGCCGCAAGCCGCGCGGGCGGGCGCTCGACGCGGCGTCCCCCTTCGCCGGGCTGGCCAACATCAAGCTGGGTTCGCCGTGAGCGAGACGGAGTCACTCAGGCTGGACAAGTGGCTGTGGTACGCGCGCTTCTTCAAGTCGCGCACCCTGGCCAGCCGGCTATGCGCCGCTGGGCGCGTGCGCATCAACCGCCGCGTGGTCGACAAGGCCCATGCCATGCTGCGCGCCGGCGATGTGCTGACTTTCCCGCAAGCGCACGCGATCCGGGTGGTGCGGGTGCGCGTGCTGGGAACCCGGCGCGGCCCGGCCGCCGAGGCGGCGATGCTTTACGAGGACCTGGCCCCGCCCGAGCCCGCCCGGTCGGAGACCGCCGCGCCGCGTGCCCCCGGCGCCGGCCGCCCCACCAAATCCGACCGCCGCGCCATCGAACGCCTGAAGGGCGACGCGTGACGCCGATACATTTCTTGTCATCCATGGACGTGACATTGCCGCTTAACCGGAAAGCGGCGGCGACCTCCACCACCCGGCTTGGCCGGGTCGAGCCCGGTGTCGACGGGCGGGGGTTAAAGGGACACGATACTTAATTGCACTGATCGGCCGCCAAGGGCGGCGGTGGTTCCGCGGCTCGATCGGCAAACCACGAGGTTCCGCCGGTCGAGATAAGTATTGTGTCCCCAAAACCCCGGATATGACCTGACGGAAATTATGGGGCGCCGGGGAGGGAATGGCCTCAAGCCAGTACGGGACGGTCGCGCAGCAGGCCCGAGGCCTCGATCACTTCGCCGGCCGCGCGCTCGACACGGGGGCCCATCAAGTGGACGCCGGCGACGCCGGGGATATCGCGCAATTGCTGCATCAGTTCGATGCAGATCTTGTGGCCCTCGGCGCGTTCGTCGGAGGCCCTCTCGAGGCGCGCGAAGATCGCCGGTGGAATTTCGACGCCCCACAGGTTGTCGTGCATCCAGCGCGCGGATTTGAGCGAGGCGATGGGACCGATGCCGATCAGGAAATGGGCGCGCTCGGTGACGCCGCAATCGACCAGCCGCGCCATGTAGCGCCGCGCCACGCCGATATCGAAACAGAATTGGGTCTGGAAGAAATCCGCGCCAGCGTCGATCTTGGCGTTGAGCTTGTCGGGGCGCCAGTCGGGCGGCGGGTCGAGCGGGGCGTCGGCGCCGCCGATGAACAAGGCCGGCGGCACCGCCACCTTACGGCCCGACGGCAGGGCCGCGTCGTCGCGCATGCCGCGCGCCAGGGCGATCAGTTCGTGGCTGTCGAGATCGTGCACCATCTTGGCGTCGGGCTGGTCGCCGCCCGCCATGTCGTCGCCGCGCAGGCACAAGATGTTGGGCACGCCGAGCGCCGCCGCGCCGAGCAGGTCGGCTTCCAGCGCCAGCCGGTTGCGGTCGCGCATGGTGAATTGAAGCACCGGCTCGACGCCGTCGCGCGCCAACACCGCCGCCGCCGCCAGGCTTGAGAGATGGGCGCGCGCGCCGGCGCCGTCGGTCACGTTGACCGCGTCCGCCTTGCCACGCAGGCACCCGGCCCTCTCCAGCACGGCCGCCGGGTCGGCCGACAGTGGCGGCGTGGTCTCGGCCGTGACCACGAACATCCCGGCGCGCAGCAGCCTCTCCAGCCGGCCCGGCGAATGGGCGGCGTCGGGCCGTGGCGCGGCGGGAGCGTGCGGGGTCATGGCGCGGCCTTTCGATTTGGTGGCGGGACAACCTAGAGAGGGTGCTCAGCGCCGTCAAACCGGCCGCGCCGTATTGCCCCGCGCGGCGGGGCGCGTTACCAGTGGCGGCGGAGGCGTCGATGGCCCGCATCATGCTCGCGGTGGTTCTGACGATCGGGCTCGGCGGCGGCGCCATCGCGTTGACAAGCGACGACGCGGCGTTTTCGCGCCCCGTCGCCGGGCTCGACCGCGAAACGCTGATCGGCGTCGGCCTGGGCCGGCGATTGTTCCGCCATGTCTGGCCGCCGTCGCGACTTGAGGCGCGACCTGGGGCGCGACCTGGGGCCGACCGGCTCGACGGCCTCGGGCCCCTGTTCAACCGCAACGCCTGTTCGGGCTGTCACGTCAAGGACGGCCGCGGCCGCCCGCCGCCGCCCGGCGCGCCGACCAAATCCATGGTGGTCCGCTTGAGCCTGCCCGGCGCCGGGCCGCGCGGCGGCCCGCGCCCGCATCCGTCATACGGCGTGCAACTGCAGGACAAGGCGGTCCCCGGATTCGACCCGGAGGGCCGCGTGACCATCGCCTACCGGGAAACCGAGGTCCGGCTGGGCGACGGCGCGACGGTTGCGCTGAGAACGCCAATGGTGTCCATCGAGCAACCGCGCCACGGTCCGCTGGACGGCGTCTTGGTGTCCGCCCGCGTCGCGCCGGCGGTCTTTGGCCTGGGCCTGATCGCGGCGCTTGACGACGGCGTCCTCGCCGCCTTGGCCGACCCCGACGACGCCGATGGCGACGGGATTTCGGGCCGGCTCAACCGGGTGTGGGACGCCGCGCGCGGCCGCCCGGCGATCGGCCGTTTCGGCTGGAAGGCCGGTCAGCCGACCTTGCGCCAGCAGGTCACGGAAGCGCTGCGCGAGGATATTGGCGTGACCACGCCGGCCCGACCCGAGGCGCGCCGCGCGCCCGAGTTGGACGCGGCCGGAGTCGACGACCTGGTGCTCTATCTGCGCGCGCTGGCGGTGCCGCCGCGCCGCCGCCGTGACGACCCCAAGGTGCGACGCGGCGCGCGCTTGTTCGCCGATATTGGCTGCGGCGGATGCCACGTGGCGCGGCTGGTGACGGGCGCGTCCGACGTGGCCCCGTTGTCGCGCCGGACCATCCACCCCTACGGCGATTTCCTGCTGCACGACATGGGTACGGGCCTGGCCGACGGGCGGCCGGAATTCGCCGCCTCGGGGCGCGAATGGCGCACCGCGCCGCTGTGGGGCCTTGGCCTGATCGAGGCGGTCAACGGCCACGGGTTGTTGCTGCACGACGGCCGCGCGCGTGGCCCCGTCGAGGCCATCCTGTGGCACGGTGGCGAGGCGCAAGCCGCCCGCGACGCCTTCGCCGCCCTTCCCAAGGCCGACCGCGACGCCCTCGTGGCGTTCCTGAAATCGTTGTGACGGCGCGCGCTTGCCGGCCCATCGGCGGTCCCTTATATTGCGCCGCGGCAATTCTCCGCGCGACGGAACACAAACGAGGTCGAGGACATGTCGCTGACCACTCGGGGCGCCGGCAACGGAACCGGCGCGGGACCCGCGGCCGACGGCGAGGATTACGCGTCGGAACTCGACGGCTATATGTTCGAGGACCTGGAAGTCGGCATGACGGCGATCTACAGCCGCACCGTGACCGAAAGCGACATCGTGCTGTTCTGCGGCATTTCGGGCGACACCAACCCGATCCACCTCGACCGCGAATACGCCGCGCGCACCCAATTTGGCGGCACGATCGCCCACGGCATGCTGTCGGCGTCGTTCATTTCCACTGTGATCGGCACCAAGTTGCCGGGGCCGGGCGCGATCTATGTCAGCCAGAACTGCCGCTTCAAGGCGCCGGTGCGCGCCGGCGACACGGTGGTGGCGCGGGTCACGGTGATCGAGCTGACGCCGGAAAAGAAGCGCGCCCGCCTGGACACCACCTGCTCGATCGGCGCCAAGGTGGTGATCGACGGCGAGGCCGTGGTCATGGTGCCGTCGCGCGGCTAAGCGGCGCGTGACACGATGGCCTGGCTGACGTGGCGGCGCGCGCTGCTGGCGGCCGGGCTGGCCGGGGCGCTGGTGCTGCCGTTCCAGATATGGGGCTTCACCGCCTATCAGTTCACTTTCGCCGGCGTCTACGCCATCGCGATCCTGGGGCTCAGCCTGCTCTGCGGCCAAGTCGGCCAGATTTCGCTGGGCCACGGCGCGTTTTACGGACTCGGCGCCTACACCACGGCGGTGCTGATGGACCGCTGGGGCGTCTCCGCCTACGCCACCTTTCCGGTCGCCGCCGCGCTGTGTTTCGTCACCGGGTTCTTGGTCGGCTTCGCGGTATTGCGGCTCAACTTCTTTTACATCGCGCTGACCACCTACGCGCTGGCCATGGCGGTGCCGCAGATTCTCAAGTCCAGCCATCTGGCGCCGTTGACCGGCGGCGTGCAAGGGCTCTATCTGGAGCGCCCGGGGCCGCCGTTCGGCCTGCCGCTGACCATGGACCAGTGGTGGTATTTCGTCACTGGCGCGATCCTGCTCGCCCTGTTGTGGCTGGCCCATAACCTGATCAACAGCCGCACCGGGCGCGCCGTGCGCGCGATTCGCGACAACCCGACCGCGGCGCGCGCCGCCGGCATCGATCTCAGGCTCTACAAAGCCACCATTTTCGGCGTGAGCGCCGCGTTCACCGGAATCGCCGGCTCGCTGGGCGCGCTTCTGCTCGATTTCATCGCGCCCGACAGCTTCACCTTCTGGCTGTCGATCCTGCTTCTGGTCGGCGTGGTGATCGGCGGCATGGGCACGGTGTGGGGCGCGCTGGCCGGCGGCCTGATGCTACAGTTCTGGCCCGACGCGGCGGCGCTGATCTCAAGAGACCTGGCGCTGCCCGTGTTCGGCGCGGCGCTGATCGTGGTCGCCTGGTTCCTGCCCCACGGCCTGGCCGGCTGGCTCGACGGCGTGATCCGCCGCCTGGATGCCCGCCGCGCCGCCACTCTTGCCCGGGACAGCGCGACACGGTAGCGTTCCTTTCCAGCGGGACGTGGCGCCAACACACCGAACGCGAAGGTTCGACATGTTCAACCCGACCGAAGTGGTGATCGACGCTTTCGTGGAACGGTTGCAGGCTACCTACCTCGATACCTATGGCAGGCTAGAGCCCGACTACCCGAACATGCTCGGCTATTTGGGCCGCCTGGCATTGGAGATCATCGCCAACAGCGATGCCCCCTACCATAACGTGGACCACACCATCAAGGTGACCTTGGTCGGCCAGGAGATGCTACGCGGCAAGCACCTGAGCGAGGGCGGCGTATCGCCGGCCGACTGGCTGCATTTCATGGTCTCGTTGTTGTGCCATGATATTGGCTACGTGCGCGGCATCTGTCGCGGCGACCGGGACGGCCGTTACGTCACCGACGGCACGGGCCAGACCATCACCTTGCCCGTCGGCGCCACGGACGCTTCGCTCACGCTGCACCACATCGCGCGCGGCCAGATATTCGTGCGCGAGCGGTTCGCCGACAACCCACTCCTCGACGCCGAAATATTGGCCGCCAATATCGCCCACACGCGGTTCCCGAGGCCCAGCGCCGAGGATCATCTGGTCAACGACGATTATCCCGGGCTGATACGCGCCGCCGACGTGATCGGGTTCCTGGCCGATCCCAGTCTCGGGCGCAAGGGCGCGGCACTTTATTCCGAGTTTCGCGAGACCGGTCTCGCCAAGAAACTGGAATTTGCCAGCAGCGCCGATGTCCTGCTCCGGTACCCGGCATTTTACTGGGATACCGCGAGCCCTTTTATCAGCGACGTGCTGCGCTATCTGCGAATTACCGAAGCGGGCACGCAGTGGATCGCGAACCTTTATGCCGGGGTATTCGCGGAAGAGCACCAAACCCCCGCGCTCGGACCCGAACGGCGCGGCTGACCCGAAACCCCGTTGGACGTCGGGTCGCGGACGGCGCTTAGGGCGTCGCGGCGAGGGCGAGGCCGGCGGCGCGCGGCGCGGCGGGCGTGGCGCAGGGTGGATCGTCCAGGGTGTCGCGGCACAGGGCCACGGTCCGAACATCGGTCAGCCCGGCGCGCGCGAGGCGGGCGCGAAAGATCTCTCCGTCGGCGCCGTCGGGCACGGGGCCGGCCAGCACCCGGTAGACCAGTCGGCCCTGAGTGGCGGATTTGCCGACCAGGGTCGGGATGGCGCGAACCGTCCGGGCGGCATGGGCCGCGTCGGCGCGGTCGCGGAAACTGGCCAGGACAAAATAGCGCGCGTGCAACGGCGCGGCCGCGCTGGGCACAAGCTTCGCCACCAAGGGTGTCTCCAGCACGGCGGCGTATATCGCGCCGAGAGCGGTGCGCACCGCTTCCGCGTCGCCCTCGGCGATCGCGGCATCGCTTTTGGCGGCGTCCTCGGGCAGGCACACCGCTTCGTCCTCCAGCAGACGCATCACCCGGCAGTCCTTGCCCATGATTGTCGACAGGCCGTGATCGTGAATCGTCTTGCCGGTGACGGCCAAGGAGGCGCCGTTGGCGGCGGTCTGCGCGAGGCTCACCGTGCCCGCGCCGGCGCAGCCGGATAGCCCCAGCGCCGCCAGTAGGCAAGCCACGCGGACCGGGGCGCCAGCGCGCCGGGAACGGTCGATGCTATCCATGAAGAATCTATATAGAGCGCGCCGCGCGCCCGTCACGGTGATGGGGACGGCGGCGCGCGAATCGGCGCCCGACGCTAAAGCGTCTGATACCGCGCCCGCGCCGCGCGCTCGATCGCGGCGGCCGCCAGGCGGTCCAGTTGCAGCCGGTCGCGCAGCATTTCCAAGAGCCGGGATTCCTCCTGCTTGACCCTACCGTCGGCCGCGGCCACGTCGCAGGCCAGCACATAGGCGGTTTCCGCCAATTTCGCGGGCAGGCCGGTCAAAATCTGATCCAGGGTGCGCTCGAAACCGTCCGCGCCGGATAGAATTTCGGCGCAGGCGGCGGCGGTCTCGGTCAGCCGGGAGCCGTCGTAATCGTCGAAAATGGGCAGGTACTCGATGGTCTCGCCGATCCGGATCAGTTCGTTGTCGGTCATGTCGCCGTCGGCGGCCGAAACCAGGACCATCGTGTAAACCAGAGCCGTGTGATAATCGACCATCGACTTCCTCGCGCATGCGCCTTCTTGTCGGGCCGGGGCATTTAGGGCGATGACGGGGCCGGCGTCAACTCCGTACCTATACGGGCGCCGATGAAGGCGCGGGTCTCGCTGATCGCCTCGGCCAGACCGACGCGGCGCACCACCACGCCATCGGGAAAGGCGCCCAGAAGGCGCGACGGCGTGGCCGGGTCGAGCAGGACGAAAACCCCAAAATCGTCGGCGCGGCGGACCAGACGGCCGACCGCCTGCTTGAGCTTGAGCCGGGTCGTCATGTCGTCATAGGCGCGGCCGCCGAAATGGTCGCGCCGCGCGCGGTGCAGGATATCGGGGCGCGGCCACGGCACGCGGTCGAACACGATCAGGCGCAGCGCAGCGCCGGGCACGTCGACGCCATCGCGTAGGGCATCCGTGCCCAGCAGGCAGGCATCGCGCTCGGCGCGGAAGATATCGACCAGGGTCGCGGTGTCGAGCGGATCGACATGCTGGGCGAACAGCATCAATCCCGCGTCGTCGAGCGCCGGAGCCAGGCGTTTGTAAATTTGGCGCAGCCGCCAGATCGCGGTGAACAGGCCCAGCGCGCCACCGCCCGCGGCGATGAACAGTTCGCGGTAGGCGCTAGCGATCTGGTCGGGGTCGTCGCGGTTCACGTCGTTGACGATCATCACCCGGGTGGCGCGGCCGTAGTCGAAC
>Ga0209987_10002471_pt1 | contig 10215 bp, 9 predicted proteins | sample N074metaG_FD_182134 | JGI IMG/M metagenome (GOLD analysis project Ga0209987, IMG submission 182134) | Deep subsurface microbial communities from Kermadec Trench to uncover new lineages of life (NeLLi) - N074 metaG (SPAdes) (version 2) | ecosystem: Environmental > Aquatic > Marine > Ocean trench... | reverse complement strand
TACCACCTACTGGATTAGAGGTATACATATTTCCCGAAGGAACGACCTCTCAAAAACCAGAATTTGCTCCAATTAAAATTCTAAAAACAGAAGGTATGGAACATTTAGTAAACGATGGTAAATATTTGGATGATATTCATGTGTCCTTAACTTACTGGGATACCTTTACCAAAGTATTATCCATTCAATTCAAAGTTGTAAAAGAATTTGAAAATGCCGATATAATTATTGTAGCACATAATAATGGAGGTTTTGAGAAACAATGGTTTTTGAATGATGTGATAACAGTTGATACGGCTTTATTCTCTAATCTGTTGATGGAACTTGAAACAACAGATTATACATATTATTTAATGAGTGTTAATCCAAACCGTGATTTGGAGAAAGAATCGGCCTTTAAGTTGGAACAAAAAAAATTATACACCGAAGCCTTAGCTGAATGTCTAACAAACAGAAATATGAAAAAATGCACTGATGAAGTAAGAATCGAAGATTTCAAGAAAGATAAAAAGTTAGTTCCAATTTGGATGCCACTAACATTACTGATGAAATAATATTTTTATCATTAAAGAAAATTTTTGGAAAATTTCAATTTAGAATTATATTTTTTAAAATTTTTTGATGCTGTTCGCATAATTTTCCAACATCTAACTGTGAATACAAAAGATCTTTTTGCCAATGCGCATTGAATAATCTACATTCGGAATTATCACAAAATGAATCACCCGTTTCATAATAAAAAATTGCTTGTAACAAATAACCTTCTATGATTTTTGACAATCTTGGGTCATGGTATTCCAAATACGATCCTTTGTATTTCTGCTTGATAGTTTCAACATTGATTCCTTGAGTAAAATTAGTCATTAAATCATAATAATACTCTCTTGGTTTTGCAGGCGCTTCTATTATTCCAGTAGTTGAAATTATTGATGGATTTGCACCTATCAATGCTCGTCCGTGATATCTATAATCATGATAGTCATAAGTGCAAGTTAACTTGTTGGTAAAAAACACATGAAAAATATTCATTGTATTTTCTGATTTAGAAATTAACTTTGATAAAACTTTTTGGAGTCGAAAACCATCGTACATGATTATGTTTTCTGTCTTTGAAGAATCTTGGGCATTTGATTCCTCGAACAAAATTTCTTCAAAACTGGGAATATGTTTTTCAAAATCTTTTCTTAGATTGAAAATTTTGCACTCAGCGATCTTTAATGCAGTATCCTTTGAAGAAAATTTTAAAATATTTTCTCTTGTTTCTATCTTTACTGAAAAGGTTTCTTGTAAAAATTTTACTAACTTATCTAATTGAATTTCTGGAACTGAAGGCTCATCATATATGATGATTTTTGAAATTTTCAATAAAATATCTAATTAGTAATTAGTTATCTTTCTAACTCCTTGATCTTCTCAGCTGCAATCTCTGCTGCTTTTTTTCCTGAAAACAACATTGATCCAAATGTTGGCCCCATTCTTGCCAAGCCGTGAGTTTCGGTAACTGACATTCCTGCGGCAATTAATCCAGGATAAACTTCTCCTGTTTTTTCAACTACATGTTCTTCACCCTCATTTACATTCATTGGATTCATTCCCTTCCACTCGACTAATCCTCTATCTACTAGTCTTTTTACTGCAACTGAATCATGTCCAGATGCGTCAATTATTATTTTTGCTTCTAGTGCAATTGGATCTACACAAGTAATATTACGTGGTAATGCCGATACTGGCATCCAGTTTACAACAATTCCTTCAACTCTTCCATTTTTCAAAATAAGGTCATCAAATTTTGTAAGATTAAGAAACTTCACACCTGCATCACAGGTAGCTGCAATTAATTTTGAAACTGCATGAGGGCCAGGTGTAATGTATAATCCTTCCATAACTTTTTTGTATGGAACTCCTAATTCGTCCCAAATTTTTTGGGCAGGTTCTCTAACTGTAACTGGGTTCATCATGTAACCTCCTAGCCAATAACCTCCTCCTAGGTAATTATTCTGCTCAATAACCAAAACTTTGAAACCTCTGTTTGAAAGTTCTCTGCTAGCAGTTAATCCAGCGGGACCTGCTCCAATAATTATTACATCTGATTCGGCATAGTCAATTAGAACTTCGTGAAATTCATTGGCAATTGCACGAGTAATTTCAACCTCTCTGACCTCAGCAAATATTTTTTCTGATTTTTGTGCAACTGTAGCCTCTTGCATGATAACCTTGCTTTTTTAATTGACATTAATACTTTCGCACGAAATTTACAAATTAGTATGTCCTAATTTTAGATTTGTTCTAAATTATTTTTACAAGAACGAAATATTTTGTATGTATTTTGAATTTTATGAACCAAAATTTCCTATATCAAAAATTTATAACCGAAATCAACGGCATTGGTTTGTATTGACACTATCTAACCTTAAGCAGCATCGACCCAAATCTAGGAAAGGAAAAATAAATTGGGCAAGATCCCAAGAGGCTGATCATTTTGCAAATACTGTAAAACTTTACCGTCAAGGAAAATATGATGCTGATAGTTTTAGGCGCTTTAGATTGCAACACGGTGCATATGGGACACGATTGACCAGTGACTATGCAATGGTTCGTATCAAATTACCTGCAGGAGAAATTTACCCTCACCAACTTGAAAAATTATCTCAATTGAGTGAACAATTCTCAATTGGCAGTGCACATTTTTCCACACGAGAAAATATTCAACTACATTGGGTTGTTCTTGAAGATGTTTCAGAAATTTTTAGGGGTTTAGCAGAAGTCGGTCTAACCACAAGAGAGGCTTGTGGAAATAGTATAAGAAATGTTATGTGTAGTCCACTTTCTGGAGTTTGCCCTGATGAAGAATTTGACTCAACACCATATGCTCTTGCAACAGCAAGATTCTTTTTGAGAAATCCGATGGCTCAAAATTTACCAAGAAAATTCAAGTTTAATTTTACATGTTGTGAAAAACATGGAATGGTAAGGATGGTTGACGTTGGATTAATACCTCAAACAAGACAACAAGAAGGTTCTACTCAGAAAGGATTCAAGGTATTTCTTGGTGGGGGATTAGGAAACAAATCCTTTGTTGGTTATCAATTAGAAGAATTTACCCCCGAAGAGGATCTACTGTTTACTTCAATGGCCGTAGTGAGAATATTTGATAGAATAGGTGACAGGAAAAACATGGCCAGAAACAGAATGCGATATCTAGTAAATGAAATGGGATGGGAAAAATTCCAAAACCTTGTACTAAAAGAAAGAGCAATTGTAAGGGCAACACAATCTGTAGTTACAAGACTGAATGTTGATGATACTCCAAATGAAATTAAAAGACCCATCAGAATTTCCGATGAGAGCGGCTCTTCAACTCCTGATGGATATGAACGATGGTTAAAGGGAAATGCCTTCAAACAAAAGCAATCAGGATATTATTCAGTTTTCATAACATTGGAGGCTGGCGATATTACTTCTAATCAATTGAATATACTATCGGAACTAATTCAAGACTTTTCATCTGAAGGCCTTGCGAGATGTGGATTTAATCAAGATGTTGCACTGAGATTCGTTCATGAGGATGACCTGCCACGTCTTTACTCCCAATTATTGAATGCAGGACTTGCAAAATCAGGTGCCTTAACTATGGCAGCCCCCATTGGATGCTCCGGAACCACTTCTTGTAATCTAGCCTTAACCAACTCGCATAGACTTGCAAAAGAAATTCAAAGAAAATTCCTAGAGCTGAAATTGGATGAAGATGATGATTTACGTAACTCTTCCATTAAGATCAGCGGTTGTCCAAATTCTTGTGGGCAACATGGAATTGCTACAATTGGCTTCTTTGGAGGTGGAGGAAGAGTAGGCAAAGACATGTATCCAAACTATATGATGCAGTTAGGGGGAAGATCCGATGGAGAAACAATGCTTGGTATTAGTTGTCTTAGAGTTCCTGCAAAAAGAGTAATTCCAGTTATTTTGAAGATAATTGATTTGTTCAAACAAAACAAAAAACCAGAAGATGATCTAAAATCTTGGATTCGTAGAGTTGTAAACGGAATAGATGATTCAGAAATAAAATCAATGGATGACATTAAAAAAATTCTAACTCCCTTAATCACTCCACCATCTAAAACTGACGATCCTGATTTTTACTCTGACTATGGAAATGATACTAGCTACCACACCAAAACAGGCAAGGGTGAATGTGCCGCTTGAGTCAAGAAAAAGTTGTAAAAATAACAACTGATGTTGACACTTTGAGATCTGAAATCAAAGATAAGAGCGTCAGGGTAATTGATGTTAGAAGGGAGGAAGATTATAAAAAAAACCACATCCCTACCGCTGTAAATTTACCGCTGGCAAATTTACTTTCTGATGATAGCCCAGAACGTGTTATAAAACTGATAAATTCTATGGGCATTGATGATGAAACTTCTGTAGTTGTCTATGATGATACTTTTGGAGCACTTGCATCAAGAGTTGCATGGACACTAGAGTATCTGGGTCATTCAGATGTTTCTTTACTTGATACAACTTATAGCCGGTGGAAATCCATAGGATTGGAAAATGATAATTTAGTTCCTGAGGTTCAAACTAAAGAGCATTCTCTTAAACTAAGACCGGAAATTCTTGCAACATCGGATTATTTGGAATCTGCAAAAGAAAAAGAAGGAGTAATTTTGGTAGATAATAGAGAGCGATTAAACTTTCTTGAACAGCATATTCCAGGAGCAATGAGCCTCCCATATCGTACTTTGGCAACTCAAGACAAGATCCTTCGTCCAAAAGAAGACATGAAGAGACTCTTAGATAATAGAGGAATTTCCGGAGATACAGAAATTATTACCTATTGTGGAAGCGTTGGAACTCTTTCTGGGTTGGCATACTATGCGCTAAAATCAGTGGGACTTCCAAACGTAAAACTATACGTTCGTTCTTTTAAAGAATGGAAGGGCTTGTCCAAACCTACAGAAAAACAAGAGGAGGCAAATTACTGGGATTTGTCTGCCGAATAACTAGGCTACTTCTTCTCTGAGTTTTTTTGTGACAGTGCTTTCTATATTGTCAAAAAGATCAAGCATCTTTTCTTTATTGTCAAAAAAATAATCTACGCCTCTATCTTTTAGTCTGATCTTCCACAATCTGATTTCTCTATGCTCTTCAAAGAAATTTTCAATCATATAATTACCTGACCTTGATATTTCAATAAACTCATCAAAAATATCTATGGTCTTTTCAATATTTTCTTCTTCAATTGCTTCTCTTGCGATTTGAATTGATTCACTTAGATTCTTTAAATTCTTAACAGGGATGGGTAATTTCTTTGTTGTAATTCCAAACAGCCCTTTTTTCTCTTCTCCCATCCTTTTCGCAACATTTGGGGCAAGATCCCATACAGGTATTCTATGCAATCCGTCCCTTTTCTCGTTTTGAACGATCAATCCTTTACCCATCAGTTTTTTCAGTGCCTTTTCGAGGTCTACTCTATCCATGTATGTGGTCCATACAATAGCTCCAATCGTGTGATAACCTTGCCTGATTGATTCTAAAACTACAACTTCTTCAATTCTCTTAAAACCCTCTTCTGTTTTTACATTTTTGAAATCTTTGTCTCGAATTGATTTTCTTGCATTTTTAACATCAATTTCGACTGAACGCTTCAAAGATTCTAATGATTCTGGAATTTGACTTAACAATGATTGATAACATGCTTTATTGTACCATGCCATTCCGTATACGGGATCTGATTCTACTGCCTTTTCGATTGAAGCAAGTGCTTTTGCATATTTCTTTTGCTCATAATGTACTAGTGACTTCAAATTCCAAGCTTCAGGATTTGTAACATCAATATCTAAAATTTTATCATAAATTCTGAGTGCTTCTGAATGATCATCTAAATGGAATCTCGAATATCCTAATTTCATCAAAGTCTCAACATCTTCTGGATCGATTCTTAGGGCTTGCTCGAATACGTCTACGGCGTCTTCAAGCTTGTGATCTGCCATAAGATTGATTCCCTTCTTGAATAATGTTCTCCGATTATAGTCAGCGTCAACTAGGCTTGTGATTTCTTTTTTCTCTAAATCTTCAGATTTTTTTCCTTTTAATGCTCTTTGAAATGGTTTTTTCACTAATTGATAATGGACATTTAATCTAGATAAATACTATCCTCAATGGACCCTAATGTTGAGTAGTAGGAATACTAGAAAATATAGAAATACCTCGAATTAGCACAAACGAATATGTCTTACTCTAAATTAAATGTTGAAGGACCTGCACCATTTAAGGAGGCGGGAGTATACGAGGTTCAAATATCAATTGTCGGAGAAAAACCCTCCGAGGATGAAATCAAAAACAAGACATTCTCTTCAATGTGGGTTGGGAACTTTCATCTTCGAATACAAAATGAATCTTTTACTGAAACTTTGGGTTCTGTTGACAATCCCATTCCTGAATCTGTTTATGCTTTTGACAAAATTTGGATTATTGTAAATGATTTACTTTCTTCTTTGTATTCTGTTTTTGATGTGGCAATTGAGACTCCATTAAAAGAAATCCCATCAATTACTCCAGAACCTATCCCTTCAACCACTTCTGAACCACAAGTTCCACCAACACCTAAAGCAGAGTCCCAAGGACAAACAGGATCCCAAGGACCCATAGGACCAACAGGAACTTCGGGTCAACGAGGTCCGTCTGGTCCACATGGAGACAAAGGTCAACATGGAGACAAAGGTCCACAAGGAGTTCTTGGCGATAAAGGATTAACCGGCGCAAAAGGCCCATCTGGAGACAAAGGCCCATCTGGAGACAAGGGATTAACTGGTGATAAAGGCGGAAAAGGAAACCAAGGACTTGCTGGAGAAAAAGGGGAAAAAGGAATTTTTGGTACTCCGGGAGAAAAAGGAGACAAAGGTCTTACCGGTACAATTGGAGACAAGGGGCAAATCGGTTTAAGAGGATCAATAGGGGATAAAGGCGATAAAGGACTAACGGGAACAACCGGTGATAAAGGTCCGATTGGACCTCGAGGATCACTAGGTGAAAAAGGAGACAAAGGGCCACAAGGAGTCCTTGGCGATAAGGGATTAACCGGGGCTAGCGGCTTGATGGGAGACAAAGGCCCAACTGGTTCACTAGGTGTTCAAGGAGAGAAGGGGCTTCAAGGCAAACCCGGTCAACAAGGAGAAAAAGGTCCAACAGGTACACCTGGCCACATGGGAGACAAGGGCTCACAAGGATCACAAGGGTCTGTTGGTTCAAAAGGAATAACAGGGTCTTCAGGTCAGCAAGGAGACAAAGGCTCACAAGGTTTGCAAGGAGAAAAGGGAATTACAGGCCCCCTGGGTACCCAAGGAGAAAAAGGTCCTAAAGGCACACTAGGCCCCATTGGCGATAAAGGATCTAAAGGTCTAGAAGGTACAATTGGAGGTAAAGGTCCACAGGGTCCACAAGGACCTGTGGGCGAAAAAGGCTTAACCGGAGTTCCTGGCCCTCAAGGAGAAAAAGGAGAAAAAGGTCAAACTGGCCCACTTGGAGAAAAAGGTCCAACAGGTATACCTGGCCAAAAAGGCGATAAAGGTCCACAAGGTCCACAAGGTCCACAAGGTGAAAGAGGTCCATCTGGTACTCCAGGAGATAAAGGTCCACAAGGTCCACAGGGAATTCAAGGTCCACAAGGTGAAAGAGGGCCAACAGGTTCAATAGGTCCTCTTGGGGAACAAGGTCATGTCGGAGAACAAGGTCCAGTCGGCCCATCAGGTCCCAGAGGTCCTCCAGGTCCTCCAGGCGAAAAAGGTTCAGCGGGTGGAATGTCTGCAGAACAAAAGGCATTGTTTAAAGATCTTTTAGAACTTCTAACAACAAAAGACATCATTACAACTGAAGAACAAATCAAACTAATGAGTTATCTTTACTAACATCCTACAAAATTTAATATTGCAATAAAAATAATTTTAAAATATTTTTTATGAATTTTAATTGTGAAATTTAATTTTAATTAAGAGCATTTACCACAAAACTATTTTTTATTTATTCTTTTGAAAAAATCATTTTGAACTTTTCAAAATTAACACTTGCAAAAACAATGTAGTTTTTCAATTTGAAAAAGGAAAATAAATCGTCTCTTATTGACGATCATTAATATTTTTGACGGTCTATCGTTTTTTCTTTGGAGCTGCTTTTCTCTTTGGAGCTGCTTTTTTTCCAGTTGATCTACGTTTAGTTGCAGCTTTTCTTTTTGTAGCCATTGTTGATCCCGCATTTTCATCATTTTTCTATAGTTAAACTAAAGAAAATTACACAGACTGATTACAAAATATCAACGAAATTTTATCCGTCAAAAAATTAAATGATCGAAATTTTAATCTATCTTAGGTAATTTTTTTCTTTGAATAATTTTTTTCCATTTTTTTGTTTTTGTAACATAATTTAGGTTTGAAAATAATAGATTACAAAAAAATTGGTCGTGATTTTGTTTAATCTTATTGTAAATTTAAATTTGTGTAACTTATTCTGATCTATTTTTCTCAATTTTTAAAAATTACATGCCACGTTTTTTAATTATAGTCAATACATCTTCATCCAACAAAATATGATTTAATCCAACTCTTTGTCCTCCGAATTTGACACTTTTCCCCCATACCATTCCGTATCTGAATTGTTTTTTCATTCGTCGGTGAAGCTTGTTACAAACATCTTCTATCGTGTCTCCTTCTCTCGCAATTAATGGCTCTTTGAAATCAGTTTCCCCACCTTTTGGCCTCATGTAAATTCTAATGAATCTTAATTTTTCATAAATTTTCTCTTTAAGCAAATCTATGTTGATATTAGAATTTGCTGATACTTCAATAACGTCTGATTTTATTTTCTTTTTCAAATCTTTTAGGAATTGTTTATTTACCAAGTCAATTTTGTTTAGAATTGTTATTGCTTTTGAGTAACTAATATTTCCTGCAATATGGTCTGCTACCTGCTCCGAGGTCACATCTTCTCTGATTACTACTCTGGCACTAACAATTCCGTAAATATGTAAAATATCTTTTAGGTGTTTTTCCGAAATTTTTGTTAGCTTTACTTGTTGGGCAACAGCTATTCCACCCATTCTTGATTTCTCAATTGTAATATTTGGAGGAAGTGTGTTTAGCCGTATTCCAATATTACCTAACTCGTTAACAAGCACATTTTCGTGATAGGGTTGAAATACATCAAGTAAAAGCAAAACTAGGTCAGCACTCCTTGCAACAGATAGGATTCTTCTTCCTAATCCTTTTCCTGTAGATGCGCCTTTGATAATTCCTGGGAGATCAAGAACCTGAATTTTTGCTCCTCTGTACTCCATCATTCCTGGCACAACAGTTGTTGTTGTAAATTGAAAAGATCCGATAAGGGACTGTGCATCTGTTAACTTGTTAAGCAAAGTTGATTTCCCTACACTTGGTAACCCAATGAATACAACCGTGGCATCACCAGATCTTCTAACATCAAAACCATCTGTCTTTGCACCCCTTTTTTTTGAAACATTTTCTTCTTGCTCTCGTTTTAGTTTTGCAATCTTTGCTTTTAGTAAACCAAGATGATGCTCAGTAGCTTTGTTAACTTTGGTTTTAGCCATTTCATCTTGTATGGCCTTGATTTTTTCAGGAATTCCCACTCTTACTCATCCTGTTTGGAAATCTTTTCAAATAAAACCGTATTATTTTTTATAATCTTTGTAATTCTAGAGATGGGTATCTTTTGAAAGTTGTCGGACTCCTTGATAAATTCTGGCAAGGTAGTCTCTCTTATTTTTTTAAAATCTCTGTAGGAAACAATATACAAATTTGATTCTTCAGAAAATCTTGCTTTACTAAAAACTTCCTCAATAACCCCTTTCTTTACCATAAATTTCATTTCTTGTGATTACTAATCAATATAAGTAGAATTTCTTACGGAGCAAATATTATTCGGTATGAAAAACAAATTACATGAATCCTAAAACATTTGCTGTAGACATTGATGGAACAATTACCGAAAACGGAGGTGGAAGAATTCACCTTGAGGCACTTGCTGCCTTGCGTCATGTAAAAGAGCTCGGTCACAATGTGATCTTTGTGACTGGGAGATCTTCCGTTGAGGGATTTTTACTATCTGTTTTTGGGGGAACAACTAAGATCGCTGTAGGGGAAAATGGGGGATGTATTACTGTAGATACTAATGAACATGTTTTATTGGGCAACATTGAGAAAT
>Ga0209987_10002470_pt1 | contig 10217 bp, 12 predicted proteins | sample N074metaG_FD_182134 | JGI IMG/M metagenome (GOLD analysis project Ga0209987, IMG submission 182134) | Deep subsurface microbial communities from Kermadec Trench to uncover new lineages of life (NeLLi) - N074 metaG (SPAdes) (version 2) | ecosystem: Environmental > Aquatic > Marine > Ocean trench... | reverse complement strand
GGTTGGCAACGGATGGTTGTTAGCCGACAATGCTGGTTCGAGGACCGAGTGGAAATACCAGGTCAGGGTGCCTTTGCCTGTCTGGGTTATGGACGACTCTGACCGGGGTCCTCGTCAGCCCTCGGTAATCGTCACCGAGTTGATCGCGACCGGGTCGTGTGGCCGATCCTGGGGACCGCTCGGTGCGGTGGCAAGGGCATCGACGACGTCCATACCCTCGGTCACATGACCGAAGATCGTGTACGCATTTGGCAGCCCAGCGTCCTGGTGGACGATGAAGAATTGTGAGCCGTTGGTGTTCGGGCCCGAGTTGGCCATGGCGACGGTGCCGCGGGGGTAGCTCGTCTTGGAATGGAACTCGTCTCGGAACGTATAGCCGGGCCCACCGGTCCCGGTGCCAGTGGGGTCACCACCCTGCACCATGAACCCGCTGATCGTTCGATGAAAGATGACGCCGTCGTAAAAGCCTTCCCCCGCCAGGAAGAGGAAGTTGTTGACGGTCTGGGGAGCATCGGCTGGATAGAAATCGATCGAGATGTCGCCTTGTGACGTGTGGAGTGTGGCCCGGTAGGTGGTGGCGAGGTCGATCGTCAGCTCGGGCTGGGCATCGTAATGTTTGACCATCGGTCGCTTCCTCTCTCAGGATACCGAGCACCCTAGGGGCGGGCGCGTTGGTTGGGCTAGGAGGGTGTTGAACAATGACGAGTGCTACGGGCCGCCGCCTGCTCGAGCGTCGCGGTGGCTCGGTTTCTCCCGGCCGCGACGGCCCGCTGGAGAATTGCACAACACCCTCCTAGGCCGACGCAAGACCTGCGATCACATCGGCGAACGCTTCGATGCTGCCTTCCAGGTGGACGTCGGGCAGGGCCACGATCGAGTGTGACGCCCCTGCTTTCGCGTAGGCAGAGAACAACTCGATGTGATCATCCGGAGTACCGGCGCGGTAACGACTCGAGTAGTCCTCGACCGAGGTAGTGCGGCCCCGTAGCTGATCGATGCGCTCCCGAAGGGCAGTGCGGTCTGGAGCCACCACCGCATTGGTGAGGTGGGTGACCTCGATCTCTTCGGGATCCCGGTCGAGCGACTGGCAGTGCTCGTGGAGCACCTCGACCTTGTGATGCACGCGCTCCGGGGTACCGAACACGTTGCACGCATCGGCGTATTGAGCTACCAGACGGAGCGTCTTACGCTCCCCAGCCCCACCAACGAGTATCGGGATGTGATCCTGGATGGGTCTCGGATAGCAGGTCAGTTCCTCCGCTTTGAGGACCTTTCCCTCGAAGCTCGGAGACCCCTTGCCCCACAGCAAAGGGAGCATTTGCAGTGTGTCCTCGAGGAGGTCGTAGCGATAGCTGGTTGGTGGAAAATCCCATCCATATGCGCGGTGCTCTGCCTCATCCCAGGCGGCGCCGATACCGCAGTTGGCCCGTCCCCCGGAGAGAAAGTCAAGAGTGGCGATGATCTTGCCCAGGTGTGCCGGGTTGCGATAGGTGACCCCGGCCACGAGCGCTCCCAGCCTGATGGTGCTGGTGATGCCGGCGATGTATGCCAGGGTCGTGTAGCTCTCGGGCATGTCCTCCCATGCCCTGCCGATCTGCGGGATCTAGCGGAAGTGGTCCATCACCCACAGATCGCGGAACCCGGCGGCCTCGGCGCGCTGGGCGATCGCTCCGAGGTGGTCGGCTCTCTTCTCACGCTCGCCCCCCCAATCAAACCTGCTCAGGATCAGCCCGAAGGTGTGACCGATCCCGGGCGACGTCGTCTCGACCTCACCCTGCTGGATGAAGTGGACAGGAACCACGGCGACGGGTTGTTCGGTGAGCACGCCGTCGAAGCCCTCAGCGGCGATCGCCTCCTGGACCGTCCGGTGCCGCGAGATCTGTTTCCGCAGAACGCTCTTTGGGATCGGCCGGTCTCGCTCGGCGTTGCGCCGCTCACATTCTTCTCCCGGTGTGTCGAACAGGATCGCGTAGACGGGAATCCCGACCTCGTGCGCGCGTTCGATCCAGCTCTGCCGGCGTTTGTCATCGAGGCCGAGCGTGTCGATCACCGTGGTCAGCTCGCGTTGGAGCCTTGTCTCCACGATCGTCTCCAGAAGATCGAACGCGGCGGTGCCGGCTTCCTGGTCCTCGGTCCTGGTTCCGACCATGGCGCGCAAGGCGTCTGACGAGACGATTTCGTTGCCGGCAAAGTGCTCTACGGCCCATGTCGTCTTCCCCGAGGCGCTCGGACCTACGAGCACTACCAACGAAGGGGCGGGGAGCCTGGTGTCCATGTGAACGGGTTTTCAGAAGCGGCGGCGACGCCGCTTCTTGGATGACCCTGGTTTGAATGGGGCGAGCTCCGGCGGCGGCTCCCACGACGCCAGGTCGGCGACCCGCTCGTCGTTGGAGAACATCTTGATAATCGGCACGTTGAGCCCGGCCCTGCGCTGGATGCCGAGCACCTCGTTGACCTGATCCCACTCGACGAGGGTGACCACCAGCCCCTCTTCGCCGGCCCGGGCGGTGCGTCCGGACCGATGCAGGTAGGTCTTCGGGTCGTCTGGCGGGTCGTAGTGGACGACGATGTCGACGCCTTTGATGTGCAAACCCCGGGCGGCCACGTTGGTTGCGACCAGCACCGAGGCCTTGCCTTCTCGGAAACGGGCCAGGGATCTTTCCCGGTGGCGCTGGGGCAGATCACCGTGGATGGCGGCGGCGTCAACGCCGAGTTGTTTCAGCTTTTTGGTGACGTCGTCCGCTGCCCACTTGGTCCTGGTGAACACCAGGGTGCGATCCGCCGAACGGGCCAACGCCGCAGTCATCTTGGCCTTGTCGAGGTGGTGGACCTTCAGGAACCGGTGCGACAGCGTCTCGACCATCTCGGTAGCAGACTCGACTTCGTGGTTGATCGGGTTGGTCAGATAGCGATCCACCAGCGTCTGCACCTGCGAGTCGAGCGTCGCGGAGAACATGTAGGTCTGATGGTCCTCCGGGACCGTGTCCATGATCTTTCGCACCTGGGGGAGAAACCCCATGTCGGCCATCTGGTCGGCTTCGTCGATGCACACCACCGTCACGTCGGCCAGGCGGGCCTTGCCCCGCTCCATGAGGTCGATCAGCCGACCCGGCGTGGCGATGAGCAATTCCACGCCCGCCTCCAGGGCATCTATCTGGTCCGACATCGAGGCTCCGCCGTAGACGGTGACCAGATCGAAGCCGCGCTTGGCAACGAGCGGTCGCAGATCCTTGGTCACCTGTCTGGCCAATTCCCTCGTGGGAACGAGGATGAGCGCCTTGGGGTGGAGCGGTTTCGCCTTGGTCAGGTCCTCGACGATGGGTAGGCCGAAGGCAAGCGTCTTGCCCGATCCGGTTTTTGCCTTGCCCATGACGTCGGATCCGGCGAGCCCATCGGGGATCGTCAGCGCCTGGATCGGGAACGGGTCCTCGACGCCGTGAGCGGCGAGGACGGCAATGAGGTCATCGGCGATGCCGAGTTCGGCGAAGGTTGTGTTGGTGGTGAGGTCGTGCGTCATGTGTGAGGTAGTGGAAGCTCTTGGCCCTTTGAGAAAACTACCGGTGTGTGGCGCTTAGACCAGGATCCGGCAGGCTGCGCGGTGGCGGGTCCGTTAGGGTAGTCGCCGGAACAGAGGGGAGACTGTCTCATGCCGTGTGGATGTTTGTTGCTTGCCGTCGCCGGATCGCTCGTCCCACGGGTGACGATCGTGTTCCTGTGGATCTTCACCGACAGGGTGAGCGATGCGTTCAATGGCTTCATCCTCCCGTTGCTCGGGCTGATCTTTCTTCCCTTCACCACGCTCGTGTACGTCGTTTCCTATTGGGTGGGAGATGGCACGATCACGTGGGGTTGGGTCTTCGTCCTGGTCGCTGTCTTTGTCGACATCGGAAACTACACCGCCGGCGGTTATGGGAGGGGCCGTAAGGTCACGGTGGCCTAGCCAAGAGCGGGACGCAGAGGGTTTCAGTTCTTTCGAGACGGCCGGTCACTGATAGGCGCGAAGCGGCAGGAGCGGAAAAATGGCTCTACTTCTGTCGAGACGAGTGGTCACCGATCGTTACCAGCTCTCCCAAACCGTTCGATGAGGCCTCGGTTGCGGACGGCGCGTTTTCCCACGCTTCTTCCTACCGCGTAGGCGAGTCCAGCGAGCGTCGCTGCTCCCGCGGCTGCGGTCGTGCGCTTGATGACCTTCTTCCTGGTTCTACTGAACTCGACGATCGGCCAGCCACGGTGCCCGGCGATGGCCTCGAGGGCGCGATCGGGGTTGACGGCAACGGGATGACCGACGGCCTCCAGCATGGGGAGGTCGCTGGCCGAATCGGTATAGGCATAGGACAGCTGGAGGTCGTAGCCCATCTCCTTGGCGAGCCGGCGCACCGCGTCGGCCTTTCCTTCGCCATAACAGAACGGCTCGGCGAGCTCACCGGTGTAGATCCCGTCTTCGATTTCGGCAACGGTGCCGATGCCGCCGGTCATCCCGATGGCTTTGGCGAAGGCGTCGACGATCTCAACCGGCGACGCCGACACGATGTAGGTATCGCGACCGGCTGCATGATGCAGGTCGATCAGGCCTGTTGCCTCGCGTCGCACGTCGTCTTCGAGTGAGGGAATGATCTGATCGCCGAGCTTCTCCAGCTCGGCGACGGAAACGCCGGCGATCGCTCCAAGCACCCTGTTTTTGACCGCTTCGGTCTTCTCGTCGGAAGCGCCGGCAAAGACGAAAGCCAGCGTGCTCAGCGCGTCCTTCACCAGGTCCCGATTAGCGAGCAGTCCGGCCCGGTAGGCCGCCCATCCGAGGGAGAACACCGACGAACCGCTGATGATCGTCCGGTCGAGGTCGAAGAAGGCGGCGCCGCGCTCATCGTTCGTCGAGGTCACCGTGCGTCCATGTCCGCCGTGTCGATCGCAAACAGGGTTGTCGCCCCGGACGTCGCCGCCGCAAGCAACCCGGCTGATCGGGGAAGGATGTTGGTGGCGTAGAAGCCGGCGGTATCGACCTTGGCATCGAGCCACGAGTCGGCTCTGCTTGCCAACGCGGCAAGGGCGAGCCGTGCCAGGTAGTAGCCGCCGGCCACGGTGCCGAAGAGATCGAGGTAGGGGGTGGCACCGCCGAGCACGTCGTTCGGATCGTCTCGATCGAGAAGCCACGACGTGGCTTGGCGCAGATGGTCGAGAGACTCGGAGAGTTGATCCCTGATCGCAACCAGGCGTTCGTCGGAACCCGCAGCCAACTCGGAGTCCAGCGCCGCGATCTCATCGAGGTAGGAGCCGATCACGGTGCCGTCACCCATCGGGAGTTTGCGGAGCACCAGGTCCACCGCCTGGATCCCATTCGTGCCTTCGTAGATCGGTGTGATCCTGGAGTCGCGGTAGTGCTGTGCCGCTCCGGTCTCCTCGATGAAGCCCATACCACCGTGGACCTGGATCCCGACCGAGGTCATGGCAACCCCGACGTCGGTGCACCAGGCCTTGGCAACGGGAGTGAGCAGTGCAACCCGGCCCGCGGCGTCTTCCCTTGCCGCCTCGTCGGGGTGGCGGTGGGAGTGTTCGGCAGCCGCAGCCGTGTCGTACAGCAGGGCCCGGCCCGCCTCGATGTAGGCCTTCATCGTCATCAGCATCCTGCGGACGTCGGGATGGTCGACGATGGGAGAAGTCTCGGTCTTCGCTGTACCCACCGCCCTGCCCTGGTGCCGCTCCTGGGCATACGACAGCGCAAGCTGATACGAGCGCTCGGCGATGCCGAGCCCCTCCAGCCCGACCTCGCGACGAGCCTGGTTCATCATGGAAAACATGTAGCGCATGCCCTGGTGCGGTTCACCAATCAGGTATCCGGTGGCATCCTCGAAGGAGAGGACGCAGGTTGGGCTGCCGTGGATCCCGAGCTTGTGCTCGATCGAAACGGTCTGGATCGAGTTCCTCTCGCCGACGCCGCCGCTGTCATCGAGAAGGAACTTCGGTACCAGCAAGAGCGAGATGCCCTTGGTCCCCGGTGGGGCGTCTGGGAGTCGGGCGAGCACCAGGTGGATGATGTTGTCGGCGAGGTCGTGGTCGCCCCAGGTGATGAAGATCTTGGACCCGTTCAAGCGGTATGAGCCGTCGTCGTTCAACGTCGCGCGGCTGCGTACCGCACCAAGGTCGGAGCCCGCCTGCGGCTCGGTGAGGACCATGGTCCCGGTCCACTGGGCGGTGACGAGCTTCTCGAGGTAAAGGTCGCGCAGGTCGTCGGATCCGTGGTCGCGCAGCAGGGTGATGGCCGAGCCGGTGAGCATCGCGTTCAGTGAGAATGCCAGGTTGGCGGTAACGAACATCTCCGAAACGGCGAATCCGACTGTTTCCGGGAACCCGTGTCCGCCGTACTCGAGTGGTCCGGTGACGGCATTCCATCCGGCATCCACGTACTGGCTCCATGCCTTCTTGTACTCGTCGGGGGTGGTGACCGATCCGTCGGCGAATCGGGATCCAATCGTGTCCCCGACGCGGTTGGTCGGCGCTATTACTTCTGCCATGAATCGGCCGGCTTCGTCCAGTGCTCCGGAGATCGTTTCCTCGTCAACGTGCTCGAAGCCTGGATAGGTGATGATCTCGTCGATCCCCGCAATGTGGTCCAGCACGAGCTTGATGTCGCGCAGCGGAGGCCTGTATTCGTCCACGGCGCGAGGATAGGGGCCATCGCACCATGTGAACCCAGGGTTGGCAGGGTCATATATCTACCTGGGAGCCCTGGGTTGGGGCGTACTAGTTACCTGCGGCGACCGAGGCGAGGCTCGCCTCGTCTTCCAACTGGGGGTCAGCGGGCTCGGACAGAACGGCTCTGACGTCCAGGGCGAAGTCGATGGCCCGGGCGTCGGCCCACCAGGCGTGTTTGCTGAGCCAGGCGTCGATGAACGCTACAGCTTCCGTGCTGCGGTCCTGCACATCGGGGTCCATCGTGGTCTCCATCGCTACGGAAGGCTACGGCGTAGGCTCCGCTATTCGTATTTATCGACACGGAGCTCCCGATGCCTAAGCGTCCGATCCTGGTGGCGGTTCTGGCCTTGGCCCTGGTGGTCGCTGCCTGCAGCTCGGGCGGCGAGGAGGAACCAGAAGCAGGGGGCCTGACGGTGCAGGACGGTGATCTTGTTGAAGTTCACTACGTCGGCACGCTCGAGGACGGGGCTACCTTCGATTCGTCCCGCGAACGCGGGACACCGCTCAGCTTCACCGTCGGCTCCGGCCAGGTGATCGTTGGCTTCGACGACGCGGTACGAGGACTCAGGGTCGGCGAGACCCGCACCCACACCATGTCGCCAGAAGCCGCCTACGGCGTGCGGTCGGATGACAACATTTACGAGGTGCCGTACGGTCCCTCGCAGGCGGACGTTCAGGTTGGCGACGAGGTCACGCTCAACAACGGGCTCCCGGCCATCGTGCTCGAGGTACGCGCCGAAACCGTGCTGCTCGACGCCAACCATGCCCTGGCAGGAGAGTCGCTGACTTTCGAGGTCGAGGTCCTATCGATCACGCGGCCGTGATCGCGCTCGCTCCGCTCGCGCTCAGTACCAAGTATCAAGTACTGAGGTGAGTACCAAGTAGCGGGGTTCTGGATTCCAGTCCGCGTTTCAGATATGACGTTTGTGTGCGTGATTTCAAGCGCCTGGTTGTCTGGCAGCGGGCTTACCGACTAGCCCTGAGCTTGCATCGTGAGGCTGATTCGTTCGCCGGGCGACATCGCTTCGGCGTCGGTGACCAGTTGACGCGCGCCGCAACGTCGATACCAGCCAATGTCGCCGAGGGAGCCGGCCGTGAGTCTGTCAAGGAGTTCAAGCGTTTCCTCACAATCGCGATGGGCTCAGCGGCAGAGCTCGAGCATCACCTCATGCTTGTCCGCGACCTGCAGCTCGTGAGCGCGGAGGTGGCGCGCGACTACCTCGATGAGACCACGGAGATCCAACGCATGCTCTACGGGCTTCGGAGCCGTGTCAGATTCTGAATACTCGCTACTCGCTACTTGCTACTTGCTACTTGTTACCTCCACGCCACAACCGTCGGAACTCCTGGCTCGTCTCCAGCAACTCCTCGGCGGATCCGACGGCATCGATCCGGCCGTCAAGCATCACGATCACACGGTCGGCACGTTGCAGCGCCGGCTTGCGATGTGACACCACGAGTGCCGTCGCGTCCCCTGTGCCGGCGAACAAGCGATCCCAGAGCATCTTTTCGGTATCGACGTCGAGCGCGCTCGACAAGTCGTCGAAGACCAACAGCTGGGGTTCTCGCGCCAGCATTCGCGCCGCCGCCGATCGCTGCACCTGGCCTCCAGAGAGGCGCACGCCTCGAGGGCCGACCATGGTCTCCAGCCCGTCGGGCATCGCCGCCAGATCGTGCTCCATCGTCGCCGTGTAGATCGCCCGTTCGAGGTCGTCATCGTCCGCCGGTTGGCCGAGCAACAGGTTCTCGCGCAGGGTGAGCGAAAACAGCCGCGGTACCTGTGGCGTGTACGCGGTCAGGGGTGGGACCATGATGGCGGAGGGATCCTCGACCACCTTTCCGTTCCATGAGACCGTCCCTGCCTCCGGGTTGCCGAGGAAGTGTCAACCAAGAGGCCGTCGACGGTCCCCGGCCACCGGCTCCGCCGGCCGGAAGAAGTCGTCAGTCATCGGCAAGAAACCGGAGGCCGGGACCTAAAACCCCCTCACCACAAGCAAGGCCGCCAACAGGGCGAACGAGTTCGTCGCAATGTGCGCCAGTATCGGTGCAACCGTGCTGTTTGCCCGCAGGCGCAGCCACAAGAACCCCACCCCGACGATGGCGGTCGCGGCGACCGCGGCGAGAGCGGCGATGATGACCCCCATAAAACCGTCGAAGAGGTCGCCGGCGGGGTTGGTACCCAGAGTGTCAATCGTGGGAAGAATGTGCCAGAGGCCGAACAGGGCGGATGAGGCCAGCCCAGCCCAAAGTGGAGCCCATTTTCGGGCGAACATACCAAAGAGCACCCCGCGAAACAGCATCTCCTCGTAGAAAGCGGTGCCGATCGGGATCCGAACGAGTGCGTTGAACAGAGCCAACGCGGTCGATGAATCGACGACGCGATCGTCGTAGAAGAATTCCCTGGTGCCCGCGACGGCGACACCGATGGCGATCACGACCGCAATCACGGCCGCGACGATCCCCCCGACGAGCAATCCCCGACCGAGGCGCTCGCGCCACAATCCCATGTCGGTCCAAGTGACCCCGGCGTGTCTGGCGATGGCGACCGCCACCCCGAGGATGGCCAGGTTGAACGGGATGTACCACAACGAGTCGAGGACCCGATTGGCGACCACATTGGCGTAGCCGGTCAGGGCAACGATGCCGACGATGTGCCAGGCGTGGATGACATGCGGGTTCGGCGGGAGGCGGAGCCACATCGAGGGGTGCCACATCCGGTCCCATTCAGCCAAAGTCCACGAGTTGGCGGGATCCCTCGGTACCGCATGTGGGGGCTGGCCTACGGGCAGACTTGGAGGGGATTCGTGGGTCATCCCTACGGCACCCTACCGGTGGTGGCACGACCGCCCGTCGCTACCCTGTACGGCATGGCGTTGCTGGAAGCGTTCAAGCAAAAGGTCCTCGATTTGGGTCGAACCGAGGCCAAGGCGAAAGTGAAGCCGCTGCTGGTGGAGGATGAAACCATCGATCGCTCCGCCGCCGGATTGGACCGGAGGGACCGGGAGGGATTCGTCCTGTTCTGGCTGCTTTCGGAGCAGGCGCTGTTTCTGGTCGCCGGCGGGCCCCAGAGGGACTGGGCGTTCCGCATCCCGTTCGAGGCGGTAAGCGAGGTCTCAATCGACTTCGACGAGAGCGCCACCGTCTTGCCGTGGTACGTCCGGCTGTCGTTGCGCGACGCTGCCGCAGGGGTGGTGACCACGCTGGAAGAGGAACCGGACCCTGGCAATCCGCTGGCGTCACCCCCGCCGACGCCGGTGGATGCCGACCAGCTGGTCCGCCTCGCCCGCGGTGAGCTGATCCCGTTGAGCGGGTTCGGATCCCTCCCCTGGAAGTTCCGTGCTTCGCTCACCGACCGCCTCGAAGCCGCGGGAGCAGTGATCAAGGTCAGCGGGGCCGAGGTTGCCGATGCCAAACGCGTCCGGCGAAAGAAGTAGTACCAAGTACCAAGTACCAAGTACCAAGTACCAAGTACCAAGTACCAAGTACCAAGTACCAAGTACCAAGTACCAAGTACCAAGTACCAAGTACCA
>Ga0209987_10002468_pt1 | contig 10222 bp, 8 predicted proteins | sample N074metaG_FD_182134 | JGI IMG/M metagenome (GOLD analysis project Ga0209987, IMG submission 182134) | Deep subsurface microbial communities from Kermadec Trench to uncover new lineages of life (NeLLi) - N074 metaG (SPAdes) (version 2) | ecosystem: Environmental > Aquatic > Marine > Ocean trench... | reverse complement strand
ACTCCCGGCGTTAACCGGCCCTTAGCTCGGTTGAACCCAAGTTTTAGGTACCGGCACCGGCCAGGATTCAGTGACTATACAAATCCTTTCGGACTAGCAGTCACCTGTGTTTTTATTAAACAGTCGGGACCCCCTTGTTATTGCAACCTGCGATCCCCATTCCTCATGAAGATTGCAGGCATCCCTTATACCTAAGCTACAGGACTAATTTGCCGAATTCCCTCGCCATACGGTATACCCGTAGCACCTTAGCTTTCTAAGCCAGCGCACCTGTGTCGGTTCTGGGTACGAGCTTGCACTTCGCTAACTACACAATCTTTCATGGTCTCTTGGATTCAAGGAAACTCCGCTAACGCGAAGCCATTCCTGTCTCGGAAAAGTTCTCGTCATTACGACACTCCCCAATCCTCGAACAGTTAGATATAACGATGGTTATACAACCCTTATCCGAAAGCGAATCATATAGCTCAAACGCTTAGTGCAAGGTACTAGAATATTAACTAGTTTCCCATTCGATTTACTCTTTTGAGGCAAATCTTAGGATCGACTACCTCCAGGCTGATAACGCATTGCCTGGAAACCCTTACGCTTGCGGTGGTATTGGTTCTCACAATACTATGCTGTTACTGCCGCCAGGATCTGCAATAGAAACCGGTCCACAGGACGTCACCGCCCTGCTTCGACCCAATCACTACGCCAACCTACCACGAATCATCCACTGATGATTATCTAAAGTATCGGTATTTTGCTTTAGCCCCGTCCGTTTTCGAGGCATCCCCCCTCGGCAGGTAAGTTGTTACACACTTTTTAAAGGATAGCTGCTTCTGAGCTTACCTCCCTGCTGTCTTGGCGAGAACACGCTCTTTAGCTTGACACTTAGCAAAAATTTGGGGACCTTAACTTCAGTCTGGGTTAAACCCCTTTCGGTCATGAGCCTTACGCCACATGAACCCGTGTCCTTGCTTCTACGATGTATATCCGTTCGGAGTTTGAATGGACGGTGAGGAATCTCTTCCCCGCGCCGTCCTATCAGTGCTCTACCGGAAACACTATCTCCACAAAGCACGCCCTGCGAGACGCTTCGGTTGGAACTAGCGAGCGCCAGTCTAGATTGGTTTTTGACCCCTATTCCCAAGTCATACAAACGATTTGCACGTCAGAACTGCTTCAGACCTCCAGCGGGCTTTCGCCCGCCTTCATCTTGCTCAGGAATAGATCGACTGGCTTCTAGCCTAGCTGCCATGACTTAACGCACTTTCACACGCTTCTCCTCACAATGCTGCGAGAACTCGGTTTCCCTTCGCTTTCACCTTTAAGGGTTTAAGCTTGCCATAACAGTTAGCTCCCTGGCCCGTGTTTCGAGACGGAACGCGCGACACTGATGATTTGGACATCAAATCTTTAGCTCTATTGCTAGAACCTCGAATCTGAAAGAATCACCTTTCATGCCACGCACGTCTGTAACCAATAGGTTTCATGCACTTTTCACCCCCCTTCCGGGGTACTTTTCAGCTTTCCCTCACGGTACTAGTACACTATCGGTCTTGAGAGATATTTAGCCTCGGATGCTACTTTCACCCATATTCATTGCCCACTACCAAGGACAACTACTCGGGTATGAATAGGACCTTTCACATTTCGCTTACGGGGGTATCACCCTCTATGCCATAACGTTCCAGATCACTTCAGCTGTGCTCCAGGATTCCATATTATCATACCAAAACACCACATCTCCCGAAGGATTCAGTTTGGGCTATTTCCTTTTCGTTCGCCACTACTTGGGAAATCTCTATTGATTTCTTTTCCTCGTGGTACTAAGATGCTTCAATTCCCACGGTTCGACCTCCACCACAATTGTAGTGGAGTACACAAATGTGTAAGATTCTCATTCGGACATCTCGGGATCATAGGATGCGTGCGCCTACCCCGAGCTTATCGCAGCTTGCCACGTCCTTCTTCTCTCCTCAAGCCTAGCAATCCTCCTATTGGCGTCTTTACACCGGCAAATTCAGCCACATATTACACGACTATGCACGATGATCATTGCAAGTCTCCTGGCAGAGAACCTGCTACATCCTTCATACATCACTTTCGTGATGCATTGCATCGATGAATTGACGCGAAGATTATGCACATCCGCACAATTCTTTGTCTAAGGAGGTGATCCGACCGCAGGTTCCCCTACGGTCACCTTGTTACGACTTTTCCCTTGTCACTTACCTCAAGTTCGATAACGCCAATTAGACGTCACCTCGCTAAAAGCAAACTTCAATGAAACGACGGGCGGTGTGTGCAAGGAGCAGGGACGTATTCACCGCGCGGTAATGACACGCAGTTACTAGGGATTCCATATTCGTGAGGGCGAGTTGCAGCCCTCAGTCATAACTGTGGTAACGTTTGAGGATTACCTCCTCCTTTCGGATTCGGAACACATTGTCGTTACCATTGCAGCCCGCGTGTGGCCCCAGAGTTTCGGGGCATACTGACCTGCCGTGGCCCCTTCCTTCCTCCGTATTAACTACGGCGGTCCCGCTAATTCGCCCCACTACTCCTGAGAGTAATGGTGGCAACTAGAGGCAAGGATCTCGCTCGTTACCTGACTTAACAGGACATCTCACGGCACGAGCTGGCGACGGCCATGCACCACCTCTCAGCTTGTCTGGTAAAGTCTTCAGCTTGACCTTCATTCTGCTGTCTCTCCGGGTAAGATTTCTGGCGTTGACTCCAATTGAACCGCAGGCTTCACCCCTTGTGGTGCTCCCCCGCCAATTCCTTTAAGTTTCATACTTGCGTACGTACTTCCCAGGCGGCAAACTTAACGGCTTCCCTGCAACACTGCATTGGCATCAAGCCAATGCATCACTGAGTTTGCATAGTTTACAGCTGGGACTACCCGGGTATCTAATCCGGTTTGCTCCCCCAGCTTTCATCCCTCACCGTCGGACGTGTTCTGGTAGACCGCCTTCGCCACAGGTGGTCATCGAGAGATCAAAGGATTTTACCCCTTCCTCCCGAGTACCGTCTACCTCTCCCACTCCCTAGTTTTGCAGTATTTCCGGCAGCCCATACGTTAAGCGTATGGATTTAACCGAAAACTGACAAAACAGGCTACGGATGCTTTAGGCCCAATAATCATCCTGACCACTTGAGGTGCTGGTTTTACCGCGGCGGCTGACACCAGAACTTGCCCACCCCTTATTCAACAGTGTTTCTAGGACTGACAAAAGATTCCTTTAGCAGAAATCACTCGGATTAACCTTGTCGTGCTTTCGCACATTGCAAAGTTTTCTCGCCTGCTGCGCCCCATAGGGCCTGGGTCCGTGTCTCAGTACCCATCTCCGGGCTACTCCTCTCAGAGCCCGTACCTGTAATAGTCTTGGTGGGCCATTACCTCACCAACAAACTGATAGGCCGCAGTCCCATCCTACGGCAATAAATTATTTGAAACATAAACCATTCCAGGCATAATGTTCTATCTGGTATTATTCTCAGTTTCCCGAGGTTATCCCCGTCCATAGGGTAGGTTGACTACGCGTTACTGAGCCGTCTGCCTTGTATTGCTACAATGACTCGCATGGCTTAGTATCAATCCGATAGCAGTCAGGTCCGGCAGGATCAACCGGATTCTGATTTTTTTGATTATTGAAGTACACATGTACTTTTATTGGAATTGACGGATGCACATAATCTTCACATCTCAGATTTGATCGCTTGATCAAATCCTCATTTTGTATGCGTAAATGGAGGCCCATGAATCATAAAATGGCATCGTGCCATACTTCATCACAAGCGCCGCCTATTGCTTTACGTATGCAGAAGGAAAGACCGCTCAAATACATATAAACCATGCCTAAAGTTACCGATCTCTGGTTAGATTATAGCCTAAATCAAGACAAAAAGTGATAGAAAATGGACTTGATATCAGATTACAAAAAAAAGACTAGAAAATCTGCAAAGTTATTTGAACAATCTTCAAAATTCCATGTAAGGGGAGTTAGTCATAACATAAGATTCTATGAACCGTATCCTTTTGTTGTAAAACAATCCTCTGGAAATAATTTGGTTGATGTTGATGATAATAAATATTCAGACTATTGGATGGGGCATTGGAGTTTAATTTTAGGACATGGTCCAAAAAAAGTCAAAGAGTCTTTGCTAAAACAAATTGAGAAAAGTTGGATGTATGGAACTGTAAATGAGCAGACGATAAAATTATCTGAAATTATTTCAAAAGCAGTTTCAGTTGCTGAAAAGATTCGCTATGTTACATCAGGTACTGAAGCTACAATGTATGCAGTAAGATTAGCTCGTTCTGTAACTGGAAGAAAAATAATTGCAAAGGTTGATGGGGGTTGGCATGGATACACATCAGATTTACTTAAAAGTGTAAACTGGCCATTTTCTGAATCAGAAAGCAGTGGCATTATAAATGAGGAGAAAATTATTTCGATTCCTTACAATAATTTAGAAGATTCACTAAAGATTCTTAAAAAAAATTCTAAAGATTTAGCAGGGGTAATCATCGAACCTGTTCTTGGTGGTGGAGGATGTATTCCTGCAACGTCAGAATATCTTAAAGGAATTCAAGAATTTATTCACAAAAACAATTCTTTATTTATTTTAGATGAAATAGTAACAGCGTTTAGATTTAGATTTGGATGTTTGTATCCTACAATGAAATTAGATCCCGACATCGTTACTCTTGGGAAAATTGTTGGAGGCGGGATGGCAATTGGAGTAATGTGTGGAAAAAAAGAAATCATGGAATTTGCAGATACAATTGGAAAGAAAAAATCAGAAAGATCATACGTTGGTGGAGGAACATTTTCTGCAAATCCAACATCAATGGTTGCAGGATATTCCACATTGTCTGAGCTTAAAAATTCCAAAAATACAATCTATTCTAAAATCAATGGTTTGGGGGAACTTGCAAGAAAAGAACTTGGAAGGGTATTTGGAGACAAGGTAATCATCACTGGTAAAGGGTCTTTGTTTATGACTCATTTTGTCAAAAATGGTATCACTGAGATTACAAATGCAACTCATGCTGCAAAGTGTGATTCAAGAACGTTACAGAAATACCATTTTAAGATGATATCTCAAGATGGAATCTTCTTTTTGCCCGGTAAACTTGGTGCCATATCTGCTGCTCATTCAAAAGATGATATTAAAAAAATGGTTTTAGCAACGGAGAACTTTAAATTATAAAATTTCGAGAACAAAACTATGAAAGAAAACAAAGAAAAAAAAGAGCCGTATGCAACTGATGACCCTACCAAAACCTCTGCTAAGGAACAAGAAGATTTGGCAAAAGAGGCCATAAAAAAATTTAAATCCTTAAATCAATAGTGTTAGATTTTTGTATAAAATCCCAATTTATTTCGTGATACAAAAATCACAGAAAACAATGATACCATCAAAATTAAAACTGCAATTCCTCCGAATTCAGGAATTACATATGTTCCAATAATTTCTATGTCCTCAGTGCCTTCAGGATATTGAATTGTCAGTGTTCTCTCATTTCCAGTAGTGGACTCATCAAAATCTACATCCAACCCATCAAGTAATACAATAAAGGAATCATCTTCCCCAGCAAATTTTGCATCGATTACTTCACGTGGAAGCTTAATTACTAAAGTTCCATTTGATATCGATTCTATCTCCACCATCAAAGATTTTTCATCGAGGTCTGGAATAACTTGAATTATTTTTCCTCCAGAGATAGCATATGTCAATTTGAAATCAGTTCCTTGAACTTCAACGGGTTCCTTTAGAGGTGCCTGATATCCTTCTTGATGTTCCAGTTTTCCAATTAGTGCCTTTACTTGGCGAGCCTCTTCAGGATCATATCCCAATTCCGCTAGTCTTTCATCAAACTCTGACTCTGAAATTAATCCTTCTAGGAATTGTTCAATTAAAAGTTCCTCATCATCTTGTAATTTTTCCTCCGGAATCATTTCTTTTTCGGTAACAGTAAAGGTCAAAGTTTTTCTCACATCATAAAGTTCAGAGGTCTGAATTCCCCATCCAAACTTTATTTCATAGTCTCCAAGAGGTTGGTCTTTGTTAATGCAGGTGTTGCTAAATCTTTCGGCTATTTGTCCATTAATTTTTATATCACAAATAGATTTCCAACCACCTGCTTCTAGAACTGGTTTTGGATTTGTGGTGCTGAAAAGTGTAAAGGTTATAGTTTTTGGTGCAAACTTTCCTTCACCTACTTCATCAAAGGAATACAAAGCAAAACAACTATCACCTGCACAATTTTGAGGAACGTTACTACCAATTGCCGATAAAAATGGCATGTAAATAAAAAACTCAATTCTTGGATCGATATTTTCTGGTACAGCAGACAAATTGGTAACTTTAATTTCAACTTCAGTTCCAGGTTGTCCTGAGGTAGGATTCATTGTTATTGTAGGCATTTGCAATCCCAATGCCTCTGAATCAAATTCTGTTTGACCATAAATGTTAGAAAAATTTGAAATTGGTATTAGTAAAAGAATCAATAAGATAACAACTGGTTTTCTGTACAAGTCGAGTATTTCTTGAATGTTTTATGTATTTAAATGTCAATATAGATTGAACCGAATTTTTTATTACTAGAAAAAACTCAACCAAACTTTCATTACAGATATCATTTGAAAGAAACCATGGGATTATTTGGTTCAAAAGAAAATCCAGAAGATTTGATGTATCAAGCAATGTCACTAATGGAGAGAAATCAACCCAAGGGAGCAATCTCGTTATTTAGTAAAATAATCAAGCAAGATCCCAAAAACACGTCTGCCCTATACAGTAAGGGCCTTGCCTTAAACCAAATTAAAAAATATTCAGATGCAGTAACGTGTTTCAATACACTCTTGGAGATTAATCCACAGGATTCACAAGCCTACAACAATAAGGGAATAGCGATGGCTGAGATGGGAGACACACAGACTGCAAATGATTGCTACGAGAAGGCAATAAAAGCAGATCCAAAAAATAGTGCATCATATTTTAACAAAGGTGTTTTGCTTGACAGACTACAAGAACATGAAGAAGCACTAGAATTCTTGGACAGGGCAATTAGTGCTGATTCAAAAAAGTCAAATGCAATGTTTTACAAAGGATTAGTTCTTGGGAAAATCAAAAAACATGAAGAGGCGTTGAATTGTTTTGAGAATGTTTACAAAAAACATCCCTCTCATATGGATGCTTTTTTTCACAAAGGAATAGAACTTGCAGAATTGGAAAGACATGAAAAAGCAATAAAAATTTTTGATCAAATTTTGTCAAAACACAAAGACAATACAAGTATCATTTATGCTAAATCAAGAAGCATATTTGCCTTGGGAAGATATCCAGAGTCCCTTGAGCTGTTAAAAAAAGCAATCTCACTAAATGGCAAAACAGTTAGAGAGTGGGCAAAGAAGGAAAAAATCTTTGAAAAATTACACGACAACGATCAATTTAGAAAACTGGTAAAACTCTAAAGAAATTTCTTTCTTACAGCATCAAGTCGAAGTAGTCCAACTTTATTTTTTGGGCCAGTCAGTCGTGCTTCATAAATTGGAATGTATACTTCGGTAATCTCATTTACAATAAATTCATCATTTAATTTTCTAATATCTGCCTCTATGGGTTTCTTTAGAACTTCTTTTAGTGAATTTATTGCAGAATCGTAAGTTATTTGTATTTTTTTTACATTTGCGGGATTTTTAGATAAAATTTGATCAGGATAATTCTCAATTGTCTTTGAATTAATTTTAAAGGGGAATTTTACTTGGGTACCGTTGTGATCAAACACAAGTTCGTCTTCTTCTTCGATAAAGACATGTTCCTCAAGCGGCAAGTCAATTTTATTTTTTCCCCTATTTCCAACAAACGCTTTTTTAAATTTAGATTTTGAAAGTATAGAAAAAGTTCCGCCACCAAAGACTATTTCCTGTACGTTAGAGTCAACTGATACAGTATGTACTGCTTTCCTATAATAGTCCGCAGTATATTTTCCCGATACCATCAACATACACTCGTAAAATAATTTTACAGAATCAACATGAACATCTTCCTTTTTTGGTTTCTTCATTAATGATTTGAAAATGGAGGTTTTTTTATCCTCAATGATTGCAGAAGCTTCTTTTTCATCAACAACTTTTCTTAATACCACTGTTTTGCTATCAGGTTTTTGTGTCAAAATTACAATATTGATGACCAAATCTTGCTATTAAACCAAATGAATCATTTCTACAATTTTGGAAAAACATAATACAATAGATTTTAATTTAAAATGTATGGGAACTAAAAGAAAAAAAGGACATATTGAACGATTTCTAAAACGAGCAGACAAGGCAATAGAAGAAGGGATCAATAAAGCAGACGTGATACTAGATGATGCAGTAGAATTTGGAGTGATGGCTGCGGGTCAAGCAAAAAAAACGAGTAAAGAAATTAGAAAAAGAGCAGAGAAAGAAAGTGAATCATTAAAGAAACGAGGAGTTTCAAAATTGAATGAGGGAATTTTAGCTGCAAAGAAAGCGACGTCTAACATAGAAGAAGACTTGAAAACATTAGAAAGGCTAGGAAAGTTAAGAAAATCAGGAGTCCTTACAGAAAAAGAATTTCAAGAAAAGAAAAAGAAGATACTAACAAGGATATAGAGATGATAAAAGCAAACATATACGCTTCAGGTGATCAAAGAAAAGTCAATCCAAATTGGTTTACTGGTAGAGTGCACATGAAAGATGTGTCCTCTAAAATCAAATCAAAAGAGCAAGCAATCTACCATGTTTATTTTCACAATGGGTCTAAAACTAAACTGCACTCACATAATGGAAATCAAGTACTGATTGCCACCAAAGGAGTAGGCAGCCTTGAAATTTTCAGGAGGTATGGCACAAGTAAATCTAATTTTAAAATTAAAAGAACTGACAAAATTAATCTAAAGGAAGGAGACACTGTATACATTCCTGCCAAAACCCTCCACGCTCATGGCTCGGTAAATAAGAAAAAGACTTTCTCACATATCGCAATTAATATTTTGCCTAAAAAAAATTCCGTGTACAAAACCGTTTGGTATGATTCAGACTTTAAATCAAATGTAACAAAAATTGTATAGTCTAGATCTGTTCAATTCATAGAAAATACTGGCACGTCTGATACCTGTTTTTTCTGATTGTAGATCCTTCATGGAAAGCAGAAGAGGAGCCAAGTTTAGAATAAATCTTGGTTTGAAGACCAAGTGTTTTTAAAATATGACAATTATATGAGTATAGTGAATACTTACCAGGCCCTAAAGATGCTAAAGGTGGACTCGGAATCAACCTTTGAAGATGTAAAAGTAGCATATAGGAAATTAGCTTTGGAATATCATCCTGACAAAAATACAAACGAGCAAGAAGGAAATCAGTTTAAAAAAGTAACAGAGGCATACAATGTAATTAAAAAACACTACAAAGAGGGGAAAAAAGCAACTATTCCAAGCCCATCAAAAAGGACTGAAGATTTTAAAAGAAAACCAGAATGGGGAGTACCACCAAGACAGACACCCAGAGAAACACCTGAAGAAGATTGGAGTAGGTATACTCGTGAAGTTGAAGAAGGAAATCCTGAATTTTGGAAAGAGTATGAAAGAAAGTTTTGGGAAAAATACAATGCTCGAATTACAGTAGATGGAAAAAATGGAGAGTTTGAAAAAACAAAAGAACCTAAAGCGCAACCAAATCTATTTACATTTGTTGATGAGAGTTTGTGTATTGGTTGTTGTAGCTGCGAAACCATAGCACCTGAGGTTTTTTCAATTGATAAAAATGTCAAAACGAATCCAAAATCATCTGTAATTAATCAAAAAGGAGCTGGGATAAACAAAATAATGAATGCAGCTGAGACTTGTCCCACTAAGGCAATTAATGTAAAAAACATAGACACTAAAGAAAAACTATTTCCTTTTTAATTAGCCTTTTAATTTTTCATAAATTTCATTTGTTTCTGAATCTGAAACATTCAAGGTTGAATCAAACAAACAATGAATTGGGCCTCCAGAATCATTAGCACTTCTTGGTACTAAATGTACATGAACATGAGGAATCTCTTGGCCAGCTTCTTTTCCATTGTGTATTGCAATTAATGTTGCGCCAGTTAATTTATCAACTTTAGAGATTACTTTATGCATTGTTGAAAATAAATCAGAGTTTTCCTCAGGAGACATATTTTGGATTTTTTCATGGTGATGCTTTGGAATTAT
>Ga0209987_10002467_pt1 | contig 10223 bp, 8 predicted proteins | sample N074metaG_FD_182134 | JGI IMG/M metagenome (GOLD analysis project Ga0209987, IMG submission 182134) | Deep subsurface microbial communities from Kermadec Trench to uncover new lineages of life (NeLLi) - N074 metaG (SPAdes) (version 2) | ecosystem: Environmental > Aquatic > Marine > Ocean trench... | reverse complement strand
TCGGCCTCGCTCAGCCCGAGCCGGTAGCGGGTGTCGAACCAGCCGACCACGCTCGCCAGCGTCGGCAGCGCGCCGTCGTGGAAGTAGGGCGCGGAGAAGTTGGCGCCGAGCAGGGTCGGGGTGTCGAAGGCGCCGGAGCGCGCGCCGTCATAGCCCGGGCTCGCCGAGCCGATGTCATGGGCGCGGCGGTCGAGGAAATTGGCCGACGGGGTATGGCAGGTGGCGCAGGCCTTGCCGTCCATCTGTGCGAACGGGCGCTTGAAGATCGCCTCGCCGCGGCGCGCGGCGGCGCTGGCGCCCTGGGCCAACTCGCCACCCGGGGTCAGCTTCGAGTTCGGCAGGAAGTCGAACTCGGTCATGTAGGCGACGATCGCGTCGAGCACGAAGGGCGACGGCTCGGCGCCGCCAAACTCGTTCACGATCACGTTGCGGGTGAAGGTGCGGATGCTGCCGAAGCGCCCGTCGCGGCCGTAAGGCCCGGTGAAGCGCAAGCCCCGCAGGCTGGGGATGTCGATCGGGTCGTCGCGGCGGTCGTTGAAGATCGCGTTGAAAAAGCTGCCGTCGACATCGACCGCGCCCGGCTGATGGCTGATGCCGGGGATGAAGAAATCGCGGTTGATGTCGCCGCGGTTGTGGCACATCGAGCAGGACAGCCCGACCGAGCGCGCCGGTTCGCCGAAGATCTCCGGGCTGTCGAACAGCATGTCGCCATAGGCGATCAGCGGCAGGTCGGCCTCGTCGATGCCCTGTTCCTCGAAGCCGAGCACCAGCTTGGGCAGCGGCGTCTGGTCGCCGAGGAAGGTGCCGGGCGGCAGCCAGGGCGCGACGGCGACTTCGCCCTTCGCGGCGACAATGGATTCAGGCAATGGCGTCATGCGGGTGCGCTCGGTGAATACCGCCGGCTCGAAATTCTCGCGGAAATAGAGATCGATCTCGGCCCGGGCGGCCTGGAAACCGTCCCGGTCGGCGGCAAGCTGCCCGGCCCCGAGCACGCCGCGCGCGCCGGCGCTGTTGCTCAGATCGAGCCAGGCCCGGCCGAGCCGGCGCCAGGCGGCGGGATCGGCCTGGGCGATGAAGGGGTCGAAGGCGCGGTAGATCGCCTGCGCCTGCTTCAGTGCGCCATGCGGGTCGCCACCGTCCAACGCCGCTGCGGCGTCTGCAAGGGCGGCGCGCAGCGCCATCGACGTCGCTCGGGTCGTGCTCTCGAAGAGCATCTGCCGGTCGCGCCGGCTGATCGCGGCGCGGATGGCGGCGGCCGCCGCGCCACCGTTCTCGATCCGCTCGATCCGCTCGATCGGCGGGTCGGCCGACACAGCCGCGGGATGGGGCCGTGCCCAAACGTCCTCGATCTTCTCCCACGGAACCGGCGTCAGATCGGCGAGGAAAACAGAGCTTCGATAGGCTGCCGCGACCGGGCGCCAGGGTTCCTCGCGAGGGATATCCGCGCCGGCCAGCCCGGCGCCGAGGAACGCGATCAGGCCGAGGACGAACGCCACTCGATCACGCCATCGCCGCAACCACCGCACCATGATCACCTCTCATCCCTAATGTCGTTCAACTCTGTCGCACCGTTTAGCCCCATCGGGTGGCGAACGCCGGGAACCCGTTGAGTCGAGGTTATGAATTAGCCTCGGTTAAATTAATATGCCGCAGCAAATCCCTTGTCAATCGGGGAAGTTTCGGCCATGGTCCGGCCATGTCTTCCCGGCCAGACACCCCGGCGGCGAGCGCCGCCCTTCCGGACCCGGCCGATACCCCTGCCCGCGCCGCCGAGGAGCAGGCCGGCACCTTCCAGAGCACGCGCGAGGCGCACCGCAGCGAAACCAACGAGGACTATGTCGAACTGATTGCCGATCTCATCGATCAGACCGGCGAAGCGCGGCCGGTCGAGATTGCGGAGCGGATGGGGATCACCCAGCCGACGGTGACCAAGATCCTGGCCCGATTGCAGCGTGAGGGTCTGGTGATCCGCCAGCCCTACCGGTCGATTTTCCTGAGCGAGGCCGGAAAGGCACTGGCGGAGGCCTGCCGGCGGCGGCATCGCATCGTCGTTGCCTTCCTGATCGCGCTCGGGATCGACGAGCCGACCGCGGAACGCGACGCCGAAGGTATCGAGCATCATGTCAGCGAGCGAACCCTCGATGCCTTTGCCCACTTCATCGAGGCCCGGGCGCCTGCCGATTGATGCCGGATCGCGCGGACACGAACCCCCGTCATGCCCCGGACCGTAGATCAAGCCCGGCAAGGGCCGGGCTCTGGATCTGCCATGCCAACGCTCATCGATCAGAACCCATCGGGGACAACCTGCGTCGCGCCGGAGCTTGACCCGGCGCTGAATTTTGGCGAGACGCTGCTAGGGAGGAGCCGGCATGCCACCGTCGCGTCGAGTGCTTGTGATCAACCCGAATTCGAACCCGCAGGTGACGCGGGGATTTTCCGAGGCGCTGCAACCGTTGCGGATTGCCGGCGGGCCGGAAATCGAATGCGTGACCCTCGCCGACGGGCCGTTCGGCGTCGAAACCCAGGAACATGTGGAGCAGGTCAGCTTGCCCCTGCGGCGCATGGTGGTGTCGCGCCAGGACGCGGACGCCTTCGTCATCGCCTGCTATTCGGACCCTGGATTGCAGGTTTGCCGCGAGGCGACCACGAAGCCGGTCTTCGGCATTCAGGAGAGCGGAATATTGGCCGCGTTGTCGCGCGGCGACCGGGTCGGTGTCATCGCGTTGGGGCCGCGCTCGATTGTCCGCCATCTGCGCTACCTGCGCCAGTTGGGGCTGATCGAGCGTCTGGCCGGGGAGCGCCCGCTGAACCTCTCGGTAGCGGACAGCGAACGCCCCGAGGCGGTCGAGCGTCTGCTCGAGGTCGGCGCCGCGCTGCGCGACACCGATGGCGCCGATGTGCTGGTGCTCGGCTGCGCCGGGATGGCCCGGCACCGCCGCGCGCTGGAGGCAGCGTTGAGCCTGCCCGTCATCGACCCGACGCAGGCGGCAACGGCGGACGCCCTCGGCGCCGTGCTGCTGGCCTGACATGGGCGCGCTCCACTCAGGGAGTCATTCTTGCGCGCCGATCTACAGCGCTGGCGCGACGTCGCGACTGCGTGATGGACGATGGCGAGGGTTTCCCTGGCCGCTCCAGGTTAATGCGACAGCGCCGATCAAACGGTTCGCCCTGAAATTGATTCGCGCTAGAGCGATATCCAGCAAAGTGAACTCACTTTGCGACTCGGAGATCGCGGCAAATCAACGAGATAGAGCATGATCCTTGACTCGGAGATCATGGATCATGCTCTAGCCCTCCTTGCGGAGCTGCTCGCCGAACTGGAAGGTCAGTTCACGCGCCCGCTGGCGGGTCTTGGGCGGGAAGGCGGTGGCGAAGATCTCGTTGCCGCACCAGCCGCCGCGATAGGGGGGCAGTTCCTTGAAGCCGACCAGCTCGGTCATCAGCGGGCCGACGATGGTGCCCTGCTTGGTGGCGCAGGCATAGATCGCCGAGCCGCGGCAGTCGATCCGCTTCATCACCTTGATCTCGCCCTCGCCGACGATCTCGTGCTCGTGACGGCGGAAATCGGCTTCCGCCTTGATGAAGAAGGTGGTGTGACCGCTGTCGCCGAAGGCCGACTGCAGCACCAGGTCATGACCGATCCCGGCCTTGTCGCAGACCTTGCGCAAATGCGCATAGTTCTCGATCTCGGAGAGCGTGTTCGGCACCGACGGGACGCCCGCCTTGTTGCCGATGCGCACGGTTTCGATCTTGTTGTCGCAGCGGGTGCGGCCACTCCCCAATCGTTGGACAGGTCTGACGCGATTTCAAGCTACGGATTTGGCCTGCCAGTCGGGTTTCTCCATTTCTCTTCCGAACCAGTATGCGGTGTCCGGGGTCCGTCCGTCATGGGCGGTATCGGTTCGCCAACTCGGCGACCGTCCGTCACACCTCTCTCCCGTCCAGATCCAAGACCATCAGCGCCAGGTCCAGCCGGCGCCCGCGCTTGAGGCCGACGCCTTTCAACCGTCCCTGCTCCTCGAAGCCCAGATCGCGGTGCAGGCCGAGGCTCACGGGCTGATCGGCGCTGACGCCGCCCACCATGCGGGCCAGCCCCGCCGCCCGCGCCCGCCCGATCAGCCGCTCCATCAACAGGCGCGCGATGCCCCGGCCCCGGGCCGAGCGGGCGACATAGACCGAATGCTCGACCGTCTCGCGATAGCCCTCGCCGGCGCGGAACGGTCCGTAGCTGGCATAGCCCAGCACCTCGCCGCCGTCCTCGGCCACCAGCACCGGAAAACCGAGCGCCACGCGCTCGTCGAACCAGCGCGTCATGTCGTCCTGGGTCTTGGGGGTCGCGGTCCAGCTCGCCGTGCCGGAGCGGATCTCGATGTTCAGGATTCCGGCGATCGCGGCCAGGTCACCCGGCTCGGCATCCCGCAGGATCACCCGGGCATCACTCGGGCGGCCAGCGGTCCACGCGGATGGGCGCAAGCTCGCGCTCCGGCGTCTCGGTCCGCCGCAGGGCGGCCAGGACCAGGGCGAATCCAAGGATACCGATCAGGGTGAAGCTCATCGCTCTCTCCGCTCACTCTCTCCGCGTCTTTCGCCTGTTAGCGTAATCGTCTATGCCCGGCACGTCGAGTCGCAATATTGCAGTGCGGCATTGCCGCGAGGGAGCAGGAATGAGCGAAGGGGCATGGGATTTCTGGATCGACCGGGGGGGCACCTTCACCGATGTGGTGGCGCGCCGCCCGGACGGGACGCTGGCCACGGCCAAGCTGCTCTCCGACAACCCGGAGCAGTACGAGGACGCCGCGCTCCAGGCGATCCGCGATTTTCTGCACCTGGGCAAGACCGACCCGATCCCGGCCAACCGGGTCAACCGGGTCAAGATGGGCACAACGGTGGCCACCAATGCGCTGCTGGAGCGCAAGGGCGACCCCACCGTCCTGGTCATCACCCGCGGGTTGGGCGACCAGCTCCGCATCGCCTACCAGAACCGCCCGGACCTGTTCACCCGCGAGATCGTGCTGCCGGAAATGCTCTACTCCCGCGTCGTCGAGGCCGACGAGCGGGTCCGCGCCGACGGCACCGTGGAGCGCGCCCTCGACGAGGCCCGGCTCCGCACCGATCTCCAGGCGGCCTACGAGGCCGGCATCCGCGCCGCCGCCGTGGTCTTCATCCACGGCTACCGCCACACCGCCCACGAGGCCCGGGCAGGCGAGATCGCCCGCGAGATCGGCTTCACCCAGGTCTCGGTCAGCCACGTCGTCAGCCCGCTGATGAAGATGGTCAGCCGCGGCGACACCACCGTGGTCGATGCCTACCTCTCGCCGATCCTGCGTCGCTATGTCGACCGGGTCGCCGGCGCGTTCGAAGGCGACGCGGCCGAGGATTTTGGCGGTAAGCTGATGTTCATGCAATCCTCCGGCGGTCTGACCGACGCCCGCATGTTCCAGGGCAAGGACGCCATCCTCTCCGGCCCGGCGGGGGGCGTGGTCGGCTGCGTCCGCACCTCCGAGATCGCCGGCTACGACAAGATCATCGGCTTCGACATGGGCGGCACCTCAACCGATGTCTGCCATTACGCGGGCGAATTCGAGCGCGTGTTCCTGACCCAGGTCGCGGGCGTGCGGATGCGGGCGCCGATGATGAACATCCACACCGTGGCGGCGGGCGGCGGCTCGATCCTGCAGTTCGACGGCGCCCGCATGCGGGTCGGCCCGCAGAGCGCCGGCGCCAACCCCGGCCCGGCCGCCTACGGCCGCGGCGGCCCGCTGGCGGTCACCGACGCCAATATCATGACCGGCAAGCTGCGCCCGGAATTCTTCCCCGCCATCTTCGGCCCGAGCGCCGACCGGCCGCTCGACACCGGGGCCACCCGGGCGAAATTCGAGGCCCTCGCGGCCGAGACCGACAAGAGCCCGGAGGACCTCGCCGACGGCTTCCTCAAGATCGCGGTCGAGAACATGGCCAACGCGATCAAGAAGATCTCGGTCCAGCAGGGCCACGACGTCACCGAATACTGCCTCAGCGTGTTCGGCGGCGCCGGCGCCCAGCACGCCTGCCAGATCGCCGACACGCTGGGCATCGAGACCTGCCTGATCCACCCCATGGCCTCGCTCTTGTCCGCCTACGGCATGGGGCTGGCCGACGTCCGCGCCAACCGCGAGCAGGCGGTCGAGGCGCTGCTGGACGAGGGCAGCCGCCTCCAGGCCGCCGCCGATCTCGACCGGCTGGGCGCCAGTGCTGTGGCCGAGGTCGAGCGCCAGGGGCTCGCCCCCGACGCCATCCGCACCGTGCGCACCGCGATGCTGAAGGTGAAAGGCACCGACACCGCGCTCGGTGTCCCCTTCGCCACGGTGGCCGAGATGCAGGCCGGGTTCGCCACCGCCCACCGCGCCCGCTTCGGCTTCGCGCCCGGCGACAAGCCGCTGGTCATCGAGGCGGTCACGGCCGAGGCCATCGGCGCGGCCGCCGACATCTCCGAGGAGACCCTTGCCCTCGCCACCCGCGACGAGGCGGAGATTGAAACAGCACTCACCGCTGATTTCTATTCCGACGGCAACTGGCACACCGCCCGCTATATCCGGCGCGAGGCGATGCGACCCGGCGATACCCTCACCGGCCCCGCCGTGCTGGTCGAGCCCCACACCTCGATCGTCATCGAACCCGGCTGGCAAGCCCGGATCACCGCCCACGACCACGTGGTGCTGACCCGCATCACTGCCCGCGAGGGCCGGGCGGTCGGAACGCACGCCGACCCGGTGATGCTGGAGGTCTTCAACAACCTCTACATGTCGATCGCCGAGCAGATGGGCGCGGTGCTGGAGAACACCGCCGTCTCCATCACCATCAAGGAGCGCCTGGATTTCTCCTGCGCCGTCTTCGACGCGCGCGGTGATCTCATCGCCAACGCCCCCCACATGCCGGTGCACCTGGGCTCGATGGCCGCCTCGGTCAGGACCATCATGCGGCTCAACCCGGAGATGGCGCCGGGCGATGTCTACGTGCTGAACGCCCCCTATAACGGCGGCACCCACCTGCCCGACATCACCGTCGTCACCCCGGTCTGGAACGACGACGGCAGCGAGATCCTGTTCTACACCTCGGCCCGCGGCCACCAAACGGACGTCGGCGGCCTGACCCCGGGCTCGATGCCCCCGGACAGCCGGGTGGTCGAGGACGAGGGGGTGCTGATCGACAACTTCAAGCTGGTCGAGGAGGGCCATTTCCGCGAGGCCGAAGTCTACCAGATGCTCACCTCGGCCCGCTACCCGGCCCGCAACCCGGCCGAGAACATCGCCGACCTCAAGGCCCAGGTCGCCGCCTGCGAGAAGGGCGTGGCGGAGTTGCACAAGATGGTCGCCCATTTCGGCCTCGACGTGGTGAGGGCCTACATGGCGCACGTGCAGGACAACGCCGAGGAGCTGGTGCGCCGCCGCATCCTCGCCTTGCGCGATGCCGAATACGTCTACGAGATGGACCCGGACTTCGACGGCGAACCCCGCGCCATTCATGTGAAGATCACCGTCGACCACGACACCCGCTCGGCCACCATCGACTTCACCGGCACCACGGCCCAACTCGCCACCAACTACAACGCCCCCGAGCCGGTGACCCGGGCCGCCGTGCTCTACGTCTTCCGCTGCCTGGTCGACGACTCCATCCCGATGAACGAAGGGGTGATGAAACCCCTCAACGTCATCCTGCCCAGGGGCACCATGCTCAGTCCGGAATACCCCGCCGCCGTGATCGCCGGGAATGTCGAGACCAGCCAAGCCGTCACCTCGGCCCTGTTCCTCGCCCTCGGCGTCATGGCCGCCGCCCAGTCGACCATGAACAACACCACCTGGGGCAATGCGAACTACCAGTATTACGAGACCATCTGCGGCGGCTCCGGGGCGGGGGTGCTCAACGACGGCACCGGGCATGACGGCGCCGACAGCGTCCATACCCACATGACCAATTCCCGCCTGACCGACCCGGAGGTGCTGGAATGGCGCTTTCCGGTGCTGCTGGAGCAGTTCTCGATCCGCCGCGGCACCGGGGGCCGGGGCAAGTTCCGCGGCGGTGACGGCGCGGTGCGCCGCATCCGCTTCCTCGATAACATGACCGTCGCCATCCTGTCGGGCCACCGGGTGGTGCCGCCGCCGGGGCTGGCGGGCGGCGAGCCGGGCGCGCTCGGCCGCACTCGGATCCTGCGCGCCGACGGCTCGGTCGAGGAGCTCCGCACCGCCGACAAGCGCGAGGTCGGGCCGGGCGATACCTGGCTGCTGGAGACGCCGGGCGGCGGCGGCTACCTGCCGGAGGACACACCATGATGACCCTGATCTTCTACGCCGGCGTCGCCACCACGCTGGTCGGCCTTGCCGGCATCCTGTGGGTCATCCGCCGCGCCCGGCGGCTGCGCGGGTCGGAGGCCGACGACGCCACCGTGCGGGCCGAACTCCGCTCGCTGGTGGTGCTGAACATTGCCGCCGTGGGGGTGGCCTTCTTCGGCCTGTCATTCACCGTGATCGGGCTGATCCTGGCACCGTAGGGCGGGTCGTGCCGCCTTGCACCGCTAAAATGGATTTCATTTTAAAATCAATGGCTTGAATGGGCGCACACGCGTGTTACACTGTCGGATGGGCTATCCGAGCCTACCATCCGTCGCCGCGGCGGGTCGCGACGACCCGCCCTGTAGTTGCTTGTGCCCTCAGACCTCTTCTTCGTCTTCGTCGTCCTTGCCCGCCTTCGGCAGGTTGAACAGCGAGTCCGGGTCGATCTTCGCGGCGGCGGCCTTGCCGTCGCGCGGATCGTCGAGGCTGAAGTTCTCGAACTCCGCCAGCCGGTGCGGCGCATGGGGTTCGCCGGGCGTCATCAGCGACTCGGCGGTCGACATCAGGCTGATCCGCTCCTCGGCCGAGGGCACCGGCTCCTTCGCCTTGGCCTTCTTCGCGGCCGCCTTCATGACCGCCGCGTCCAGGTCCAGCTGCTTGCACAGCCCCAGCGCCACCGGATCGACCGGCTGGATGGAGGAGATGTTCCAGTGGGTGCGGTTGCGGATCGACTGGATCGTCGGCTTGGTGGTGCCGACCAGCTTGCCGATCTGGCTGTCCTCCATCTCCGGGTGGTAGCGCACCAGCCAAGCGATGGCCGAAGGCCGGTCCTGCCGCTTCGAGACCGGTGTATAGCGCGGCCCGCGGCGTTTCTGCGGCGGCGCCAGCTCGCGTTTCAGCAGCGTCAGCCGGGCCACCGGATCGGCCTCGCAGCGCTGGATGTCTTCGGTGGTGAGCTGGTGGTTGGTGATCGGATCGAAACCCTTGATGCCGACCGCCACCTCGCCATCGGCGACACCGGCGATCTCCAACTCGTGCATGCCGCAGAAATCGGCGATCTGGCGGAAGGTCATTGTGGTGTTGTCGACCAGCCAGACGGCGGTCGCCTTGGGCATCAGGGGCAGATCGGTCATGTCGTGTAACCTTCGTATCTTTGCTGCGCCGAACAAGGCTTCGCCGCGCTCCGAGAACCGGGCGCGAGGCGCAACTGACGGTTTCGAGGGGTAATCCAAGGGGTATATAGGCGTGGACGCGGCGAAAATAAAGCGGAATCCCCGATGCGGCGCCTTGCCCTGCTGTTTGTCCGTCTGATCCCGGACCTTCCCGGCTGACCCCGCGCCGCCGATCGCGCCGGCGATTTTGACTACCACGTTCTGACGCTTTCATGGAATGCCGCCTGGTGCAAAGCCAGGGCGACGCGCGCTGTGCGGCGCAATGCGCCCCCAGAACGCCCTCCAACCGCGGGCTCGGCTTCATCCTGCACGGCCTTTGGCCCCAATACGGGAACGGCTGGCCGGAATACTGCGAGACTATCTCTGGACACATGTGTCGAGTAGCTGGAGTGCACCCCTGCTGCGCCGGATTTCGTCACCCGTGAACCGGCCTGCCGCCGGATCAACCCGCAATTCACCCGTCATTCACAAACCCGTGATGATTCGCCATACTCCCCCCAGCCTGCAAACCTGAAGGGGGAAATTTCATGACCACGAAAACCGGTTTTGCGTCCGTCGAGCTCGACAAGCCCGGCCGTGGACGGATCTACAATTCCATCCTCGAGACCATCGGCAACACGCCCCTGGTGCGAATTCCCAACCTCGCCGCCCGCGAGGGCATCGTGGCCGACCTCTGCCTCAAGCTCGAATTCTTCAACCCGATCGGCAGCGTCAAGGACCGCATCGGGGTCGCCATGATCCTCGA
>Ga0209987_10002462_pt1 | contig 10245 bp, 8 predicted proteins | sample N074metaG_FD_182134 | JGI IMG/M metagenome (GOLD analysis project Ga0209987, IMG submission 182134) | Deep subsurface microbial communities from Kermadec Trench to uncover new lineages of life (NeLLi) - N074 metaG (SPAdes) (version 2) | ecosystem: Environmental > Aquatic > Marine > Ocean trench... | reverse complement strand
CGTGTACCGGCCGCAACCGGTTTGTGAGGATGGATCCTGCCCTATCGGGCCGTCCATCTGGCTGAAGGTAATGTTATGGGTTGCAGCAGTGATGATTGTCTTGGCGATCTTCGCGACCGACTTGCAATGGATATTGGTGGATCCAACACCGGAGGGTTTACGACAATGAGAACCATGCGAATATCAATGTTGGTATTCGGACTGGTCCTGGCTGCATGCGGACAACAGTCGGAGTCATCAAACAGCAACAGTGACGATGAACAATCAATCTCCACGGTTAGTTCCTACGTTGTCCTGGGAGACGATCTGCAGCAGCTCAAAGACGACTTCAATGCCAACGAAGGAAGAGTCCGGCTTATGTTCTTAAGCGGCCCAACCTGCGGCATTTGCCTCAGGGGCATGGCCGACCTGAACGATGAGTTTATTGCTGCCAGCCAGAACGATGATCGATTAGTCACTTTTGTCGTTCACGTGCCGGCGCTTGGCGCCAGGGAGGAGCATGTTGCGGATACGATCCCGCTACTGGATGGTCCGAGAGTGCACCATTACTGGGAGCAGTCGGGCATTATCGGCAGTCACTATACCGACGTCATGGACGTCAACATGTACGTGTGGGATTTTTGGACAATCTACGGTCCCGAAGCACGATGGGAAGGAGCGCTGCCTCCCAAGCCGGACTACTATGAACATCAGCTCGGCGGATTTCCGCGGGCAAAGATGCTGAACGCCGAGCGATTCGGAGTAGAGGCAGGCAAATTCATTGATCGCGTTGATACCCGGCGATTCGCCAGGCTGGCGGACGTAACACTAAGCAAAAGCGAGATGTTTGCGGATGGCACAACGATTCCCGTCGTCGCTCAACCACGAAATTCTGCCGTGCGACAACACATCATGGGGCGCGGTGGCTTCAAGAATCTGAAACGCATCCAAAAAATCAAGATGCGCGGCCATCTGCAATTCGATGGTGATGCATACCCGTTGGAAATCAGCATGGCGCGGCCAAACTTGTTACAGCGCAAGATCACCGTTGGCGAACAAGAGTCAGTAGCAGAAGTCCTGGAAGACGGCCAGGTCGTGCTGAATACAGGCGCCCGGCGTGGCCTTCCCGCCAGCCTCGAATTGAAAATGCTCAATGCCTATGAGTTCGATGGGCTGCTTGTCGAGTGGCCAGGCAAGGGAAGCGAATTGTCGATGATCGGCATGCAGAAATTCGACGATGTGCTCGCCTGGAAACTCGATCTCGTACAGAGTGGCGGGCAACACTGGCACCTGTTTATTGCCAGTCATGGTGGTGGAATCGTCAGGGCTGATCTCCTGGATGCAGCCGATAAGGTCGAGTACGCTATTTTACAGAGTGACTTCAGAGAAACATCCGGGTTCAAATACCCTCATCGAATCGAGTATGTCGACAGTACCGGGCAATCCCTGGCGGTCGAAGTAATCGATAAAATAACCATTGAACAACAGGCGTTCGACCTGTCCGGCGAAAAAGTCACCCACTAAACAGGGTATCGATTTCACAGTTAATCTATATGTCAGAGGTGGGCGTGCTAATCATGAAGACGCGTATTCCGCTGAACTTCGGCAGGCTGGTGCAAATATTCTTGATTCGGACGGCGATTGCCCTGCCAATAGCTATCGTTGTGGCACGCTGGTTCGTCTTTTAGTCCGCCAAATCGCAAATCTGCCGAATCAACCTCGCCGGGCGCTAAGGCTGTCAGCAATCAGGCATAAGATATCGAACATCAATGAGGCACCCACCAGCGCTGTGTTGCCACTTGGATCGAACGGTGGTGCTACTTCGACGACATCGCCGCCTATGAGGTTCAGTCCTCGCAGCCCTCTTAGTAGCTGTTGTGCCTCCAGGGTAGTAATGCCACCGATCTCCGGGGTACCGGTGCCAGGCGCATAAACCGGGTCGAGGCCGTCTACATCGAAGGAAATGTAGGTTGGACCTTCACCCACCACACGACGCGCTTCTTCAATAATCGCGTTCACACCTTGCTCGGCAAACTCTTCGATGAATACGACGCGCATGCCACTGGATTGAGAGAACTCGATGCCATCCATGAAATTCTGTCCACCGCGAATGCCGATTTGAATTGTTCGCTTGGGATCGAGCAGCTCATCTTCGACGGCCAAACGAAACGGCGCACCGTGATGAAATTTGGATCCCCAAACCTCGCCCCAGGTGTCCGTATGGGCATCGATGTGAACCATGCCAATGGGCGCATCGGCGGCAATAGCCTTGAATATGGGCTAAGTAATGGAGTGATCGCCGCCGGCCGTCACAGGAAGCACTTTGGCGTCATGGACATGGCGGAAGAAAGTCTCAATTTCATCCACTTGACGATCCAGGTCATAACGACTGGTGAAACGAACATCACCGACATCTGCAATGCGACACAGATCGTACGGGTTGATGCCCATAGCCAGATTACGAGTGCGAACGAGGCTTGATGCGTTACGAATTTCGCGTGGCCCGTGTCTTGCGCCTGCACGATTTGTCACGCCCAGATCCGTCGGCACGCCAATTAAGGCTATATCCAGGTCATCAAGGGAATCTGCGAGTGGCGCGCGCATGAATGTTGCGATTTCGGAAAATCGTGGCTCTTGCATCGGATCATAGGTTTCGTTGCCCACTGCCGACTCTTTGTTATAGGTTTTATTACTCACTCGGTATTCCTTTATTGTCTGCATGATCAAGGAGAATCTCCGCAAAAAATGCGGAGAATAGAACCCTTTTTTTCCGCAACGCCTCCTGGGATCACATAACCCAGCGTCAGAATGCGTGGCCGATCTTGGTCACGGGCCCGTATGCGGCTGACTCGGCATACCAGATGCCGCCGTCTTTGATGACGATATCGACGTGTTGCATGGCGTCGATGTCTGCCAGCGGGTTGCCATCGATGACGATGATGTCTGCGAGCTTGCCGGGTTCGATCGTGCCGAGTTCATCGAACTGATCGAGGATCTCGGCATTGGTCTTGGTTGCAGCCGAGATAACCTGGATTGGCGTCATGCCACTGTCGACGAGCGCCGACATCTCGCGCCACATCGCCTCGGTGTGCATGTTGAGCGGACTGGCAGCATCCGTACCGACACCCATGTAAGCGCCTGCCTCGATGAACTGCCTTGCGGATTTCTGTGCGTTACGTGTTTCCTGCCCGATGTGATGAAAGTAAGAGCGGCGATGAAAGTTCTCGAACGATGCGATGAACTCCGCGTAAATGTCGGGTGGCATGTCCTTCTTGTAAACCGGGTCGTAGAGGCGCTCGGGAAACGCAACCGTTGCCGGGTACACCCAGATGCGATGCGAGATGGTTTGTACTATGGGTATCCTCTTGTGCGCGATTTCTGATACCAGTGCATCATCATAGGGTGGATTACGCGCTGATCCGACATGCTGCAACACATCGACGCCGGCGTCGATCGCGGCACGAATCGCATCAGGGTCATACAAGTGAGCGTGAACCTTGATACCTGCCTTGTGGGCTTCCTCAACCACGGCACGGTAGTCCTCCTCGGACAGGCCGACCCAGGTCTTGATGACATCTGAGCCAGCGTCGATCAACTCTCGCGTTCGTTGCGCAGCTTCGCGCGGCGAGTCGATGACGATTTCATACATGTCCGGTATGCCTGCCATGTCGATGCGCGTAATCCACGGGCCCGAGATCGTCAGACGCGGTCCCGGAATCTCGCCACGGCGAATGCGCTCGCGAAATTCGAGAATCTGGAACGGTGCGCCGAGATCCAGCCCGCTGGTGACACCGCCGCGCATCATTTGCTTTGCCGCAATCGGCATGACTTCGTCGATGCGCTCCATGCCATTCAGGAAATCGTAATAGCGCTGGTATTCGCCGTGGCCGATCAGGTCGATGTGCATGTGGGCATCAATCAGCCCGGGCATGACCGTCTTGCCGCCGGTATCGATAATGACGGCGTTATCAGGTATCTCGGTATTGTGTTTCGAGCCCACGGCGGTAATGCGGCCGTTCTCGAAGACGACGACGGAATGATGGATCGGCTCTGCTTCGTAGCCGTCGAGCAGCATGCCGCCGACGAGCGCGACCGGGACGTCAGGGCGTAGATTTTCCTGTGCGAAGCTGTTTCCGGCCGCAAGAAAAACGATTAGCCAAACTGTTATTGTTCTCATGTTCTGATGCCTAAGTTTTCTACCATTGTAACGGCTGCTAAGCTCAGTCGCTGAATATTCGAGGTCAGCATCATGGTAATCCGCGTATCTATCGTGTTTTTCGCACTGCTTTCTGCATGGGGGGCAGGCGCACAGTCCTCTGACATCCGCGCGAATCCGGACCGCATGGAGCAGCGGATAAAGGCGCTTGCCAGATTTGGCACCAATCCCGAGGGTGGCGTCAGCCGGGTCGCATACAGCGATGCGGACCTGGCCGGGCGCGCGTACATCATGGATCTGATGCGCGAGGCGGGCTTGCACGTGCGCGTGGACACGGCGGGCAACATCATCGGCCGGCGCGAGGGCAGCGAAGAAGACCTGCCGGTCATCATGTTTGGGTCACACATTGACTCGGTCCCCGGCGGCGGCAACTACGACGGAGACGTTGGCGTGATCGGCGCCATCGAAGTGGTGCAACTACTCAAGGAAAACAGGATTTCGACCCGGCATCCACTCGAAGTCGTGAGCTTCACGGACGAGGAGGGTGGTTTGACCGGCAGCCGCGCAATGGTTGGCAAATTGAGCGAGCGTACGCTTGAGGTCATGAGTCACAGCGGCCTGACGATCAGGGACGGCATTCGCAACGTCGGTGGCGATCCCAACCGCCTCGATCTTGCGGAAAGAAAACCGGGAGAGATTCTTGCTTTTATCGAATTGCATATCGAGCAGGGCGCTTTGCTCGATGATGAAGATATCGACATAGGTGTCGTGGAGGGCATCGTCGGCATTCGCTGGTGGGACGTAACGATCGAAGGCTTTGCCAATCACGCCGGTACCACGCCGATGAACAAGCGTTGGGACGCAATGGTGTCGGCTGCTGAACTAACGCTCGCCATCAATCATGTTGCGACCACGATGCCGGGCAGGCAGGTTGCAACGGTTGGCAGGATTCGTGCGGAGCCGGGTGCGCCCAACGTGATCCCTGGCGAGGTCGTATTGAGCCTCGAAATTCGCGATCTCGATGCCTGGAAGATGCAACAGGTATTCGAACGAATACAGGCAGAAGCGAAACAGATTGCCGATGCGCGGTTTACACCGATTCGATTCAGTGAAATCGACGTTGCATCATCGCCCGCACCGACCGATCAGCAGATGCGGCGTATCATCTCCGCCGCCGCTGACGGACTGGGCATGAGTTTCAGGCTGATGCCGAGCGGTGCCGGTCACGATGCCCAGGATATGACCCACATCACTCCAACCGGCATGATATTCGTGCCCAGCGTCAATGGCGTGAGCCATTCGCCGAAGGAATTTACGTCACCGCAGGACATGGCCAACGGCGCCAGTGTCCTTCTGAAAACGGTACTGGCGATTGATGACGGGGCGCTGGAATAGTTCGACCGCGCCGAAATAATTTGAACAGGCTATGATGGGCGACAGCCGGTCAGGAAATAGTTATGCCAACTCCAAAATCTCCTTCGCTGCTCGATGCGCTGATCCCTATCGCGGCCCTGGTCCTGATGCTGGCCATCTCGGTCTATCTATTTGGTTCGGATTCGTCATCGGGACCGAATCAAATCGTATTGACCATGGCTGCCGCCATTGCATCAATCGTCGCAATCAGGAACGGCCACAAATGGGTCGATCTACAGAGGGCGATAATTGCGGGAATCAGCACCGCGATGATCGCGATATTGATCTTGCTGTCCGTCGGTGCACTGATCGGTACCTGGTTAATGGCCGGTACTGTGCCTTCACTTATTTATTACGGGATGCAGATGCTCAGTCCGCAATGGTTTTTTGCGGCCGCCTGTCTCATCTGCGCCATCGCTGCATTGGCTACAGGCAGCTCCTGGACAGTTGCGGGTACGCTCGGCGTCGCCTTGATCGGCGTCTCGATGGGACTCGGCTTGTCGCCGGCCATCGCCGCGGGCGCCATCGTCTCCGGCGCTTATTTCGGCGACAAGATGTCGCCACTGTCAGATACGACGAATCTCGCACCTGCAGTGGTCGGCACCGATATATTTACGCACATCCGGCATATGGTGTGGACCACAGGACCGTCATTCACTGCTGCGCTGGTTTTGTTTGCCCTGATTGGCCTGGGAACTGACCCCCAGGCCGATAGTCCGGCTCTGGCGCAGCTGATGCTGACGCTTGACCAGAGCTTCAACATATCGGCTCTTGCCTTGTTGCCGCTCGCCGTCGTTTTCTATATGGCATACAAGAAGATTCCGCCATTACCGACGATACTTTTCGGCGCGTTGCTTGGTGGCGTGCTGGCCGTCATTCTGCAGCCGGAGGGGGTCTTAAGATTCGCGGATTCGCCAGAATTGTCGAGAGGCATGGCGCTGACCAAGGGCGTCTGGCTCGCACTTGCCGACGGTTACGTATCGACGACCGGTGTGGCAGAAGTAGATAACCTGCTGACTCGCGGTGGCATGAGCAGCATGCTGGTTACCATCTGGCTGATAATGACCGCACTGGCGTTCGGTGCTGTGCTCGAGCACGCGGGAATGCTGCAGCGACTGGTTGACGGCGCACTCAAACGGGCCAAATCTACCGGTTCACTCATCACGACAGTCGTCCTTAGCTGCATCGGCATCAATATCGTTGCCGCGGATCAGTACATCGCGATCGTACTACCGGGAAAGATGTACCGCGCGGAATTTGCACGACGCAGGCTCGAACCGAAAAACCTGTCGCGTGTTATCGAAGACGCCGGCACCCTTACCTCACCGCTAGTTCCCTGGAATACCTGCGGCGCCTACATGGCAGCGACGCTCGGTGTTGCGACGCTGGCCTATCTGCCGTTTGCATTTTTCAATCTGATCAATCCCCTGGTATCGATCGTATACGGGTTCACCGGTTTTACCATTGTGAAAATGGACGAGGCGGATGAGGTTGCGGAGCCCGTCGTCGCGTAATTCTTCAATTTAAAACCTGAATGGACATTGCACAGGGAAAAAACACCAATGCGCTGATTAGCGTTGCTGCCGTCATCGTCATCGTATATGGCATGCAGGCGGCGAAGGTGTTGCTGGTGCCGTTCCTGCTCGCGGTTTTCCTGGCCCTGATCGCAGTTCGGCCGATGCTGTGGCTGCAGCAGCGACGAGTTCCGTCCGTAGCGGCAGCGCTCCTGATAGTTACTGCGATGATGCTGCTGCTCGCCGTGGTTGGCGGAATCATCGGCACCTCGATCGCCGATTTCACAGCGGCGCTGCCGAGCTATCAGGCGCGCCTCGACTCGATCGTGCAAGGCACGATCAAATTTGTTGGCGGATTCCTTGGTGATGACAGGTCGCTGACTGACGTTGGCGATCTTATCGATCCGGGTTGGGTGATGGGCCTGGCGGCAAATATTCTCAACGCACTGCAGGATGTATTGACGAATACTTTCCTGATCCTGTTCACGATGGTGTTCATCCTGCTCGAGGTGTCGAGCCTGGGCGTCAAAGTGCAGGCAGCTTTCGGCCGTAGCGCTGAATCCTTCGAGCGCCCGCAACAATTCCTGAACAACCTCGGCCGCTATATGGGCATCAAGACAATCGCCAGTATGGCGACCGGCCTGAGTGCCAGTCTGCTGACCTGGTGGATCGGTCTCGATTTTCCATTGCTGTGGGGGATGCTTGCCTTTCTCTTTAACTATGTACCCACCATCGGCTCGATCATCGCGGCGGTGCCGGCCATATTGATGGCGCTGGTACAACTCGGCATCGGCGAAGCCGGTTCAACCGCGATCGGCTTCCTGGCCATCAACATATTGTTCGGCAACATTATCGAACCGCGGCTCATGGGTTACGGCGTGGGCATCTCGCCGCTCATCGTGTTTACAGGACTCGTCCTGTGGGGCTGGATTTTCGGCCCGGTTGGCATGCTGCTGTCGGTGCCGCTGACCATGACCCTGAAGATGGCGCTGGAAGCGGATGAGCGCACGCGCTGGCTGGCGATCCTGATCGGCTCGGAACGCGACGCCGAACATGCATTGGCACTTCAGCATCTGCAGCAAGAAGACTGATTGCCCATGAGTCACGCTCTAAAATGACCGTCCCCTTCATCGTCATGTCCGCGCCGAACGGCGCGCGCCGCGGCAAGGATGATCATCCGTCGCTGCCCATCACCCCGGACGAGATTGCCGCTTGTGCCGAGAGTATCGCCGACGCGGGCGCGTCCATCATACATTTACACGTCAGAGACGAGCAGGGAGGACACTCGCTCGATGCCGATCGCTATCGTGCGGCAACCAGGGCTGTACGCGATCGTGTCGGTGATCGTCTCATCATGCAGATCACGACGGAATCCTGTGGTTTGTATACGGCGGCACAACAGATGGCCGTGGTGCGCGAACTCGAACCGGAGGCAGTATCGCTCGCACTGCGGGAGCTCTGCCCGAACGCGACCAGCGAAACCGTCGCAGCAGAATTTTTCGGCTGGTTAAAAGCGCAGGATGTCATGGTGCAATACATTCTTTACGACCCTGAGGACGTGTCACGTTTTAAGGATCTGCGGCGCCGCGGCATCATTCAGGATGACTGGCCATTCGTGTTACTCGTCCTCGGAAGGTACAGCGATTCGCTGACTGGCGATCCTGATCTGCTCGGCCGCTACCTCGAGGGCTTGCAACAGGACGTCACCTGGATGGTGTGCTGCTTCGGTCAGGCTGAATATATTGCTGTGGCCGAAGCAGCAAGACTAAATGGTCACGCCCGCGTCGGCTTCGAAAACAACCTGATGTTGCCGGACGCAAGCATGGCGCCCGACAACGCGGCGCTGGTGAAGATTGCTGCGCAGAGCGGCAGCGATGCGGGCCGGCATATTGCCAGCGCCGACGATGTCCGGCAGATGCTCGCGTAAGCCGATCGGTGACAAGGGGAACAAGGACGCCCATCAAATCATCATTGATAACTCATTGATTATCTGTTGATTAATGTTAAAGTACTGGTTATAATCACAGTATCCTTTCATCCTCACAGGGCCCTGTCATGCCAGCCACCCAAGCTCACGCCGAACACGCTGTGGCCATCGACGAACTCGATCGTGCCATCGTTTCACTCTCCGCCCGCATCAATGCCGCCAGCTACGAACTGCTGGTGCTGGTGCGCCGCTTCGACGAGCGTGCCGGTTGGCTGAAGTGGGGTTTCTGCAACTGTGCCGAGTGGCTGCACTGGCGCTGCGACCTGAGTTTGAGTGCAGCTAGAGAGAAAGTCCGCGTGGCGCATGCCTTGAAGACTTTGCCCGTTATTGCTGCGGCCTTTTCATCGGGTGAGCTGTCGTATTCCAAGGTCCGGGCCTTAACGCGCGTGGTGCGCTGTGAAAATGAGGATGCGCTGCTTGCCTTTGCCCTGAATACTACTGCCGCGCGGGTCGAGGAACGCTGCCGGGAATTACGCTGTGGCACGACAGATTCCCTTAGCGAGGCTAATCGCGCCTATGCAAAGCGCTCGCTGCGCATCCATCGTGATGCTGCGCGCGGCACCATGACGATCACGGTGGAACTGCCGCTCGAGGCGGGGGAGCTGATCGACAAGGCGCTCGACAAGGCCCGCGAGGTCAGTGCATCGCAAGGCCCGGAGTTTGCCGATGAGAGCTGGGCGGCACAGCAGGCCGATGCCCTGGTGACCATGGCCAATGCCTACCTCACCGGGCAACGCGAGGCATCGACCGGTTCTTCGGGGAACTACCAGGTCACCGTGCACGTGGATCACTCGGCGTTAAGCGAGGGCCGCGGTCGGTCCGGTTTGCCGATCGAGTCGGTGAGGCGGCTTTGTTGTGACGGTGAGACGGTCATCCTCGTCGAGGACGAAGATGGTGAGCCACTAAACGTCGGCCGCAAGACTCGCACAGTGCCCAAAGCGATCAAACGGGCGCTGTGGGCCCGGGACCAGGGCTGCGTATTCCCCGGCTGTAATAATAAGCGCTTCGTCGATGCGCACCACATCCAACACTGGTCCGCTGGGGGTGAGACCAGTCTCGATAATCTATTGCTGTTGTGCACGCGCCATCATCGGTTAGTGCACGAGGGCGGTTTTGCTGTTGCGAAAGACTACCTGGATCGCTGGTATTTCAAGCGACCGGACGGCCAGGCCGTGCCGAACTGCGGTTATAGACTC